>Ga0193753_10002662_pt1 | contig 13833 bp, 10 predicted proteins | sample H1c2metaG_FD_144925 | JGI IMG/M metagenome (GOLD analysis project Ga0193753, IMG submission 144925) | Soil microbial communities from a riparian zone of the East river system, Colorado, United States - H1c2 | ecosystem: Environmental > Terrestrial > Soil > Riparian zone | place: USA: East... | reverse complement strand
TGGGAATTGTGGCAGGATGAGCGCCGGCAATCGGCCAGAATCATGCCGCACGCCGCCAGCCGGGCCAAAACCCAGGAGGCATCACCGTCCCCGTCCAAAAAGAGACTCTCTTATCTCGAGGCGCGGGAATTTGCCACCATCGAGGATCGCGTTTCGGAAGCGGAACGGATATTGCAGGCCAAGCGCGAAGCCCTGGAGGATCCGGCGATTGCAAGCGATGCCGCCCGCCTGTTGCAGGCGCAGGTGGAGATGGAAGTCGCGCAGGACTCTGCCGACCGACTGTATGCCCGCTGGGCGGAATTGTCGGAGAAGTAGCCGCAATCAGCGGACGCTGCATCCAAGGCGCAGGAGGACCTCATGCGTAGAACAGTCGATCACAAAGGGCGTCCCTTGGACGGCAATGAAGCCCGTCCCGACCAGCTAGGCGATGATCCCGGTCAGGTCGGACCCGAGAGTGCCGGGCAGTCTGGCGATACGCAACAGCTCTCCCGCTTTGAGGATGCGGCGTCGGAGAGTGTGGAAGAACTCGCGGAAAACGATCAGTCGCTCGAAGCGATGGCGGTCGAGGGCGTGGAAGACGCGGCGGATCATCCCGAGCGGCCGGTGCATGCGCACACCGATTACGGCAGGCCCGACGATTTTGAGGTTGATCGCAGCTAGGTCGTCGCATCGAACTGCCGGGGTGGGTTGGCTACGCCCAGAACACTGCCCTGCCCGAAGCAATCGGGAAGGACCTGCTGGCCTCCGGAATCAATGAAAATGCGGCTGGCATGATATCCTAAGATCTACCAGCTGCGTACCGTTTTGGCGGAATTTCCCCGCAGTTTTTACAGAAATCATGCTCTCAGTATCCAATGTTTCCATGCGCTACGGCGCAAAAATTCTGTTTGAAGAGGTATCCACCGCCTTCACGCCCGGCAAGCGCTATGGTTTGACCGGGCCCAACGGCTCGGGCAAATCCACGTTGATGAAGATCTTGTCGGGCGAACTGGAGCCGCAAAAGGGCACCGTGGTGCGTCCCCGCAAGTTGGGCGTGTTGAGCCAGGATCAGTTTGCATTTGATGCCTTCAGCGTGCTGAACACCGTGATTATGGGAAACCGACGGCTCTGGGCAGCCCTGCAAGAGCGCGACGCGATTTACGAAAAGCCGGAGATGACCGACGAAGATGGAATGAAGCTGGGGGAGCTGGAAGGCATTGTCGGCGAGGAAGACGGATATACCGCCGACACCGACGCAGCCCTGTTGCTGCAGGGCCTGGATATTGCGGACGATCTTCACACCCGCACGATGAGCGAACTGCAAGGCGGTCAGAAAGTTCGCGTCCTGCTGGCGCAGGCGCTGTTCGGACATCCCCAGGCGTTGCTGCTCGATGAACCCACGAACCATCTCGACTTGGATTCGATCCACTGGCTGCAGGGTTTCATGAATCAGTACGATGGCATTGTCATCGTGATCTCCCACGACCGCCATTTTCTCAACAGCGTTTGCACCCACATCGCGGACATCGATTATGAAACCATCATCACCTACACCGGCACCTACGACGACATGGTCGTGGCGAAAACGCAGGTGCGGTCGCAGATCGAATCGCAAAATGCGCAGCGCGAAAAGAAAATTTCACAGTTGAATGAATTCATCGCACGTTTCGCTGCCGGTACCCGTTCCAGCCAGGTGCAATCCCGCCGCAAGGAAGTTGAGAGGCTGCAGGTGACGGAGCTGGCCCGGTCGAACATTGCCCGTCCCTTCATCAAATTTGAAATGAAGCGGCCGTCCGGGAAGCACATTCTGGAAATCGAACACGCCGCCAAAGCCTACGACGGCAAGGAAGTGATCCAGGATTTCACCGCCAGTGTTCTGCGGGGAGAAAAAATTGCCCTCATGGGCCGCAACGGCGCTGGCAAGACAACGCTTTTGAATGCCTTGCTGGCCACTTCCCCCACCATTCCCGACGCCGAGCTGCGCAAGACCAGCGGCTATGACGGCAAGTTTATCGATGGCGGAAAAGTGGTCTGGGGGCACGAAGCGGCGGTGGGATACTTCGCGCAAGATCATCGCGCGCTCATCGAGCCGGGCACCACCGTTCTGGAATGGCTGCACCAGTGGGATGCTTCGGCTTCGAATGAGGAACTGCGTGGCCTACTGGGCATGATGCTGTTCGTCCGTGAGGAAGCCGCCAAATCAACAAATGTTCTTTCCGGTGGCGAAGCGGCTCGACTCCTGTTCTGCAAACTGATGCTGCAAAAACCGAACGTCCTGGTGTTGGACGAGCCCACCAACCACCTGGATCTGGAATCAATCAACGCGCTGAATATCGCGTTGCAACGTTACCCGGGAACGGTGCTTCTGTGCACGCACGATCATGATTTGATCGATGAAGTGGCCACCAGAATCTGGCATTTCGAGTCCGACCACAAGCTGACGGATTTCAAGGGCGCGTACGAAGAGTATCAATCCGTGACCGCCTAGGCGGACGGGCTGCGCCCGATTTCGCAGCGGATCCCGCGCGGGTAAAGAAGCGCCGGGCGGGCGGCGCGGGAATGAGCCGCGTCGAGAGACAAACTCTCACGAGTGCAACTGCGCCAATTGCTTCTTTACGTCCGACGCGTCGCTGTAGTTGGGATTGATCTTTAGCACGCGCTCGAATTGTTGGCGGGCCAGCGCCCCCTGATCGCTCTTCTGATACGCCAGCCCCAGATGGTAGTGCAAGGTCGCGTTCTCCGGAGACCTGGCCTTTTCGTTCAGCTTGATGGCTTCCTGGAAAAGATCGATCGCTGATCTATAGGCGCGCTTCTGGTACAAGACCCATCCCAGCGTGTCGGCTGCGCTGGAGGAATCCGGCATGCCCCGCCGCGCAGTTTGCGCCAGCGAGAGAGCCATGTCGACGTTGCCGCCATTTTGCAGCATGACGTAGGCAAGATTATTTGAAGCCAGCGGATTTTCCGGGCTGATTTCGAGAGCCTTCTGATAGGCCTTCATGGCCTGGTCCCAATTATGCTTGGATTCATACAACTCGCCCAGCAAAATGGAGAAACTGGGTTCGCGGGGATTGTCCTTCAGCGCGTTCTGATAGGTGGCAACGGCGGCATCGACCGAGCCGGCGGCGACTTGCACCTGTCCCAGCTTCACCAGCGCGTCCGCATTGTTCTTGTCGAGCTGGGCGGCTTTGTTCAGCGCGGCCTCGGCTCCGGGAAGGTCCTTCTTGCTGTTAAACAGCACCGTGCCCAGCAGATCATAGAACTGGCTGCTGCCGGGCACTTTGGCGATCTGGCTGTTGGCCGCGGCAACGGCCTTGTCGGCCTGCTGCTGGGCGACATAGGAATTGATCAAGCCGCCGAGCGCGTCCGACGAGCTGGGATCGCGGTCCAGAGCCTGCTGATACGATTTCTCGGCCTCGCCGTATTTCTGCTGGGCGAGCCACAGATTGCCCATCTGCTTGTATCCAATCGAACTCTCGGGCGCCACGCTGACCGCTTTTTGAATGTCTTCCTGGGCCCGGGCAAATTGTTTGCGGTTAATGTTGGCCACGGAGCGCAGGGCATAACCATCCGGCGACGTCGGTTTGAGAGCGATGATCTGGGTGGCAGCCTGTTCGAGCGCATTCATATCATGGCTGCGCAATGCCAGGGTGGCAAGAGCGCTTTGTGCCTCTACTAATTCCGGGTGCACGCGCACCGCAGTCTGCCATTCGCTCTGCGCATGCGCGACATCGCCCATTTGGTCGAAAGCCACGCCCAGATGGTAGTGGGCCACGCCGCTGTCGGCGTCATTTTTGACTACGGTTTGCAAGGTCTGCACGGCATCGCCCGGCCGGCCCTGACGGATCTGAATTTGCCCGCGATAGACCAGGGCATCGTCATCCCCGGGAGTGACTTTCAGAACTTCATCATTCAGCTTCTGGGCTTCGTCCAGGCGATTCTTTAGAATCAGCAGCTGGATGTAATTTTTCTTGACCTGCGGATCTCTGGGGTGGTCCGCGTACAGGGACGTGTACTCGGTGACGGCTTTATCTGTGTCGCCCGTAGCGAAGTAGAAATCGCCCAGCATGCGGTATCCCACAGAATCGTCGGCGAAGTCGGGCTTGGACTGCTTCAGGAACTGCTCCGCCTCCGAGGCCTTTCCCTCCAGGATAAAAAGGCGGGCGAGTTGGGCGCGGGGTTCGGGGTTCTTCGGATCGACGCTGATGGCGTGACGAAATTGCTGCTCCGCTTGCGGGAACCTGCTGCGGGATTGATAGTAGCTGGCGAGCGCCAGCTGTGCGCCCATGGCGCTCGGACCTAACTCGACGGCTTTTTTGAAGCTTGCTTCCGCGGAGTCGGGCTGATTGACCCTCATCTGCAGAAGACCAAGATTGAGATGGGACTCCCATCGCCCGGGCGCCAGAGAAATTGCTTTCTGCATCTCGAGAACCGCGCCGTGGAAATCAGCTTCGGCACTCAGCAAATTAGCTGCGGCTTCATGGACCTGGGGATCGTCCGGGTCCTTTTGCAGCAACAGGTCGATATGTTCCTGCGCCTTCTTGGGTTCACGACCTGCGATCAACAGATTTGCAATGTCGATGTGCGCCTGAAAATTTTCCGGCTGCAGTTCAAGAGTGCGGCTGAGTTCCTGGTAGGCGTGCAGCCAATCCTGCAGTTTGATGTAGCTCTGAGCCAGTTGATAATGCGCCTCGGCGTAGCGCGAATCGATCTGGACCGCGTTGCCGAACTGGATGACTGCTTCCCGGTACTTGCCTTTTTCAAAATAGCGCTGTCCGCTCTCGAAATACTTGTGCTTGCGAACGTTGGGGTCACGATTGCATCCGCTCAGGAAAGTGGCCGCTACTGCCAGGATCAAGACCAGACGCAACGCGGAAAAATGCCTCATGCAAATCTCCCAGGGCGCAGGGCACATCCGCCCCATCTGCCTGTTATTCGTTCCTTAAGGTTACTGCAATTGTAGCCTCACAGGAAGTTACTCGCGTCACTTTGCCCCTATTTCGGGACGTAGCGGTCAATCAAGGGGACAACGTTGCCGGCAAACGAAAGCAAGCGCTGCTGCGCGGCATCGTCGGTCTCTGCTGGCAACATGGGCGTGATGAGCCGGAACAGGGATCCGTCACTGCGATGCAAACGGATGGAGTCCGCTACCAGGTAAAACTTCGCCCAGTATTCGCTGGCGACCGCGCGATCGTGCGCCCAATACCAGTAAATCACCATTTCCCGGTCCTCTCCGCTGGCGATGATGTAGCGATTCGCTCGAAAGGGCGCATGGCCCGGCCGGGCGATCGAAATGGTGTTTGACTCGACCGGCGACCAGCCATTTCCGGGAAGACAGTGTTTGGGGGAATGGATGGTATCGCCGGCGCGCTGGCTGGGGAAATATGCGATGAACAGGTTCACCCCGGGATTGTCGCCCGAGGTATCCTGATAATCCCGCAGCACGAATTCACCAGGTCCAAGAATGTCCAGCACCTCGCGGGACATCGCGGTGTCGGTCCCCTGCCGGTCCTCGATGTGCGAGGGAAACGAGGCTAAGGGCTGTCTGGGCGGAAACACCTCGCCACGATTGCGAGCCAGCAGCAGGAGGGCGGTTGCCAGCAGGAGGGCGATCGCAAGGGCGAACCTGACGGCCGCCCCCGGGGACCGGACGGGCGGTGCATCTGCGCCCCATTGGGCGTGGCCGGCTGGCTTGATCGAGACAGGCGACGGGCCCGGGGTCCACCGGCCGGCAAATTGCAGGCCCGGCATCTGCAGGAGTCTGTGCAGCAGGAAAAGCATGATCAGTGACACCACAAAAAGCAGCCATCCCGAAAAAGTATGAAAAAAGCCGTTGGCTTTATTCACATCCCAGTATTGGACCAGCAGACCGGTGCCCACGATCCGCAGACTATTGGCCAGAATAGCGATGGGAATCGACCCGAGCGCCAGCACCACCCGGATCCAGATCCGCGTTTCCATGAAATATCCGTAAACAATCGCGAGCGTGGTGAGAGACAGAAGGGAGCGAATTCCGCTGCAGGCTTCTGCGACTTCGAGGGGCATTGCCGGCAAATTGATGATGTTTCCTTCCCGCAGGACGGGAACGTTACAGAGGGGAAGCGCGCCCGCCGCGAATTTTGAAGCGAGCATCTGCAGGGGAAAAGTGATTTCGCTGAAAATGATGGTTGGAATAGGAATCATCAGGATGAGAAACGCCCAGGGGAACAGCACCGCGCGGAAATACTGCCAACCCCCAAAAAATACGACCAGCCCCGCGATGACCATGAGCAAGGAGACCCGCGAGAGAAACAGTTCAGCCCCGAGGACACCCACGATCATCAGCACCAGCGCCAGGACGAGGATCAGCAGTCCCCACGCAGACGGCACCCGCTGCAGCCGAGCCAGCTTCGAACGGTCCTCCCAAAGCACGAATAACGAGAACGGGAGAACAAAAAATCCGTGCGAGAAATTTGCATCGGTCCTCCAATTGTTCACCAGGTGAAAAAGAATCGAGGAATAGAGCGAGCCCACCAGCACAACCAGCAGGCAAGCCTGCCACCACCAATCGGGATCCGGGCCCAGGGGAGAGCGCGGTCGGCGGACAGGAGCGATTTGTGCGGTGTAGCCCACGATTCATCCCCGAATAGCCCACAGCATATGCGGAGTGCCTGGCGGGCGCAATTGTCTTATGCCTTTTAGACTACCTGCTTGCGAATTCCCTTTTCCCCAGAGCCATGCCTTTTTTCCCGAAAGCCAGGTCCCTTCGAAACCCATGCCCGGCCAAGCCATGGCTTGGCCGGGAACCCGCGCTCGTCGGCTGGTTTGCGGTTCCGCCGCTCCGACGCCATCTGCGAAAACCGTGCGAAGCTTCCTCGATATCTCTCATGAGAGCAGCAACTTAGGGACAAATTGCCGTTTTCTCGAGAAGTCACCTCAAGATGGTTACCATAAATTGGGAAAAACTTTTCTCTTTTGTGCGATTGGTAATAGGATGGAGAAGCCCGGCCGGGCGGGCTCGCGGCGATTTTTCATATTCCTATGGTATTGAAAAATAAGGGTAGATGGTTGGGTCTGAGGCCATGCCTCGAAGAGTTTCGTGTGGCAGCTACCGTGCTCTACAATAAGGTGTTCGGGATTGGCTCGCGGACACGTCCCCCAAAGTTGAAGCTGCCTCTATGCAACGAAATTTTCTCCTTAAGAGCGATTCTATGGTCGCGCCCGCAGAGGCCGAACCTGCTCTGGTGTTTCTGGAGGGTGTGAGCCCGGGCATGCGGGCTCTCGAGGTGGTCCTCGGGGAGCTGGCGCAAAGCGTGGTGCCGGTTTTGCTTTTGGCCGAAGCGGGAGCTGGAAAGCGAACGATTGCGCGCCGGATCCACGAGACTTCAGGCCGCCGCCAGGAACCGTTTCGAATTGTGCCATGCGCCGAATTGAAGCCGGAGGATTTTGAAGGGAGTGGAACAGAGGTTCCGTGGGGCCGGGGAACGGTGTTCCTCGAAGAAATCAGCGACCTCGATCCCGCCAGCCAGAGCAAGTTAATCGAGAAGTTATCGGGACGGGAACCGGGCCGGGACAACGGAACTCTGGCACTGCGCGCGCGCTTGATCTGCGGCAGTGCCCAGGATCTTGAAGCGGAAGTGCGATTGAGAAAGTTTCGGGAGGACCTTTATTACCGGCTGAGCGGAGTGTGTTTGCGGTTGCCTCCCCTGCGCCAGCGCAAAGAGGACATCCCCTACTTTGTGGATTTTTTCCTGGCGAAATACGCGCGAGATTTCCAGCGTCCGGTGCCGGAATTGAGCGAGCAGACCCAGCAACTGTTCAACGAGTACGGCTGGCCGGGAAATATCCGCGAGCTGGCGGACGCCGCCAAGGCGATCGTGGCACTCGGAGACGAGGCCGTGGCCATGGGCGGACTGCGAGCTTTGCTGACGAAGCCCGATCGCGCCAGCCACGGTGAACGAGTTTCATTGAAGCAAGCGGCGCGGGCGGCTTCGCGCGAGGCCGAAAAGGAGTTAATCCTGAAAGTGCTTACCCGCACGCGTTGGAATCGGCGCCGGGCGGCGCAAGAGCTGCAGATCAGTTACAAGGCGTTGCTCTACAAACTCAAGCAGATTGGTTGCGGTGAATATGGAGTGTCGTAACTCCCCAGGAGACAAACAGAGTATGAAGGGAATGATCGTATTCGCAACGGCGTTGCTGCTGTGCTGGACGGCGCTGCCTGGTTGGGCCCAAGACGCGGCGAAAGGCGCACCTCCGCCAGCATCGGCACCCGATGCGAGCTACAAGATCGGTCCCGATGATACCCTGCACGTCAGCGTCTGGAAGGAGCCTGACCTCACCGCCACACTGCCAGTCCGGGCGGACGGCATGATTTCCTTGCCGCTATTGAATGACGTACAGGCCGCGGGACTGACTCCCATGCAACTGGCCGCGAATCTCACCGACAAATTGAAGAAGTATCTGGCCGATCCTCGAGTCACAATCGTGGTCACGGCCATGAATAGCCAGCGGATCTACGTGATCGGCGAGGTGCTGCACACCGGCGCGATGAATCTGCTGCCGGGCATGACCGTGCTGCAGGCGCTCTCGACTGCGGGTTTCACGCAATTTGCCAATACCAAGAATATTTACGTTTTGCGTACCGAGAACAGGAAGCAAGTGAAGATGCCGGTCAATTACAAGCAGCTCATTAAAGGCGATTCGATGGGACAAAATATCCCCCTGAAACCTGGAGACACCGTTGTCGTCCCCTAAATTCATCATGAAAAAACAGTACTCCATTTACGTGCTTCTGTTCGTTGCGGTCGCGCTGGCGTCCGGCTGGACACAAGCAGACAGCAGCCAGCAGCCTGCGGACACGGCGCAGCAGCCAAATGCTCCGGCGCCGGCGATCGGATCCGACAGCACTCCGGCGCAGTCGATCGAGAACCCGCCACTTTCGAGCCTGGACCAGCCCGCCCTGGAACCAGGTCTGTCGTCCCGGAGTTACCTGCTTCCGGGAATCCATATTCTCGACACCGCGGATACAGATCTGTCGGGAAGCGTGGTCGGCAAAGACCCCGTGCGTTCGGTGACGCGCGCGCTGGGCAGTCTGCAGCTGCAGAAGTTATGGAAAAATAACGAACTTAGCATCGACTACGCGGGAGGGGCGGCGCTCTACGAGAATTTTTCTCGAACCGCTGCGCAAATCCACGCACTCAACCTGGAGCAACGAATGCGATGGCGCACCGGGCAGTTAAGCTTCCGGGATTCGTTCAGCTATTTGCCGGAAGGAACCTTCGGATACGGCGCTTTCGGTGGCCAGGGAGGTTACGATCTGGGCGGTTTTGGCCATTTGGGAGGGATCGAGGACATTGGCGGTGGCGCTTTTTTCAGCGCCGGCCAATACGGAACCCTGGGACAGAATCCCCGGGTCACCAACACGTCGTTGGTTGAGCTGACCGAGCTGTTGAACCCCCGCTCATCGTTCACGCTGACCGGCTCGTACGGCTTCACCGATTTCACCGATAATTCGGGCGGTTGCCCCCCTTCCTCAGCCTCCTGTTGTCCCCCGGTGGGTAGTTGCGCGCCCCCCACGTCCACGTTCTGTCAGCCTGCGGCCAACTGCTGTTTGCCCCCGGCGGGGGCGATCCTTGCGCCCGGATGCTTGATCAACAGCCACCAATTTGCGGCGCAGGCGGGATACAACTATCAGTTAAACCGGCGCGACCAGATCTCCCTGGTGTACGGATTTCAGGACTTCAGTTTTCCGGTGACCTCTCTCGGTTCATTCACCACCAACCACGTTCATGTGCTCTATGGCCACCGCATCACGGGCCGGATGGATTTGCAGCTGGGCGGCGGCCCGCAGGTCACCGAGATCAAGCAAACCGATGCCGCCAGTATTCGTCAGATCACGGGCACCGGCCGTGCCTCGCTGAGGTACCGCTTTCCGAGAACTACCCTCAGCGCTTCCTATGACCGCCTCTCCACCAACGGTTCTGGTTTCTTCGGAGGAGCCACGACGAATATTGCCAGGCTCGCGGTTACCCATCCTCTCAGCCGCCTGCTGACCCTGAATGGGGACGTTGGCTTCGCGCACAATACGCGTCTTCTGCCGAGCAGCATTCCCGGAGCCCCGAATTCGTTTCAAGACGAATATTTTGGCTTCGGGCTGCGCCGGCTGTTCGGACGATATATGGATGGGTATCTCACGTACCAGTTCAGTGATCTGAATTTCAACGTGCCGATTTGCCCCACTGCAGATCCTACGGCCTGTGGTCGGAGCTCACAGCGGCACACCATCATCATCGGGTTGGACTGGCATCCTCGCCCGATCCGGATCGACTAACTTTCGGGGCGCTCTCAAGCGGAGGGCCAGAACGGGAATGCAGAATGATTGAAAATCGCGAACTGACTGTTGACGACTATCTGGTGATATTGCGCCGGCGCATGAAGCTGATTCTGGTTCCTATGGTGCTGGCGCCCATCGCCGGCTTCCTGGTTTCCTATGCGTTTCCGCCCAAGTACACCTCCACGGCCCTGGTACAGGTGGAGGAACAGCAAGTGCCGGGCGAATACGTGAAGCCCGTGGTCACCGAAGACCTGGCCCAGCGCGTGGCCACCCTGCAACAGCAGGTTCTCAGCCGTAACAAGCTGCAGCCCATGATCGATCGGCTGGACCTGGCCCCGCACGGAGGTAAAGAAGTCGATGATTTGATCGACCGAATTTCCCAGGGGGTCTCGGTTCAGTTGGTGCAGTCGGCCTCGGCCACGCCGGGAAAGCCTAAGAAACCTGGAGACACCAGTCAGGCTCCCGGGTTCAATGTGAACTTTACCTGGGACAGTCCGAAAATGGCGCAGAGGATCTGCACCGAAATTACTTCCATGATCACGCTGGAGAACTTGCGCTCGCGCAGCGACGTGGCCAACAGCACCACGGATTTCCTGACGCGTTCGCTCGACGCCGCCAAGCGCGACCTCAACGATCAGGACAGTAAGCTGGCGGACTTCAAACGGCTCCACATGGGCCAGTTGCCGGGCGATGAGGATAACAACATGAAGATCCTGGTCGGTCTCAATTCGCAACTGGACGCGAATACCCAGACCCTGAACCGGGCCGAGCAGGACAAGTCCTACACGGAATCGATGCTGGCGCAACAATTGGCGGCGTGGAGATCCTCGCAGAACTCGACCAATCCTCAGACTCTGCAGCAGCAGATGGCGGCCTTGCAGGCACAGCTGATGGCGTTGCAGGCCCGTTACACGGACGACTATCCGGATGTCATCAAGACCAAAAGCGATATCGTCCATGTGCAGCGCCAGTTGAATGAAATGGACAAGGCTTCCTCCGGCAGCACCGACACTGCCGAAAAAGCGGGAATCTCGGAAACGCCGGAGCTCCAGCAATTGCGAACCCAGATCCACCAGTACGGAGGTGCGATTACCCAGGCCACGCGGGACCAGAAACGGCTGCAGGACAGCATTCAGAACTACCAAAGCCGGGTCAATCTCAGTCCGGCGATCGAAGCAGACTACAAGCAACTGACCCGCGATTACGACACGGCGCAGAAGTTTTACGACGATCTGCTCGCCAAAAAGAGCCAGTCCGAAATGCAGACCGACATGGAGCGGCGCCAGCAGGGCGAACAGATGAACGTCCTGAACGCCGCCAGCCTGCCGGATTCGCCCAGCTTTCCCGTGCGCTGGATGTTTGCGGCGGGCGGACTGGGTGGCGGACTCGGCCTGGGACTGGTGATGGTGCTGTGGCTTGAATTGCGCGACAAAGCGATTCGCAACGAGCAGGACGTGATTGCCGCTTTGGACCTCCCCATGCTGGTTTCCGTGCCCTGGATTGGGAACGACGCTGCCGACCGTACGAGCGACGGAAGATTGCATCTCCGCCCCCGCAACGGTTCGCGTGTAAACAAACAAATCGTCGAGGTCTAGTGCCCATATGTATAAGGAATATTTCGGCCTTCGGGCGAACCCGTTCAACGTGAATCCGGACCCGCGTTATCTGTTTTTGACGCGGCATACCGAGGAAGCCCTGGCGTGTCTTACTTACGGCATCCAGAGCCGCAAGGGATTCGTACTGTTGACGGGGGAGGTGGGAACGGGCAAGACCACGCTGGTGAACAAGCTGCTGGAGTGGCTCCGCCTGCAGCAGGTGGCGACCGCGTTTGTCTTCAACTCGCGAATGAACGTGCCGCAATTTCTGGATTACATGATGACCGATTTCGGAATCCCCTGCGATTCCAGATCGAAGAGTCAGATTCTGCTGCGCCTGTACAACTGGTTGCTTGACCGCTATCGCGCCGGAGAGACCGCGGTCCTGATCGTGGATGAGGCGCAGAATCTCTCCGACGAACTCCTGGAAGAGATTCGACTGATGACGAATCTCGAGACCTTCACGGAAAAGCTTCTGCAGATTGTGCTGGTCGGACAGCCGGAACTCGAACACAGATTAAAGCAGCCGAATTTGCGGCAGCTGAGGCAGAGGCTGACGCTGCGGGCCAAAACCCATGTTCTTTCGGCGGAAGAGTGCAAGGCCTATGTGGCGCAGCGGTTGCGGATCGCAGGATCGAACGGGCAGCAGATTTTCGATCCGGACGCGCTGGCGGCGATCCAGTTTTATTCCGGGGGGATTCCCCGGGTGGTGAATCTGCTCTGTGAACACTGCCTGGTCAGTGCCTTCGTCGACCAGCAAACCACGGTGACCCGAACCATCGTGGATGGCGTAGCCCGCGACTTTGATCTGGCGGACAACCCGATTGCCACAGCGGATTCGGAGCTGGTTCCGGCGATCGCGTCGTCGCCTGAAAAATTCGACCTGGTCGATGCTTTGAAGACTCTTGCAAATCTGGCTGACCGCTTGCGCGAGTCAGAACATGGCCTCCCCAAGGAAAGGAAACTATGAGCCGTATTCATGAGGCACTGAAGAAAGCAGAACTGGATCGGGCGGCATCGCAAGGCGGAATGATCGAGTCCGGCGAACCGAGCGCCAACCCCGGCCAGGACTACGCATCGCAGGCAGCGAGCTCCACGGTGACCTCCGCCGGTCCCGCTTTTGCCGCCGCCTACAGTTACGACGCGCTGCTGGCGCGCTGCCCGCAAGGGGCGTGGCGTCCCGATCCAAAAACCATGCTGTTTTTTGGCGCCGACGAGCAGGCCTACGGGACCGAGGAGTTCCGCACGCTGCGTTCGCGGCTCTACCAGCTTCGGGAGAAGCAGGGATTACGGAAGCTATTGATCTCGAGCTCGCTGCCGAAGGAAGGCAAATCGTTCGTCGCGGCCAATCTGGCCCAGGTGATTGTGCGGCAGCAGGGACGACGAGTGCTGCTGATCGACGCCGATCTGCGCGGACCGCAGCTTCACAACAACTTCGGGGTTCCTTCCACCCCCGGTCTGGCGGAATATCTCCGCGGGGAAATTGATGAGTTTGGCGCGATGCAGCGCGGTCCCATGGAGAACTTATTCTTCATCCCTTCGGGGAAAGCCATGACCAATCCTGGAGAACTGGTGGCCAACGGCCGCTTGAAATTCCTGCTCGGCCGGGTGGAACCGCTGTTTGACTGGATCATCATCGATTCACCGCCGGCAGTTCCGGTTTCCGATGCCGCCCTGCTGGCCGATTATTGCGACGGCGTGCTCATGGTGGTGCGCTCGAACGCCACTCCCTTCGACATCGCGCGCAAAGCCCGCCAGGAATTCGACGGCAAGAACCTTGTGGGCGTGGTCTTGAACGGAATCGAAGCCGGGTCTTCCCCTTACACCGAGTACTACTACAGCGCATACGGACGGCCGAGTGTTAAGGCAGAAGCTTAGAGAAAACCTTGATCCGCCTGTTCAATGTCTATTACCCGAGCCGCACGCTGGTGCTTCTGGCGGGCGAAGCCC
>Ga0193753_10002661_pt1 | contig 13839 bp, 13 predicted proteins | sample H1c2metaG_FD_144925 | JGI IMG/M metagenome (GOLD analysis project Ga0193753, IMG submission 144925) | Soil microbial communities from a riparian zone of the East river system, Colorado, United States - H1c2 | ecosystem: Environmental > Terrestrial > Soil > Riparian zone | place: USA: East... | reverse complement strand
TATTCGCAGCGTGGATTCTATTTCGGCAATGAGCCGCCGGATTTCACGCCGACCCGCTACGTGCAGGCGGGCGATCCGCGTCAGGCGGGCGTGACAGTGGCGTACACATTTCGTTGACGGAGACCAGATGAACATCGGCGTCGAGATCAGCCTGTACCCCCTCCACGACGACTACATTCCACCCATCCGGGGATTCATCGAACGCCTGAACACCGATGGCCGCTTCAAGGTCATGACCAACGACATGAGCACGCAGGTCTTCGGACAGTACGAGCACGTCATGGATGCGCTCACACGGGAGCTCAAGCCAACGTTCGAACGAGATGGCAAGGCCATCTTCGTCATGAAGGTCCTGGGTCCGCTCGGTTAGACCTTGCCGCCCGAAGTGCTCAAAACGTTTGAGATCCTCGCAACGCTTGCCGGCGTTGCGTACGTCGTCCTGGCTGCGCTTCGCAACCGGTTGTGCTGGATCGTCGGTGCGTTCAGCTCGGCGCTCATCGCCGTGGTCGCAGGCTCGAGCAAGCTGCCCATGCAGTCCGCGCTGCAGGTGTTCTTCGTCGGCATGTCGGTGTACGGCTGGTGGAGCTGGACGCGCAGCAGCGCGCAAGGCGAACTGCCCGTCGGCGTATGGCCGCCCCGCTGGCATCTCGTGGCCGCTCTTTGCGCAATTGTGCTGTCGTTCCTGAGCGCGCAATGGCTTGCTTCCGAAACCCAAGCCGCCTGGCCGCTGCTCGACTCGCTGACTACCTGGTTCAGCCTGCTGGCCACCTGGCTCCAGGCGCGCGCAAAGATCGAGAATTGGCTCTACTGGATAGCGATCGACGGAGTGCTCGTGTTCCTCTTCTATGTAACCGACCGGCCCTGGCTCGCGCTTCTCAACGCGCTGTTCATCGTCATCGCCGCCGCCGGCTTTGTCGGCTGGCGTCGCCGCCTGCATATCCAGGCGGTGCCGGCATGATCGCTGGAGAGTTGCTGCTGCACGTGCCGGGATGCGAAGACGGTGAAACGCCGTTTTCACAAGAGATGATTGGCGGCGGCAAGGTCAACCACAGTTTCCTCGTGCGTACGCGCCGTGGCCGTTTCGTCGTGCGCCTCAACGAGAACACGAGTGCGGATCCTGGTCTCGATCGCGACCGCGAGCTCGCGTTGCACACTGCGGCGGCGGGCGCGGGCATCGCGCCACAGGTGGTCTATGCGGCGCCGGACCGCTCCTGCCTGATCACCGACTATGTCGACGGACGTTTGTGGACGCCGCACTACTTCACGCGCATGCGTGACCTGCGTTCGCTCGGCCAGCGCCTGCGTACGTTGCACGCGCTCGCTCCACCGTCCGTGGCGCGCTTCGACCCACTGAACGTGGCGAGTCGCTACGCCGACCACATCGTGAGCAACGAGCCCGACGAAGGCGGGCGCCTCCAGTTCTTGTTAGCCAGCGGCGCCGAGGCCCTGGGCCGTTGCGGCTTCGAGAAGCGCACGCCGGCGATCGTGCACAGCGACCTGCACCACGGCAACGTGCTGACCGCGGACCGCGTGTATTTCATCGACTGGGAATATGCGCAGGTCGGTGATCCGCTGCTCGATCTCGCCTGCATCATGACGTACTACCCGCGCGCGCTGCCGCATGGCGAACTGCTGCTGGAAGCCGCGGGGCTCGCCGACACCGGCACCACGGCCGCGATGCTCGGCGAGCTCACCAACGTATTCACGCTGCTGACATATCTCTGGTACCGCGCGCGCCGCGTCGCCCGCAATGTGCCGGCCACCGACCTGCAGATCGAATCCGCCGCCCTGCGGCGCCTGCTTTCGCTGGCGCCGGACGCGCAACCTCGGCACACTAGCGCCGCGAATTTGCGCGAATCTTCAGGTTTCGGGAAAAGGAATGGCGACGCTGCAGGTGATTGATCGGGACGGTGTTTCCCACGACGTAGAGTGCAAGCCGGGTCTCAAAGTGATGGAAGTGTTGCGCGAGCTGGACTACGGCGTCGCGGCCATCTGCGGGGGCATGTGCTCCTGCGCCACCTGCCACATCTACGTCGACCCCGAGTGGGCCGGCAAACTTCCACCGCCCATGTCCGACGAGCGCGATCTGCTCACGGAGCTGTCGCACTACCGTGAGAACTCTCGCCTGTCCTGCCAGGTCGAAATCACACCGGCGCTGTCCGGGCTCAAAGTCACCATTGCCGAAGACGAGTAGGCGAAGTCGGAATAGGGAATCAGCAGTAGAGTCATGATGACCTCCGCCACCTGGATGTACGTGTGCGCCATCATCGGTGGCGTCATCGCCGGCTGGCGCATCTGGCAGAACCTCAACAAGCTGCGCACGCGCAAGAACGACACCTGGGATGAGCGCCTCATCGACCAGCTGCGCAAGCAGGGGTCGGACCCCTTCAAGCCGCACGACGTCGATTTCTTTCTCGCTTTCCCGACGATGAGCGCCGCCGAATTCCTGGCCGCCAGGTTCAAGACGGAAGGTTTCGACACCGACGTGGTCGATTCGCCCGAGAACGGCGATCTGCGCTACAGCCTGCACCTGCACAAATCCATGCTGCTGGTGGTGCCAGACATGAAAGAGCTCAGCCGCCGCCTCACCGACGCGGCGAAAGAGCAGCAGGGGCGCTACGACGGCTGGAGCGCCAAGCCCGTGGCGCGCACCGACATCAACCCCGTCTAGCTACTTCTTCTTTTCCGTCTGCTTCCTGACGGCTTCCGCCGCGGCCTTGATGGCCTCGGGATCGCCGAGATAGCCGCTCTTGACGGGCTTCAGGCCGGCGTCGAGCTCGTACACCAGCGGCACGCCGGTGGGGATGTTGAGTTCGGTGATCTCGGCCTCGCTCACGTTGTCGAGCATCTTCACCACGGCGCGCAGGGAATTGCCGTGCGCCACCACCAGCACGTTCTTGCCGGCCAGCAGCTCGGCCACGATGCGGTCATTCCAGAACGGCAGCACGCGCGCGAGCGTGTCCTTGAGCGACTCCGAAGCCGGCAGCACGCGCGGATCCACGTTCGCATAGCGACGGTCGAAAATGGGGTGGCGCTTGTCGTCCAGCGCCAGCGGCGGCGGCGGGATGTCATAGCTGCGGCGCCAGATCTTCACCTGTGCTTCGCCGTGTTTTTCCACGGTCTGCGCCTTGTCGAGCCCCTGCAGCGCGCCGTAATGGCGCTCGTTGAGGCGCCAGCTGCGCTCCACTGGCAGCCACAGGAGATCCATTTCGTCGAGCACGCTCCACATCGTGCGGATGGCGCGCTTGAGCACCGAGGTGAACACGATGTCGGGCTTGATTCCGGCCTTCTTGATTTCGGCGCCCGCGGATTTCGCCTCGATGCGGCCGAGGTCCGAAAGGTCGACGTCATGCCAGCCCGTGAAAAGGTTTTCGACGTTCCAGGTGCTCTGACCATGACGAACAAGAATCAATTTACCGGGCATGCGCGCTCTCCATTGGGGAGCGCAATGTTACCCGCAGGTCATTCGTTTTGCGCGCCCAAGGCGTCACTGCGTGAATGCGCGTCGAGTCCCAGGTCGCAGCGCACCCGTCGTTCACGGCGCGTGTCGCCGAGCAGGGCCAGGTTCGCGGGCAGCGCAGCGCGCGAAACGGGTGCATGGTGCAGGTGCAACGCGATGCCGCCGAACATCAGTGTCTGGCGGCGGACACCGGCATTTTCCAGCCGCGCGCACAGCTCCTTGTCCTCGGGGCCCCAGCCCACGAACGCTTCGTTGAACCCGTTGATGCGCACGAGATCGTCGCGCCAGACCGCAAGATTGCACGACTTGATGGCGATGACGCCGTTGGCGAGCGTGCGCGCCACCGAGGCGAGGCCGGGCGAACGCAGTAGATAGAGCCGGCGCAGTCCGCCGAGCCCGGCGGACCAAGGCGAGGGCAGGGCAGTGGGCGCGGCGATCAGTTTCCTGGTGAGGCCGGCATCGGTGTGCACGCGCACGCCTTGCGTGTAAAACCCGGGGCGCGCATGGCGTCGATGATCCGCGATGAACTCCGGGTGCAGCAGCATGTCGCCATCGATGAACACCAGGTAATCCGCCGCCGCCGCGGCGGCGATCGCCAGATTCCTCAGGCGCGCGACCCGGAAGCCTTCGTGCGGTTGGGACACCGTTCGCACGCGAACGGCGGAGCGAGTCGCAAAGGTCGCAATGGTCGCCTGCGTGGTGGCGCCAGAACCGTCGTCCGCGATGACGATTTCATCGGGCGCGACGCGCTGCCGTGCCACGCTGTCGAGCACGGCGGCCAATGCATCGGGGCGCTCATGCGTGGTGATCACCAGCGCGAGGCGCATTCCTCAGCCGCTCGACAGGCCGCGCACGGACTCGACGCCCACGGTGAGCGTGGCGAAATCCGTGCTGCCCACGGCGCGCATCTCCTGGAGCGTGCGCTTCCAGCTGGCCAGCGCATCGGCTCGTCGTGCGCTCCAGCGCTCGACGCGCTCGCTGACGCGCTTCGCGCCGCGCGTGTTCAGCACCTGTTGAGCAAGTTCGCGATGTGCACGCATGGCCGTATCGCGCAAGTTGGTGCGCGCCGTGGCCTGCCATGAGCCATCGACCGAAAGGCGATCGATTTCGCCATGCAGCCAGTCCAGGCCCAGCAGTACGCCAAGCTCGAAATACACGCGGGCCACGTCGGCGACCGGTATTTGCTCGGCGCGCGCCAGCGCCACGATGTCGAGCGCGGGTTCGAGCAAAGTGAGTCGCGCGACTCGGCGTGCCAGTTTGTCAGGCACGCCACCGGCCACGAAGCCGGCGAAAGTCGCGTCGTGCTGGGTGCGGGCGTCGCCGCCGATGGCGCCATCGATGCTGTCGATGAGCTGCTCGACGCCGGCACGCAGTTCACGCACCGCATCTTCGATGCCGAGATTCTTGTCGCGTTCGCGCAGCAGCCAGTAACTGGTGTGACGGAGCAGCCGGCTGGCGCGGTAGAACATGCCGTATTGCACGTCCGCGGGGACTGCATTGTCGAGCGATTCGATGTCGGCCCACACCGAGCGCATGGAAAAGATTTCACGCGCGATGGTGTAGGCGCGCGATATCGAGGCGGGATCCGCTTCGGTTTCTTCCTGCGCACGCGCCACGAACACCGGGCCCATGCGATTCACCAGGCTGTTGGTGGTGGCGGTGGCGACGATCTCGCGGCGCAGGCGGTGCCGTGGAATCTCGCGCGCATAGCGCTTGCGCATGGGCGCCGGGAAATAACGCTGCACTTCGCTCGCGAAGTACGGGTCGTCGGGCAGATCGGAATCGAGCAGGTGGTTGCTGAGCCAGATCTTGCTGTAGGCCAGGACGACGGAGAGTTCGGGGCGCGTGAGGCCAAGGCGCTTCTTGCGGCGCTCGAGAAATTCGTCATCGGCCGGCAGGAACTCGATGGCGCGATCGAGGTTGCCGCTGCGTTCCAGCCCGCGGATCAGGCTCTGGTATTCGGTCAGCCGCTCGGGAGCGCGCTGCTCGAGCACCGACAATGCCTGCGTCTGCAGGTAGTTGTTCCGCAGCACGAGGCCGGCTACCTCGTCCGTCATGCTGGCCAGTAGTTTGTTGCGCGCGGCGCGCGTGAGTTTCCCGCGGCGTTCCACGTCCGAGAGCAGGATCTTGATGTTCACTTCGAGGTCGGAAGTGTTCACGCCGGCGGAGTTGTCGATGAAGTCGGTGTTGATGCGGCCGCCGGCCTGTTCCGGGCCGCCGGATTGGGCGTACTCCACGCGGCCGCGCTGCGTGCAGCCGAGGTTGCCGCCCTCGCCAATGACCTTGGCGCGGATCTCGCGCCCGTCGGCGCGGATCGCGTCGTTGGCGCGGTCGCGCACTTCGGCATGCGATTCATCGGTGGCCTTCACGTAGGTGCCGATGCCGCCGTTCCACAGCAGGTCGACGCGCATGCGCAGGATGGCGCGCATGACCTCCGCGGGAGTGGCCGCGGGCATGGCGAGATCGAGGACTTTCTGCGCTTCCGGGGACAGGGGAATCGACTTGGCGCTGCGCGGCCACACGCCGCCGCCGCGCGAGATGAGCTTGCGCGAGTAGTCATCCCAGCTCGAGCGCGGCAGCTTGAACAGGCGTTCACGTTCGCGAATGCTCGAGGCTACGTTGGGGCTGGGATCGAGGAAGATGTGCCGGTGGTCGAACGCTGCGACCAGGCGCGTCTGCTTCGACAGCAGCATTCCGTTGCCGAACACGTCGCCCGACATGTCGCCGACGCCCGCGCAGGTGAAAGGCTGCGTCTGGATGTCCACACCGAGTTCGCGGAAGTGCCGTTTGACGCATTCCCACGCGCCACGCGCGGTGATGCCCATGCCTTTGTGGTCGTAGCCCGCCGAACCGCCCGAGGCGAACGCATCGCCTAACCAGTGCCCGTATTCGATGGAGATGGCGTTGGCGATGTCGGAGAACGTGGCGGTGCCCTTGTCGGCGGCAACCACCAGGTAGGCGTCGTCGCCGTCGCGCCGCACGACTCCTGGGCGCACGACCACCTTGCCGTTGACGATGTTGTCAGTGACGTCGAGCAGGCCACGGATGAAGGTCTGGTAGCTGGCGATGACCTCTTTCTGCACGTCATCGCGCGCTCCGCCCGCGGGCAGGCGCTTGGGGTAGAAGCCGCCCTTGGCGCCCACCGGCACGATGACGGTGTTCTTGACGTGCTGCGCCTTCATGAGTCCGAGCACTTCGGTGCGGAAGTCTTCGCGACGGTCCGACCAGCGAATGCCGCCACGCGCGACATCGCCCATGCGCAGGTGAACGCCTTCGACGCTCGGGCTGTACACGAAGATTTCGTACTTCGGACGGGGAAGCGGCAAGTCGGGGATGGCGTGTGGATCGAGCTTGAACGACACCCAGCTCTTCGGTGCTCCATCCATCGTCTGATAATAGTTGGTGCGCAGCGTCGCGCGGATGACCGTGAGATAGCTGCGCAGGATGCGGTCTTCGTCAAGGCTTGCCACCTTGTCGAGCGCGCGCCGGATGCCCTGGGTGATGCGCTCGGCGGCGCTCTCTCGCGCACGATTGCTCAACGCGAACTGCGTCTGGAACAGCCGCACCAGGGCGCTGGTGATGGGCGCCTGCGCCACGAGCACGCGTTCCATGTAGGCCTGGCTGAACGGGATTCCGGTCTGCAGCAGGTAGCGGCAGTAGGCACGCACCACCACGATGTCGCGCGCGCTCAACGAGGCGCACAGCAACAGGCGATTGAACCCGTCGTTCTCGATGTCACCCCGCCACGCGGCCAGGAAGGCTTCCTTGAACAAGGGCTCGAGAGCCGCGATGTCCGCCCGCTTGAGATCACGCGCCTCGAGCTCGAAGTCCTGGATCCACACCGCGCGCTCGGGCGTGGTCACCTGGTAGGGGTGCTCGGCCAGCACACGCAGGCCGAAATTCTCGAGCATGGGCAGGATGTCGGAAATGGAAATCGGCTCGTTCGCGCGCAGGATGCGCAGCGACAGCTGGCCGCCCCGTTTTTCAGGGTCGGTCGTGCGCGCGCGCAGGTTGAGCTGCGGAATGGTCGGGTCGGCGGCGAGCGCCTCCAGATCGGCAATGTCTTCGAGCGCCTGCGCGGGCTCGACATCGGCGCGATAGGCCGGGGGGAAGGTCTTCGCGTATCGCGCCGCGAGCTCGACGGCGCTGCGTTCCACGCCGCGCGAGATCAGCGCCTGCTGCAGCCGGTCTTCCCAGGTGGCGGCCGCGGCGGCGATCTCGGCCTCGATAGCCGGGATGTTTTCGACGGGGCGCGCCCCTTGCGGCGTGCGTACCAGCATGTGCAGGCGCGCCAGCATGGAGTCGGAGATCTGCACCTGCGTCTCGACGTGGGTGCCGCCGAACCGCTGGCGCACGATGCGCTCGATGCGCTCGCGCACTTCGGTGTTGTAACGGTCGCGCGGCACATACACGAGACAGGAATAGAAACGTTCGAAACTGTCGCGGCGCACGAACAGGCGCACGCGGCGCCGCTCGTAGAGATTGACGATGCCGCGCACGCTGGCGATGAGCTCGCCAACGGGCGTCTGGAAGAGCTCGTCGCGCGGGAAAGTTTCGATGACGTTGACCACCGACTTGGCGTCGTGGCTTTGCGCGGGCAGGCCGAAGTGCGCGATGACCGCATCGAGCTTGCGCCGGAGCAGGGGAATTTCCGCCGGCGGCTTGTGATAGGCGCTCGAAGTCCACAGGCCGAGGAAGCGATGCTCGCCGTTCACCTGGCCTTTGGCATCGAAGGTCTTGACGCCGACGTAGTCGAGATAGCTGCCACGATGCACGGTGGAAGCCGTGTTCGCCTTGGTGAGCACCAGTAGTTCGGGCGCGCGTGCCTGCTGACGCAGGTGCCCGGACAGCAGTATGGGCGGCGACGACTTCTTCGATCGCAGGATTCCGAGCCCGCTGGCGCTGTCGCGCACCAGCGCGTCGCGCGATCGGCCGCGTTTCAGCTGGTAGTGGCGGTATCCGAGGAACACGAAGTGCCCATCGTGCATCCAGGCGAGCAACGCGCGTGCCTCGCTGGCGTGTGATTTCGGCACGGGCAGCGGCGCGCGATCGAGATCGTTGGCCACCGCGCGGATGCGTTCGAGCATCGGGCGAAAATCGGCCACGGCACGGCGCACGTCTTCGAGCGCGGCTCGGACGCGGGATTCGATTTCAGCGGCCGCTTCGGCGTCGCGCGGCCGGTCGATCTCCATCATCTGCCAGGATTCGAGTTGTGCATTGCCGTCGACGCCGGCCGCCTCGAGCGACCCGCGCGAATCGCGGCGCACTGCCAGCACCGGGTGGACGATGAGATGGACCGCGATGTTCATCTGGCTGAACACGATGCCGATCGAATCCACGAGGAAGGGCATGTCGGGCGCGACGACGCGCAACAACGCGCGATGCGACGCGGTGGGCGCGTCCACCTCGAGTGGCGGTGCGATGTCGACGAGCACCGCATTGGCGGGGCGCCGACGCCCGAACGCAAGGTGGGCGAGCGCCGCGGCCGCCAGGTCCGACGGGCGGTGCGCCCGCAGGTCTTCCTCGGCCACGCCGCGGAAAAAAGCGCCCAGGAATTCCCGCGTCAGCAGGCGCTGCGCTTTTGGCACGCTCTTCAGGGCATGCGCAACTATCTTCTCGATGAGCGCGAGGCGCGCCACGGGGATCTTGCCGAGCATAGTGACTCTCTGGGGGCGCGCAGGATCTAAGGCGCGCGATTATACATGCGGCCGCGCACGCTCACTGCAGGTGCGCGGGCCCGAGTTCGACGGCGCGGCCTAGCAAAACTCGCAGAACCCGGTCGAGCGTGGCGAGTTCGGACCTCGACAGCGGCGCCACCAGCTGGCGTTCGTATTTCAGCGCCATCGGCACGACCTGCGCGTACACGCGCGCACCGGCCGTGGTCAACGCGAGATGTGTCCGCCTGCGGTCGGACGGTGCCGTGGTGCGCTGCAGGCGACCGGCGGACAGCAGCGTGGCCACCGCGCGGCTCACGGCCACCTTGTCCATGGCCGTGCGGGCGGTGACTTCCGCTGCAACGAGGCCGGGATTTGCGGCCAGGACCGCCATGACGCGCCATTCGGGTATCGAAAGCCCGAAGTTGGCGAAATAGGCCGCCGCAATCGCCGAACTCACCGTGTTGGACAGTACCGACAGCCGGTAGGGCAGAAATCCTTCAAGGTGGAGCTTCTCGCGTCGCGTCATGGGGTGCTTGCGCCTTTCGCATTCCGGCGGAATGGTTACAATTGAAACTAAATCAATTTCGCACCGGAGACCAGTGATGGTCACGCCTTCCATGACAAATCCCATGGGAACCGACGGGTTCGAGTTCGTCGAATACGCCGCCCCCGATCCAGCGCTGCTGCGCAGCCTGTTCGAGCGCCTGGGGTTCCCCGTGGTGGCCCGCCATCGCTCCAAGAACGTGACGCTGCACTCGCAGGGCGACATCAATTTCGTCATCAACGCCGAGCCGGGTTCCTTCGGCCAGCAGTTCGCAAAACTGCATGGCCCTTCGGTGTGCGCCATGGCGTTTCGCGTGAACGATGCCGCGGCGGCGTTCGAGCGCGCCATTTCGCTCGGCGCCGAGCCGCATCGCGGCAGTGTCGGTCCCATGGAGCTCAACATCCCGGCCATCGTCGGCATCGGCGGGTCGCTCATCTATTTCGTGGATCGCTACGGCGAACGCTCGATCTATGACGTGGACTTCAAGCCGGTGACGCCGGAGCCCCTTGCGCAGGCCGGCCTGTTGCACATCGACCACCTGACGCACAACGTGCATCGCGGCCACATGGACAAGTGGACGGGCTTCTACGAAACGATGTTCAACTTCCGCGAGATCCGCTATTTCGACATCGAAGGCAAGAAGACCGGGTTGTTCTCGCGCGCGCTGACCAGCCCCTGCGGCAAGATCCGCATCCCCATCAATGAGTCGCAGGACGACAAGTCGCAGATCGAGGAATACCTGCGCGAGTATCGCGGCGAGGGAATCCAGCACATCGCGCTTTCCACCGACGACATCTACCGCACGGTCGACGTGCTGCGGGGCCGCGGCGTCGCGTTCCAGGACACCCCGGAGACGTACTTCGACGGCATCGCGGGGCGCGTCGCCGGGCACCACGAAAACGTGGAAGAGCTGCGCAAGCGCCGCATCCTCATCGACGGCAGCGGCGCGGAGAACGAAGGCATCCTGCTGCAGATCTTCACCGCGAACGTCATCGGGCCCATCTTCTTCGAAATCATCCAGCGCAAGGGAAACCAGGGTTTCGGCGAGGGCAATTTCAAGGCATTGTTCGAGTCCATCGAACTCGACCAGATTCGCCGGGGGGTCATTTGAGTCTTGAGCTCTACACTTTTTGGCGCAGCTCCGCGTCGTATCGCGTGCGCATCGCGCTCAATCTCAAATCGTTGCCCTACGTCGCGCATGGCGTGAACCTCGTGCGCGAGGGCGGCGATCAATGGTCGGCGGCGTATCGCGAAGTCAATCCGCAAAGTCGCGTGCCCACGCTGGTGCACAACGGTCAGCGCTTCACGCAGTCGCTGGCCATCATCGAGTACCTCGACGAGACCTTCCCGGATCACCGGCTCATTCCGCGTGACCCGGTCGACCGCGCGCGCGTGCGCATGCTCTCGCAGATCATCGCCTGCGACATCCAGCCGCTGCAGAACACCAGCACCACGCTGTACCTCAAGGACAAGCTGCATCTCGACGAAGCGGCCGTCACCACGTGGCTGCGTGAATGGATCGTGCGCGGGCTCGACGCCTACAACGCGCATCTGCAACGCGATCACCTGAGCGGCAAGTTTTCCCATGGCGACACACCCACGATGGCGGACTGCTGTCTCATGCCGCAGCTGTACGCCGCCTCGCGGTTTGGTGTCGAAGTCACGCGTTATCCACGGCTGGCGCTGATCGCGGAAAATTGCGCGCTCATGTCCGCGTTCCAGCACGCGCACCCGTCGAAACAGCCCGATGCCGTCTGACAAGGCTGGCAAGAAGGTCTGCGCGGACGCCGCGTCGGCGCTCGCGGGCCTGACTCGCGACGGCATGACGGTGATGTCGGGCGGCTTCGGACTGTGCGGCATCCCGGAGAATCTCATCGCGGCGCTGCGTGATTCGGGCGCGCGCAATCTCACGGTCATCTCCAACAACGCGGGCGTGGATGGTTTCGGCCTGGGGCTGCTGCTCGAGACGCGGCAGATTACCAAGATGGTGTCGTCGTACGTCGGAGAGAACCGGGAGTTCGAGCGCCAATACCTCGCGAAGGAACTCGAGCTCGAATTCAACCCGCAGGGAACGCTGGCGGAAAGAATTCGTGCTGGCGGCGCGGGCATCTATGGGTTCTACACGCGCACCGGTGCGGGCACCGTCGTCGCCGACGGCAAGGAGCAGCGGACCGTGAATGGCGAATTGTTCGTGCTCGAAACCGGGCTCACGGCGGACCTGGCCATCGTCAAGGCATGGAAGGGCGATACCGAGGGCAATCTCGTGTATCGAAAGACCGCGCGCAATTTCAACCCGATGATGGCCACGGCGGGCCGCGTCACCGTCGCCGAAGTCGAAGAGCTGGTCGAGCCCGGCACGCTCGATCCCGACCAGGTCCACACGCCGGGCATTTTCGTGCAGCGGATCTTCCGCGGCGCTAACTACCAGAAGCGCATCGAACAACGCACGGTTCGCAAGAAGGCCGCGCATGACGCCCGGGAGGAGTCCTGATGCCCTGGACTCGCGAAGACCTGGCCAGGCGCGCCGCGCGCGAGCTTCGCGATGGCTACTACGTCAATCTCGGCATCGGCATTCCGACGCTGGTCGCCAACTACATTCCGGCCGGCATCGATGTGGTGCTGCAGTCGGAGAACGGCATGCTGGGCATGGGTCCGTTCCCCTACGAAGGTGAGGAGGATCCCGACCTCATCAACGCCGGCAAGCAGACCATCACGGAGCTGGCCACCTCGTCGTTTTTCTCGTCGGCCGACAGTTTCGGCATGATTCGCGGCGGCCACATCAACCTGTCCGTGCTGGGCGCACTCGAGGTGGCCGAGAACGGCGATCTCGCCAACTGGATGGTGCCCGGCAAGATGGTGAAGGGCATGGGTGGTGCCATGGACCTCGTCGCCGGCGTGCGCCGGGTCGTCGTCGTCATGGAGCACAACTCGAAGGACGGGGCCTCCAAGTTCAAGCCGCGCTGCGAATTGCCGCTGACGGGCGCGAATTGCGTCGACATGCTGATCACCGATCTCGCGGTCTTCGAGCGGCCGGACCGTCGCAGCCCTTTCAAACTACTCGAGCTGGCGCCCGGTGTCTCCGCCGAACAGGTGCGCCAGAAGACCACGGCTGCGTTCGAAGACTAGCCAACCGTTTCCGGGACGAGTCCACCGGCCAAACGACTCAGCGACGTAACGCGTCGCCTCATCTCCTGAACTCGACGAATCGAGCCCTGCATACGGCCAGCGGAGCCGTGCTGGCCGTAAACCTCGGGATATGACGCGCATATTCGCCGAATCCTATCCAGGGAAGGCGAAAGACAGGCGGTTGTCCGGTTCTCGTTCGGCACCGCGTCTGTGTGCATGGGATGAATACCGCGTCACACGTGACAATTCCTGCATCGGGCGTGGATACACGCGCCGCCGATGCATGGACGGTGTTCTGGGCGGACCCCGAGCAATCGCGCTGCGCCGCGGGCGCGCCGGAAATCTGGCGGGTGCTCGCGGGTCATTGGTCTTCGTTCGCAAGATCGCTTGTGCCGGGCACACACGTCGTTGACCTTGGTTGCGGTGCGGCGGTGGTGGGCCGCCTGCTCATCGATGCGCGCCCCGATCTGCACATCACGGGAATCGACTCGGCGAAGATTCCCGCCGCTACCCATCCGCGGCTCGTCATGCTGCCGCACACCGCCATGGAATCGCTGCCCTTTCCGGATCGGCGCTTCGGCGCGGCGGTCAGTCAGTTCGGGTACGAGTACAGCCAGATCGATGCGGCGGCGCGCGAAATTGCGCGCGTTCTCGCCCCCGGCGCGCGCCTGTCGTTCCTCGTGCACCACGCGGAGAGCGCCATTGTCGCCGCCACTCGTGCACGCCTGGATGCCATCGACGGCTTTCTCAAGCCAACGACGCGCACGGCCTTCTGTTCAGGCGATGCCGCGGGGTTCAGCGGCCAGATGTCGGCGCTCATCGAGCGACATCCGCATGACATGCTGATCGCTCAACTTGCGCACGCACTGCCGTCACGGCTGACGAACCCGCAGATGAAGAGGATCGCGATCTGGGTAGCGCTCGAAGAGGCGCTCGCGCCGGAGCGATGCGTAGCGGAAGCCCTGAACACCTGTTGCGTCGCGCCGTCGCAGCTGGCGGAGTGGTTAGGCCCACTGCGCTCCATTTGCGAATTGGCGCCCGTCTCGGTGCTC
>Ga0193753_10002660_pt1 | contig 13842 bp, 11 predicted proteins | sample H1c2metaG_FD_144925 | JGI IMG/M metagenome (GOLD analysis project Ga0193753, IMG submission 144925) | Soil microbial communities from a riparian zone of the East river system, Colorado, United States - H1c2 | ecosystem: Environmental > Terrestrial > Soil > Riparian zone | place: USA: East... | reverse complement strand
CATCGGCCGTCGCCGCGGCAAGGTGCCCCCTGAAGGCGGATTGGGTGGCCTCCGGCCTGCACCAGTAGCCAGTCGCTATGCACGGCCCCGACAACCAGATCTCGCCGATCTGACCGGTCGGGCGTTCGTGCCGTGTCTCGGGATCGACGATGCGCAGGTCGTGATCCCTGAGCACGCGACCGCAGGATACCAATGTCCGGCCGCCGGGGCGCGGATCGGCACCGTCGAAGCCTTGAACGCGCTCCCAAACCACCAGGCGATTTGCGAGCAGTTCCGGCGCACTCACCTCGAGCGAGACCGGCCCGACGGCTGCATCCGGACAGGTGGCCAGCAACACGGTCTCGGCCATTCCATACGCAGGCCGGAAGCATCGCCAATCGAGACCCGATGAGCGAAACTTTGCTACGAACGCTTGCAACGTGTCGTGCCGGACGATTTCAGCCCCACAAAACGCCGCCCGAAGCGACGACAGGTCGAACGTGGCCGCTTCCTCGGCGAGCGCCTGGTCGGCGCAAAGCCTGTAGGCAAAATTCGGTGCCGACGTATGGGTTGCCCGATATCGGGAAATCGTCTCGAGCCAACGCATCGGTCGTTGCAGGAACGACACAGGCGACATCAAGACATGCCGACACCCGACGGAGATCGGCAGCACGAGCCCGGCGACCAGCCCCATGTCGTGGTAGGGGGGCACCCAATAGACGCCGATCGTCTCGGTATCGAGACGTCCCACCTCGACGATGCGGTCGGCGTTTCCCAGCAACTGGGCATGGCTGACCATGATGCCTTTTGGCGTCCCGACGGTGCCGGACGTGTACTGCAGCATGACCAGATCGTCTGGACCGACCCTCGGATCGCGCCACTTGTCGGCCAGCTCGGGAGCAACGGCATCGACGGCAAGCTGCCGGGGCAGCGGTCCGGCCACCGCGGACAACGCGCTGAGGCGGCCGGAAAGCTCGGACGTGGTCAGGATCACCGCAGCCGTTGCATCCGCCGCAATCGCTGCCAGCCGTCCCATATGCCGCGCATTGCGCGGCGGATAGGCCGGAACCGCCACGACGCCAGCCATGACGCAGCCGTAGAACGCCACGATATAGTCGATTCCGGGAGCACAGGTTATCAGCGCCCTGTCGCCTCTGGCGCAGCACTGTTGCAGTGCCGCGGCTACGCTGCGTGCACGCCGCTCCAGCGCGTCAAAACTCAGCACCTCCTCGGTCGGGATCTCTGTTCCGCCCTGGCTCAGGAACACAAAGCTGGTTCGTTCACCATCTGTCGCGGCGCGCCACCGCAGGGCGTCCAATAAGGTTCGTCCGCCCCCTGGACCAAAGCCCGAATCCAGTAAAACAGGGCCGGACATGCGAAGGCGTGCGCCAGAAGAATCATCCGCCTCGCCAGCGAATTCGTCCATTACACAACCCCCGCCCGCCGCTCAGTCCGCGTGGCGCAACTTATGTCAAGGTCGTCTCGGCGCTGCTCACTTCGTGTGATCTGCTGCCGAAACTGAACGCATTGGCATTTGTGCCTGCCGAGAACGATATCCGGCGATCCCGATGAATGAAGTCCCCCGATGGGCGGTCGTGCAATGATCTGGAGTAAGGTCCTCCAAACCCGCGACAAATCTCGCCCACGTCTCCCATATACTTGGCAACCGCCGGCTGCGCGACATCGATTCCGCGTTTCAGCGGTTCGACATGAAGGTGCACCGGAGCCAGGGGCAATCCCCTTGCCCCGATGCCCTTCACGCTTGACCAGTTTAATACTGGACCAGTTTAACAATTCACGTTGCGAGAACAGCCGGCGTTGGTCATAATTTAAACGGTGGTCTCGCCCTTTGAAGGTGAATGGCGTTTCCACTTGGTGACAATCGGGGGAAGACACAATGGTTGAAGACAGCGCCGCTGCCCCGGCGATAGACACGCCCCATGTCGAGCCTCATATCGAAGAGACCGATCGCGCAAATATCGCGCGCTCCACCATCAAATATTACGCTGGCTGGTCGTTCGGCGCGGGCCTGGTTTCCATACCAGTCGTGGATATGCTTTTGGTGATGGGCGTCCAAGTCCAGATGCTGCGCAAGATGTCGGACATCTATGGCGTGAACTTTTCCGAGCACATCGCCAGGAACCTGATCGCTGCATTGCTGGGTGGCCTTGTTCCCGAGACTCTTTCGCGGAGCGTCATCACGCCGTTCTTGCAGGCCGTCCCGATTGTCGGGCCGATTCTCGGCCTCGTGACAATGCCAGCCTTCTCCGCTGCGTCGACCTATGCGGTGGGTCAGGTATTTCTCCAGCATTTCGAATCCGGTGGAACCTTCCTCGACTTCAACCCCGAGAAGGTTCGCGACTATTTCCGGAAAGAATTTACTGCCGCCAAAGCTGCGAACGGAGCGCCGGCCTAGCCGAAGCCCGTTGTTGACGGGATCGATTTTGGGCCGCGCAGCGGTTGGGGCTATGTCAGGCGATGATGTATTCCCAGCCTCAAAGGAGGGGGAATGCTGATCGTCATCTACATTCTGCTCGCTATTGTCGTGGGCTGGCTCGGCAGGCACAAGCATATCGGCTTTGTCGGCTTCCTCATGGTCAGCCTCCTTGTAACTCCCTTGATCGCGTTGCTCATACTAATGATGACTCACGATCGTCGGTCGAGCACCTACTCCTGACCACTCGGTGCAGCGCGTGTCCGTAACTGTGAGTTGCCTGCCGGCGCACGGCCACGCCTGTGGTAATGGAACTGCGGTTCCCGGCGCTCATGCCCGCCACGCTAAATGAAGGTTCTAGTCGACTTTTTCAGGACGAGAAGCTCGTTTCCACCGTCCCGGCTGATGTTGATGGCGGCGGTGGCCGGTATCAGCAATGCATTCCTCCTCTACATCCTGAATGCCGGTGCGGCCAACGCGGTGCGTGGCGATGCGCTTGGCTGGCTGCTCCTGGCGTTTCTTGCGACGCTGCTGGTTTTCATCCTTTCGCAGCGCCACCTGTTCGTAACCACGACGATGGAGCTCGAGAAGATACTTCACGCTTACAGGATGCAGCAGGTCGAACGCGTACGACATTGCGATCTCGATGCGCTCGAAAATATCGGCGCGGCGGTTATTTTCGGTGCGTTGACCCGCCAAACGCTCGTCATTTCAACGGCGGGCGGCCCGATCGTTCTGGGCGCCCAAGCCGTGATCGTCGTCATATTCGGCCTGGTTTATCTGGCTTGGTTGAGCATATCGGCACTTCTCCTCTCGATGGCGATCATCGGCATCGGGGTCGTCGTCTACCAGTCGCGCATGACGCTTGCCCGCATCAAGCTTGCCGAGGTCAGGGCCAAGGAAAACGAGCTTTTCAATGCGATCCGCGACCTGATCGACGGCTTCAAGGAGATTCGCCTTAACATGAGGCGCAGCGCCGATCTTTCGGCCTTCATCGGACGCATCTCTCATGCGGTCCTCGATATTTCAGTCGCAGTTTACAAGAAATTGACCGAGCTCTTCGTCTTTGGGCAGCTCGTCTTTTTCGGCGCCGCCGCGGCAATAGTATTCCTGCTGCCGGGCCTGGGTTTGGTCCAGTCGGAGGATTTGCTCAAGGCCCTCACCGTCATCCTCTTCCTCATGGGACCGATCACCGCGATAACCGGCGCTTCGCCTGCCATCGCCAAGGCCCGCACGAGCTGCGAAGCCCTGATCGATCTGGAACGCCAGCTCGAGGCAGCGGCGCGGGGCTCTCACGCCACGACGGAGCCGCTGACCCGTTTCGAGCAGATCGAATTGCGCGATGCCATCTACCGGCACAAGCTGGTCGACGGGACAAGCGGGTTTGAAGTCGGGCCGATAAACCTGCTGCTGCGCTCTGGCGAATTGCTCTTCATTTCGGGTGGAAACGGGTCGGGCAAATCGACCTTGCTCAAGCTCTTGACGGCACTCTACGTTCCACAAACGGGCGAACTCGTGGTCGATGGCACCACCATCGATGCCGATCATCGCGAAGCCTACCAGAATCTTTTTTCGACGGTATTTTCGGATTTCCACCTTTTTAATCGGACCTTTGGCCTGGGCGAGATCTCATCCGAACAGGTATCGGAGTGGCTGGTGCGAATGGAGATCGACGGCAAGACAAGATTGCACCACGGCCAATTCGATACTATCAAGCTGTCGACAGGGCAGCGCAAACGACTGGCGTTGGTCGTTGCGGCGCTGGAGGATCGTCCGATCTACGTGTTCGACGAATTTGCCGCCGACCAGGATCCGTCATTCCGTAGGAAGTTCTACGATGAAATTCTGCCTGCCCTACATGGGCGCGGCAAGACGGTGATCGTCGTAACTCACGACGAGCGTTATTTTGACCGGGCCTCACGCCATCTGACGATGGAAGACGGGCGGTTCGTCGAAAGAGGAGCCGAACTGTGATCGCCGCCGTGGGCAAGCGCGTGGAGTCCTGGATCGACCGTCATTTCATCGGCGTTACGACGGCGACGATTTTCCTGTTGTTCTTCGTGATCTACTTTGCCTCGAGCATCTTTATCACGATCCCTGCCGGTCATGGCGGCGCCCTTTGGTTGCGTTTTTTCCAGGGCACGGTCATGAACTTCCACTACGACGAGGGAACGAAGATCATCTTCCCGTGGGACAAGATCTATATCTATGACCTTCGTGTTCAGCAGGAATCCGAGCAGGTCGATATGCTTACCAAGGAAGGCTTGCAGATCTCGGTCAATATCACGCTCAGGTTCCGCCTCAGGCGCGAAGGCCTGAGCGCCATCACGGCCTACGCAGGACCGAACTTCGTCAAGTCGTTGGTGATGCCGTCAGTTGGGGCGGTCGTGCGGCTCGAGGGAGCCAAGTACAACCTCCAGGATATTTTCTCGACCGACCGGCACCAGATCGAGCTCAGTATCCTGAAAGCGCTGTCCGAGGTCGTGAAAAACCTCATCCCGGGAGAACTGCATCAAGGCGCGGAGATCGTCATCCTGGATTTCTGGTTTCGCGGCATCCAACTGCCCGCCAGCCTGCAGGCGGCCATAGAAGCAAAGCTGGCCCAGAGTCAGCTCGTCGAACAGTATGTCTTCATCCTGCAACGCGAGGCGCAGGAGAAGGAACGCAAGATCATCGAAGCCCAAGGCATCAAGGCTTTCCAGGACACGGTCTCGCAGGGCATTTCGGAGAACTACCTGCGTTGGAAGGGCATAGATGCCACCCTCAAGCTGGCCGATTCACCGAACGCCAAGATCGTGGTGATCGGCGGCAAGGAAGGGCTACCACTCATCCTTGGCCCCATGGGAGACATACCGGGAGCCGTGGCCGGAGCGCCGCCGGCGTCTCCTGCGTCCGGGGCGGCCATCACCCTGCCTCCCACCACGACAATGACGCCTTCGTCGCTGACCAAGGGTACCGCCGCCGGGAAGCCATCGTCGTTAAGCAATCCGCGCCCGAGCGCCCTGGGCGCATCGACCGAACCGCTCGCGCTCAATCCGGCTATTTCGATGCCGGTCGTCCCCCTCGATTCGAGATAGAGACGATTCAAGCTGTATCGATCTCCTGGCGCCCGGCTCAGCCGGTGAGCGGGAGCCAGGCACGACCGTCGCGCGCCAGCAACTCATCGGCAGCGGCCGGGCCATCGGTGCCCGCCTTGTAATTGGGAAAGTCCTTGGGTGGCGTGCTCGCCCAGGCATCGAGGATGGGCTGCACCACCTGCCAGCCTGCCTCGACATTGTCGGCCCGCTGGAACAGCGTCGCATCGCCGATCATGCAGTCGTAGAGCAGCGTCTCATAGCCAGTGCTGGGCTCGGTTCGAAAAAAATCCTTGTAGGCGAAATCCATGATGCCGGTGGCGATCTTGACCGATGGTCCTGGATGCTTGGCGGCGAAGCGCAGGGAAATCCCTTCCTCCGGCTGGATGCGCAGGATCATCCAATTGGGAGTGAGGCTCGCGACGGTTGTGTCCCGGAAGAGCGCAAAAGGTGCCTGGCGAAACCGGATGGCGATCTGGGTCGTACGCTGGGCCAGGTATTTTCCGGTCCTGAGATAGAAGGGCACGCCCGCCCAGCGCCAATTGTCGATCGTGATCTTGGCGGCGACATAGGTCTCGATGTTCGAGTCCGGCGCCACATCGGGTTCCTGCCGATAGGCATTGACCGGCTTGCCGAGGACGGTGCCGGCACCATATTGACCGCGCACGGCGTCGCGGAGCGCACCTTCGGGATCGAGGAGGTGCACCGCCTGGAGAACTTCGGCCTTCTTGGCGCGGACCGCATCGGCGTCGAAGGAATTGGGCGGCTCCATCGCCGTCATCGACAGGAGCTGGAAGACGTGGTTGGGAACCATGTCGCGCAGCGCGCCAGTCTTCTCATAGAACCTGCCGCGGCGTTCGACGCCGACAGTCTCCGACGCCGTGATCTGGACATGGTCGATATGGTTGCGATTCCACAACGGCTCGAACAGGCCGTTGGCGAAGCGCAGGACCATGATGTTCTGGACCGTCTCCTTGCCCAGGAAATGATCCATCCGATAGACCTGACGCTCCGTCAGCACCTTCAGCACCTGCGTGTTCAGCGCCCGCGCCGATGTGAGGTCATGGCCGAAGGGTTTCTCGATCACAACGCGGCGCCAAGCGCCGCCTTCCTCTTCCCTCACCAGCCCGGCGGCCCCGAGTTGATCGACGACGACTCCGAAGAAGCGATCGGCCACCGCCAGATAGAAAAGATGATTGCCCGCGGTGCCCTTCGTCTTGTCGAGCTCCGCCAGTCGCTCACCCACCCGGCGATAGCAGCCGGGATCGGTGAGATCGCCCTGCAGGTAGGTCATGCGACTGGTGAGCCATTTCCACGCATCCTGGTCGATATGATCGGCCTCGAACTCGCCGCCGCCCTTGGTGACGAACTCATTCATCATGTCCGTCAGGCTTTGGCGCCATTCTTCGGCAGTCTTGGCTGCAAGGTCGACGCCGACGATCTGGAAGTTCTCCGACAGGCGCTTGTCATTGACCAGATTGTAGAGTGCCGGCACCACCAGGCGCTTGGTGAGATCGCCAGCGGCACCGAAAATCACCATGGTGCAGGGCGGCGCGACCGGTGCCGCCTCCGGAATGTCGCTGTCCGCCGGGCGCCGGGTCCGCGTTGCCATTGCCAGATCCTCTTTCGCAGCCATCATCGCCCCCTCTCGAGGTGTAGTCGTTTCGAGTTCCAGCGCTTCTTCGCGATATCGAGATAATCAGCCGCCGGCGCTGGTGGCTGAGAATGACCGAAACGGGAAGCAGCCGAAAGCCGATCGTCGCCACGGGCAGGAATTCCATGACGGCGATATCGACCAGATGATTGCGAAGGAGCACCCAAATCCGGCTTGCGCACCTCGGGCGTCGGAGAGCGTGCCGGATGTCTACTGAATTTATTTTTGCTTGCCAGACCTCACGCGATGGGCATGGCCGCTAGTATTGCGTCGTAACCACCTTCTCCGACGATAGCGGTTTGCCCGTGTAGCTGTCCTTGTAGGTAGTCTGCTGGACTGACTGTGAAGGAACCACGACCGTGGCCGCGGTGGGAGCAGGCGCGGGTGCGGGCACTGTCCGGGTGGTACTCGAGTAAGACATGCAGCCGGCGGCAAGGGTGCAGGCCGCGACGGCGGTAACGAGTGCATGAGGCTTCATGGGCTAACGCTCCTTGGTTTGCTAGCAAACGGGCTGGACCGTCCAAGGTTGCATGACGCCGGCAGATTACAGCGGGCGGGACGGCCGCCAGTCAGGACACCCTCGGCAGGTCTGCCGCGGCCATCCAAGGTGGCGGAACAGCATTCCGACACGTGAGGCCGAACTGAACCTCATCCTGAAATCGTATAAAGATAAAATGATCCATGGTTCATCAATCATATTTCTTGATATGCCTGCGATGGCGGCCCTAAGCTGCCCCGAGATTTGGTCACCTTGGCCGGCATGGCCAAGGCTGGTCTGGCGGTGTGGAAGCTGACGGGAAAAAGATGAACTATGACCTGAAGATCGTTGGCGGCCGGATTGTCGATGGCAGTGGCGCCGCCAGCTACATCGGCGATGTCGGCATCCGCGATGGCAAGGTAGTCGCGCTGGGTAATGCACCAGGCGGTGCGACAACGACGATAGACGCCGATGGCCGCGCCGTGGCGCCAGGGTTCATCGACATCCACACCCACTACGATGCCCAGATTCTCTGGGACCGCATGCTGTCGATCTCGCCTTGGCACGGCGTCACGACGGTGGTGCTGGGGAACTGCGGCTTTGGCCTTGCCCCGGCACGCAAAGAGCACCGCTCACTCCTGATTCGCACGCTCGAGAAGGTCGAGGGCATGAGCGTCAGCGCCCTGGAGGCCGGACTCGGCGAAGACTGGGGCTATGAGAGCTTTCCCCAATACCTCGACCTTCTGGAGAAGCGTGGCAGCGCCATCAACGTCGCGGTACTGCTGGGACATACGCCGCTGCGTCTTCACGTGATGGGCGAAAGCGCCACCGAACGCGCCGCCGCACCCGATGAGCTTGCGGCCATGCGCGCCCTTGTGAAGGAAGCCCTGGAGGCCGGCGCGCTCGGGTTGGCGACGTCCAAGCTCCAGTCGCACGTCGGTTTCGAAGGCCGGCCGGTACCGAGCCGCGCCGCAGACTTCGAGGAACTCCGAACCCTCGCTTCCGCGATCCGGGAGACGGGGCGCGGAATGCTGCAGACGACGCTCGGCCCCGGCCTGATGCTCGATCAGTTGGAGCAACTGGCCGTCGAGACCGGTGCGAAGATCAGCTGGGCGGCGCTTTTAGCGGGCTCGGCGTTCGGCAAGTCGGGTCACAGGGAGCTGCTTGCCCGCTCCGAGGAGCTCTTCGCGCGTAAACTGGAGATCGTGCCTCAGGTCTCGTCGCGGCCATTGAATTTCGAGTTCCAGTTCAAGGAACCGACGATCCTCGAAAGCATGTCGTTCTTCAAGCCGGTGGCTGCCGCAAATGCACAGGCCAAGCGGGAAATCTACGCGGACCCCGGCTTTCGCGCGAAGTTTCGCGATCGCTTCGACAATGCCTGGCCCGAACTGAAGCAGGCCTTCCGCCTGATGGCCATCGTCGAATACGAAAACGAGCCCGCATTGAACGAACGGCTGCTCGTGGAAGCTGCCGCAGAACGCGACATCCACCCTGTCGACATGGCATTGGACATGGCGCTGGCGAGCAACCTGGAAGCACGCTTCCGCATGCCGCTCGCCAACCACGACGAAGACCAGGTCGCGGAATTGTTGCTCAACCCCAATATGGTGGTGGGACTCTCCGACGCCGGCGCGCATGCCAGCCAGTTGTGCGATGCCTGCCAGACAACTCATCTCCTGGGTCATTGGGTGCGGGAGAAAAAGGCGCTCAGCCTGGAGACCGCCGTGCGAATGCTCACCTCGCGGCCTGCCGACGTGTTCGGCATCAAGGAGCGCGGGCGGCTGGCGGTCGGAGTGCCGGCCGATGTCGTGGTGTTCGATGCCGACACCGTGGGAGCCGGCCCGCTGGAACGCGTGAACGACATGCCGGCCAATGAGCCGCGCCTGGTCTCGCAAGCCATCGGAATCGAGGCGGTGATCGTAAACGGGGTATTGCTGCGCAGGAATGGCCATGACGTGCTGGACGGCAAACGGGATTTGCCCGGAAGGCTGCTGCGCAACGGCAAGGCCACCTAATGGCGATTGTACTTCTTCTCTTCTCGATGACAGGAAATGGCCGATCATGAAATACGGGATGGTTCTGGGTACCGCCTCTTTGTATGCGGTCGCGTGTTGCGCCCTGGCCGGTGGCGCCGCCGCGCAAACCGTGCAACTCAAGCTCGCCGACCGGCTGCCCCAGGACCACTACGTCGCCCGGTATTCGACGAACTACTGGATTGACGAGGTTCAGAAGGCCACGGGCAAGAAGCTCGTCATAGACCGGTATCCGAGCGAGCGGCTCGGCAAGTCGAAGGACATGATGACGCTTACCAAGGCCGGCATCACCGATATCGGCGAGTTCGTGCCCGGTTACCTGGGTGACCCGTTGCTCCTTTCTACCGTTGCAGAACTTCCCGGCATCCTGCCCAATGCCTGCGTGGCTTCTCTGGCCTACGAAGAACTCGCCAAGCCGGGCGGTTTCATCGACAAGACGGAACTCGCTCCCCAGGGGCTGCGCCTGCTCTACGTGGTGGGCCTGCCTGCTTACCAGCTTTTCGCCTCCCGTAAATTCGACAACCTGGAATCCATGCGCGGCCTGAAGATCCGATCATCGGGCCCCGCCATGGATGCCGGCCTGCGGCGGCTCGGCATGGTTCCGATCCGCATGAGCGCCGCCGAACTCAGCGAGTCCTTTTCCCGCGGCACGGTGGACGGCATGGCCTTTCCGGCGGCCAGCATCTTTACCTACGATCTTCAGGGCAAGACCAAGTACGGCACAGTCGATCTCAGCTTCGGCAGCAGCATCACTCTCTACGCGATCTCGTTGAAAGCCTGGAACAAGCTGTCGCCTGCCATGCAGAAGGCGATGACCGAGGCCGGCGAACGGACGACCAAGCACGCCTGCGGCCTGATCGATCAGGAAGAGCAGGATGCGATCAAGAAGCTCGAGACCGACGGGATGACCGTGGTCAAGCTGTCGGCCGAAGACCGGCGCAAGTTCGACGACGAACTGTCCGTCGTTGCCCAGGAATGGGCTGACGCCGCCGACAAGCGCGGCCGCAAGGGCTCCGAAGCGCTCAAGGCATTTCGCGAAGCCGTCGCGCATCACCGCTGAGGGTCTCCATGCCTACCACCGTCAGCGTGCGCGAACGCCGGGCCAAGGGCCGGGTCTTCACCCAGCTTCATCTCACGTCGGATAGCGGCGTGAATCCGCTGTCCAGTGGAACCGTGCAGGAAATACGCGAGACATTGCAGCGCCTTTGCGCACCGGGCACCGCGCATGGACTCCTGCTGAGCGCCGAAGGCAGAAGCTTCAGCGCCGGCGCCGACGTGAAGGAGTTTCGCAGCTTCGATTTGGGCGATTTCCGCCGCTACATGAGCGACATCCTCGCGATGTATGCCGAGATGACGGAATTTCCCAAGCCCATCGTAAGCCTGGTCCATGCGGACGCCCTGGGCGGCGGTGCCGCCCTGGCTTTTTTCAGCGATTTCGTCATCGCCGTCGACTCCGCCAGGTTCGGCTTGCCGGAAGTGCACCGCGGCCTGGCGGGCGGCGGCTACCTGATGCCGAAGCTGATAGGCAAGCACCGCGCTGCCGAGATGGTTCTGTTGGGCAGAAGCTTCAGTGCCAGCGACATGCTGGGCTGGGGCCTGGTCAACGAGGTCTGCTCCGCCGGGGAGATGGAGGAGCGGGCACACGCGCTTTGCGAGGAGCTGGCGACACTCTCGGTGGAGGCGTTCGCCGTGGCCAAGGCATCCCTGTCCGGAGGCCTGGCGCTCGGCCTGCGAGAAGCGATGGAGCGGCATGTCGTGGCCCAGACCGAAGCTTTCGCGCGTGCCCGGACGGAGCGGTCGGCGGCAGCTGTCGCGTCCGGCAACTGAACGGCACAGAAGATAGACAAAGGACGCATGCTCAAGATCATCGAAACAATACTGTTCCGGATCGATTGGCTGCTCTCCCGGATTGCAGCCATGGCGGTCCTGGCCGTGATGGTGCTGATCGTCTGCGACGTGTTCGGCCGCTACATGTTTGCTCGCCCCCTGCCCTGGGTCTACGACATCGTGTCGATCTATGTCGTCAATCTGGTGTTGTATTTCCTGGCGAGCGAAGTGCTGCGCACACGCTCGAACATTGAATTGGATTTGCATCTCCGCTTTCTGCCGCAACGCCTGTGGAGTGTCCTGCAGGGCTGCGCGTGGCTGGCCGTTGCGACGATACTGGCGTTGGCTGCGTGGCAGGTCTGGGGTTCCATGGCCGACAGCCTAGCCGTCGGCGAAGTGCATCCGGGACTCTACGAATGGCCTGTCTGGGCCGAGAAGGCCGTTGTTGCGTTGGGTCTGACGCTCCTGACATGCCGGATTCTTGTCCGCTTCTGCCGCTTCGTGGAGCGTGGGCTGGACGCCGGTGTCTTCAATGCCGACGAGTCGGCGCACCCCATCCCGGGTGAATAATGGCCAGCTATGCCGTCCCGCTCACCATCGCCCTTCTGGTCCTGCTGCTGTTTCTACGGGTGCCGGTAGCCTTCGGCATCCTCGTGGCCGCCTCCTGCGGCATGTGGATGGTGGCCGGCCTGAACGTATTGCTCGGTGTCCTCGAGACGGTACCCCTATCTTCGGTATCCAACTACGAGTTCATAACCGTACCGATGTTCCTCATGATGGCGGAGTTCGTCATTATCAGCGGCGTTGCCGACGGCATCTTCACGGCCGCTGCAGCCTGGGTCGGTCGGTTGCGCGGCGGTCTGGCGATCGCTACGGCGCTCGCCGGCGCGGGTTTCGCGGCCATATGCCATTCCAGCACGGCTTCGGCCGCCACGTTGTCCGCGACATCCGTGCCGGCGATGCTGCGGGCGAACTACGAACCCAGGCTGGCTTTTGGCGTGGTCGCGATTTCCGGCACGCTGGGCATGCTGATTCCGCCGAGCGTCGCCATGGTCCTGTACGGGCTGATTGCCGACGTAAATCTCGGCCGGCTCTTCATCGCCGGCGTCATACCGAGCGTGGTGGTTGCCTTCACCATAATCCTCACGGTCATGGTGCTGGTCCGGCTGGACCCCGCACGCGCGCCGGCCGCCAAGGTATATAGCTGGGCCGAGAAATGGCGGACCTTGAAAGTTGCCTTGCCGATGGTCGGGCTGTTTCTCGGCGTGGTCGGCGTCATCTACTCGGGTGTCGCAACACCGACCGAAGCCTCCGCCTTGGGCGCCTTCGGTGCCTTCCTGATCGCACTCGGCATGAAGCGGCTGAACTGGGAGCGCACGCTGCAAGCGGCCTACAACGCCTGCAAGACCACATGCATGGTGCTGCTTGTCGTAATGTGTGCGCACGTCCTGGCCTATTTCCTGGTGATGACTCATGTCACGGAAGACCTGCTGGGCTGGGTCGGCGGACTGGGCATGCCGCCATGGGTGCTCCTCGTCGTCATCTATGCGATCTACCTGGTGCTCGGCTGCTTTCTCGATCTCGCGGCCATGCTCGTGCTCACGATCCCCGTCGTCCTGCCTCTCATCAAGTCACTGGGCTACGATCCGGTTTGGTTCGGCATCATGGTCATCGTGCTCGGCGAAGTCGGCATGGTGACGCCGCCCGTGGGGCTTAACGTGTTTGTCGTGGCGCGTGTCACCAAGCAGCCGGTAAGCGAGGTGTTCAAGGGCGTCCTGCCGCATGTGGTGGCGCATTTGTTCGCCATCGCTCTTCTTACCGTCTGGCCGGCTCTGGTTCTGTGGCTACCGGGAACGATGAAGTAATGCACTCCACGAATATGATATCTTCGGGGTTGCCGGCCCTCGCCGGCATCACCGTGCTCGACCTGTCGACCCGGCTGCCGGGGCCACTTGCCACGCTCATGCTGGCACAGGCCGGCGCGCGGGTGATCAAGATCGAGCGGCCGCCGGGCGAAGAATTCCGTGACTACCACCCTCGCGTGGACGGCATGTCGGCGCACTATGCCTGGCTCAACCGGGGCAAGGAGTGCCTCACGCTCGACTTCAGAAGTGACGAAGGCCGCCAGCGATTCGAGGCGCTGCTCTCGAAGGCGGACATACTGATCGAGCAGTTCCGGCCCGGCGTGATGGACCGGCTGGGCCTGGGCTACAAGGATCTGTCGGCACGGCATCCAAGGCTCATCTATTGCGCGATTACCGGCTATGGCCGGAATGATGATCGCTCGAAAGAGGCGGCTCACGACCTGAACTACCAGGCCTCTGCCGGGCTGGTGGGGTCTGCCCCACGCGATGCGCGCGGGG
>Ga0193753_10002659_pt1 | contig 13842 bp, 6 predicted proteins | sample H1c2metaG_FD_144925 | JGI IMG/M metagenome (GOLD analysis project Ga0193753, IMG submission 144925) | Soil microbial communities from a riparian zone of the East river system, Colorado, United States - H1c2 | ecosystem: Environmental > Terrestrial > Soil > Riparian zone | place: USA: East River... | reverse complement strand
AAAAACCAAGACCGCGCCACTTTCACCCCCGAACCCGGCATGCGCCGCCAGGTCCTCGCCAACACCGACCAGCTCATGCTCATCCGCCACTACTTCGACAAGGGCTGGGTCGGAGCCCGCCACAGCCACCCGCACCACCAGCTCGTCTACGTCATCAGCGGCGCCCTCCGCGTAGACGTAGCCGGAAAAGTCTTCGACGCCCACGCCGGAGACAGCTTCATCGTCGACGGCAACGTCGAGCACCAGGCATCCGCTCTCGAACCCTCCGAAGTCCTCGACGTCTTCACCCCCGCCCGCGAAGACTACCGCGATCTCATCAAGTAAACCCCAAAAGCCGCGCCCATCGGCCAATCTATTTGTTCTGCATCCAAATAAATTTGGATATATTGAAGATTAGAACCTTCTCGACACACTTAATCACCCCGATCTAATACTCAGCGATCGTCGGGGCAATTTTTCGTAGAAGGACTACAAATTAAAACGAATCCGCATCGAGCGGACACAGGACCAGAACCAGCATGATCTCTCTTCAGGGAAAAATCGCCGTAGTAGTCGGTGGTACGCAGGGCATCGGCCGCGCCATCGCACTCGGCCTCGCCGAAGCCGAAGCCAACGTCATCGCCTCCTCCCGCTCCGTAGAAGGTGTTTCTGAGATGGCCGCCGAGCTCGAGTCCCGAGGCAGCAAAACCCTCCGCCTCATCTCCGACGTCGCCGACCGCAACTCCCTCCAAATCCTCCACGACGCCGTCATCGCCGAATTCGGCCACATCGACATCCTCGTCAACTCCGCCGGCATCACCAAGCGCATCCCCACCCTCGACTGCCCCGAAGAGACCTGGACCAACATCATGAACATCAATCTCAACGGCACCCTCCGCGCCTGCCAGATCTTCGGAAAGTCCATGCTCGCCCGCGGCGCCGGACGCATCATCAACATCGCGTCCCTCTCCACCTTCGTAGCCTTCCGCGACGTCGCCGCCTACGGAGCCAGCAAAGCCGCCGTCGGCGCACTCACCCGCTCCCTCGCAGTCGAGTGGTCCGCCTCGGGCGTCCTCGTCAACGCCATCGCCCCCGGCATCTTCCCCACCTCACTCAACCGCAACATCCTCGACTCCCCACGCGGCCAGGAGCTCCTCCAACGAGTCCCCATGCAACGCTTCGGCCTCGTCGAAGAGCTAGTCAGCACCGCCATCTATCTAGCCTCCGACGCCAGCTCCTACACCACCGGCCAGATCATCATCGTCGACGGCGGCCAACTAGCCAGCGGCGTAAACCAATAACCACCACCTGCACAATCTTACCACCGCTGTGTCCGACATACAGGGCCTCAATGTTTTACGTCGTCATCCTGAACGAAGTGAAGGATCCCTGTATTTCGTTGTTGCTTGTTTTTGCCTGTCTTTCCAATAGCCGCAAAAAAATGGGTGGAAATATAATCTTTCGATCAACCCGCCGTTGCTTTCTTGTCTGTCATCTCGCAAAAAATAAAACCATTTGCCCTCTATAAATCAATCACTTACGAGATAATTCTCTTAGAAACCCCAATAAGATCGCATGTCAAGCTCAAAAGCCCGATAACCCTAACAAAACAAAATACATCCGCATTGCAAAAGAGTTATCCTCCATCAACTAAACTTAAATAAGAATCAAAAAAAGCCCCGGCCAAAAAACGGGGCTTTTCACCATTAATCTCCTAAATCCTTTAGAAAGAAGAATTTACCAATAACCCATTTGTTATGACGAATTTGGAAAAACAAAAATCGCCTATCTATAAAAATCAAAACGGTTTACAAATTCATACCTGAGGGGGGGACTTACCAGTTATGCATCGACCCATCTTCCAGTCGAGCCACCGGCAGATACATCCGTTTGTACGGAAACCGCGCCGCCAGCTTCTCGTCGATATCCACCCCGTGCCCCGGCGTCTCACCCGGATGCATATACCCATCCTTGAACGTATACGCATGAGGGAAAACCTCATCCGTCTCCGCGCAATGCGGCATATGCTCCTGAATGCCGAAGTTAGGCACGCTCAAATCAAAGTGCAGCGCCGCACCCATGCAGATCGGCGAGAGATCGGTAGCACCATGGCTTCCCGTCTTCACCCCATACAGATCGGCAAAGCTAGCAATCCTCCGCATATGGGTAATGCCACCAGCATGAACAACGGTGGCCCGAACATAATCGATCAGCTGCTCCGAGATAAGTTGCTGGCAATCAAAGATCGAGTTGAAAACCTCACCCACAGCCAAAGGAGTAGTCGTATGCTGCCGAATTAACCGAAATGCCGCCTGATTCTCCGCCGGAGTAGCATCCTCCAGCCAGAACAGCCGAAACTCCTCCAGGCTCTTACCCAGCCCAGCGGCGTCAATCGGAGTCATCCGGTGATGTCCGTCATGCAGCAGCGCCACATCGAACCCAAACTTCGACCGAACCACTTCCATCATCTTCGGAGCGAAACGCAGATACTTCGACGTCGACCAGACCTCTTCCCGCGGAAGCGTTCCATCCGCCGGCTCGTAAGGCTTGTCGCCATGACTCACACCATAAGCATCAGCAACACCAGGAACCGCGCACTGAACCCGCACCGCCTTGTAGCCCAGCTCAATATGGTGCGCAACCGACTCACAAAGCTCGCCAATATCATGCCCATTCGCATGCGAGTAAACCGTAACGCCCTCGCGGCAACGCCCGCCCAGCAGTTGATACAAAGGCATACCGGCACGCTTCGCTTTAATGTCCCAAAGCGCCGTATCTACCGCTGCAATCGCAGCCATCGTCACCGGCCCACGCCTCCAGTAAGCGCCGCGATAGAGGTACTGCCAGGTATCCTCAATCCGTTCCGAGTCACGCCCGATCAGGGTAGGAACAACATGCTCCTGCAAGTAGGCCGACACAGCCAACTCGCGCCCATTCAGCGTCCCATCGCCAACCCCGTACACCCCATCATCAGTTGTGATCTTCAACGTGACAAAATTTCGTCCCGGACAAGTCACAATCACCCGGGCATCAACAATCTTCGAACCACCCATATCTCTCCTAACGTTTAGCAGCAGCTCTCGTTTTCACTACCGGCGAAGCAGGAGAAGTGATCTCGACATAATCCAACGGCGCCGGTTCCTGACCATCAGGAGCTCCGATGATCCGAATCGTATCGCCCTCGTGCAGCGCAACTCCCCGCACAACGCGCCGCGTGGAAGTGTGACCATCCATCTTGTCCGAAGGCAGCGTGTCATTCGCTATCCACTCGTCAATCGCCATTCCATTCACCTGCAGCGTATAGCGCGAAGCTCCATGATCGAAGTCGAAGTACTGAACCGCAACGTCATACCATCCATCAGGCCGCGCGAACACAGTGCCAGCCGAGCACGCGCCCGACTCCTTGCACACTACTGCATGACCCTGTGAAGCTGTCTCCCAAGGTGTGACAGCGACAGGAACATATCCATTCAGCTCCATCGTCTCTGCCTCGGTCCTGTCAGGATGATTGTCTACACGCCCCAAACGATCATCGATCCCCGAGGTCTCATGGAACCACTCTGCAACAGCATCTCGCCAGACGATCGCATGTCCAGCTTGATATCTGAGCCGCCGATCCACCTCAAGGTAAGTCCGCTCCGGAACCTTCCCCCGCAGCGACTCCCACTCTCCCACCTGCGCCGCAGCCGCAGCAGCGCCCGCATAGTGCGAGTCATAGATATGCTGAATTACCGTCTTGCCCGAGTGCAGCCGATAGTCGTAAGGAACATGATGCATGAACAGCAACAACTCATCCGGAACAGTCTTGAGAGACTCATACTTCGCCGCCAGCGCCGGAGGATACTGTCCGATATAACCCGTCCCCGTAGCCACCGTCCGGTCCATCCCAATCCCATCCTGGTCCGCACGATGCCATTGTCCCCAACCATTTCTCTCCGAAGATTCGATTCCAGGTCCGAAATGGATACCGATAATGTCCGTCAGCGTTCCCGCACCCAGCGGTCCGGTGTAGCTCTCATAGATGTGCCAGGAATCCAACTGCAGTTTATCGATCACACTACGAACCTGCGGATCATTCCCAAACGTCAGCCGTGTCCACTCATCCGCGATCGCCTCCGAACTCAGCGTAGGGTCCCAAGCCAGTCTCCCAAATCCATACAGATTCGCCATCGCCAGCGGATGTCCCAACCAGTAATCATCTAAACCGACATTGACTACTCCCACAAATCCTCCGCTGCTGCGACCGAACGTCTTTCCGGTAACAATATCTCGAACTCGGCTGGGCACAGTCTTCGATATCATCATGTCCGTATCCAGCGCCTCTCTCCACATTGGCACCAGAAACACCAGATGACGCTGTTGTCCCGTGTACTCCTGCGAGACCTGCAGTTCAATGGCTGTGTTTGTCTTCTGCAGTCCGGCAAACAGCGGCGATACAGGCTCTCGAACCTGGAAGTCGATCGGCCCATGCTTGATCTGCACGATCACATTGTCGTCGAAAGCACCATCAAGCTTATGGAAGTTGTCGTACCCGGCGCGCGCACGGTCGGCCTTGGGATCCTTCCAGTCCAGATGGTGGTTGTACACAAAGCCGCGATACAGCACCACGCCCCCATGCGGTTTCAGCGCCCGAGCCAGCACATTTGCTGCCTCCGCCGGCGTCCTCCCATACTGTGAAGGTCCGGGCTGCCCTTCTGAATCCGCTTTGATGATCACGCCACCGAAGTCTGGAATGACACTGTAGATCTCGTCGACCTTTTTCTTCCACCAATCAGCCACTTCTGGCGCTAACGGATCAAAGGTCGCGAGTCCTCCAATGGACTGAGGGCTGCTCATATCGATGGACAACGAGAGCCGAACTCCATACGTGCGAAAGATAGTCGCTATTCTCGCGATCTCTCGAAGGTTCTCGGGCTGCAACAGCTTTGCATTTGCATTTACATTGTTGATGGTGCAGCCATTAATTCCGACTGAAGCCAGCAACCGAGCGTATCCCGCCACCCGCGAAATGTCAGTCCGTACCTTACCCCCTTCGAAAAAGATCGATCGGCCCGCATAACCCCGCTCGATCGTTCCATCAGGATTGTCCCACTCATTCGTCCATCTCACGGGAGCCGATGGAGCCTCAACAAGATTCAGTCCCAGCAGAGAGTGCTCTTGTGCAATCAGCCTAAGCAGTGCGAAGCTACCGTATAAAACTCCACGCTCATCCGCTCCTTCAACAAGAAGCAAGTTCTTATTTCCACTCACCACACGGCGTAGACGGTATCCTTCTGGAGCCAGCGTTTTCGTCATCTTCAACGAAGGCTTCCAGGCAGCGATCTCACTCTCAGTTCCTATTACTAGCGCATCATGCGTTTGCTCTGAGTTAACACCGATCGCTGCACGCAGAACTCGATGCAGCATCTGTCTCGAGGCAAACTTCAGTTCGTCCCCAGCCGTGCCTTCCACTTCAGAGCGGCCCAACACGAGCAGCGTATCCGGAACCGCGATGGCAGGAAACACCTTCTGCGTATCGACGGAGGTGTACGCCAACCATGCCGCCTGAGGATCAGGGGACCGCCGCACTTCCATGTCAGCAGCCAGTGATCTTCCAGGCGGGATGGTAAGTATTAAGGATCCAAGCACGAACAGAACTCGTCGGTGCCGCAGAAGGTTTATCACCGTGGCAATTTTTTCCTCCCTGTAATGGTAAAGCCTTGGGAGGTGCCGCTGCTATCCTGACCCGGCTGTGCCCCACCTACAAACACTGAATATTCGCCAGGCTCTACACTGCGTTTGCCATCTGTCGATACTGTGCTGAGGTTGCGCGGATCAATAACAACATGGATATGTTGCTGCTGCATGCCATTGAGTGGTGTTCTAACAAAACCAACCAGAGCATGTCGCGGTGCGCCGGCCGATGAGGGAGTCTTCAGATAAATCTCCGCGACAGCTTCACGTTGCTCCATTTGAAGTTGGAGTAGCTAAGTCCATAGCCAAATCCCCACAACGGCTCGCCCGTAAAATAGCGATAAGTCCGATTCGCCATGGAGTAGTCGTCGAAAGCTGGCAACTGACCCGTTCCTGCATAGAACGTCACAGGCAGGCGCCCTGCAGGATTATTGTCTCCCGACAGCGTATTTGCTATTGCCGTGCCACCCTCTTCACCCGGATACCAAGCTTCCAACACCGCAGCTGCATGTTCTTTGGACCACTTCGCTGCCAAAGCACTGCCATTCATCATCACCACCACTACTGGCTTGCCCGTGGCCGCAATGGCTTCCAGTAGCTTCTGCTGTACTGCCGGAAGCTCGATGCTTGTACGGTCACCACCATCGAAACCTTCCACGTGCACCGGCATCTCTTCGCCTTCAAGCTCCGGCGAAAGCCCGACAAATACCACGGCTACGTCCGCTTGCTTAGCGACTGCGACAGCTTCATCGCGCAGAGTATCGACAGGAGGCTTCCAGTTGAATGTGAGCCCTGCTCCGAACAGTCGTGCGCGATGCGAATATTCAATGCGTAACTGATGAGCTTTGGTATCGGAGAATGCTAACTCGAAAGGCTCCATGCCACTCTTGCGGAACTCTTTTTCTTCTACTGGCTGTTCCGTCACTGATTTGCCATCGAGAAAGACGCGTAACATTTCGGCGTCCCCGCATGGATAACAATGCGCAAGCTGGAAGCTGAAGGGATACTTGCCTGGCTTCGGCACCGTGATAGTGCCGGTCCATCGCACGCCGAATTCTGATGCCTTCAGGCTCGGAGCAGGAGCAGCGGAGTTCCAGTCGAAGTTCACCTGTTCATCCACTCGTGTCAACACGGGAGAACCGGATAAACCGATATTGTCGAAGTACTCCCCCTTCAGCCCAAACTTCGTATCACCCTCCGTAGGATGCAGCAATGTCCGTGGCACTGGCAACGTGAGTTCCGCGACATAGGGCGAACCCTGGGCATAGAGGATATTCGCAGCGCCAAACTTCTTCTCCATTCCGGCTAGAGGGACGACGGGATGCGAAGGAACAGCGTTATAGTTGCCTTCTATCGCCGCCAGTGAAGCTGCGTTTGGGCCGATCACCGCAATCGTCTTCACCGTCTTCTTCAGTGGCAGCACACCATCATTCTTCAGCAACACCATCGACTTCTCTGCAACCAACCGTGCCAGCTCACGATGTGCCGCTGAGTCTGTTTCAGAGAAAGGAATTCGCGCATAAGCTACCTGGGATGACGGATCGAAAAGTCCAAGGTCGAACCTCGCACGAAACAGGCGTTCCACCGAAGTATCAATCTCTGCCTCAGAGATAAGCCCGTCTTTTACGGCTTTTACCAAGCTCGCATACTCTTTGCCGCAGCTGGTGTCAGTCCCAGCTTTCACTGATGCGGCGGAAGCATGTTCCATATCAGGCGAATATTTATGCCCAACCGCCACGTCCGTAATCGCCGCGCAGTCCGAGGTTACATAGCCCTTGAAGCCCCATGTCTTGCGCAGTGTATCGTCCAGCAGGTACGAGTTCGCACAAGCCGGTTTTCCGTCCACCGCGTTGTAGGCGCACATTACGCTTCCTGCCTTCCCTTCGGTTACGGTCGCGCGAAATGCCGGCAGATACGTATCTTCCAGATCATGAGCTGAAGGATCGATATTCGCCGTATGTCGCGTATTTTCTGGCCCCGAGTGCACTGCATAGTGCTTTGGTGTGGCAATTGTCTTGAAGTACTTCGGGTCGTCGCCTTGCAGACCCTTAACAAACGCGACGCCTAGCCGCGACGTCAAAAACGGATCTTCGCCGTACGTCTCCTGCCCGCGTCCCCACCGTGGATCGCGAAAGATGTTGATATTCGGCGACCATATATCCAGGCCGTAGTAAATGCTGTGATTGTTGTTTCGTAGCGCCTCTGAATTCTTGGAGCGGGCTTCTGTCGAGATCGTCGTTGCAACGGTATGGATCAGCGGAGTATCCCAGGTTGCGGCCAAACCAATCGCCTGCGGGAACACCGTCGCATATCCCGATCGCGCAATTCCATGCAGCCCTTCACTCCACCAGTCATACTCCGGAACATTCAACCGGGGAATTGCAACCGCGTGGTTCTGCATCTGCGAGACCTTCTCTTCCAGTGTCATCCGCCCTACCAGGTCCTTTACACGAACCTCGACAGGCTTAGCCGCATCGAGATAGGTGGGCTTCTCCTGAGCCATCGCCATAGAGCCACATAGAACGGCGGCTGCCGCGATCCATCTTGCATTCGAAGCAAACAACAAACCCGGATTTTTCCCCATTACCATATATTTCGAATCAGCTTTCAGAGTGGTTTTATTTCTGCCTTGCAAATTTAGCTGTTGAGAATAACAAATGGCAAGGACTAATGACCCTGACCATGGTCAATGCTTCGATTACCCTTCTCTGATACGTTTTAGTGAGGTCAATCATCATCCATCATCTTGCCTTTTCCCGATGCCCTATTTCATCGACGATGAGTATCAATTTCGGGATATAATTCGACACAAAAAATAAATATAGGAAGATATTCCAACACATTTAGAACCCGGACCTTTCCGCGCGAACTTTTCGCGACGGCTAGTTGCCTACTCACTGTGTACCCGCAGCAAGATGCCGAATTGCATAGACCGCAGCTCCTGCAACCAGGATGAGTCCGGCAGTCCGCATCTCTTTCAAAAAATCTGGTCGCGAAAAAAGAATGAAGAGAAAGCCGCCCAATGCAAGAAGCACAGGCAGCGGATACAGCGGCATATGAAACCCATGTAGCTTACGTTGTTGCCTGTGTTTCGGCAGTAGGGTTGCCGTTCCCTGCAGTAGGAATTGAAACAGTATGCGAATCACGACCAGCGTCGTAATCACCTCCTGTAGCCGGAAGATACAGCACACAAGAGTCATGCCACCAAGCGTAAGCAGCGAATGTTGCGGGATTTGGTGCTTCGGATGAAGTATGCCGAACCACCCAGGAAAATTGCCATCGCGGGCTGCTGCAAAGGGAATACGCGAGTACCCAAGCAGTAGAGCAAAGACTGAAGAAAGCGCCGCTAGCGAGATCAGCAGAACAATGACGCCTGCAGCCGTGTGGCCGTAAAGTCGCTCCATAAAGACGGCCATCGTAAACATTCGCGCATGGCTGTCGCTGTTCTGCGCCATCTCTCGCCATGGAAGCACGCCCAGAACGCTAACATTCATTAATAGATAAAGCGTTGCTACAACTCCAATCGAGCCTAATACTGCTCGTGGAATCGTCCTTTGTGGATCGCGAACCTCAGCTCCCAGAAAGCAAACGTTGTAGTAGCCCCAGTAGTCATAGGCCGAGATCAACATTCCCGCTCCAAGCCCAATAAAGAATGCACTATTCAGATGAAAGGCGCCGGCAGGGAAGTCGAAAGCCTGGCGAGCATTGAAGTGCATAAATCCGGCAACGATAATGAAGACCAACGTAAGTCCGACCGCGAGACCAAGCCACCGCACGATGCGATCGATAGTCAGAATGCTGCGCTGCAGAACGATCAATGCCACAGCGCAGGCTCCCATCGCAATCAGCGTCTGTCCACTCAACACAATCGGAACGCCTAATAGCCGTGTCGAAGCGAAGGGTTCATTCGCTTGAGGAAAGAAAAAGGAGATGTATTGCGAGAAGCCGATGCAACCCGAGGCAATTGAAAGTGGGGCACTGAACAGAAGCTGCCAAGCGTAAAGAAACGAAAACGCACGACCCAATCCTCGTTCTCCATAAAGATGTTTTAGATACGCATAGGATCCCCCGGCCTCAGGATAGGCGGATCCCAACTCGCTCCATATCAAGCCATCACACATCGATAGCAGCGCGCCCAGCAGCCAGCCCAATATCGCTTGAGGGCCGCCCATAACCCCTACTATCAGTGGCAGTGTGACGAACGGGCCAACTCCCACCATATCGATAACGTTCAATCCCAGTGCGGACGTAGTAGAAAGACCCCGCTGCAACTCCGGCATTTTTGCCGTCGGACGAGAAGTTAGCGGCAGGCGGTTAGCACCCATAGATCTGCTTCATCAAGGCATCGCTCTCTTGCTTACCGGTTGAGTTCTGCATGTCACCCCTCAGATCTACTTAGCTTAAAACTCTACCCGTATGCCAAACTGGAGAATACGCGAATTCCAGATTCGTGTTGCTAACGCCCGCGGCTTTATAAAGTCACCCCTTCATGGTATCCATTTATCAACGCCCATTTTGCCTTTCTCTTTCTTCCATAGGATCTGTTGCCAGATGAGATACGACATCTTCCGTGGCCTTACTTTTGCCGTTCTGATCTCATCTCTTGGCTTCAATGGCAGTGTTGTTACTGCTCAGCAAGCCGAAACAACAAAATATCAATCTGCCTTCGCTCGCCCGCTCCCAATAGACCGAGGGTCGGCCGCCCTCTCTCAGTCTTTGCAGAAGCTCCACACGCGCGCCAGCCTTGCGATGGTTGTCGCTCACCCCGACGATGAAGACGGCGGCATGCTTACCTACGAGTTCCGTGGTCAGGGCGTCGACACAACGCTTCTCACGCTCAACCGGGGCGAAGGCGGCCAAAACGTCATGACCTCCGACTACTGGGATCAGCTCGGAACCATGCGTACCCAGGAGCTGCTCGCCGCTGACAACTACTACGGAGTCCACCAATACTTCACCCGCGTTGCAGATTTCGGCTTCTCTAAGACCATCGAAGAAGATCGCGTCCTCTACGATGTTGTCCGTGTTATTCGCATGACGCGTCCACTCGTTGTCTCCTCGGTCTTCGTGGGCAATGTCTCCGACGGCCACGGACACCACCAGGTCTCGGGCTATATGGCTCAGCTGGCCTACAAGGCCGCTGGTGACCCCAATATGTTTCCCGACCAAATCAAGGCCGGTCTGCTTCCCTGGACGCCCCTTAAAGTTTACGGTCGCATCCCCTTTGCCCGTGTCAGCGAGAAGGGAATCTACGACTACGCCACCGGTCACTACGCTCCCGCCCGCTTCCGCAACTACGTCGACAACACATGGATCGAGGGCGTTCCTTCTACTACAGTTGAAATCCCTGTAGGCCAGTACAACCCGCTCCTCGGCTCCTCGTATTCTCAAATCTCCCGCGAAGGTCTCAACGAGCAGAAATCGCAAAATGGCGGCATCGCCGTTCCTCTGCCCCGATCTGTCTCTAGCGCCTATCACCTCTACGCCTCCCGAGTTTCTACCTCCGCTCACGAATCGACCTTCTTCGACGGCATCGACGTCACCCTCGCTGGAATCGCCTCCTATGCGCCTGCAAACGAGCAGGCAGAATGGCGCGAAAAACTCAACGTACTCAACACCACGGTTGAGAATGCCATCAAAAACTTCAACGCAACTGATCCCTCTTCCATCGCACCAACTCTCGCCAAAGGCCTCGCCCAAACAAACTCTCTCATCGACGACGTTGCTAAGAGCATGCTATCCGCAGAAGCGCGCTACAACATGACGCACGAGCTCGAGACAAAGCGATCGCAGTTCAACACCGCACTGCAGCAGTCCCTCGGCCTCTCTCTCGTAGCAAACGTCTCCGACGGCTCTGGTCCGCCGCGGTCAGGCCCTGGCGGCGACGCATCTCTGCAACTACCTTCATCGCAAACGCTCGTCCCCGGCGACTCGCTCAACGTGTCTGTTCACGTAGCCAATCAGGACAAGCAACTCGTTTCCCTCAGCAACGTCGCCGTGAAGTCCGAAGCGGGCCCCGGCTGGACGATAACCGCAGGAGACTCCATCACGGGTCCACTCGCATCAGGCGATGCCCGCGACGAGATATTAGTAGTCACCGCCCCCAAACAAGCCGAACTCACCAAGCCATACTTTAGCCGTCCCAACCTGGAGCAGTCCTACTACGACATCAATGACCCTCGCTATCTCAATCTGCCCACACGCCCCTATCCGCTCTTGGCTGAGGCGACCGTCGCTTATCAAAACGTCGACATCAAGCTCGCGAGCGTAGTCCAGACCGTCCATCGCATGAACGGCGATGGCCCCGTCCTCGAGCCTCTCCTCGTAGCTCCCGCCATCTCAATCAGAGTCTCTCCCATTGCTGGCATCGTTCCCGTGATGAGCAGCACGTTTGACCTCCACGTCCAGCTTCACAGCAGCGTTAAAGGACCAGCCAAAGGTCAGGTTCACCTCGATCTCCCCAAGGGTTGGACATCCAATCCCGCGATGGCCGATTTCGCGACCACGCGCGAAGGCGAAGATCTCAATCTAACCTTCACCGTCACCCCGGAGTCCGTTCAACAGAAGCCCTACACCATCACGGCTGTGGCCGAATACAACGGCGAAAAATACACCCAGGGCTTTGAGACCGTAGGCTACCCCGGTCTACGCCCCTACCCGTACTACCGTCCCGCGAGCTATCGCACCACTGGCGTCGATGTGAAGACTGCACCTAACCTCAAAGTCGGTTACATCATGGGTACAGGCGATGACGTTCCCATGTCACTTCAGGACATCGGCATCCATCCCGTTCTGCTAGTCCCACAGGATATCGCGACCGGCGATCTCTCACAGTACGATGCCATCATCCTTGGCATCCGTGCCTACGCTGCCCGTCCCGAACTCAAAACCTTCAACAACCGTCTCCTCGACTACGCAAAAAGCGGTGGCGTCGTTATCGTTCAATATCAGACACAGGAATACGACCGCAACTACGGTCCCTATCCCCTAACCCTCTCCGGCGATCCCGAAAAAGTAGTCGAAGACGACTCCAAAGTTCAACTCCTCGTCCCGAAAGACCCAGTCTTCAATTGGCCTAACAAGATCACGACAGCCGATTTCAACAACTGGGTCGAAGAACGTGGCCACGGCTTCATGCGCAATTGGGACCCCAAATACGTGGCTCTCACCGAAATGCACGATACCGACCAGGACCCGCAAAAGGGCGGTCTTCTCTACGCGCGTTACGGCAAGGGGTACTACGTCTACATGTCTTACGCTTTCTTCCGCCAGATGCCCGACGGCGTGCCCGGCGCCTTCCGCATCATGGCAAACCTGATCAGCATGGGTAAAAATCCCGACCTCGCCAAAACCTCAGGCAACTAGCAGCATTCAACCAGCACTTGCTGTCACTTTTATTCTTCGCGACCAAACTGATCGGTGCCCCATCCATTGTCGCGGTCTTATCGCGACATGGATGGGAATGAAAATCAGTTTGCCGCCAGCTTTGCCGTTCTTTCTTTTCATCGCCATCTATCAATAGACTGGTCCAGAGGTGATCAGCGCAATGCCAGCCGCCAAAACCTATCCTCACGCTATGCTCCGCGAAATCTTCGAGCAGCCTTCCGCCATCGCCGATACACTCAATGCCTACAGCGACGGCAACAGTCTCCGAGAACAAGTCTTTGAGTCCGCACTCCGAGCCCTCGTCGCGAAGGAAAGTCTTCTCATCTCCGCCAGTGGCTCCAGTCGCCACGCAGGCCTCTTCGGAGAAATCCTCTTCGAAGACCTTGCAGGCATCCCCGTCGATGTCGAGTACGCCAGCGAGTACATCTACCGCTCGACCCACACGCTCAAAAATCCCTGCTTCCTCGTCATCTCGCAATCAGGCGAAACCGCCGATACCTCCGAAGCAACCGCGCGCGGAACCACAACGATAGCGATCACCAACAAGCCCGAGTCCACCATGGCAAAACTGGCCGACTGCTCTCTCCCAACCATGGCAGGCGCCGAGCGAGCCATTCCCGCAACCAAAAGCTTTACCACACAACTTACCGTCCTCTCGCTGCTTGCTCTCTTCACCGCTCGTATTCGAGGACGCATGACCCGCGCCGTAGTCGAGTCGCACCTCCATGAACTCCACACCATTCCCGAAGCAATGGCCGCCGCTCTACCCCAGTGGGAAGCCAAAGTATCCGCTCTCTCTGCAAC
>Ga0193753_10002658_pt1 | contig 13844 bp, 11 predicted proteins | sample H1c2metaG_FD_144925 | JGI IMG/M metagenome (GOLD analysis project Ga0193753, IMG submission 144925) | Soil microbial communities from a riparian zone of the East river system, Colorado, United States - H1c2 | ecosystem: Environmental > Terrestrial > Soil > Riparian zone | place: USA: East... | reverse complement strand
CGCGAAGTCATTTCGCAGATAGGCGCCGCGCGCCAGGCCGTTCTGCGAAATGACTTCGCGGCAGGCGTGGTTGATCTGGTCTTCGGTGAAGGGCACGTTGATGCGATACACCTTGGCCGAATCGAACAGGCGATGCGTGTGATCGCGGAGCCGGAAAATGGCCGGGCCGCGTGGCGTTTCATAGGCACGCACGCCTTCGAACACCGAAGAGCCGTAGTGCAGGGCGTGCGAGAGCACGTGCACGGTCGCCTTTTCCCAGGGGACCAGCTTGCCGTTGAACCAGATGTATTTCGTTGCGGGTATGGGCATGTGCCTTGAGCTCCGAATTTGTTAGACCGCGGCCTGCGCCACGCGCGTTCGAGCGAGCGTCGCTGCGGCGAGCTCTATGCGGTTGATCACTTCGAGGAACGCCTGGGTTGCCGACTCGACGATGTTCGTACTGACGCTCGAGCCGCGATAAGTGCGCTGATTGTACTCCACGTACACCAGCGCTTCGCCCTGGGCATCTTCGCCCACCGATACGCTGCGCACCTCGAACTTGCGCAGCACCACCTGCACTCCCGTGGCGCGTTCGATGGCCTTGAGCGCCGCGTCCACCGGGCCGTCGCCCTGGGCGTGCATCTCGATTTCGCGGCCGTCGCTGTGGTGAAGTGTGACGGTTGCATCGGCGAGCTTGCTTCCGTCGGACGCCGTCTTGAGGTTGATCAACGACCAGGGACCCGCGGCGCTGTGTTCCGCCTGCAGCACGAGGGCTTCGATGTCGCCGTCGTACAGTTCCTTTTTCTTGTCCGCCAGCGCCTTGAATTCCTCGAACACGCGCGCGAACTCGACGTCATCGAGCTCGAAGCCCAGTTCCTTGATTCGATCGCGCAGCGCGTGGCGCCCGCTGTGCTTGCCCAGCACCAGCGAGGAGCGTGACAGGCCCACGTCCTGCGGACGCATGATTTCGTAGGTCGAATGATGTTTGAGCATGCCGTGCTGGTGGATGCCCGATTCGTGCGCAAACGCGTTCTCGCCGACGATCGCCTTGTTGCGCGGGATCGGCACGCCGACGATGTTCGCCAGCATGCGTGAGGTGGGGTAAAGGCGAGTGGTGTCGATGCCCGTGTCGAGATTGAAGAAGGCATCGCGCGTCTTCAGCGCCATCACCACTTCCTCGAGCGAGCAATTGCCGGCGCGCTCACCGATGCCGTTGATGGTGCACTCGATCTGCCGAGCGCCAGCCACCACCGCGGTGAGGCTGTTGGCCACTGCCATGCCGAGATCGTCATGGCAGTGCACCGACAGCCGGATCTTGTCGATGCCGCGAACGTTCTTGCGCAGATAGCGGAACAACTCCGCGAACTCGTCCGGCACCGTGTAGCCCACGGTGTCCGGAATGTTCACGGTGGTCGCACCCGCATCGATGACGGCCTCGACCACCTGCGTGAGGAAATCGAGCTCGGTGCGCGAGGCGTCTTCGGGCGAGAACTCCACGTCCTCGGCGAGATCGCGAGCGATCTTCACGCCCTCGACCGCCATCTTGATGATCTCTTCCTGCGCCATGTTCAGCTTGAACTGGCGATGGATGGCGCTGGTGGCAAGAAACACGTGGATGCGCTTCTTCGCGGCCGGCTTGATCGCCTTGGCCACCAGCTCGATGTCGCCGCGGTTGCAACGCGCGAGGCCGCAGATGATCGGTCCCTGCACCTCGCGCGCTACCGCGTTCACGCTCTCCCAGTCTCCGCGCGAGGCGGCGGGGAAGCCCGCTTCGATGACATCGACCCCAAGATCCGCAAGCGCGCGTGCCACCCGAAGCTTCTCGGGCTGCGCCATGCTGCAGCCCGGCGATTGCTCGCCGTCGCGCAGCGTCGTGTCGAAGATCATCACTCGTTCACGATGGGACATGGGGACTACCTCGATTTATAGGCGCGGTGGTTAGCCGCGACCCTGTTCCAGCCACGGCATGCGGGCGCGCAGTTCCTTGCCCACCGTCTCGAGCTGGTGATCCAGGTCTGCCTGCATCAGGCGGTTGTATTCCTTGCGGCCGCCGGCGTTCTCGGCGATCCACTGCTTGGCGAACTTGCCCTTCTGGATTTCCTTGAGGATCTTGCCCATCTCTTTCTTGGTCTTGTCGTTGACGATGCGCGGGCCACGCGTGAGGTCGCCGTACTTGGCCGTGTCGGAGATGAACTTGTGCATCTTGGTGAGGCCGCCTTCGTGCAGCAGGTCGACGATGAGCTTCAGTTCATGCAAGCACTCGTAGTAGGCCACTTCGGGTTGATAGCCGGCTTCCACCAGCGTTTCGAAACCCTTGAGCACGAGGTCGCTGGTGCCGCCGCACAGCACGGCCTGTTCGCCGAACAGATCCGTTTCTGTTTCTTCCGCGAAGGTCGTCTCGAGAACTCCGCCTCGGGTTCCACCGATACCGTGACCGTAAGCGAGAGCCTTGGCGAAAGCGTTGCCGGTCGAGTCCTGGTACACCGCGATCAGCGACGGCACGCCGCGACCCTGCTGGTACTGACGGCGTACGAGATCGCCGGGACCCTTGGGGGCGATCAACACCACGTCGAGATCCTTGCGCGGCTTGATCTGCTTGAAGTGGATGTTGAAGCCGTGCGCGAAGAGCAGGGTGGCGCCCTTCTTCAGAGACTTCTCCACGTCGCTGTAGAGGTCCTTCTGCGCGAGGTCTGGGACCAGCATGGCGATCAGGTCGGCGCCGGCTGCGGCATCTGCGGGCTCGGCGACCTTGAGGCCGTCCTTCTTGGCTTTCTTCCAGCTCGCGCCGCTCTTGCGCACGCCGACGACAACGTCGTGTCCGCTGTCGGCGAGGTTGAGCGCATGCGCGCGTCCCTGGCTGCCGTAACCCAGGATGGCGATCCGGGCTTTCTTGAGCGCCTTCTTGTCTACGTCTTTGCCCGAGTACAACTTCGTCATTGTCAGCTCCGTTTCGAAACTATGGTCATAAGAAAAACCCCGCATCGGCTGGGTGGCCGGTGCGGGGTTTGTTGGTGTTTGCTTGTCCGTGTATTAGCGCGTCAAGCAGGCGTCCCGCACCGGCTGCTCCCGATAAGGAGCTGGGGGCGGGAAAGAAGTACTACCCAAGTTTTCGCAAACGAGTCGCGCACAGACACTGCGCTGCGGAAATCGGCGAGGAACCTGGAGGTATGGGCCTGCATACAATGCGCGCGATAGCACCACAGCCAGTCGTCCCTTGTCAATGAAAACGGACCCTGTGGGAACGCTTTGTGCATGAGCGCGCAGCGCCTCCGATTTGCTCAACTTTTTGGCTTAAACTTTTTGCGTGAGCTCTCACCTTCTCAACGAGGCCGAAGCGGCCGGTGCACGACCCATCTGGCTGGTCGGCGAACAAGGCCTGGCCACCTGGCTGGAAATGCAGCCTGCCTCGGTGCGCTCGTGGGCCAGGGCACAAGGGTTCGCGGCGGAAAAACAAAAGCTTCTGCTGATTCCCACCGCATCCGGCGACGCCATCGCCGGCGCCGCGCTCGGTCTCGGCAACACGTCGGACCTGGCGGAACCCACGTTGTGGACCTCGGCCGGACTGCCCGATCGATTGCCCGCCGGGCGCTACCGCTTTGCGGGCACATTCAGTGTCGTCGGGGCGACCCAGCTCACGCTCGGCTGGGAATACGGCTCGTATCGCTTCACGCGTTATCGAAAATCCGCCGCTGAAGTTCCTTCGCTCGTGGCGCCCGCGGGCGCTGATCTCGAATACGTGCGCCTCGCGAGCGAAGCGCTCGCGGAAGCCAGGGACCTCATCAACACGCCGGCGAACGACCTCGGGCCCGCGGAGCTCGGCGAAGCGGTTCAGCGACTCGCGCTGCAGCACGAAGCCGAATGCCGGATCACGGTGGGCGAGGACCTGTTGCGGCAGAACTATCCACTCATCTATGAAGTGGGCAAGGGCAGCGCACGCGAGCCGCGCCTCATCGACATGCGTTGGGGGAAGAAGGGCGCGCCACTGGTCACGCTGGTGGGCAAGGGCGTCTGTTTCGACACGGGCGGCCTCGACATCAAACCCTCGAGCGGCATGCTGCTCATGAAGAAGGACATGGGCGGCGCCGCGCTGGTGTTGGCGCTGAGCCGCATGCTCATGGGTGCGGATGCGCCTATCCAGCTCCGCCTGCTGATTCCGGCCGTGGAGAATTCCGTTTCCGGCCGTTCCTTCCGCCCGAGCGACGTGTTGCGTTCGCGGCAGGGCCTCACGGTTGAAATCGGCAACACCGATGCCGAAGGCCGGCTGGTGCTCGCCGACGCGCTCGCTGAAGCCGACCGGGAACAGCCCGCGTTGCTCGTGGACCTCGCCACCCTCACCGGCGCGGCGCGCGTGGCGCTGGGGCCCGAACTACCCGCTATCTACTCCACGCCGCCGGAACTCGCCGAGCAGCTTCGCCTGGTGGGTGAACGCGAGGCCGACCCCATGTGGCCCATGCCGATGTGGCCCGGATATGAAGAGGATCTCGCGAGCCGCGTGGCCGACCTTAATAATGTGTCCACGACGCAATTCGCGGGCTCGATCATCGCCGCGCTTTTCCTCAAGCGCTTCGTCACGCGGACGCGCAACTGGCTGCACGGCGACGTCTACGCCTGGAATCCCAAGGAACGGCCGGGCAGGCCGCTCGGAGCCGATCCGCACACCGTCCGGGCGCTCTACCGGCTGATCCGGCAGCGCTTCGGTTGAAAGAGGGGCGCTGATGGCCGAACGCGCGGCCGACTCGCCGACCTCGGAAGCCGCTTTCCGCCGAGAAATCGCCTCCTGGGCCTTGCTGGGCCTGACGCTCGGACTGGTCGAAGGTGCGACCGCCGCGGTTCTCATCAAGAAGACCTTCGCGGATGCCGCCGACCCATGGATCGTCAATCTCGCCGTGGGGTTCGTCAGCGGCGCGCCGGCGCTCTCGAACGTGGTGAGTTTCGTCTGGGCCAACATCGCGCATGGCCGCGCGCGCATCGGCCTCATGGTCAGCCTGCAGGCGGGCTTCGCGATCCTGGTTGGGTTGTTAGGTGTGGCGCCTCGCGCGCTTGGCGGACTGGCATTCGCCGTGGCTTCCATCCTGATCGCGCGCGTCGTGTGGACCGGCATCCTCACGGTGCGCGCCGCCGTGTGGAGCGCCAACTACCCGCGCGCCGCGATCGGCCGTTACACCGGGCGCATCGTCATCGTGAGCTCGCTGGCCGTCTCGCTCGCGGCCGCGATGGCCGCGTGGACGCTCGACAAGCAGGTCATCGACTCGCGCTGGTTGTTTGGAGCGGGCGCGGCCGCCGGATTGCTCGCCGCCTGGTTGTATCGCGCGGCGCGCGTGCGTCGCCAGTTCGCGTTGCTGGCCGAAGAAAATGCCGCGGTTGGCCGTGCCGAGCCGTTCAGCCTCGGCATGTTGTTCGAGATCCTGCGCAAGGATCCGCACTTCCGCGAATACATGTTCTGGATGGGGATTTACGGCGGCGGCAATCTCATGCTGACCTCGCAGCTCGTCGTCATCTTCAGCGAGCACCTGCACCTGTCCGCCAGCTTGCAGATAGCGCTGTTGTCGGTCGTGCCCCTGGGCCTGCTGCCTTTCTTCGTCCCGTTCTGGGCCCGCATGTTCGACCGCGGACACATCGTGCAATACCGGTCCCGCCAGGGTTGGGCGCTGGTGGCGGCGGTTCTCGCGATCACCGTGGGCACATGGCTCGCCAGTCTCCCGCTGCTGTGGATCGGCGCAATCCTGCTGTCGTTCGCTTACGCCGGCGCGAATCTCGGCTGGAATCTCGGGCACAATGACTTCGCCGCGGTCGGTCGCGCGCAGCACTACATGGGAGTGCACGTCACGCTCACGGGCGTGCGCGGGGCCATCGGCCCGCCCGCCGGGATACTGATCTATCAGTGGCTCGAGTCGTTGCGGCCGGGACTTGGAATTTACTCGCTGGTGCTGCCGCTCATCTTCGTGACCGTGGGCGCTGCCGGGTTTTCGCACATGCGGCGGCAGATGCTCGCCGCGGGGAAGACAGAATGATTTCGTCAGAAGGACTAAAGAGATGATGAAGCCCAAGAAGAGCAAGCCCATCGATGCGCGCAAGTACTCGCGGCTGGTGGTCGATGGCGCGAAGCAGACGCCGTCACGCGCGATGTTGCGCGCGGTGGGATTCCAGGACGCCGACTTCGAGAAGCCACAGATCGGCATCGCGTCCACGTGGGCGAGCCTCACGCCCTGCAACATGCACATCAACGAACTGGCGTCCGAGGCGATCGCGGGCGCGGACGAGGCGGGTGGCAAGGCGGTGCTGTTCAACACCATCACTGTTTCCGATGGCATTTCGATGGGCTCACCCGGCATGCGCTATTCGCTGGTCTCCCGCGAGGTCATTGCCGACTCCATCGAAACGGTGGTCGGCGCCGAAGGGTTCGACGGCTTCGTCGCCATCGGCGGCTGCGACAAGAACATCCCGGGCTGTGCCATGGCCATGGCGCGCCTCGATCGCCCCTCGGTGTTCGTGTACGGCGGCACCATCAAGCCGGGCGCCAAGCGCCGCGACATCGTGGCGGTTTTCGAAGCGGTGGGCGGGCATGCCGCCGGCCGCGTTTCCGATGCGGAACTCCTCGAGGTGGAACGCACCGCGATTCCGGGTCCGGGCAGCTGCGGCGGCATGTATACCGCCAACACGATGGCATCGGCCATCGAAGCGCTGGGCCTCTCGTTGCCCAACAGTTCCGCGCAGGAAGCCGTGGGCGCCGTGAAACGCGATGACTGCCGGCGCGCGGGCGCCGCCGTGGTCGAGCTCGTCAAGGCTGGCATCAAGCCGAGCGACATCCTCACCCGGAAAGCATTCGAGAACGCGATCACCGTGACCATCGCGCTCGGTGGCAGCACGAATGCCGTGCTGCACATGCTGGCGATCGCACATGCAGCGAAGGTCAGACTCGGACTACAGGACTTCACGCGGATCGGAAAGCGGGTTCCGCTACTGGCTGATCTCCGCCCGAGCGGCCGTTACCTAATGTCGGAACTCATCGCCATTGGTGGAATCCAGCCCCTGATGAAAAGGTTGTTAGACGCGAAACTGCTGCACGGCGACTGCATGACGGTCACCGGCCGCACGCTTGCGGAAAACCTGCGTGATGTCGCCGATTACCCGCCAGGGCAGGACATCGTTCGCGACCTCTCCGATCCGATCAAGAAAGACAGCCATCTCGTCGTGATGTACGGCAACCTCGCCCCCGAAGGCGCGGTCGCGAAGATTTCCGGCAAGGAAGGTTTGCGTTTTTCTGGTACTGCGCGCGTGTTTGACGGCGAAGAGCGCGCCACCGCGGCGATTCTCGCGGGCAAGGTGAAGCCCGGCGACGTGGTCGTCATCTGCAATGAAGGACCGGTTGGCGGCCCTGGCATGCGAGAAATGCTTAGCCCTACCGGCGCCATCATGGGGCGCGGCCTGGGCGACAAGGTCGCGCTGATCACCGATGGAAGATTCTCGGGCGGCAGCCACGGCTTCGTGGTTGGACATATCTCCCCGGAGGCCGCGCTCGGCGGGCCCATCGGGCTACTTAGGGACGGAGACCGCATTGCGATTGACGCGGTGAAACGCACGCTGCAGATCGAATTGAGTGCAGCGGAATTGCGGCGGCGCCGTGCGAAATGGAAGGCTCCAAAGCCCTATGCGACAAAAGGTGTATTGGCAAAGTACGCGCGAAATGTCTCCAGCGCATCGCTGGGCGCAGTGACGGATTGACAGTGCAACATGACTCTTTACGGACGCGTTATGCCGAGCCGGTCGCAAACACAGTTGTTGTCAGGCTTAACGTGTGCGGTTACAGTTCGGCGGCTTTGGACCGGCGCCGAAGCTAAAAACGTACATTGAATACATGGTCATGCTCGCGGGAGCATGAGCCTGGGGACGGAGCGAACGAACGATTGCATTGGTGGGAAAGCTTGGTTACTTTCCGCCACCCGTTTTACGCGCCGATAGTTTCACTCGCGACCACGGGAACACATGGCCGCTTACGCACAAGACTCTGGATATTTCACCCGCCGCGGCGTTGTCGTCGCGGCGATCATTGCTCTGCACCTCTTCGTCGTGTGGGCGCTGGCTTCCGGCCTTGCCCGCAAGGTGGTCGAAGTCATCGCCCCGAACATCGAGGCTGACATCGTCGAAGAAGTTAAGAACGACGAAGAGCCGCCACCGCCGCCGCCGCCAGAAATGGAGCGTCCGCCGGTAGAGGTGCCGCCACCGGAAGTGTCCATCGACCTTCCGATGGAAACCACCACGACGGCCATCCAGGACGTCACGGATAAACCGCCGCCACCGGCACCGCCACCGCCGCCGCGCGCCGCGGGTAGTCCCGCGAGAATGAAGAGCGCGGTCGATCCCGATCAGTTCTATCCGCCGGGAGCCAAGCGCCGTGAGGAGCAGGGCTCGCCAGTGGTGCAAGCTTGCGTAGGGCCGAACGGCCGCCTGGTTCGCGAACCCGTCGTCACCGAAACTTCGGGCTTCCCGGAGCTCGACGGCGCCGCGGTCAAAGTTGCCAAGGCCAACCGCTACACGCCTGCCAGTGAAGGTGGCACGGCGCTTCCGGAGTCCTGCGTCAAGTTCAAGGTCAAGTTCGTCATTAAAGCCGAATAGGTTTTCACGGCGGTGCGGCGCCAAGAGCGCCGCTTCGCTTTTTTGTAATCGAGGAAATCATGCAAAACGCTGCTGCTGACACTGTTGCTGTTGAGAATCCGTACGGCATTGAAGCTCTTTGGGCACAAGGCGACTTCGTTGCTCGTGGCACCCTGATCGTCCTGCTGATCATGTCGGCGGTCTCGTGGTACATCATCTTTTCGAAACTCTGGGATCAGCGCCGTCTGAAGGCCGGTGCCAAGGTTGTCGAGAAGCAGTTCTGGAGCTCCGGCTCCCTCAAGGAAGCCGTCGATCGCCTGCCGAAGGACAACGACTTCCGCGCCGTCGCTGAAGATGGTCTGCGCGCTTCGGCGCACCATGAAGGCCGTCTCACCGATCGCATCGACCTCCACGAGTGGGTCACGATGTCGCTGCAGCGCTCGGTCGATTCCGTCAACAGCAAGATGAGCAATGGTCTCGCCTTCCTCGCCACCGTCGGTTCCACGGCTCCGTTCGTCGGACTGTTCGGCACGGTGTGGGGCATTCTGAACGCGCTGATTGCGATCACCCTCTCCGGCCAGGCCAGCATCGACAAGGTGGCCGGTCCCGTAGGTGAGGCGCTCATCATGACCGCGCTCGGCCTGTTCGTCGCCGTTCCGGCCGTCATGGGCTACAACTGGCTGCTTCGCCGCAACAAGGGCATCAGCGAGAGCCTGCGTAACTTCGCGTCGGATCTCCATGCGTATCTCGTGGGCGGCGCCCGCGTCTCGCAGGGCACCCCCGTCGCTGGCGGAAAGAAGTAAAGACCTGGAACCCCAGGCTTTACGTTTCACCATTCAGAGGTAGCGCGACATGTCGATGAGTGTCGGTTCAGAAGACGGCGAAGCAGGCGTCATGGCGGAGATCAATACGACTCCGCTCGTGGACATCATGCTCGTGCTGTTGATCATCTTCCTGATCACGGTTCCCGTGATCCAGAAGATGGCGAATGTGACGATTCCGAAGGCGGCGAACATCCCCACGATAACCAAGCCCGAGAACATCACCATTTCGGTGGATTCCGCGGGCCAGGTTTTCTGGAATGCAGCGCTGGTCACCGACAAGCAGGTCTTCTTCCAGAAGATCATCAGCGAAGCTCGCAAGACGCCGCAGCCGGAATTCCATATTCGCGGTGACAAGAACGCGCGTTATGAGGCGGTCGGCCGGGTGATGAACAACCTGCAGCGGGGTGGCATCGTCAAGGTCGGCTTCATTACCGAGCCGGATGCCGCCAGCATCCGAATCACGCGCTAAATCTTTCGAGGTAGCTCTTCATGTCAATGGGTGTTGCAAGTAGTGGGGATGCCGGCGCGCCGATGATGGAGCTCAACATGACTCCGCTCATCGACGTGATGCTGGTGCTCATCGTTGTGCTGATCATGTCGATTCCCGTGATGACGCACGCGACGAAGCTGGATATGCCGCAGACCAACAATCCGCCGCCGCCGGTGCGACCTGAAGTCATTCAGATCGACATCGATTTCGACGGGACGATTGTCTGGAACGGCACCGTGGTGAGCGGCATCCCGCAGCTCGAGGCGTTTTTCAACTCCGCCCGCAGAAACGCCGATGCCGCGGGGACGCCCCAGCCTGAGATTCATCTGCGCCCGGACCGTCGTTCGCGTTATGAAACCACGGCCATGGTCATGGCCGCGGCTCAGCGCAATCGCATGAAGAAAATGGGCTTTGTGAACACCGCGGAATTCCGGGACTAGCCAAGCCACTGAAACTGATAAGAAACTTTCAGCCGTGCGGAGCATCCAATTTTGGTCAGGATGCATTTGCGGTGGTTTAGATCACACGAGCCGCGGCCTTGGGACCGCGGCTCCTTTGTAAGGAGCGTCGGAAGTGTCCAATCGGAAGAATCTTGGGGTTCTCGTAGGGGTCCTCGGCCTGCTGGCCGGTTCAGTCGCGTTTGCTGCTGACAAAAAGCCTGCTGCGGCAGAGCCGGCGGCAAATGACGCCTGCGGGGCGCGCAAGATCACCAAGAAGGTCGACAAGCCCATGGCGGCTGCCGAAAAGGCTTTCAATGCCAAGGAGTGGGACGCGGTCATAGCCAGTGTCGCCGAGGCTGAAGCCGTTCCGGTCGAAAAATCCATCTGGGACCAGTACTGGATCCACGAATTTCGTGGCCGCGCGTACCTGAGCCAGGAAAAATACGAGGAAGCTGCCAAGGAACTCGCGCTCGGTCTCGACTCCCCTTGCATGGATGCCGCGGACAAGCCTTCGCGCACCAAGATGCTGCTGCAGATCGCCTATCGCACGAAGGATTACCCCAAGGTCGTCGAGCTGGGTAACAAATACCTGGAAACGAATCCGGATCCGGAAATCGCCTCGTATGTCGGCAACGCCTACTACGCCATCGACGATTTCCCGAACACGCGCCGGATCATGGCCGACGTGGTGGCGAAGCAGGAGGCAGGCAGCAAGCCTGTCGAAGAGCTCACGTATCGCATCCTGCAAGGCGCCTGCATCAAGCTCAAAGACAATGCGTGCGTGACTGACATGCTGGAAAAGCTCGTCATTCACTATCCGAAGGCGCAGTACTGGCAGGACCTCATGAGCCTGCTGATGGCTCAGACCAAGAACAACAATCAGCTGCTCAACCTGTGGCGCCTCGCGGACGGTAACAACGTCCTGCAGGATCCCGCCGAGTTCCTCGAGATGGCGCAGCTGGCCATCGGCCAGGGTCTGCCCGGCGAAGCGCAGGCGGTTCTCGAGAAGGGCGCCCAGAAGGGTGCATTCAAGACCGCAACCCAGAAATCGCAGCTGAACCAGTTGATGACCGAAGCCAAGCAGGCGGTCGCGCTCGATAAGAGCACGCTCGACAAGCAGGACGTTGCGGCTCGCGCCAAGCCCACGGGCGACAACGACGTGAAGCTGGGCGCTGCCTACCTGAGCTACGGCGACAACGCCAAAGCGGTCGAGGCGCTGACGCGCGGCATCGGCAAGGGTGGCGTGAAGAACCCCGACGACGCGGCATTGCTGCTCGGCATCGCGCACCTGCGCGCCGGCAACAAGCCCGAGGCCGCCAAGGCATTCAGCACAGTGAACAAGGATGCGACGATGACGCGCATCGCGAAGCTCTGGCTACTCAATACCTGAACTTGAAATCCCACAAACTTCGATGACCGCCAAATTCAAGGAGCCCCGAGTGTTGATTCGATCTGGTTTTGGAATCGCGGCAGCAGCGATTGGATTCGTCGCTCTCGGTTCCATTTCGACCGCCTTTGCTCAGGGAGCGAGCTGCACCGGTGGTGGCAAGATTTCCAAGCAGATCGCGAAGCCGATGGCGGCCGCGCAGGACGCCATGAAGGCACGCAGATGGCAGGAAGTGCTTTCGAAGACGCGCGAAGCCGAAGGTACGGCTGGTGCCAAGTCCCAGACGGATCTGTACTGGATGAGCGAGTTCCGCGGCTACGCGTACCACGAGCTCAAGCAGCCCGCCGAAGCGGCCCGTGAACTCGAAGCGGCGTTGGGCAACCCCTGCATGCCCGAAGCCAAGAAGGCCGAGCGCTATCGCAGCCTCGTCGGTCTTTATTCTTCGTTGCGTCAGTACCCGAAGGCCATCGAATTCGGCAATCGCGCGTTGAAGGTCAGCCGCGATCCGGAAACCCAGGTTGCCGTGGCGCAGGCCTACTACCAGTCCGGCAACAACAAGGATGCCGCGCGGGTCATGAACGAGTTGATGACTGACCTCGAAAGGAGCGGCAAGGTTCCAAAGGAACAGCAGCTTCTACTCGTGGTGAGCGCCTGCTCGAAGGCGGGCGACAACGCCTGCGTCGCCAGGGTCAACGAGAAACTCGTCTCGAACTACCCGAAGCCCGACTACTGGTCGCAGCTCCTGACTTCGCTGACCAAGCTCGACACCGATGACATCCAGAAACTGAATGTCATGCGGCTCTCGACGCAAGTGAACGTCATGAAGAACCCCGAGGAATACAAGGAAATGGCGCAGCTCGCCCTCGAGGACAAGCTGCCCGGCGAAGCGCAGTCCGTGCTCGAGCAGGCCTTCACCAAGAAGATCTTCGTGGACGAACGCATGATCAGCGTGAACACGCGCCTGCTCGCCGCGGCCAAGAAAGAAGCCGATGCCGACAAGGCGACGCTCGCCAAGCGTGAGGCGGATGCTCGCGCTGCGGCCACCGGTGATGCTGCCGTGAAAGTCGGTGCGCAGTACCTCGGCTATGGCGACGCCGTGAAGGCCGCCGATCTCCTGCAGAAGGGCATCGCCAAGGGCGGCATCGCCAAGGGCGATCCGAAGGAAAAGCAGCGCATCGATGAAGCCAGCATCCTGTTGGGCATTGCCCACCTGCGTAACAACAACAAGGCCGAAGCCGCCAAGGCGTTCCGCAGCGTGAAGCAGGATCCGACCATGGTGCGCATCGCCAAGCTCTGGCTGCTCAACACCTGAAGATTTCCGCCAGGGGCGGAAAATAGACGACAGAAGTACCAGAAGGCCGGACGCGAAAACGTCCGGCCTTCTCTACGATCAGATGACGCCGCGCGCGCGGTAGCCGTCCAGGACCTCGGGGCCAAAGCCCAGCAGCTCGCCGTAGATATCCGCGTTGTGTTGGCCCAGCGTGGGTGCGGGCGTGCGGACCGAGCTCGGGCTCAGCGACAGGCGCGGCGCCACGTTCTGCATGCGCAGCGTGCCGAACTGCGGATGCATCGTGCTGACGATGGCCTCGCGCGCCACGAAATGCGGGTCGTCCAGCATGTCGGCCGCGCGATAGATGAGCCCCGACGGAATGCCATGCTGCTCGAGCAACGCGAGCAGCTCGTGCGTGCCGAGCGTGGCGGTCCAGCGCGCAATGATGTCGTCGAGCTCTGCCTGGTGGGCGCCGCGCGCCTGGTGGTCGGCGTAGCGCATATCCGTGGCGAGCGTGGGTGCGCCCATGGCCAAGGCCAGCCGCGCAAACACCGTGTCCTGGTTGGCGCCGATCATCACGATGCCATCGCGGGTCGGATAGACATTGGACGGGGCGATTCGCGGCAGGATCGGGCCGCTGCGTTCACGCACGTGGCCAAGCTGGTCGTACTCGGTGACCAGCGACTCCATCATGTTGAGCACCGATTCGTAGATCGCGGCGTCGACGACCTGGCCGGCACCGGTGCGATCGCGATGATGGAGCGCGGCCAGTGTCCCCATGCACGCATGAACCGCGGCCAGTGAATCTCCAATGCTGATGCCCACGCGCGAGGGTGGCCGGTCGGGCTCGCCGACGATGTAC
>Ga0193753_10002657_pt1 | contig 13845 bp, 9 predicted proteins | sample H1c2metaG_FD_144925 | JGI IMG/M metagenome (GOLD analysis project Ga0193753, IMG submission 144925) | Soil microbial communities from a riparian zone of the East river system, Colorado, United States - H1c2 | ecosystem: Environmental > Terrestrial > Soil > Riparian zone | place: USA: East River... | reverse complement strand
TCTCGTTTGCATAGAAAATGTGCGACGACTATTTTCTTTGAATCAAACGGCGGTCAGAGCGCCCAGGGGCTTGCCACAATTCCAGAAATAAAACTTTCTGTTGGTGCTCCGGATTTGGACATTGGCTTGGTTGACGGAGTGATTCAATCACTGCTTGATAGCTGCTACTACCTTACAGCGCTCAATAATAAGTACAAATATTCAATTCATGAAAATCTAATTAAGAGGTTCTCTGACCGTAGAGCAAGTATTCAGCCACAAGCCGCTAATGAAATAATCGAAACCGAAATTAGGAAAGTGTTTGATAAGGGTGTTGGTTTTGAAAAAGTGATGTTTCCTGAAAGAAATAATCAGGTTACAGACAGGCCAGTTTTGTCTTTGATTGTATTGCATCCTTCAAGAAAGGCAAATGATCCTGACACAAAGGCATTCATTAACGACATCGTTAATAATTCTGGAAGCTCGACGAGAGTTTACAAGAGTGGAGTGGTTTTCTGTGTCGTAGAGGATGGGCAATCGCTGAAGGAGGAGGCTAAGAAGTACCTGGCCTGGGAAACGATTTATGATGAGGCATTGGAGTTAAAGTTGGAGGATGAGCAGCGCAAGCAAGTTAAAATAAATATGGACAGGGCCAGGAAGGACCTTGTTGAAAATATCTGGAAGGTATACAAGAATATAGTGTTATTAGGTCGCAATCAGCAACTCCAAACAAAAGACCTTGGGTTAATCCACAGCAGTCAGGCGAAAACAATTTCTGACTTGTATTTGGCGCGCTTGGAATCTGAGGGAGAAATTTCTTATGAAATAAGCCCTCTATTCTTGGGCAGAAACTGGCCGCCTGCATTTGTTGCGTGGAGCACTAAAAGCGTAAGAGATGCTTTTTATCAAACACCCATGTTCCCTCGGCTGGTAAATCCAGATTCTCTTAAAACAACTATTAGTAAAGGCGTAGCGGAAGGACTGATTGCGTATGTAGGCAAACAGGGTAGCAAGTATGATCCATTCTTTTTTGAGAAGCAATTGTTTGCAGGCGACATAGAGTTTTCGGATGATATGTTTATCCTAAGGGCCGATGAGGCCCGGAAAAACATTGAACCAAGAAAACTGGATTCAGTAAAAGTAATTCCTGAAGCAGTCACACTTGAGCCCAGAAAGGACTATTCATTCATAGCCAAGGGCTATGATCAACACAACGAGGAAATAAATATTGATGCTGTCTCCTGGAAAACAAGCTACGGAAAGATTACGGAGGCAGGTGTACTTACAGTCGAAGAAACTGAGGGGGTTTATAAAGTAACCGCTAAATCAAAAGAGATTTCTGCCAGCGCCACAGTAACTGTCAAGAAACGAGACGAAAACAAACCGGCAACGCCAGAAGCGCCGATAACCCCAACGGCAGGCAAGACAAGGATTGGTTGGTCTGGCCTAATTGATGCAAAGAAATGGAACGTGTTTTATACCAAAGTCCTGGCAAAATTTGCGTCAAACCCAAGCCTGAAAATTACAGTCAATTTTGAAGTAGAAGACGAAACCGCGAGTGCTCAGCAAAGGAAGGAAGAAACTAAGATGGCACTGAGAGAAATGGGGCTTGATGAGAATATCTAAAACGTAATTTGTTGCCATTTTAATAATGGCAACAATGTTGTTTTAAATCTTTGCTGAATATGAAACTTAAGATTTTTATTTCAAGCCGGAACAATGACAGAGTCTCGATCAATGGGGTGGCTGGTGATACGTTAACTGAAATTAGAAAAAAAAATAAAGAGAGATCTTAAAGAGATTAAGCCGTTTGGAAAGGACTTTATAGAGGTAAGAATAAATGAGGACTTCGGTGCCAGTACATCAACTGACAGTTATAATAAATGTATCCAGGAAGTTAAAGATTCAGACTTTGTAATTGCTATTTATACGGGTGTAGTGCGATAATTGATGTTTCGAAGTTTTTTACTATTTCAACAAAGGATAAGAGCGAAAGCGGAATGAATTATACAAGGGGTATCTAACAGAGCAAAATACGTTCCATTCCTGTTTAGCTTTTTGGCCCACGCAAATCTCCAGATGACGTATCTCAGTGTCTTTATATCTATCCCCCCTGAATTAATTCAAGGCTTGACTTGCAAATTGCAAATCGCAAACCGAAACGCCAGAACTTACAATTTGGCCGTATACGAATTTCATAGGAATATCCTACAACATCAAAAATTGTAGAGTTAGAAACATCATTGAATTCATAAGGGTCCGTATTATAATAAAAATTTGAAATGGCAATTTCGGTTTTATCCATAGATGATTCAATGGAATTGCGTATGGATGCCTGCGCTTTCATCGGTAAGGATTATTCAATTTGTTTCTTACCGCTTTAGGCTCATAGATCTTTTGCATCCTACTTTAGTTTGTTTAAAGAATTCGTCAGGAGAGATGTTTCTTGATTCCATATTTCCGGCAACGACTGGATAAAGTCTGACAGAATAGATTGAATAAGATTCCTCCGTCTGGTCCATTTTTTTACAGTTTCTGTTTCTCACCAATACCCTGAATGTCACAGTTGTTTTAAGAGCTCGCACGTCATTTCCAAGTTGATTTCGTCTGACAACCTCTTACGATAGAACGCAATTAACACTTTAATAGGTATTTCCTTAACTTTAATACTATCCTCATTTTTTAGGAGCCTAGCCGTATCGCCTCGGGTAATAATCCATATTTGCTTAGATAAGTCACGAATTGTGAATGTGTGGTGCTGAATAGTAATCTTATCTTCCTTGATTTGATTGACGTAGTTGTCGACTTGTACTTTTTTTGACTGATCAAATTTGCTGTCAAGGGTCGCATCGTATAACACAGCGAGAGACCCTAACTTAAAAAATCCATCTGCCTTACCTCGATTATCTATCTGCGGAACCTTATGAATGTCATGAATACCAATTAGCCGAAGAAGGATAAAAGTATAATTTTCAAAGGACGCCCAGTCGCAGGTTTCCATTTCTTTAAAAAACTGCGGGAAGAGGTTTGGCGAGTCTATTTCACTGGCTTGGTTTGCAACCTTATATTTTTGAACATCATTCAATTTATGGCGATTCAACGATGAGTCAGTCTTTCCAACTAGGGGAGCAGCATGCCAACCGATGGATAGTTTTTTAAACTCCTCTGGACAGGGAAATGTTTGCAGGGCAGAGACATCAAATCTTACAGCTGGTTCATCCTCGTAAGTCGCAGCCCTGAAGTTGCTGGCCTTTCCGCGCCAACTTTTTTCAAATGTTTTAGTTTCAAAGTTGCATTTGATAAATAGCGTATTGGCTTCGTCAGGCCAAGGTCCGTACTTGAGTTGGTCTTTTGAAATGTACCTATGCCTGAATAAGGTACTTTTCGCCTTTGGGGTGTCCCAGTGGCCACTCCAAGCTGTAATCATAATATAGTCAAAAACAGTTCGTTCCATTCGAGGTGGTTTTGTGTTTTTTGATGGGACAAATCGCCGAGCTGCGTTGGATCAGCTTGGACGTTTTTTTTCCGAGGGTTGATCAACTAATATAGACACGATACAAGTTGAATGCAACTTTTGATTGTTCGGTGATCTGTCAACTCGGAACTGAATTATTTTGAAAAGGAATGCATACCGTCGTGAGATTGTTGCTTCGCCAGAAAAAGGAGTGTATTGGATAGGTACATTGATCTTTTTTTTTGGCGAGAGATAGAAAAAGCTATTTGATAGTTGCTAAATTCAATGAACTTAAAGGTCTTTAACTACAGAGTGATAACAACACAAATCATTTTACAAGTATCCGCAGCTGACACCTTGGACAAAGGGTCGGTTGGTAATATTCAAACAACTGACTGGGTAGTATATATATTTCTCACAATTGTAGGTATAGGAATGATTCTTTTCTTGTTACCGAGACGGAAAGCGTATAAGGATGCAACACCCCGCATAAACCCAACTGTAAAGCCCAACAATACACAGTCAAAATCTCAAATTGAAATACTCAAACCAGTTGCATCGAAGAACCAGGTTGATCCGCGAATTGCGGCATCGGTTAAAGAGACGAAGCTAGGTGATGAGAATGATGACAGAGAGCTGTTAGCGAACAGTTTTGAAGGAAAAAAGATTGAAATAATAATACCCGAAAAGGATGACCAATTAAAAGAGAAATACATTGGGTATAATCCAATCAACATATTTTCACAAACGGAGCCTTTATACTTTCCCACAGTTATAATGCCGAAGCCACATTGCGTAATAAAATTTCCTAGGAAGGGAAGGTCAAGTAGAAGAGGATTTCAAAACACATCTCAGCAAATACTTTGAGAAGGATTTTCAAATTTTTGATGACCGTTTCATTTTAGTGAAAAATAGCACTAAGCCATTCGAACCTGACTTTACGTTAATTGACGAACGAGATGGAATAAATTTGTTTATAGATGTAGAAATTGATGAGCCATATAAGGGGTTGAATGACCTAAGTAAAAGAAAACCCACACACTATCAATACCACAACACCAATAGAAATGAAGCGTTTAGAAATCGTGGCTGGATTACTATAAGATTTGCGGACATCCAGATCCATCGGTATCCAGATTCGTGCTGTCGTTTTATTTCAGATGTCATTAGGTGTATTAATTTAACTTTTACCGTTCCGGAAGCATTAAAGAACACTATGCCTATACAGAATATTAAACAATGGACGCGTGAACAAGCCGAGAACTGGTCAAGTGAAAGGTACAGAGAAGAATATCTTGGAATACAGACTTTTGGTGTAACGGCTAATGGCCTTAGTTTAGAAGTCAATGAAACAGAATTAGGTGCCAAAATTGAAGAAGAGGTTGGTGAAGAACCTTGGTTTATTCCGGCAATAGGTCCGATAGAGAATATTTTGGATCCAAAACTGACTCTTATTGAATGGGCAATTAATTCAAACAGGTATTTGTCATTCACTTATCAGGGATTAACTACAATTTCTAAGCCGCTTAGAACCACTGACAGTGAGGTGACCGTTTTTTGCTATGTAAAGAATAGTGAAAGCATTTTTAATATTCGCGATTTGTCAAACCTGAACGTTAAGGACAATTATTACACGCTCCGTATCGCCGGGCCTGTCATCGGGTTGAACGGTATTGTCAATGCGGTAAATACGGCTATAAATTATAGAAAGCATATACGAATGAAATACACTAGGTCCTCCTGGACTAGTATGTCGATTGATCCGGCAACAAGAGAAGTGATATTAAATCAAAAAGACGCAGAGGAAAGCGTTAGAACAATTAATAATATCCATCTATCAATTAATGTTCTCGATCAAAAGCATCTGACTGCTTATAATTTGGACGGTAATTACATTACTACCTATTGTAACAAGAGGGAGGAGCAACGAACATTTCGTTTTGATAGGATTGGAGAAATTGAAATACTAGATTTGTAAACACTTAGTCGCGCTGTTAGTAGACCGGAGTCATGAACTGCGATTTGAATTGCGAGTGAAAACTTGTTAGGTACAACTTCGTTGGCTTCATTGCGATAGGGTACTAAGCTTCCCTAAAAGTAGAAGAGTTTGCGACAGCAAGTCCATATCATATAGACGCACGAAGTAAGAAATTCAATTCGTTATCAAATAACTTTGAAAAAACCGCTACGTTATTGATCTGTGCAGCAATAAGTTGTGCATAGTATCGTTTGACGTTACCCTCGTCCTTGTAGTTGCCTTTAACTTTTTTAAAATCTGTAACAAATTTATCGTGTAATGATTTGTCTAGGTTGGGATAATAGTCCTCAATATCACCGTTTTTCAACTCGACAAGCGGGTTATAAATTTGCTTCTCAATCCTGTCAACTATTGCCTTCTGATCTGCAGGTAATTTAGCTCTGTTGTCTAAGATTACTTTATAGCGTGAACCATAGAATGGATTGCACTTTAACAATGTATTAATCCGACTCAACTCCTTAAAGGTTTCGCTGAATTTTCCGGCATTGGAAACACCCGATGCTGAAATAAAAGTGATGTTTTTCAATATATCCATCTCTTTCGCAGTGTCCAGAATTATTTGCATTGAAGCTTCTTCCAATAAAATGAAATTCTCCGGATAACCTAAATCGGTAACGTCTCCCCCCAACATTTGTCCAACAAGTTGAGAACACTTATGACTTGGAAAACCACTACTCTTGTCAACGCGATTCATTTCCAAGTCAATCATACCCCCTCCGGCCATCGGGTAAACTTTGTGTGACGGATATTCAGATACGCCACCAATAATGAACGGACTGTGAGTTGCGATCACACAAACTAGTTTTTCCTGAATGCTCTGTGGTAGCGTTCCGATAATTATTTCTATATACTTCGGAATCTGTCTTTGCAGATCAGGATGCAGGCTATTTTCTAGTTCCTCTAAGAGCATGAAAACAATACTGACATCGGTGCGCAAGGTTTTCAAAGGTTCAAATGTCCACCTAAGCACGTTGAATGCTTTAAGCCCACTCGCTAAATATTGTGCATCAATTTCTTGTTCCGATTCGTGTAAAATAGTTCTTGAAGGTGCCGTACTCCAGGCAGGTTGTTGTTGGGTTCTTGCCTCTGTTGTTGGCATATTTATCATTGCTGCCGACTCGTTAAGAAAAGCATGAGCCTCCGGATACAATGCGTGATACTTGAACTCTTGTGTCAATACGTTGTTTGCGCCCATCTCAGTTCCCCCCATGTTAGATTGCATAATCGCAATTTCTAAATCTCCATCATCGGATGTATGATTCGGATTTTTAGCGGCGTTCTCCCACTTTATAGTGCGGTGTTTCCCTTGATAATTCAGTTCAACGTGACTTCCCTCACGACAGAAAGTTTTGGCATTGCTGCCATCGACGAGGTGTGACAACGCATTTATTACGCTAGTTTTGCCGCTCGCGTTCCTCCCAACAAGCCAGTTCACTGTTCCAAAATGTTCCAAAACGGCTGATTCAATTCTTTTGTATTTATCGATCGTAAGTGATATATCCATATTTATTGTGTATCTGATCAGTTTCAGAACTTTCAGTGGGTGTTTTTCAAATAAACAATATGTCTAGCCTGTCTGATTTGTTAGGGAGAATATCACGAAGTGTTTCAAACGTTCTTCCGTCTTCTTCGCGTATGATCTTAACATTTGCCAAAGTGGTGCCGTTATGATAAAAAAGTAAGGATCATTAAAGTGCTCTCGTTACCAATTTTGTGAGCAGTGATTTTATCTCATCCAAATTGTCTGTTGTCTCTAAAATTATTGCACAACTTGGTCCGTTCCAGAATTTTTGAACTTTCTCAGTCAGGGTCTTGATTGAATGATTCAGCACCTCACTGCGAGTCTCATGGTCAGATTGCATTACTATCAATCTTGCTTTCTTTCTTTTAATGATAAAAAATGCAATATTCCTTTCTTTCCTTATCGAGATGTAATATTTCTTAGGATTGAAAATTATCATAGGACTGACTCTTATAACATGAGCTTTAAGTTCCGTATAAATACTCCTAACGGTTTCTGAAACTCCTTCTAAATGATACTCCTCAGTATATTGAATGTCCTCGGCTTCGGTTATCGTTTCTTCCTCAATTTCGGCAAACTCGATATTTTCAAAATCGGGATGCATTGTATAGATAACTTCTCCATTATATGAAAACTTTTTGATTAGAATTAGTTGTACCATTTTACCCCACGTGTCTGTGTAAGTGTCCATGATCTCGGGTAGTTCCTTTTTGTCACCATCGATTATAAGTAGAATATTTTGGCTTTGTTCGATCGTATCCTTTAGGAATTTATATATCTCTTTATCTCCTAAGTATTTTTTAAATTCCTTTCTTAAGTCGTTGTCATTGCTAATAAATGAGAATATTTTTTCAATCAAATCTGCCTGGCTTTTAGGATTCTTATAAAAACCAAAAAACTTTGTAATCTGAGGAAAGATGTGATTATAAAAATCATGCTTTGCCAATTCTACCTCGACGATATAGAATTCAGGATTATCCTTGTCAGCCAGATCAAACAAAAAGCCGTCCGGGATAGAATTGCCTAAATTCTTTGTTTGAATTTTTCGCTTTGCATCGATATAGATTGAGTTTGCCCCGAAGAACAATCGTGAATTGGAAACAACTTCCCTTTCAAAGTCCAATTCTTTGTCAAACTGGAATTGATTGAACGTCTTGTTGTTTGTAAAAAGTCTCATGGAATATCATCGATAACGAGGTGATAGGGTTTCGCCGATGACGGCGCTAAGAACAAGATACGCAATTACTAGGAATGTGGATATGAAACGCCCAACTGCTGATTAATGTGTTACCAGATCCGTATAATGGCAAATATTTGATAAATTGTTAGGCTGTCAGTGTCCGATTGAGCCTTCGTTCCATTGAAGGTTTGAGATGGTAGAAAAATGTGACATGTCAAGTTATGTACTGATCGTTAAATCCGTCAAGTGGATTCGTGAGACTAAAAACATTCATGCCTAAGACAACGGAGGAATACATCATTGAAACAAGTGGCAAAATACTGGATCTGTTGCTTGATCACAAAAAGATGCATCCAGAATTTACCTTTTGGTTGAGAAGAAGGGATATGGAAGTTGCTGATGAGAATCGGCTAAAGAAAGGTTACTGGTTCCAGGGAAGCCACTATATCTGGGTGTCGTTTTATCAGCCAGCTGATAAGAAAAGTCGAACCAAGACGATTGGTTTTTCAATAAATGCAAAAGATCCTGCCAACATTGAAAACTCTTTCGGATGGGTTTTCAATGATGTTGAGGATCGTCATCGGAGGCTTTACGAAAGATTGCATGAACTCTTCCCTGACGCACAAAGGATTCAGGATAGTCGGTATAAGTTGGTCTACAAGGAGTCAGACGTCATTAAGAACCTTGACTATTTTCTTAATGTTCAGAAGCCGAAGATTGACGGCCTAATCAAAGAACTTGGTCTTGAAGAAGACTATTTTGTACCTGAGGAGTTTTTTCAAATTGGCCTTTCGAAGGTCTTGCGCTATCGCGACGAGCTCAACAATGCCACTATCATGCCGAACACACTAAAAAGCGTACCCTTCTTTGTTGAAGAAGACCTAACACAGATTAAGAAATTTACTGGTCAGCGATCTGATCGAGCAAATCCCAGCCATGAACAAACATACACATATCTGAAAGCGACCTACGACAAAGTTGAGTATTGGGCACGCGCGGTTCTCGGACGCGCTTTTCCTGATGGAGAGATGAATATCTTAAAAAAACCAACCAATCAGGCGAACAATTTTCAATCTTTCCTTTGGGCAAGCTTGTATCCGAGTGAAAAACTCAAGGAATGGAAAAGTCTCGCTTACACTCTGACTTTTTCAACGCCGGAAGGATTTTGTGTTAAGATTGACACTGTTAATTTGCCGGAGGGGAATGCGACGCGAAAGAGTTACCTAAAATATCGTGGTGAGTTTTCAGATTCTTCAATTGTCAAACTATTTAAAACGGACGACATACTGCCGACCAACTGGGAGACCCTTATCAGCAAAAGCATTCATGCAATCAAATCGTTAGAGGCCGATTATGCGAAACTTCTTTCAATGATGGGATATGAGGGCGGATATCATATGGAAGTTGGATCACCGTCGTACAAAACTCCCCTAAATGTGATTCTGTTTGGTCCACCTGGAACGGGCAAGACATATAGCACAATCAATCATGCCCTAGCTGTCATTGAACGGAAACCGATCAAGGTAATAAATGGCTTGGACCGTGACGAACTCCGATTGAAATTTGAAAGCTACAAGTCTCAAGGTCAAGTAGAAACCGTAACATTTCATCAGTCTATGAGCTACGAAGATTTCATTGAGGGTATCAAGCCAATTTCCCAAGATGTTGAAATCGGAACGCTGGAATACAGAGTGATACCAGGAATTTTTAAGCAGATGGTAGATCGTGCAAAATTTCAAGAACAGGACAATTTTGACACTGCCTATGATAACTTTGTGAATGATGTTGGTGAGGAATCCATCGAGCTGCGGACTTTGCGTCATAATAAACCATTTAATGTCACCATCAATTCGTCAGATAATTGTACTGTAAGGCCAATGACAGAGGCGGGTACACGGATGGTAGTTACCAAGGAGATGATTAGTCAATATCTCAGAACTGGTAAGATCAAGGACTGGAAACCCTATCTCACTTCAATTGCTGAATATCTCAAGAAACGATATGATTTCAAGTCTTTGAAATCGACCAACGATCCTGCAAAGAAGAATTTTGTTCTTATCATCGATGAGATCAACCGCGGTAACATCGCACAGATATTCGGAGAACTGATCACCTTGATCGAGGAGGACAAGCGAATTGGTGCTCCTGAACAAGTTGAAGTCACGCTCCCATACTCGAAAGAGAAATTCGGAGTTCCTTCAAATTTGTTTATCATAGGCACCATGAATACGGCTGACAGAAGCGTGGAGGCGCTGGATACTGCACTACGTAGAAGATTCAGCTTTGTCGAAATGCCTCCACTGTATGATCGCGATGAACTTGAAGGCGAATGGTTTGGGGTTGCTCTATCTGACTTATTGAGAACAATCAATAACCGTCTTGAGAAACTCCTTTCTAAGGATCATTTGATTGGACATAGCTATTTTCTTGCTATCGACAGTACTGATAATCTTAAAGCAGCATTTCAAAACAAACTAATCCCGTTGTTACAAGAATATTTCTACGGCGATTTCGGAAAGATCGGATTGGTGTTGGGTGAGGGGTTTCTGGAGAAGTCTGATGAATCCTCAACTGATCAGAACCTTTTTGCAGAATTTGCAAACTATGAAGTAACTGATTTATTGGAAAGGCCAATTTACCGATTGAAAGATGTTTCAATGATGTCGGATTCGGAGTTTGAGACTGCGCTTCAATTGCTCATGCGACGAATCAAGTAATGTCCCCCAAGAAACGTAAGCCTCTGACAGTCTTTGAGCACCAATCTGTAAGGGTTGGGCAAACCGTTGGTGGGGTATTATTTGAGCGCAGACATTTCGAAGCGCTGGAGAAATTCTATGGTTCCGGCACACCATATTTCTCGCTAATTTATAATGGGGTAAAGTTCAATGAGTTTGTTGGTACAATTCAGATTGGGACTCTTACTATTGAAGTTCTACCGAAGGCAGATCTAGGAAGTGACAATGAAAAATGGCATAACATCCTTGTAGGTATTCTTAGGGCCGTTGGGGCGTTCGAAATCCACGCCCCCACCAGTGCCTCATTAAAAGTAGCGTCCAATTCAATCCTGGACCTATACCTGGAATTATTTATCACTGAGGTGGAGTGGTTGGTTCATCGAGGACTGTTGAAACGGTATCGGAAAGAAGAGGGCAACTTGACCACCCTCAAGGGTTGTATTCAGTTCTCCTCCCACGTCAGAACCAATATAGTTCACAAGGAAAGGTTTTTCGTTAGACATACAGTCTACGATCAGGATCACCTATTAAACCGTATTTTGAATAAGACAATCGATCTAGTTCAACGGATCAACACAAATTCTGTATTAGCTAGCAGGATAGGCGCTTTGCGTCTCAAATTCCCCGAGGTCCAGGATTGTAACTTAACTTTTGAACAGTTCGATAGGATTGTGTTTGACCGAAAGTCTGAACCGTATCAAAAAGCCATCAGCATTGCGAAGCTATTATTATTCAACTATCACCCTGATATTGTGAATGGAAGAGAAAATGTTTTGGCAATTATGTTCGACATGAACGTTCTCTGGGAACTTTTTGTGTATAGAAGCCTACAAAGATTTAATGATCGTGGCAAAACAATAGAGGCTCAAAGCAACAAGGATTTCTGGAAACCGCATCACGGCGTCAAGGTGAGGATGCGGCCTGATATTGTAATCAACAGAAACCAACCCGATTGTGTAGTGCTCGATACCAAATGGAAAAACTTGGGTGCCTGTAACCCCTCGACGAGTGATTTAAGGCAGATGTACGTGTATGCAAATTACTACCGAGCCTGCGGCACTTTTTTGATTTATCCTGGGGACAGGAACGAAATCAACATGGGAATATTCTACGACCCAGATGGGCATGTTGGTGAACAATCTTGCGGTATAGTAACTCTTCAGGTAGAGCGTGTAATAAAGCATTGGCAAAGGAATATTAGTGAAGTACTATCATATGAAGTCTTTCATATGAAAAACCATGTTGAAGGCAAAATATCAAATAAAAGACAAGCAACAAGAGGGTAGTTACTTAAATTCACCTTGTCATCCGTGTTGAGGAAATGGCCTGCGAAAGATGACAATCACGCAATCTGCACATCACAAGCGGATAATTCCATTCTTATATTTGATACATTTCCTCCATACTCTTGCGACGAATGCGACCTTTTTATCAGGTACCACGACGTCGATAATCGCTAAGGGTGACAGAGTTTTTCAAGAATTTGTAGGAATGCTTGTGTCTACCATTAAAGTACCGCTCTTTGTTTATTTTGGACACAAATTCCATTACTGACAAGGCTTATAAAATATTCGACGGTTTCAGATCTAAAACAGTGTATGGAAGCTAAATTTTCAGTCGGGGAAGTGGTGCAATTGACACTTGATGTTAAAAAATACTTTGCGGTAAATGCACCCAAATACGTTGTTGAAAAGATATATGATGATAGAACACTGGAATTCCCCGAAATGGAGTTTAGATATGACGTTTGTCTTCAAGAATATCCTTCGCAAAAAACGTTTAAAGTGAAAGAAAAACACCTATGTCACAACCGATGGTGTTACTGAATCCGGCCGTCTTTTATCTCAGGAAAATTCTACGCGGCCACAACGGATAAAAAGGTTTATCTCTTTAATTGAGATCACTATCGGCAAGGATCCATACCTAGAGAGAGGAAAGGAAATACTAGAAATTGTGACAACTGCTGATAAGGTAAAATCCGACTGCAACTAATAGAAATGGTGTTCGTATCTGATAGATTCAGTATTTTATTTGGCTTGATCGCCGATTCATTACGTCTACCTTGCGTACAGTGTGCGTATAGAGTGAGTATAATGTGAGAAGCGACTCAATTCGTCGCTTCAGACAACCAGTTAGAGCTGACCGTCCAACGCAAGAACAGAATAAAATTCTGTTACACTGCGGAGTGAACAAATCGATAGGGGACAGAACAGGAAGAAAACGCTCCTTTCTCCTCTCGCTCATCCTGTGAGATCTTTCAATGATGATGATGGTGTGTATGAGTATGCTCCATTTTCTTGATAGGCATCCCGTCAGCAACAACTTCAAAATTGGCCATCATGCCCGCCTGATGGTGTTCGAGTATATGACAATGGTACATCCATGTACCTGGTCTGTTATCGGGCATCCACGCAATCTTGACTTTGCTTCTAGGCTTCAGGTTAATAGTATCCTTCCATGCGGTGAAAGCAGACTTTGTCCCATTTTCTTCGAGAACTTGGAAAAAGAACCCGTGCAAGTGAAAAGGATGGTCCATGAGACTGGAGTTTACTACCTCCCAAACCTGCAACTCTCCCACTTTGACAGGCTTATCATTAACGTGGGCTGAACCATTAATTAAGAAATCCATTCCGTCTTTTAAACTCGGACCGACAGATAACACAACCCTTCTGTTTATTTCTGTACGGGACGCAGCCAAGGGAGCAATAGTTCGCAGGGTATCAGCAACATGAGCAACAGATGGTGCGGAACGTCCAACACGGATGGTGGCAAATTTTTCGCGTCTGGGTCTTAAGAATGTCATTCGGCTATAGGGAAGCGACTCCAGGGAGAACACATCTCCCTCTTCAAAAGGACCGACAATGATATCGAAGCGCTCGCCTGGGGTAATCAATTGTGACCTCACGGGTCTCGGTGATTCCAGCAGTCCGCCATCAG
>Ga0193753_10002656_pt1 | contig 13847 bp, 8 predicted proteins | sample H1c2metaG_FD_144925 | JGI IMG/M metagenome (GOLD analysis project Ga0193753, IMG submission 144925) | Soil microbial communities from a riparian zone of the East river system, Colorado, United States - H1c2 | ecosystem: Environmental > Terrestrial > Soil > Riparian zone | place: USA: East River... | reverse complement strand
TGTGCTGACCGGATTCATCCACGACCTAGGCAAAATACTGTGCCTGTGGGGGGAGCCGCAGTGGGGCGTGGTGGGGGATACATTTCCTGTGGGCTGCGCTTATTCGAAGGATATCGTGTTTCCGGAATACTTCCAGGCGAATCCTGACATCAAGAACCCGCTGTATCAGACGAAGTACGGTATCTATGAGCCAAACTGCGGGCTGGATAAGGTGCATCTGTCGTTTGGACATGACGGTTATATCGGTGAGGTGATGAAGAACTACATGCCGGAGGAGTCGCTGTATATGCTGCGATATCACTCGTTCTACTCGGCGCATCGGCATGGCGCCTACAGACACTTGATGAGCAAGCATGATGTCGAGATGCTGGAGTGGGTGAATAAGTTCAATGTGTACGACCTGTATTCGAAGGGCCATACGAAGCCCAATCTGGCTGAGCTGAAGCCTTACTATGATGACCTGTTTGCCGAGTTCTTTCCGGCGAAGATCGCCTGGTAGGTTCGACACACTGCCCAGCCCCGAGATGCGGCGGCCGTCTCAGGGCTGGGCTTAGCTGAAGGACTCGCGCAACAGGCTTCGTTGAGCGGGCCCTTACCCTAAATGGTCCCGTTTTACTCGTAAGTTTACCGCTTATTCACGCCTCGTTCACACACCATCTTCAAAATTGAATTCATGCATACAATCTCCGGGCGGAGTATCAGGAGATGCGTGCAGCTCCATTTCAGTTTGCGTTACACCTTTGCGAAAAAACAAATAACTATTTCTTTTTCTTATGGATATGCGTAAACGGAAACACGTTTACGTTATCGGTACCGTAAGCAATTTTTCTTGACAGGTGTTAGCGGCGTGAGTATGGTTCTCGCCGTTCACTAAGTCAGAAAAGCCATGCGTTCTCAAGAGACGAGGCGCAGGCACACAGAAGTCAACTTGATTGAATAAGGACGGCTATGATGCAAATTACAGAGGCAGGACGACACGCTATCCCGGGAAGCGTGTGGAAGATGGCAGGTTTGTATTTGAGGCCTGCATGGTTTCGCCTGGCAGTGGCACTATTGCTGATTTTCCCAACGTTTAGCGCTTACGCACAGTTTGAATCAGCTTCAGTGCTTGGATATGCAAGAGATTCGTCGGGCGCCGCCGTACAGAACACCACCGTCACGCTGACCAATACGGCGACCAGCATCGCGCAGACCGTGGCCACGGATGGAGAAGGCCGATTTGAGTTTCCCAGTGTGCCGATCGGCCGGTATAAGGTCGTCGCTGAGGCAGCAGGCTTCGAGCGGGTACTGACGCAGGAGTTCAGTGTGTCGACCAACGCGCGGCAACGCGTGGATGTGACTATGAAGCCGGGGAATGTCAGCGAGACGGTGACGGTGACTTCGGCGCCAACCGCGCTGGAGACAGAGACGAGCTCGCGTGGGCAGGTGATCGGTACGCGTGAGGTCGAGAATCTTCCACTGAATGGCCGCTCCTATGCTGACCTGGTTCTTCTGGCTCCGGGCGTGCGCAAGTCGGCACTCGAGAATCAGAGCGCATCAAGCCGGGAGGCCTCGTTCAACGTGAATGGCCAGCGCTCGGCATTCAATAACTTCCTGCTCGACGGGCTCGACAACAACAACTACGGCACGTCGAACCAAGGCTTTGCGAACGAGAACATTCCTCCCTCGCCCGATGCCGTCAGCGAGTTCAGGGTGGAGACCAACAACTACTCCGCCGAATACGGCCGCGCCTCCGGCGCTGTGATCAACGTATCCACGCGGCGCGGCACCAACCAGTTCCACGGCAAGGTTTACGACTACCTCCGCAATACGAATCTGAACGCGATTGGGCCCTTCCAGCCGACAGGCGGGGTGAAGCAGACGTTTATCCGCAACCAGTTTGGCGGCACGTTTGGCGGGCCAATCTACAAGGACCACACGTTCTTTTTCGTGGACTATGAGGGGTTGCGGCAGATCTTCCGCAATCCAGTGTCGACCGTGACACTACCGAACGCGGAGCAGCGGCAGGGACTGTTCCTGTTGCACAAGGTGGACGGAACGACAGCACCGATTACGCTGAAGAACCCGATCACAGGGACGGTCTTTGCGAACGGCAACGTCGGCACAGAGGCAACACCGTTTGCCAAGGCGGTGCTGGCGGCGCTGCCGACAAACACGCTGAACAACGGAGTTGCCACGTACAACACGATTGCGAACAACTACACGGCTTCGCCCCGCGGAACCATTGTGGACGACAAGGCCGACGGCCGGGTGGACCACACCTTCAACCAGAGGTGGAGCGTGTTTGGACGCTATAGTGAGCACCGAGGTACGATCTTCGATCCCCCAACGGTGCTGGGTCGCGCGGGAGGAAACGGGAACGCGAACGTTCACCTGCTAAACCGGCAGATTGCAGGCGGCGTGACGTGGGTGATCTCATCGAACAAGCTGTTCGACATTCGCTTTGGCTACACCAAGAACGAGGGTGGAAAGACACCTTATGGCCAGGGCGATCCTTCCTTGCTGGTAGAGAATGGCATCACGAATGGCGTTCCGACGGACAAGAATATTGTGCGCGATTTGAATGCCCAGTCGGTGACCGGCTTTACGCAGTTCGGTGCACAGTCCTCTAACCCGCAGTTCCAGAACCCCACGATCTATGATCCGAAGGGGAACTTTACCTGGGTTCGGGGCAAACACTCGATGAAGTTCGGCTATGAGTACCAGTCCGTGGACACCGAGGTCAACGACTTCAATCCAAGCTACGGCCAGGACAACTATGGCGCCGGCTATGCTGCGGCTACGGTTGCGAGCCCGGACACTGCGCCCGGCAACACCAATTCTGTGCAGTTGGCGCAGGCGTCGATGCTGGCGGACTTTCTGCTCGGCAATCAGTCTTCGTACTCGCTGACAAACTACACTGTCGTCAACCTGCGGCAGCGCTTCAACTTCATGTACGTCCAGGATGACTTCAAGTTTTCCCCGACGGTCACGGTCAATGCCGGCCTGCGATATGAGATCGCAACTCCACAGTGGGAGCGCGACAACAAGCTGGCGAACTTCGACCCGACGACGAACACGCTGATCCAGGCGTCCAACGGCAGCATCTACAACCGCGCTCTCGTAAATGTCCCGCTGAAGAACTGGGGTCCACGCTTCGGCTTCTCGTGGAGCGCAACGCCAAAGACTGTCGTCCGTGGTGGCTATGGCATCAGCTACACGCAGTACAACCGGGCCGGCGGCGAAAACAACCTGACCTACAACGGACCTAATGTCGTAAACGCTTCGATCAACAACCCAACTCCTAGCACGAGCAATCGCTGCACCTCGGATACACAGGACCAGACTGCCTGCTTCCGCCAGATGCAGCAGGGCTACGCGGTTGGCCTTACAAGTCCGGCCAACTTCGACCCGAAGAAGGTCACATCCCGTTACATCCCGAAGAACTTTGCGACGGGCTACGTGCAGAGCTATCACTTTGGCTTCCAGCAGGAGCTTCCGTGGGGGATGGTGATGGATGTTGCCTATGTCGGGAACAAGGGAACCCACCTTCAGGTGCTTGCGGACTATAACCAGGCGGTACCCTGCCAGAATGCCGGCGGCACAAATTGCGCGGCGTACCAGACGCGCCGTCCTGTGCCGACGTTTGGCGATATTGAAATCGCCTACGGCGGTAATACGTCCACCTACAACTCGCTGCAAGCCAAGCTGGAGAAGCGTGTCGGTGCGCTCTACCTGCTGGACTCCTTCACCTGGGGTCGTACGTTCGATCTTGCCTCGGGACATCTCGAAACTGCGAACAACGACAACTCACGCGTCAACTTCGCAAACCCGCGCAATGACTATGGCCCTTCCGGATACGACCAGCCGGTCAACAACACCACGTCAATCGTGTACGACCTTCCATACGGCCGTGGGCGCAAGTATGGGGCGCAGGTGAACCGCCTCGTCGATGCGGTCCTGGGTGGATGGCAGGCGACTGTCATCAACACGATGACGAGTGGTCTACCGTTCAACCTTACCTACAGCTCATCAACCTCCAACCCGCTTTATACGACGGATCTTGTAACGTTCCGCCCACAGTTGACCATTCCTAGCGCGAACATCAAGGCACCGGCATCAAACCGTGTCAAGACTGGCACTGCGTTGAACGGTTACCTGGACAAGACCCTTGTGAGCAATAACATCCTGACCACGCCAACGGTCGCGCTGGGCAATACAAATCCGTATGGCAATGTGTCGCGTAACAAACTGCGCTCTTACGCGTTCTTCAACACAGACTTCGGCATCCATAAGGACTTCGGTCTTTGGAGCGAGAGTTCCAAGCTGGAGTTTCGCGCTGAAGCCTTCAACGTCCTGAACCAGGTGAACTACCAGGCGCCGGACGGCAACATCTCCAATGGCAGCTTTGGCACAATCACCACCGCATACCCTGCGCGTCAGCTCCAACTGGCCGCGAAGATCATCTTCTAACAACAGAGGCAGTAGAACGTCTCTATACCATGCGGCGCCGTGCAATTCGCACGGCGCCGCATTTCACTCTTATCCTTTATCACGATCCAGGAGAATGCGATTTTGAAGATCGACCGTCGTAGATTTACCTTTGCGGGAGCGTCAGCGCTTGGAGCGCTTTGTACGCAGCAGCTATGGAGTAAAGTGGCGGAAGCCGCATCGCCCAATAAGTTTCACTTTGCAGTAATCGCTGACCCGCACATTATCGACGAGTTCTATGTGAGGGGCACTGAGAACGGCGTGGAGGACAACGAAAGCATCCTGCACACGGCAGAGCACCTGGCTTCAGCGCGGGTGCTGATCAATTCGCTGCAACCCAGGATCGAGCAGGTTTTTGTGGTAGGCGACTGCTTTCATAACTACCCTTCGGCGGACTACGATTTTTATTTCAAAAACAAGACGCGGATCGACATTGCGAAGGAGATGTTCGACCAGTTCGAGATGCCAGTGCACCTTGGCTTCGGCAACCATGATTATGATGTGCCGCGTGTCTCACGCGAGATGTCGCATACGCTGTTCGCCGAGAAGCTGCATGCGAAGCCTTATTCTTCAGTCGATTACAAAGGATTTCGCTTCATCCATTTGAATAATTTTATGGGGGCGACGTGGGACAAGAGCTCGGACGAATTCAATAAAGGGATGGGTTCACTGGGCGAAGAGCAATTGAACTGGTTCGAGGCGTTGCTCCGCGACCACAAGCCGACTGTCGTGTTCATTCACTATCCGCTTTGGCTGGTGAGAGGAACCGAAGTGAAGGACTATGGACTGCATCCGCTGCTGTTGAAGTATCGCGACACTATCCAGATCGTGATTGCAGGGCATTGGCACAAGTGGGTGGACTTTGCCCATACCTATGGGCCGCAACATTACGTCTCTGCGGCAACACGCTACGATGCGAATGCCTATATGTTGTTTGAAGCAGACAGTCAGAAGCAGGCGCTGCGCTGGATGAATGCGGAGCTGGTTGATTGGTCGACTCACTTCAGCAAGCCGTATATTGCACGAGGGTAAGCGCAGTAGCAGCCGAAGGCAGGATGAGAGAGATATGACTTATAAAAGAACGATCGATGTTTGTGCGAGTGTGGCCCTGACAGCCGTAGTGTGCTCGGCAATGGGGCAGCAGATGACGACTTCGGCGGAGCAAGACAAGTTAGTTCGCATGAACCAGATTCAAGTAATCGGGTCGCACAACAGTTATCATGCTGGTTTTGCACCGAGTGAACGCAAGTATATGGAGATGAAGAACCCTAAGGCATTGCGGAGTCTCGACTATCATCATGTGCCGCTGTCGGATCAACTTTCGGGTGGCGTGCGACAGATTGAGATCGATATCTTTGCGGACGCCAAGGGTGGGCGATTTGCGCATCCTGCGATTGTGCGCCGCGTGGCGGAGGCAGGGCTGCCGACTGATCCTGACTTTGATCCTCAGCATGAGATGGATCGTCCCGGATTCAAGGTAATGCACGTTCAGGATCTGGATGAGCGGAGCACTTGCCATACGTTTGTCGCCTGTCTTACCCAAGTGCGAGCGTGGTCGAAGGCGCATCCGCAGCATCTGCCGATCTTCATTCTGGTGGAGACGAAAGAGGGTGAACTGCGCGAGCTTCCGGATGCGGTACGCACCGAACCGTTTACCCCCGCAGCTTTCGATGAGCTGGATGCTGAGATTCGGTCGGTATTCAAAGCTGATGAGATCATTACGCCGGATGAGGTTCGTGGCAATGCGGCAACGCTGGTGGATGCGGTTCATGCTGGCAAATGGCCGACGCTGGCGCAGGCGAGAGGACGGGTTGTGTTCCTGATGGATCAGCAGAAGGCTGGGCCTATTTATGTGCAGGGGCATCCGGCACTGCGTGGCCGCATTTTATTTACGAATGCGGAAGCTGGGGCGCCGGATGCCGCGTTTATCGAGCAGAACGATGGGACACGCGCAACTATCGACGCTCTGGTAAAGCAAGGCTACTTGGTGCGGACAAGAACAGATGAGGGCACAGAGCAGGCGCGCACGAACGATACTGCGCGGCGGGATCTTGTGCTTTCGAGCGGTGCACAGATGATCAGTACGGACTATCCCTCGTCAGAGCCATCACAGTGGACCACGTTTTCGGTGGGTCTACCGGATGGGCTCGTGGCTCGGTGCAACCATGTGACGAAGCCTGCAGGCTGCATGGATCGCCTGCTTGAGGAGTCCGCTGCATCGCGCTGATTTTGTGTGTATTCTTTTCTTTGCTCGGCGATTGCCGCTGCATGCGTTATGAGGTGATTCAGAATGGTCTCGAGAAGAAACTTTCTAGGTGGCATGTCGGCGGCGTCGATGGCGTGTTTTGTGAAGGACGCTTTGGCCTTGCCGACGTCGTTGCAACCTTTTGCCGATGGATCGGCCACGGCGGATGCTGACCATACCAAGCTGGTGAAGATTGCTATCGGTACGGGGGGGCACGGCCATACGTATCCCGGGGCGACCATGCCCTTCGGCGCGGTGCAGTTGAGTCCGGACACGGGCATCAAGGATTGGGACCATTGCTCGGGGTATCACTATAAAGATAGCTCGATTCTTGGGTTCAGCCATACACACTTGAGCGGAACCGGCTGTATCGACATGCTGGATATCCTTTTGATGCCGGCGGCGGATGACTTCAAGTTCGATCCAGAGGCGAAGCCGGACTCGCCGACAAGCTACCGGTCGAGTTTTTCGCATGATGATGAAGAGGCTGTGCCGGGCTATTATCGTGTCCTCCTGAAGGATTCCAAGGTGAAGGCGGAGTTGACGGCGACCGAGCGTGTGGGAGTTCACCGATATACTTTTCCCCAGTCGGAGAAGGCTCGGTTTTTGGTGGACCTGGCACATGTCGGGGACCCTGGGACAGATCCGGCTCATCCGAACGACACGCCTCCGGCCATCCGGTGGGCCTCGCTGAAGCTGGTGGGGAATGACACGATTGTGGGTGGACGCTGCACGGATGTCTGGGGCAAGGGCAGGGAGATTTATTTCTCTATGACGTTCTCCAAACCGTTCGAAAGGGCTGCGATCTACTCTGAGGGTAAGCTGGTCGATGTGGGAGCGAAGGAGATCCGAGGCCGGTCGCTGCGGTGTGTGCTGAACTTCAAGACACATGAGAATGAGGTCGTCCATGTGAAGACCGGCATCTCCGGGGTGAGCATCGAAGGTGCTACGGCCAATGTGAAGGCAGAGGCTCCGAAGTGGGACTTTGATGGAGCACGGGCAGCCGCGCATTCTGCCTGGAGGAGAGAGTTGGGGCGTATTCACGTCAGCTCGGATGATCAGAAGCATCTGGAGATTTTTTATACGGGGCTATACCACATGATGGTGGCTCCAACGTTGTTCGACGACGTGGACGGAAGATATCGCGGCATGGATGGCAAGGTGCATACGCTTGCCAAAGGGACACACAACTACAGCACGTTTTCACTGTGGGATACGTATCGCGCCCTGCATCCGATGTATACGTTGATCTTTGCGGAGCGCGTTCCCGATCTTGTGAATTGCCTGATTCGGATGGCGGAGCAGAGCCCCGAGGGTGTGCCGGTGTGGCCGCTGCAAGGACAGGAGACAGGGTGCATGGTCGGCTATCATTCGGCGCCCGTGGTGGCTGAGGCTTTGGCCAAGGGCTTCACAGGGATCGACGCGAAGGCAGCTTATATCCCCTTCCGCAAGCGGGATATGGAGGATGACTATCGGGGGCTGGCAGCGTATCGAAAGTACGGATACGTTCCGTGCGATGTGCAGGAGGAATCGGCAAGCAAGACGCTGGACTATGCATATGACGACCGAGCAGTAGCAGCGATTGCGAAGGCAGCGGGAGAGGCTGCAGACCACAAGCTGCTGATGGAACGGGCGGGTTCGTTTGTGAATCTGTACGACAAAGAGTCAGGGTTCATTCGGCCGAAGTATGCCGATGGTCGGTGGGCGGGACCGTTCAATCCCAAGTCAATCACGATCACGAAGAAGTGGCGCGACTATACCGAAGCCAATGCGTGGCAGACGACGTTCTGCGTGCAACACGATCCTGCGGGATTGATCAAGATGCTGGGCGGCAACGAGCCTTTTATCAAGAAGCTCGATGAGTTGTTCAATCAAAGCTCAGAGATGCCGCCTGACATGCCGCCCGATGTGACGGGCATGGTGGGGCAGTATGCGCATGGCAACGAGCCAAGCCACCATATCGCCTATCTCTACAACTACGCTGGAGTGCCGCACAAAACACAGGCGCGAGTACGAAGCCTGTTGGAGACGATGTACGATAACCAGCCCGATGGCATGGCGGGCAATGAAGACTGCGGCCAGATGTCAGCGTGGTTCGTGATCAGCGCGCTAGGTCTGTATGCCGTCGATCCGGTGAGCGCGCGGTATGACTTCGGTACTCCACTGTTCGATCGTGTGGAGATGAAAGTGGCAGGCGGGCGTACACTGACAATCGAAGCAAAACGGGAGTCTGCGAAGTCGATCTATGTGCGCTCGGTGGAGTGGAATGGAGCTACGCAGAAGGGTTTGACTGTGGAGCACGCGCAGTTGAAGAACGGTGGCCGCCTGGTATTCCATCTTGGGGATGCGCCTGCAGTGGGGGTGGCGCAAGGATGAGAACTAGAAGCTGAGACAGCAGTCCTGGCAGGCTCTAAAATTTAGAGCCTGCCAGGCGAGAGTCTGTGATCGGACTGTCAGGGGAATGCTGCCTGGCAGATGCGATGGCGTTGCTGTAGATGAACTGCACGCCGATAATGAGCAGCCAGACCCATAGAGCGAATCGAAGCGGGCGCTTAGGAATTTTTGTTGAAACCAGAGTTCCGAGGGCTACTCCTACGAGGCCACCGATGACGAGATGCGTCAGGAGGGCGACGTGGGAAGCGTTCGAGAAACCATGGGCCCCGCTACCGACGAGCGAGAGGATGAAGCCGAAGACAATATCGGTACCTACCACTTGCGACGGAATCAACGTGGTGAGACTGAGCAGCGCCGCGGTACCGAGAGCGCCAGCACCTGCAGAGGAGAAGCCGACTTCCAGTCCGACAGGAAACATCAGGAATTGAAGCAGGCGGCTGCGATCCTTGCGCGTGACTTCGGCTCTGATTGGGCGGAAGGAGAAGAAGATCTGCCAGAGAGCGGTCAACACCAGAACACAGCCGAGTAGACCGTTGAGGACGGCCTTTGAAGCGGATGCATCGAGATGTTTGAGGACGAGAGAACCGATGAGGACTCCGGGGAGACCACCAACGAGCATAAATCCGAGGACGCGCCACGAGACCTGACCGCGGAGGATCTGCGATGGGACGAGAACGAGTTTTACAGCGGCTGAGAACATAAGGCCTGTGCTGACTGCGACAGGAGCGGGCACGCCGAGAAAGAGGATCAGCAGGGGCGTCGTGATAGTTCCGGCACCGACTCCGGTGAGAGCGATGAAGACTGCGATGATGAAGCCGATTACGTACTCCAAAGCCCCTCCTTCTGATGAAATGAACGGTGCGAATTCCAATGCGCTGCTACTGTTCCGGGGCTGCCTCGATGTGAATGCCGCACTCTACTTTGCGACCGGACCAACGACCTGAGCGCGGATCGTTGGGATCGAGAGGAAGCGAGGTGCAGGGCTCGCAGCCGATGCTTGAGTATCCGAGGTCGTAGAGAGGGAGGATAGGGATGTCGAAGTGGGAGGCTGCCTGCCAGATATCGCGTGTCGTCCATTCGGCAAAGGGGCTGAGTTTGAGGACTTGCTTTCCACCTGGCAGAGTGAAGTTCGCGACCTCTTCCAATGTGGCGCGGCTGCGTGCCTGCTCCCTGCGAAGACCGGTGAGCCACACTTTATATTCGGCGACTGCTTTGAAGAGCGGCTCCACCTTACGCAGGGCGCAGCAACGGTCGGGAGCGGTTTGATGGAGGAGGCCGAAGGAGGCTTCTTGCTCAGCGACTGTTTTCTCCGGCAGTAGGTTTGTGAGATTCAGGCCCCATTCGGATGCGATGCGGTCGCGGTAGGCGTAGGTCTCGGCGAAGTGATATCCGGTATCGAGAAAGAGCACAGGAATGTTCACGCGCTGCTCTCGTGCCAGTTTCAGCAGCAGGACGTCTTCCGCCTGAAAGCTGCAAGTGAGACAGGCATCCAGTGCGTCAGGCGCAGCGGCAAGCTCGTGCTGCAGAAGTGCGCGGACGTCGGCCAGCTTCGCTTCAAGCTCAGGGGAAAGGGTGCTCATCGTCCTCCTATGGGGTCGCGCAGAATGCTTTTGCCACCGAGGAGTCGCAAAACCGCTTTGACCGCAACGGCAAGGTCTTTGCTATCTATCTCGGCGAGATCGTCGTCGACTTGAACACTAAAAGAGCTTTTGTCCCGATCATCGAGCGTGATGGCTAGCGCTCCGGCTTGAGTCAGTGCAATCGTGAGTTCCTGGTTACTGCGCTTGACCTGCACTGCGAAGGCGCCCTGGAGAAAGAGGGCGCGCTCCACTGCGTTGGCAAACGCCTGGGAGCCTCTCAGCGCAATCGTTGCTCCGGCGTGTCCCCAGCGGGCGATGCGGTCCGCGGGGTTGATGGGCTCCGTCAATCCGTTGTCAGAGATGGCTTCAGCGCTGTGTGCGTCGCGAATCATGCCCGCAGCGACGGTTGCGTTCGTCTCCGGGTCGATGAGGACGAAGCCGCCGGTAATGCGATTGTCGGCATAGGGATCAATTGCGAGTGGTTGCAAGGTTTCGATCTCGACGAGACCGATGCCATTTATCGCGAGCGTCGCGGCGGGCTGTCTTTCGAGTGAGGCGATGTCGACGCTGTGACGAAGTGTTTTTACCTGTGCCGATACACTTCGGCTGGTGTGCTTGAGAAGATAGCGGCGCGAAAGCTCAAGAGGTTGCGAGTCCATCCAGACGAGCGAGGCGTTGAAGCGGCGCGCAACGGTCGCTGGTTTGTCCGGCGCGACGAGAATATCTCCACGGCTGATGTCTATCTCATCTTCGAGCGTAAGGGAGATGGAGAGTGGCGCGTGTGCCTCGGCAAGCTCCCCATCAAAAGTGACGATGCTACGGACGCGCGATGTGCGCCGCGAGGGGAGCACCAGGACGGGGTCGCCTGGACGGATGGAGCCTGAGGCAATCTGTCCAGCGAAGCCGCGGAAGTTCTGATTGGGGCGGATGACGCGCTGGACGGCGAGGCGAAATGGCGCGGTTCTGCTGGCTTCGGTGGATGGGATGAGTTCGAGAAGTTCGAGGAGCGATGGGCCTGAGTACCAAGGCATCGCGGCGGTGGGGCGGACAACATTATCGCCAGCGAGCGCGCTTACCGGGACGAAGTAGAGCTGGCTGGACTGCAAGCCCTGATCTTCGGTTGCGAGACTCTCAAAGAAGGCGGAGAACTCCGAACGAATATCGTCAAAGACGTTCTCTTTATAATCGACTAGATCCATCTTGTTGACGGCGACGATGACGTGGCGAACACCGAGCAGCGAAGTGATGTAGGCGTGGCGGCGCGACTGGATGAGCACCCCTTTTCGTGCATCGACAAGCACGATGGCAGCGTCCGCTGTCGAGGCCCCAGTCGCCATGTTGCGAGTGTACTGCTCGTGCCCGGGAGTGTCGGCGATGATGAACTTGCGCGTCGCCGTTGAGAAGTAACGATAGGCTACGTCGATGGTGATTCCCTGCTCCCGCTCGGCGCGGAGACCATCGGTGAGGAGGGCAAGATCCAGGACACCACCACCGACAGTTCCCTTCCCTTCGATCGAACGAAGTTGGTCGTCGTAGACGCTCTGGGTGTCATAGAGCAGACGCCCGATGAGGGTGGACTTGCCGTCGTCAACGCTGCCGGCCGTGGAGAAACGCAGCAGATCTTTTCCTCGCTCTTCGGCGAGGAAACCTTCCACGTTGAAGTCCAGTGGGGTTTCGAGATGCAGCGGAGGTAGATCGTCTTTTGCTGTGAGAAGGGTAGACGTTGTCATTAGAAGTAGCCCTCGCGCTTCTTGATTTCCATGGAACCATCCTGATCGTGATCAATGACGCGGTTGGCACGTTCGGAGGAGCGGAAGGACAGCAGTTCCGCGATGATCTTGGGGATAGTGTCCGCGTCGGAGCGAATGGCACCCGTGCATGGACTACAACCAAGGGAGCGTAAGCGGGACTTGATCCACTGCGGCTCTTCACCCAGACGAGCTACGAAACTTTGTTCCGTGGGCAGGAGAGCGTCACCGCGCACATACATCGGGCGTTCTTTTGCGAAGTAGAGATCGACGACGGGAATGTTTTCTTCGTGGATGTACTGCCATACGTCCATCTCGGTCCAGTTGGAGAGCGGAAAGACGCGGATACTTTCGCCGGGGTGGATGCGGCTGTTATAGAGATTCCAAAGTTCGGGGCGCTGATTTTTTGGGTCCCACTGACCAGCTTTGTCGCGGAAAGAATAGATGCGCTCCTTGGCCCGGGACTTCTCTTCGTCACGTCGAGCGCCACCAAAGGCGGCGTTGAAGCCGTAGTGCTGGAGAGCGTCTAGAAGAGCCTGGGTCTTCAGTAGGCCGCAGCAACGTTTCGTATCGAGAGCGATGGAATTGGTGCCTGCTGCGAGTGCGGGCTCATTACGCCAGACGAGAAGCTCTGCGCCGATGGAACGAGCCATCTCATCGCGAAAGGTGAGCATCTCGGCAAACTTGTAGCCGGTATCGACATGCAGCAGAGGGAATGGAATCGGACTTGGGAAAAAGGCCTTCTGCGCAAGCCGCAACATGACAGATGAATCCTTGCCGATGGAGTAGAGCATGACGGGGCGCTCGAATTCGGCTGCAACCTCACGCAGAATGTGGATGCTCTCCGCCTCAAGCAGGCGTAGATGACTCAACCGGGCAGGGGGAACAGATGAGATTGGCGCTGATGGGGCTTCACTGACAAATGCAGGCATGTGGACACTCTTGGCTGATTCAGTATTGACGATAATGCCGCAGATGAATGCGGGACGTATCGTCTAGAGCTTGGGCTCGGTAAGACTATGGAAGGGGTACAGCGGGGAGTGGCTAACGCGTGACTGGACACTCCTGCTGTGCATCACAGGTACAACAACAACGATGCTCGCAGGAGGTATGCATAAGTCTCTCTATAGAGTAGCAAAGCCGTCTGGGGCAGCACAAGCAAGGATCGCCCTAATCCCTCAGCCAAAGACACGAAGACTTATTTAAAAGAGCAACTTGAGACCAAGCTGGATTTGGCGGCTGGTCGCGGCGGAGGTGATAACTCCAGCAGTAGGACTGGAGACCACGGTGGCAGTCTGGTTCGCTACAGTACCTTGGGTCGGACCAGAGGAGTAAACAACTGGATTGGGAGTCTGAAGGTTGGTGTGGTTGAGGATGTTGAAGAACTCAGCGCGGAACTGCAGACGCAAA
>Ga0193753_10002655_pt1 | contig 13858 bp, 7 predicted proteins | sample H1c2metaG_FD_144925 | JGI IMG/M metagenome (GOLD analysis project Ga0193753, IMG submission 144925) | Soil microbial communities from a riparian zone of the East river system, Colorado, United States - H1c2 | ecosystem: Environmental > Terrestrial > Soil > Riparian zone | place: USA: East River... | reverse complement strand
AGCTCACGGAGTTATTGCGTACGTCGTCAGTCGCGGTGCTCGGCTGTTTGACCGAGGCGTGCGGTGAATGGCAGCCGGCCATCGCGCTGATGAACAAGAGCAGCAGAAGCAGAGTGCAAATGGTTCTACGTCTCGGCTCTCGGTTTGTAATCATGCGCCCATCATCGCATGGACCCAAGGAACATGCACCCGAGGTTGGCGACGGGTTCCGCAATGCGGAGATTCCGCCGCTCGACGCGAAGAATGAACTCGCGCAGACTTCCGTCATGATTCGAGATTTCAATCGGCTCTCCGGCCCAAGGCTCGGTCTGCTCTTTGTGTCACTCGCACTGTTGACCGTTATGGCGCGAGGAGATGATTGGCCGCAATGGCTCGGTCCGCAACGCGCCGGCGTGTGGCGCGAGACGGGTATCGTCGAGAATCTGCCGACGAATGGTTTGAAGTTCCGCTGGCGCACGCCGATTGGCGGCGGCTACAGCGGACCTGCGGTGGCGAACGGTCGTGTGTATGTCATGGACCGGCAGTTGGCGACTGGCGCGACGAATCCGCCGAACGCCTTCACGCGCGGCGAGATTCCCGGCAGTGAGCGCGTACTCTGCCTGAACGAAGCCGACGGCAAAACCCTTTGGCAACACGAATACGATTGCCCTTACACCGTGAGCTACGCGTCCGGCCCGCGCGTCACGCCGGCGGTAGCGGATGGGAAAATTTATTCGCTCGGCGCGGAAGGGAATCTTTTTTGCCTCGACGCCGAGAAAGGCACGGCCATCTGGTCCAATGACTTCAAGAAAAGTTTTCAAATCAAAACACCGATGTGGGGCTTCGCCGGTCATCCGCTCGTGGATGACAAGAAGCTCATTTGCCTCGCCGGCGGTCAGGGCAGCGTGGCCGTGGCTTACGACAAGGACACCGGCAAGGAACTCTGGCGCGCGCTCAGCGCGAAGGAACCAGGCTATGCGCCGCCGATGATTTACGAGTTCGCAGGCAAGCGGCAGCTCATCATCTGGCACCCCGAAGCGGTGAACGCGCTCGATCCCGAGACGGGGGAAGTCATCTGGACGTATCCGCTCACGCCGTCCGTGCGCTCCGGCATGACCATTCCCAGCCCGCGAAAAGTTGGCGACCTGCTTTTCCTCACGTCGTTCTACAACGGCTCGTTGCTGCTGCGCGTCGGCCCGGACCAGCCCGCGCTCGTCTGGCAGAGCAAGAAGGTGAGCGAGATGGACACGGACGGCTTGCACAGCGTCATGGCCACGCCGCTCATCGAGAACGGTTACATTTACAGCCCGTGCAGCTACGGCCAGTTCCGCTGCTTGAAGCTGGAGACGGGCAAGCGCCTCTGGGAAACCTTCGCGCCGACCAGTGGCAAATCCGCGCGCTGGGGCCACGCCTTCATCATCAAGCACGGCGACCGCAGTTTCATCTTCAGCGAAAAGGGCGACCTCATCATCGCGAAACTCACGCCGGAGAAATACGAAGAACTCAGCCGGGCGCACCTGCTCGATCCCGTCAACCGTGACCCCGGTCGCCTCGTCGTCTGGTCCCACCCCGCCTTCGCGAACAAGTCCATCTACGCCCGCAACGACCAGGAAATCGTCTGCGTGTCCCTGGCGGGGCAATGATGTTCAGGAACCAACGCCTTATGAAACGCCCGTCCTCTTTCTTCCCGTCGAGAGCGACCATTTCATGGCTTGGTTTTCTGGCCGTGATCGCATGCGCTCAGGCGGCCAATGAGCCTCTGAAGCAGGGAGCCACCATCAACCTGGGCGGACGGACGGCGACGCTGCGGATTTTGGAGACGTTGCCGTTTGTCGAAAGCGAATACACGAAGCGGTTCAAGTTTGATTCGTTCGACAATCCCAAGCTCAAAGAATTGCGCGAATGCGGGCATCTCGACGAGGTCGTTACGCCGGGCACGGATGAGTTTGGACGGCAGTTGTTGCTGATGGACTGGACCCATCGACAGTTCAAAAAGTTCGGGCGTCCTTCCACCAATTGCCACGGCGCGCTCCAGATTCTGCAAGCCATCGACGAGGGCCACACGTTTTACTGCGCCCACTATGCCGACGTGCTCGTGTCCGCCGCCGCTAGCCTCGGCTGGTTGGACCGGTCGCTGGCATTGCGGCGGCATCAGGGCGCGAACAAGAACGGCGGCTCGACCGAACATTCGGTGACGGAGATCTGGTCAAACCAGCATCGCAAGTGGGTGATGCTCGATCCCACGAGCAACATATATCTGGAGAAGGACGGCGTGCCGCTCAATGCCTGGGAGCTGCGGCAGGAATGGTTTTATCGCGGCGGCACGAACCTCGTCTTCGTCGTCGGCAAGGAGCGGAAGAAGTATCGCAAGTCCGATCTGCCGATTTTCCTCGGGCGCTTCGCCGGTTTCGGCGACCTGACGGTGGACTCGGATGAACCCGACAAATACGGCTTCATCGGCTACATCCCGAACACTGATCTGATGGATGCCGGCTACGACTACGCGAAGATGTTCATCACGAAGGACGCGCTCTGCGACGGCACGAAATGGCATGTGCGGACGTTGCCCGCAAATCCGGCCGTGGACCCTTATTTCCCGATTGGCCAGGCGGCGTTGAGCCTGCGGGCGGAGGATGGGAAACTCCTCGTAGCGCTCAAGACGCTAACTCCGAACTTCAAACGATACGAAGTTCAGATCGATCACGGTGGATGGAAACCTTCCGGCGAACAGTTCGTCTGGTCTGCCCATTCAGGATCGAACCGGCTCGAAGCGAGAACAGTCAACCGGTTCGAAATACATGGCCCCGTCTCAACGGCAGAAATCGAAGTGAAGGAATCAAAATGAAATGGACAGCAAGTCTTGGCCGTAACAATTCAGTTGAGGGCCCTCTCCCCCTCGGTGGCGCGGCGCTCGATGCGCTTCCAGTTTTGGCCGCGGATGTTTGACTCGCGGAAAGCTGCTGAAGCAGCTGCATCCATCTCGTTCAACGAAAACACCCGGCTGAAGCCGAGTGCTGATGAGAGAACAATTCCGTCGTAGCTTTTACGTCAGCTTAACTCCAGCCCGCGCATCGTTCCGGTGGCCGAAGCAAACTTATCCGTCTCCAATCCCATGCGTTGCAGCATGGAAACGAAGAGGTTGGGCAGTGGATAATTGTGCGCGGTGTCGAACGCGAGGTGCTGGCCGTGCTTGAAACCGCCGCCAGCGAAAATCGTCGGCATGTTCGTGGTCACGTGCGTGTTCGCATTGCCGAGGTTCGAGCCGTAGAGAATCATGGTGCGGTCGAGCAGCGGCTCGCCATCCTCGCGCACGTTCTTCAGATGCGTGAACAGTTCCGCCAAGAGCTTCATGTGCCATTCATCGATGGCTTTCAACTGTGCGAGCTTCTGCACGGACTTTCCGTGGTGCGAGAGATTGTGATACCCATCGGTGATCTTCACGTCATCGATGTCAATCGCGGGCGAGTTCACGCTATCGAGGAGCAATGAAATCGAGCGCGTGGAATCCGTCTCGAAGGCGAGCCGCGCCATGTCATACATCAGCCGCACTTTTTCCATATAGGCCTTCGGACTGGCGGGATCGAGAGGCACGGAGGCGCTGACCTTTGGCTTCGGCTTGCGTTCCCACTCGCGCGACATCTGCATGCGCTGTTCGAGATCGCGGACGCTGGTGAAGTATTGATCCAGCCGGTCGCGATCGCGCGTGCCGACGTTGCGCTGCAGATCCTTCGCCTGTCCCGCGACTGCGTCCAGAATACTCTGGCCGGTTTCAAGTTTGCGCACTTGGGCCGCCGTCTCCGCTTTCGTGCCTTGCAAAAACATCCGGGCGAAAACATCCGCCGCCTTTTCCTCGCAAGGGATCAACACGCCCGAACCGGTCCATGAGAGGCTCCGCAATCCCTGCTGCACATTCACGCCGAGAGTGAGTGAGGGGAAACGCGTGAGATGGCCAATGCGCTCGCCCATATATTGATCGAGGGAAATCGTATTGCGGAAGCCCGCGCTGCCCGGATGCGGCGCGGCACTGAGGAAACAATTGTCGGCCGGATGTCCGCCGTCCACTTCGGGATGCGACACGCCGCTGAAGACGGAGAAGTCATTGCGATGCTCCTTGAGCAGTTCGAGATAAGGCGAGAGCTGATAATCGCGCCCGGCTTGTTTCGGGAAGAAATGTTCCGGCAGCAAACCAAGATTGTTGCAGATGCCCAACATCCGGCGCGGCTTCCCACCCGGCGTGGCATCAGCCGCAGCGCGTTTGGCCACGGCGGCGAACGCGGGCGTCATGGCGTCCAGCATGGGCAACGAGAGAAGAATGCCCGCGCCCCGGAGAAACTTGCGCCGCGAGATCGCCGGACGCGTCGAAACAAATGGTGCATTCATAAGCTGGTTGCTGCGTTGCTTGTTCATAGACGGTTCCCTCGGGTCATTTGTTTAAGAATAATTCGCTCTGCACGATCTCATGAATCAAGGTCCGAACACCATACGCTTCGCCTCGGGCCTGGGCGAGTATCCTGGAAATTTGCTCGCGATCGGAAAATCGAATCGGCGCCCCGGTCGCATAAACGACCAGTTGCTGTGCGAGATTGCGGGCGAGTTGTTCCTCATCCTTGAGCAACAGCTTCTTGAACTCGCGGATGTCCGCAAATTTCCGCCCGTCCGGCAGTTCACCGCTGGAGTCCACGGGCAATGCCAGATGGAACGCGAATTTCTGCCCGCTCTTCGCCAGCCCTTTCTCCGGCACCCCGTCGCCCTCGGCGCGATACCGCTCGCGCCAGCCGCCCATCACGTCGAAATTTTCCAGCGCGAAACCCGCCGGATCAATTTTCGCATGACACGCCGCGCAGGTTTCTTGCGTTCGATGCTTGTCGAGTTGCTGCCGAATCGTGACCGCGCCACGAATGTCCGGCTCCACCGCGGGCACGCTCGGCGGTGGCGGCGGTGGCGGCTTGCCGATGATGCGTTCCATGATCCACGCGCCGCGCAACACAGGCGAAGTCGTGGTTCCATTCGCAGTGACTTTGAGCACGGCGGCTTGGGTCATCAGTCCACCGCGCGGACTGTCCTTTGGCAAAGAGATGCGACGAAGTTTCACGCCTTCGAAAGTGGGCAGCCCATAATGCGCCGCGAGCCGTTCGTTGAGCATCGCGAAGTCGGAGGAGGCGAGATTCCGAGCCGGAAGATTGCCGCGCAACAGTTCGGCGAAGAAGAGCTGTGTTTCCTCCAAGGCGGACTCGGTGAGCAAATCGTCGAGGTAATAATCCGGATACAGATTGGCGTCCGGTGCGGTGGTGAGAATTTTCCGCAGGTCGAGCCAGTAATCGAGGAAGGCATCGACAAAGCGTCGCGCCTTCGGATCGGCCAGCAACCGTTCCGTCTGCGCGCGCAACACGGCGGTGCGGTGCAGTTCGTTGTTCGCGGCACGCTGGCGAAGCTCGGCGTCGGGCCGCGAGTTCCAGAGGAAGAAAGAAAGCCGTGACGCCAGCGCGTAGTCGTCGAGACGTCCGGGCTTTTCTTCGAGACAGACGAACTCCGGCGAGCACAACACTGCCGTGTAGCCCGCGATCATCGAGTCGGTGAAATTGTTTCCCTTCTTCAACGCGCTGGCCACGACCGGCAGAAAGCGCTTCACATCGGTCTCGGCGACCGGGCGGCGATACGCGTGCTGAATGAATTCGCGGAGCAACGGCTCAGCGTCGCGCATCGGCTTTTGCGAAATGATTTCCACGCCAGGCGGCGGCGCGAATCGTTCGAAGCGGAAGCGGTTGGTTTCGGCTACCTCGCGTTCGACACGGTTTGTTTCCATCGATCTTCTTCTCGGCCTGGCCGCCGCGTTGGTTTCCGCCTTGCGATTCACCATCGGCATGTCGCCGAAGAGCAGCTTGTGTCCGGCCGTCGGCCACTCGTCGAAGATCGGTCCTTCCACTTCGAGCCAGCGAAAGACGACGCCGGGCTGGCCGTCCTTTTCCGCGAGCGGATTCTGCCAGCGCGTCGCGCCTGGCCTTGAACGGAAGAGCCGGCCCGCGTCGGGGCGAATCATCTCTCCCGCGAGCAGCCACACATCCAGCTCATGCACGCCCGGTTCCGGTGTGATGTCGAAATCGCCCAGCTTGCGCAGGAGACGCGGAGGCGTCTCTGCCGTGATCGTGATCGGTTCGGAGCGGCGCCCCATCGAAATGTTATCGAGGTCCGGGATGAACCACTTGTTGCTCTGCCCCGGCCCGACCCACACTGAATACGCGTTGAACCGCAGCTTGTAGCGTCCGGCGATCGGCGTTTTGAACTGGTTGAACTTCGGCTCAATCGGCTCATACGCGCTGGCCACCACGCCCACGCCTTCCAGTTCGCGCAATTCTTTGTTCGCGGCTCCCACGCTGAGCGGCGCATTGCCGGCACGCACGTCCGGCTGGCCTTTGAAGCCGAGCACGGGAAACGTGGCGCGCTCCGGCGCCGTGTTGAACACCGAGAACTTCATGGGGCCGGTGAAACTCCGCTGGTCGCGCGCGTAGTAACGAGTGGTTTTGGTTTCGGGCCGCGTAGCATGAGTCACCATGGCCTGCCGCAATGCGTAATCCGCCGCGCCGAGATAGCGCGCCATCTGCACGTGCGACACGTCGAGCGCCTCGCCAATCTTATTGAACCGATGAGCTTCGCCGTCCTCGGGCAATGTGTCGCGCACTTGAAGCCAGGGCGCGTGCAGCAGATCGCGCAACGCGTTTTCGTACTCGTAGCGATTGAGGCGGCGCTGCGTGGCGCGGCCTTCGCTCGCGATGCGTTGCCGATCGACTGCCGAGAGCGACGCGGCGAGGGATTTCGTGAAAGCGGTGAGTTCAGCCTGTTCGGGGCGTGCCTTTTTCTTCGGCGGCATTTCGCCGTTCTGCACGCGGTCATGTACCAGCACCCATTTGGAAAAATTGGTCGGATTGATGAGGTCGAATTTCAGCGCCATGAGATCGAGTTCGCCCTTCTTCGTGTCCCCGTCGTGGCATTCGAGACAATGCTTTTGGAGGAAACCCTGCATGTCTTCTGCCGCCGCACGAGCCGGTGCTGCACTCGCCATCAGCAGCACGCAGCCGGCAACCAGTCCATGGATCTTCCGATTCATTCTTCGTTTCGACGCAGGGGTGACCGTTTCAGTGGAAACTATTCTCCTGGCCACAGCAAGCCGGGAGCACGCGCGAGCGACGCCATTTAGTGGCGGACTTTAAGGGAAGGTTTCGCATAGCTTGTGATGAAATCCGGTATGGTCCGGCCTTTTGAAAATCAAACAGATGCACTCGAATTTTCTCGCACGCCCACTCGCATGGCTCGCCGTTGTCATCTTCGCTGGTGTGGCGCCCTCGCTTTTCCCCGCGACAGTCAACCACGTGGTGCATGTGAGCCTGGACGGGTTGGGCGCGAAGTATCTACAATTTTATGTCACCAATGCACCCGCCCAGTTTCCCAACTTCAACCGTCTCATCATCGAAGGGGCGTCCACGTTTAACGCGCGGTGCGATTACGATGTCTCGGAAACGGTGCCGAACCACATCGCCATGTTTACCGCGCGGCCGGTTTCGCAGCCGGCCGGGCAAACGAACACGCTGCACCACGGTTACGCGAACAATTTTCCGTTCGACTCAGACACGATTCACGCCAACGGAAATCCCAACGTGCCGTACAAATCCAGCTTCTTCGATGTAGCGCACGATTACGGACATTCGACGGCCTTTTACGCCAGCAAGACGCGGTTGCAAATTTGTGATCGCAGTTACAACGCCACCAATGGCGCGCCGGACCTCGAAGGAATAGATCAGGGACACGACAAGATCGATTTCTCGTCCGTCATCGACACTTCCGGCGAGAACATTTCAAACCTGGTCAATACGCTTCTGCAAAATTGAACAGCGTCACGCCCACGAATTATTCCTTTATCCACATTTCCGAACCTGACCTGACTGGTCATGTTTCAGGCTGGGGCAGCCTGAATTGGAGTAATGCGGTGCGCCACGTGGACACGCAACTGGGTCGAATCCTTGACGCCATCAACGCAAACGCAACATTGACGAACGATACAGCCCTGTTGATCACCGCCGACCACGGTGGCACCGGCTTCTCTCACACGACGGCCTCGCTGCTCACCAACTACACCATTCCTTTTTTCCTTTTCAGTCCGATGACGCCGACGAACACCGACCTCTACTCGCTTTTCAGGAACCGCGGCAATCCGGGAACGAATCGGACCGACTACAACGCCACGCCCCAGCCCATTCGCAATGCGGACGGCGGCAATATCGGACTCAGCCTGCTCGGATTGCCCCCCATTCCCGGCTCGTTCGCGGTGCCGATTTTCGGCGCGACGAACGTGGTAATGAACGTGGCGCGCGCCACCAATGGCACGCACACCATTTGGTGGCCCGCCACCGCGAACGCCTTCGTGCTCGAACGCGCCAGCACGCTGAGCGGCGCCATTCCGTGGCAAACGATTTCCAACGGCGTCGTCAACCGGGGCGGAATGCTGACGTATTCCGTGACGAATCTCGGCGGCGAGTTTTATCGCCTGCGCAAGTTGTAGCGGCGGCGGGTGAAAACTTTTGCCCTCGCTGCTCATCGAAGGTGATTGGCCACGGTTCGATCTGAACAAATGGAACGCCCATCGTGTCTGTGCTTGCATGAGAAGTTTGCGCAACGGTCCTCCCTCACCGGAAAATTTTCAACGGCAGCTCGCCGAGTTTATGCGCCGGCATTTTCCCGGCGTGACGAATCCAGCTTTCGCCACGGACAGCAGCGATGGCGACGGCGTTCCCGTGAGGACTGAGTCGCCGGACGATTTTCAATTCACGCACAAGCCGCGCGATGTGAAGTCGCACCTCGATCGTTTCGTGATCAAGCAGGATGAAGCGAAGAAGGTGCTCAGCGTGGCATTGTGCGATCACTACAACCATGTGCGCCTCGCGCGAGCGGGGAAGGAAACTTCGAATTACGCGAAGCAGAACATCATCCTCATCGGGCCGACCGGCGTGGGGAAAACGTATTTGATTCGCAGCGTCGCGGACTTGATTGGTGTTCCGTTCGTGAAGGGCGATGCCACCAAGTTCTCCGAGACGGGGTACGTGGGCGCGGATGTCGAAGACCTCGTGCGTGAACTCGTCCGGCGCGCGGATGGCGATATCGAGCGCGCGCAGTACGGGATCATTTACATCGACGAAATCGACAAAATTGCGGCCGCGTCCACGGCGAGCGGACGCGACGTGAGCGGGCGCGGTGTGCAGACCAATTTGCTCAAGCTGATGGAAGACACGGAGGTTTCAGCGCGCGCGCCGAATGACATCGCCGGACAAATCCAGGCCATGATGGGCGCGCAACGCGGCGGCGCGAAGAAAGCCGAAGTCATCAACACGAAGCACATCCTCTTCATCGTGAGCGGCGCGTTCGATGGCCTGGAAAAGATTGTGCGGCGGCGGGTGCGCGAGTCCGTCATTGGCTTTGCGGCCTCGCCGTACGCGGGCGACGAGGACGATGTCCTTAAGGAAGCGCAGACACGCGACTTCATTGATTTTGGTTTCGAACCGGAGTTCATCGGACGCCTGCCGGTGCGCGTGCACTGTCATGCGCTGAACACGGAAGATCTGTTTCACATCCTGAAAAGTTCCGAAGGCAGCATCATTCGCCAGTACGAACAGGACTTCGCGGCTTATGGCATCGAAGTGCTTTTCCGCGACGATGGCCTGCGACGCATCGCCGAACTGGCGGCGGAGGAGAAAACGGGCGCGCGCGGCCTGATGACGATCTGCGAGCGTGTGTTTCGTGATTTCAAATTCGAACTGCCCTCGACGGTGGTGAAGCAGATCGTCGTCACGCGAGAGATGGTGGATGAGCCTGCGAGAGCGCTGAAGGCGTTGCTCGCCGAGCAGGCGAAGCAGGAGCGTGAGGTGATGAAGCAGGTGGTGAACGAGTTCGCGCAGCGTTTCCACGAAAGCTTCGGGCTGAGGCTGACGTTCACGGACGATGCGGCGGAACATCTTGTGACGCTGGCGATGGAGCAGAACAAGACCGTGCGCGACCTTTGCGCGGAGAGGTTCAAGGATTTCCAATTCGGGCTCAGGCTGCTGTCACAGAACACGGCGAAGACAGAATTCACGATCGATCGCGCTGTCGTTGACGCGCCGGAGAAGGCGCTGAGCGAGTGGGTCGTGACCAGCTACCGTTCCGCGGGCGGTACGAGTTGAGTCTGACTGCTGTTCGCGTGATGAGTATTTCGTTTCATTGAAAGCTCACTGGCCTCCCGCCTAAGCTCAGTCATTTCTGAACGTGCGTGCGCGAAGACACGCCGTCAGTCCTGTGCTATGGCTCAGATCAAAACGCAAACAACCGGGATGTCGGAATTGTGGTGGCTTTCCGAAGTGCGCGAGCGCACCCATCCCTTGAGCGAACAATCGCCCATTTGGATCAGGCACGGCGTAGTGGATGCGGGCCCGACCTGCACACATCCAGAGCGGCATCCTTATTACGAATTCGGCACAAACTTCGGGGGCGTTGTCACTCAATGGGTGAAAAAGGAGAACACGGAGCGCTTGCCCGGAGACCTGTTCTTTGCAGGGCCGGGTCTGCCGCACTATTCCACGGGGAAAGTTTATCCGCTGTGCTTCGTCACGGTTTTCTTTTTGCCGAGCGTGTTGCTGGGAATGGGGCCCATCACGGACGGCGCACGGATTTTGCGGCGTTTCACCATGAAGCAAAACCTTGCAACACATCTTGTACGGCTGCCGGCGAAACGGCGTCAGCATTCCCTGGAATGTTTTCGCGAAATCATTCGCGAGTTTGAGGCCAATGGCCTCGGTCGTGAAATGCAGCTGCGTTCCCTGCTCATCAACATGATTGTGGACGTGATGCGCTGGGAACAACGGGAGGGAACGTCGCCCGCCAACGATGAGCAGGCGACAGACTGGCGGTCGTTGGAACGGGCGCTGAATTATCTGCACGAGCGCTTTCACGAGCCGGTTTATGCACACGCGCTTTCTCATCATGCCGGGGTCAGTGAATCGCGGCTGAAGCAGTTGTTCCACGACACAATCGGGATGCCATGGTCGCGCTATCTTCAGTTCTATCGTATCCATCGCGCGCTCGACCATCTCGGGTTACCGGGGCGAAATGTTTCCGAGACGGCGCTGGCCGTGGGATTCGAGAGTCTAAGTCATTTCAATTCCACGTTCCGCACTGTGATGGGCATGTCTCCGCGCGACTACGCGCACAAGGCGTTTCAGCCCGCTGGCTAAAACAGCAAAAGCGCTGGCCAAAACCGGGAGAAGTTTCCTCGCGTTGCCGGCACCATCAGCCGATCCCGAAACAAAACGGCGAAGGAGGACTATCATGTTCAAGACCAACACGGCGGTACGGAAACGCAGCTTCAACCATTGGGCGTGGGCTTCACGGATCGCGATGTCAGCGATACTGCTCGCGTTCGTGTTCAGCGCGTCACCGGCGAATCTCACTGTTCCCAATTCCGGCTTTGAAACCCCGATTTTGGGCAGTGGACAGTTCCAATACGCGCCGAGTGGTGCGACATGGGCGCTCGTCAATGGCGGCGGGATGAGCGGGAACGGCAGCGGATTTACCGGCAACAATCCTAATGCGCCTGAGGGTGTGCAGGTGGCGTTCATTCAGGGTTCGGGGCGAATCTCTCAAACCATTGCCGGCTTCAGCGCCGACGTCACTTACACGATCACTTTCTCGGCGGCCCAGAGAAACATGGGTGGGTCCAGCGGGCAAACGTGGAACATTGAGATCGATAGCGTGAGCGTCGGCGCCTTCGCGCCGCCCCAGTCGGCGACAAGCTACACCGAGTACTCCACCACTTTCACGACGGCGGCCGGCAGCCGCGAAGTGGCGTTTCAGGCGTCCAATCTGAACGGCGGCGATAACACCATATTCATCGACAATGTGCGGATCACTTACACTGCCGGTGGCACGGGCACGGGTTTGAAAGGGGATTACTTCACCAACACAGGACTGAGCGGTTCGCCGGTGTTGAGCCGCACGGATGCGACGGTGAACTTTGTCTGGAGCGGCACGTCGCCCGACCCTTTGATCTCTCAAGGCAATTATTCCGCGCGCTGGACAGGGCAGGTGCAGCCGCAGGCGAGCGAGACTTACACCTTCTACACGTCCACCGACGACGGCGCGCGGCTGTGGGTCAACGGCGTGCAACTGGTGAATGACTGGACAGACCATCCGGATACCGAGTTCAGCGGTACCCTCGTGCTCACGGCGAACCAGAAATACGACATCACGATGGAGTATTACCAGGGCGCGGGCGGCGCGGTAGCGAAGCTGAGCTGGTCGAGCGCATCGACACCGAAGGCCATCATTCCGCAAACGCAGCTTTACTTGCCAGCTTCGACGCCCGCCGCACCCAGCGGGCTCGCCGCGACGGCGTTGAGCACAAATTCGATTCGGCTCACGTGGACTGACAACGCAAACAACGAGACGGGCTTCAAGATCGAACGCAAGACCGGTGCGGGTGGCACGTATGCGCAGATAGCCACGGCCGGGGCGAACGTCACTGCTTTCACGAACTCAGGTCTGCTGGCGAATACCGCTTACTTCTATCGGGTCCGCGCAACGAATTCGTCGGGCGACTCCGCGTTTTCGACTGAAGCGAGTGCGACCACGCAATCGATGGTTCCCGTCGCGCCTTCCGCGCTGGGGGCCACGGCGCAAGCGACGAATCGCATTCGGCTCGTGTGGACGGACAATGCGAACAACGAAGGCGGCTTCGCCATCGAACGCAAAACCGGGGCAGGTGGAACGTATGCGCAAGTCGCAATCGCCGACGCGAACGTGACGACTTACACAAACACGGGACTCGCAGCGAACACGCAGTATTACTACCGGTTGCGCGCGACGAATACCTCCGGTGCGTCGGCGTATTCTGCCGAAGCAAGCGTCACGACGTTCCCATTTCCGCCGTCGGCACCGTCGGCGCTTGCGGCCACGGCGCTTTCCTCGACCTCGATTCGCATCAACTGGATGGACAACGCGAACAATGAGACGGGATTCAAGATAGAGCGCAAGACGGGTGCGGGTGGAACGTATGCACAGATGGCGACGGTGGGTGCGAACGTCACGACGTATACGAACGTAAGCCTGAGCGCGGCGACGACTTATTATTATCGCGTGCGGGCGACGAACATGGGCGGCGATTCGGCTTTCTCGGCCGAAGCGAGCGCCACGACGCAAAGCGGCTGCGGCGCGTTGCCGACGCCGTTTGTCAGCCAGGATATTGGCACCGTGGGACTGGCCGGCGGCGCGTGTTACTCGGGCAGCGCCTTCACCATTCGCGCCAGCGGCAACGACATCTGGGACGCGGCGGACGCGTTCCATTTTGTTTATCGAAGCTGTACGGGGAACGTGGAAGTGATTGCGCGCGTGGTGTCCGTGCAGGGAACTGATCCCTGGGCGAAATCGGGCGTGATGATTCGCGAGTCGTTAAATGCCGATTCCATTCACGCTTTGATGGTCGTGACACCGGGAAATGGTTCGTCGTTCCAAAGACGCATCACCACCGGCGGCGCCAGCGGGCACACGTTCCCTGGGGATGGAGTGGTGGCGCCATACTGGGTGCGGCTCGTGCGCAGCGGCACCACGTTCACTGGCTACAAGTCGAGCAACGGATCGAATTGGGTGGAGGTCGGCAGTGACACAATTACGATGGCGTCGACGTTCCGCATCGGGGTCGCGCTGACCGCGCACAACAATGGCGTCATCAACACTTCGGTCGTGGACAACGTCATCGTGCGCGTTCCCACCACGCCGCCGCCCGCCGCGCCTTCCGCCCTCGTCGCGACGCCGGTGTCGAGCAGCCAGATCAATTTGAGTTGGACGGACAACGCGAACGATGACG
>Ga0193753_10002654_pt1 | contig 13863 bp, 12 predicted proteins | sample H1c2metaG_FD_144925 | JGI IMG/M metagenome (GOLD analysis project Ga0193753, IMG submission 144925) | Soil microbial communities from a riparian zone of the East river system, Colorado, United States - H1c2 | ecosystem: Environmental > Terrestrial > Soil > Riparian zone | place: USA: East... | reverse complement strand
GGCGGCGGCCTTCGAAGTTGTAGAACAGCTCCTTCATCTGGCTCTCGATGAAGCTGTGCTTCTCCTCGACCACCAGGATGTCTTCGAGGCCGCGCGCGAAATCGCGGATGCCCATCGGCTCCAGCGGCCAGGTCATGCCGACCTTGTAGACGCGGATGCCCAGCTCGCTGCAGGTGCGCGCGTCCAGGCCCAGGTATTCCAGCGCCTGCAGCACGTCCAGATAGCTCTTGCCGGTGGTGACGATGCCCAGCCGCGCATTCGGCGAATCGACCACGAGGCGGTCGATGCGATTGGCGCGCGCGAACGCCTGCGCCGCTTTCACCGCATAACGGTGCAGACGCATTTCCTGGTCGAGCGGCGGATCGGGCCAGCGGATGTTGAGTCCGCCGACGGGCATTTCGAAATCTTCCGGCATGGCGATCTGCAGCGCGAACGGGTTCACTTCCACCGATGCCGACGATTCCACGGTCTCGGCGATGGTCTTGAAGCCGACCCAGCGGCCGGTGTAACGCGACATCGCCCAGCCGATCAGGCCCATGTCCAGGATGTCCTGCACGCCGGCCGGGTTGAGGATCGGCATCATCGCGCTGGTGAATTCGCCTTCGCTGCCGTGCGGCAGCGTCGAGCTGCGGCAGGCGTGATCGTCGGCGGCCAATGCAAGCACGCCGCCGTGTTTGGATGTGCCGGCGGCATTGCCGTGCTTGAACACGTCGCCGCAGCGGTCCACGCCCGGACCCTTGCCGTACCACATCGCATAGACGCCATCGACCTTGGCGCCCGGGAACAGGTTGGTCTGCTGCGTACCCCAGACCATCGTCGCGCCGAGGTCTTCGTTGAGGCCGGGCGTGAACTTGACCCCGGCTTCGGCCAGGTGCTTCTTGGCCCGCCACAGTTCCAGGTCGAAACCGCCCAGCGGCGAACCGCGGTAACCGGAAATGAACCCGCCGGTATTCAAGCCGGCCGCCTGGTCGCGCAGCCGCTGCATCAGCGGCAGCCGCACCAGCGCCTGCACGCCGCTCAGATAGATGCGGCCCTGAGTGCGGGTGAATTTGTCCTCGAGGGTGTAGTCCCGGTCGAGCACGCTGTGGGTCAGCGCGGTGTTGGCGGAGGCGGGCGAGGACAGTTCGGCGGTGCTGGTCATGGCGTGCGTGGCTGCGGCACCGAAAGGCGCCGGGGCTGCGGAGATGGGGGCCGCAATTCTACCAGCCGGGGCGCACCCGCTCTTTGCAGGAGCGGCCATTGCCGGCGCCCGCTGGCGTTTGCCGCCGAACCGCGAGAGAGTGGCGCCTCGGACACCGGCTAGGCCGGGCGCGGGAGGCCAGGGGCATGCAGGACATGCGGGCGACCAACCGGCGGGAGAACGGCGCATGGGCGCGCCGGCACAACCATGCGCTCGTGGCGCTGGCCCGGCGCGTCTGGCATGAAGAGTGCTCGCTGGCCAACGCCTACGCGATGATCTGCGAGACCGCGGCCGAGACGCTGGAAGTCGAGCGGGTCAACATCTGGCGCTTCGACCAGGAAAAAGATGCGCTGCAGTGCGTGCACAGCTACGTGCGCAGCAGCGGCCGGCACAATCCGCCGGGTTATGACGAATCCATCGCCGCGATCGGCGCCTATGTCGTGCAGCTGGACGAAGTGCGCGTCATCGAAGCCGCCGACGTGGCCGCCCATGCCGCCGTATCGGCTCCCGAAGCCGAGCTCGGCGCCTACCTGCGGCGCCACGACGTGCAGTCGCTGCTGGACGCGCCGGTGCGCAGCGAAGGCCAGCTGATCGGCGTGGTCTGCCACGAGCAGGTCGGCTCGGCTCGCGTGTGGACGCCCGAGGACGAAGCCTTCGCCGGCAGCATCGGCGATTACGTGGCGATGGCTTACGAAACCACCCGCCGCCGCGATGCCGAAGGCCGCCTGCGCTATCTCGAACTGCACGACCCGCACACCGACCTGCCCAATCGCGATCATCTGCTGGAAGTGGCGCACTCCGCCCTGCGGCCGCTGCATGGCGACACCGCCGGCGTGGCCGCGATCCATCTGCAGGTGGACACGCTGTTGAACGCCGGCGATGCCGGGGGCGCCGACCTGCTGGTAGCCATCGCGGAGCGGTTACGCGAGGCGTTCTGCGAAACCGCGACGCTGGCGCGCGTGCGCAGCGACGGATTCGCGCTGTTGCCGCACCGGCACCTGCACGAAACCGAAGCGCTCAACCTGGCCGAGCGCTGCATCGAGCTGGTCCACGACACCGTCGTCGAAGCGGGCGCGCCGCATGCGGTGGCCGCCGCCGGCATCGCCTTCTCGCGCGACCTGGTGGCGCCATCCGCGGATGCGCTGCTGCGCAATGCGGAACTGGCCAGCCAGCGCGCGCGGCAAGGCAATCCCGACCGGTGCGAGGTGTTCGACGCCGAACACCATCGCGGCCTGCTGGCGCGGATGCGCACCGAGCGCGCGTTGCGCGATGCGGTCGCGGATGGACGCATGCAGGTGCATTACCAGCCCGAAATCGACCTGCACAACGGTCGTTGGCGCGCGGCCGAAGCGTTGCTGCGCTGGCGCGACGACAACGGCAGCATCCTCTCGGCCGCGGAATTCGTGGAGGTCGCCGAAGACTCCGGACAGATCGTGCCGCTGGGTCGCTGGGTGCTGGCCGAAGCCTGTCGCGCGGCGACCCGCTGGCCCTCGCGCGAAGGCCGCGCGCCGCTGCTGCGCGTCAACGTATCCGCGCGCCAGTTCGAACAGCCCGGGCTGCTGCAGGACGTGACGCAGGCGCTGACCGGATCCGGGCTGCCCGCTTCGCGGCTTTGCCTGGAGCTGACCGAAACCGCATTGCTGCGCGACGAACTCGCCGCCGCGCATGTCCTGTCGCGGCTGCGCGGGCTGGGCGTCGGCGTGGCGCTGGACGATTTCGGCAGCGGCTATTCGTCGCTGTCCTATCTCAAACATCTGCCGATCGATGCGCTGAAGCTCGACCAGGCTTTCGTTGCGGGGCTGCCGACGGATCGGTACGACATGGCCATCGTGCAGGCGATCGCCGGGTTGGCCAAACAGGTCGGCATCGAAGTCGTCGCCGAAGGCGTGGAGAACGATGCCCAGGCCGACGCGCTGCGCGGCTGCGGCATCGAGCGTGCGCAAGGGCATCTGTTCGCGCCGGCGTTGACGCAGGAGGCACTGCTGGAACGCTTCGGCGATCTTGTGTGAGCGCGTTCGTCCGGACAGTATCGGAATCTCGAACCGCAGCCATCTTTATGGCTCGGATCCATAACCTGATTTTTACGATTTATACCGGGATGGTGGGTTAAAACCTCCTACAGATTCATCCGATCCTGGAGCGGAATATGTGCAGGAACATAAAAACGCTGTTTAATTTCGAGCCGCCGGCGACCGAGCAGGAAGTGCGGGCATCGTCGCTGCAATTCGTCAGGAAGCTGAGCGGATTCAATAGCCCGTCGAAGGCCAATCAGGCGGCCTTCGACCGCGCGGTCGAGGAGGTGGCGGCCGCTGCGCGCACGCTGATCGATTCGTTGGTGACTATCGCCGGGCCGCGCGACCGCGAGGTCGATGCGGCGAAGGCGAAGGCGCGGTCGGCGGAAAGGTTCGCGCAAGTGCGCTGACGGCGTACCGCTTTTGTAGAGTGGAGCTCGCTCCACTGTTCTTGATCTGCGCCGCGGCGCAAGCAGTCGAGCAAGCTCGACTCTACAAGGACCGCGCTTCGTCCAATGTCCGGCGCAATGGCTCGAGTTGCTGTTCGTAGCGTTTCCATTGCCCCAGGCTGCGCTGATGGATCGGCTCGCGCACCTGCACCACGCTGGCGGTGGATACGGCCGACGTGCGCTGCTCTATCGCCACGCAGCCGGGTTCCCACGGCAATCCGCAGAACGCGAGTACTTCTTTCGCCACGCGCTCCGGATCGGCGACCAACGCTTCGTAGGACACATCCAGTACGCGTCCCGGCACCGCGCGACGCCAATGCTCCATCAGGCGTTGGTAGTCGTGGAAATGCCCGGCCATTTCGGCTTGATCGTAACTATGCGGATACGCCGCTCCGAACAGTTCCTTGAGATTGGAGAAGCAGGTATCCATCGGATCGCGGACCATGTGCAGGATCTTCGCCTGCGGCAGCGCGCGGTGGATGAAGCCGATCTGCATGAAGTTGCGCGGCAGCTTGTCGGTGTAGAACGGCCGGCCACGCGCGCGCCATTGCGTATGCGCGAGATAACGCCTGCCCAGTTCGGCATAGTCGATGCCTTCGGCCTGCGCGATCATCGGTTCGTCCGGCACCTGCCTGCTTTGGCGATCGAAGGCCCACAGCATCTGGTACGGAAAGTCGTGCAGTTCGCCGGCGTCGGCCACCTGCGAATGCGAGCCGAGAATACGCTCCAGCACGGTCGTCCCCGAGCGAGGCATGCCGACGATGAAGATCGGCGCCGGCCCATCGCAGGGCGGCGCCCGGTGCGACAGGAATTCCGGTGTGCAGCGTGCGATCAATCGTTCGAACAAGCCATGCTCGGCGACACGGTCGTAGCGCAGTGCGCGGCGGCGCGCAACGCAGCCTTCGGCGAGGGCTTGCCAGGCTTCGGGATAACCTCCGACGTCCTCCAGCTCCTTGAACAGCGCGAAGAAAAGGTAAGGAACGGCCGGATCGTCCGCCGCCTTCGCGGAAACGGCGCGCTGCAGACGTTCGATATGGTGGTGCTGCGGCGACCATGTACGCAATTTGGACAAAGTCCAGTGCGCGCTGGCGAGCTGGGGTGCCAGCTGCAGGCAGGCTTCGAGCTCCTGTTCCACGCCGTCGTTCTGGCCGCAGAAAATCTTCAGCGTGGCGCGCAGATAACGCAGTTGCGGCGAACGCAGGCCTTTGCCGAGGGCCGCATCGGCCAGTGGCAGGGCAAGCGCTGGATCGTCGAGCTTCTGCAGCAACAATGCGAAATCGGCCAGCATTTGGGCGGGCGCCGCGTCGCCGAGCCGGGTCTCCCGGAAATAGTCGAGCGCGGCCTTCGATTCGCCGACATCGATCAGGCGCTCGCAGATATCGGCGCGCAGCAGCAGATCCTGGGTGGCGATGGCGGCGGCGGACAGGACCGTGGTGACCGACTCGCGATAGCGGCCGCGCAGGCTGGCCAAATGCGACAGCCTCAACCAGGCCGGTGCATGCTGCGGAGCCTGCACGACGATGGCCTCATAAGCGGCGCGGGCGGCCTCGCCGTTGCGCTGCGCCATTTGCGTTTCGGCATGTTGCCAAAGCCGTGCGATGTCGTTGCCCATGGCGCCGGAGGCTAGCACGTACGCCACGGCCGTTTGCCGCGCCGAGCTGCGTAGAATCGGACGGATGCGTTACGCCGGATCTTCGCCGTGCCGCGCCTACTGCGAAGCCGCGTCCTCGACCGGCACGCCATGCCCGCGCAGCCATTCGCGGACGGCGTCGCGCTGGCGCCGCACTTCGGCGCTGCGACGCTCGTCCTTGGTCGCGAACAGATAGCGCTGGAAAGTCACGCCGAGGTTGTTCCTGGCATTGGGATCGGCGCCGGCTTCGAGCAGCTTCAGCACGTTGTCGGGCTGGTTGATGCTGGCGGCCACGTGCAAAGCGGTTTCCTGTTGCCGGTCGGCGGCGTTGAGCTGCGCGCCCGATTCCAGCAGCAGGTCGATGTTCTTGCTGCGCTCGGTCATCAGCGCCGACATCAGCGGCGTTTCGGCGGTCACGGTGTTGGGCGTGTCCGGGCTGAATTTCCGCTTGAGCAGCGACTCCAGGTAATAGGGCGTGTCGAACTTGGCGGCCAGGTTCATCGCGGTCATGCCGTCCTTGTCGCCGCGGGTGGGGTCAGCGCCCGCATCGAGCAGCGCTTCGAACCCGCGCCGGCTCTGGTTGAGCATGGTCCACTGCAGCAGCGTGATGCCGTCCTCGCCCTGCGCATTGGGGTTGGCGCCGCCGGCCACCAGCTCGCGGATCAGCGCTTCGTCGCCGTCTTTGGCCGCTTGCGCCAATTGCTTGGTCGCAGCATCGGTGAAGGTGGTGATGGTGGTCATCGAACCGTTTCCTTGCCTGGCGCACGCCGCGCAGGCCAACAGCATAAGGGATGCGAACAGCAGCGCGCGCAGCAGCCTGCCGCGTGGCGATGGAACGCCGCAGTGAATCATCGGCCGCTCTCGTCTGATGCGATGCCGGCAGCATAGCGCGCGGCTTCGCGGCGACCGGTGAATGGGCGGATCAGAACCAATTCAGTGGATTGAGTTTTTCGCCGGCCCACTTGGCGCCGTCCGCGATCTTGCCGCCGGCCCACTGCGCGCCCTCGACTACCTTGCCGCCGGCCCATTGCGCGCCTTCGACTACCTTGTCGCCGGCCCACTGCGCGCCTTCGACTACCTTGTTGCCAGCCCACTGCGCGCCCTCGACTACTTTGCCGCCGGCCCAGACGGCGCCATCGACGACGCCCTGGCCCAGATCGCCGGCGAAGTCGGCGACGATCTCGACGCCATCGCCGAGTTTGTCGGTCGCCCATTCGACGCCCTGGCCGAGCTTGTCGGCGCCGTCGCTGACCAGCTCGCCCGCGCCTTCGACGAAGCCGGCGACCGCATTGGCGGGGCCTTCGACGCCGAGGAAGCTGCCCAGGTCGCGCACCGCGCTGCCGCCGAGCGTGGTCAGGTTCTCCACCTGCTTGCCGGCGGTGCTGATGGCGTTGGAGGTGAGCTTGCCGGTGAAGTCGAGCGCGCCGTCGGCCACGTCGCCGACGATGCTCAGGCCGCCTTCGACATAGTCGCCCTGCGCGAAATCGGTGTTGACGACATTGCTGATCTCGCTGCCGACATCCTTGACCGTGTTGACGCCGTCGCGAATCGTGCTGGCGCCCATGTCGATGGCGTTGCTGAGCGTGTTGAAGCCGAATTCGCTGACGTTCTCGGTCTGCTCGGCCACATACGTCGGCAGGTTCCAGGAAGGATCGGCCGGCGCGCGCGGCGTCTCCGAACGCAGCGCTTCGACGTAGGTGGTGCCGTCGCCGCTACCGCCGTGCGAACCGAAGAAGCCGGTGCCGGGCGGCGCCGCCACATTGAGTTGGTAGCCGACCGCGTCGGGAGTGCCGTTGATGCCCGGAATGCGCTGCTGCGCCACGGTCAGCGGGTCGCCATCGACCACATAACGCCGGACCTGGCCGCTGTCGGCGATCGCATCGCGCGTGGCGTTGGGACTGAAGCCCAGGCTGCGCAGCGATTCGTTGCTGAGGCCGGCCGAGTTGAAGGTCACCGCGCTGGCGTCGGTCGACAGCGCCGCGTAAGAAGCCAGGCCGCCGCCGAGCGAGTGGCCGGTGAACACCACGTTGCCGTCCTGGAAGACCAGCTCGGCGCGTGCGGCCAGCCGTTCGGCCTGGTTGTACTGCTCGGTCTTCTGGCCGACGGCCTGCACCGCGTCGGCGCGGATGTCGGGGAAGCTCTTGGGGTCGGTACCGCCGAAGGCGACGACGTACTGGCCCTGCTGGTTCTGGTAGATCGCCGCGCGGAAGCCGGTCTTGCTGTCCTCGAGCATCTTCGGATCGATCGCGATCCGGTTGCCGTCGGCATCGACCAGGTGATCGCCTTCCGGCTGCAGCCGGTTCCAGCCGGCGGCTTCCAGTTCCGCGGACGACTGCGTGCCGGTGGTGCCATCGGGTCCGGCCAGCGTGTAAGCGTCGTTCGCCATCTGCGCCAGTTGCAGGTCGATGTCCTGCTGCGGCTGCTGGCCGGCCACCTGGTCGCTGAACTGGCCGCTGCCGATCGGCAGCGGGCGGGGTTCCGGCGGCGGGAACTGCGATGGCAGCTGCGGCGCGGCGGCCTGGAAGTAGTTGCCGTAGATCTCTAAGGACATGGGAGTCGACGCCTCTTCCCTGGGTGCTGCGACCAGCATGGGAGGCGGGGCGGTGCCTGAATAGCTGGTGCAAACCCTAGGGCCGGCCCTGCGAGGGCTATGCGGTTCCGGCGGCGGCTTCCAGCGCCACGTCATGCGCCTGCAACCAGGCCACGACGGCTTCGCGCTCGTGGCGGGCGGCATCGGTCAGCCGGGTGGCGGGCAGCTTGAAGTAGTAGCGCTGGAAGGTCAGGCCCTGGCCGTTCTCGGCGCGCGGGTCGGCGCCGGCCTGCAGCAGGGCCAGCACGTGCGCGCCGGCATTGATCATGGCGGCGGCGTGCAGTGGCGTATTACCGGTGCGGTCGGCATGGTTGGGGTCGGCGCGTGCCGACAGCAGCAGCCGGAATTGCTTGTCGGTACGCGGGCCGGCGGCGGCGGCGAGCGCGGTTGCGCCGGTCTGGGCATGGGGCGCGTCGGGATCGGCGCGATGCGCCAGCAGGATTTCCAGGTACACCGCATCGTCGGTGATCGCCGCATTGTGGATCACGGTGCTGCCGCCCATGCCCGGCCGCGACGGATCGGCGCCCGCATCGAGCAGCGCTTTCAGGCCGTCGGGACTTTGCCGGGCCAATGCGTACTGCAGCACGTTCATGCCCTTGTCGCCCTGCGCATTCGGGTCGGCACCTTGCCCTACTTCTTCGCGTACCCGCGCGGCATCGCCTTGGGCGGCGGCGTTGGCCAGGGCCACGATTTTGGGATCGGTGAAAACTTGCTTGGCGTCCATCGTGTCTCCGCGACAGGCGGCGGCGCAGAGAGCCAGCAGGAGAATCGCAATCTGGATCGACGCGGCGCGCATGCCGCGATTCTCACACATCCCTGTAAACGGCTTGCGACGGCCGCATCACTCCCAGGGTCGCTGCTGCTCCAGCGCGTCGATCATCGTCTGCTGGCGGTGCAGGTCGCCCACGCGCTCGATCTTGGCCTGCACGTAATCGGCGGTGCGCTTGGCCATCTCGATGGGGTTCCAGGTCCACTCCGGACCTTCGATCGGCGGCAGCGGGCTGTCCAGCGTGATCTCGTGGCCCGGCGCGTCCGGCATGATGCTGCTCAACCCGGGCGTATCTTCCTGCGCAGCGGTCAGCGGATCGCCGTCGACGTTGTAACGACGGATCAGGCCGTTCTCGGCATCCTGCCTCGCCTGCCCCGGATCGAGGCCGAACTGTTCCATGGTGTCGTTGTGCACGCCGGACGCATCGAAGGTCACGGCCGGGATGCCGGTGGCCAGCGAAGCGATGCCGGACAAGCCGCCGCCCAGCGAGTGCCCGGTGATGACGACATTGCCGTCGCGCCCGAATTCGCTGGCCGCGACCTGCTGCGCCAGCGCCACGGCCTGGTCGTACTGCTCGGTCTGCATGCCCAGGCCCTGCGGGAAGTTGGCGCCGGTCCAGTCGATGTTTTCGTTGGAGCCGGAATAGGCCAGCACGTAGTTGCCATCGCCGTCGGTGAAGATGCCGGCGCGGAATCCGGTGTCCGGGGTTTCCAGCGTGGCCGGATCGATGCCGGCTGCGGTCAGCTGCGCATCGTCGACGCGCGTCCACTTGCCGACGCTTTGCGTGGCCGGATCGTAGACCGCATTGGCGACCTGCATCAGCTCCAGGTCGATCGCCTGGGCATCGCGGCCCTGCACCTGCTCGGCGAACGACGCAGCATTGGCCGATGGACCGCCTTGCGGCCGGGTCAGGCCGAAAAGCTGCGGGTGGTAGCTGGGCTCGGGCTGGTAGCTGCCGGTCGGCAGAGCCGGCGCCTGCGACGAGACCTGCGGGTTCACGCCGATGCAGCTCGGATAAGGATTGAGCCAGGGCTGCTGGGTGGTATTGCCTGCCGGTTGCACGCCTGCCATCGCACGCCCCTCCCACGGGTCATGCGCCGACGGTAAGCGGCGGGCGGTGGCGTCGCCAGCTAGGGCGTGCCCGAGGTCAGCGCCTTAGCTTTTGCTGTTCCCCCCTTTGAAAAAGGGGGGCAGGGGGGGATTTGCTTTTGCCTTCCCTCGCGCAAAGAGCAGCAGCAAATCGCTGCGCGATTCCCGGCCCTCGCTTACGCGAGGGCGCTCAGTCAGCTGCAAGCCTTTGGCTTGCAAGCAGCTGCCTTCGCCCCCCCTCGATCCCCTTTTTCAAAGGGAGGAACAGCGGGTTTCGCGCCAGGAAAAGTGCGGCGTCAGGAACAGCGTCGCGTCAGGCGTATTGGGCTATGCCATTGCCGAACGACCAATTTTCCTTCGGCACCTCGACCAGGCTGATGAAAACGTCCTCGGGCCGCAGCCCGGGGTTTTGCGAAAGGTTTTGCGCGACCTGCCGGTAGAACGCCTGCTTTTGCGCCAGCGTGCGGGTGTTGTTGGCAGTGATCTGGATGATCACCAGATCGGCGCTGCGTTCGATGCCCAAATAACTCGGGTCATAGACGAACTCGTCGTCGGCATGCTGGCTGACCAGCATGAAGCGATCGTCCTCGGGCACGGCGAAGTCGGCGCGCATGGCGGCGTAGATGCCGTCGACGATGGCGCGGACATGTTCGGACGGCTTGCCGGCGCGTAACGCGATGCGGACCAGGGGCATGACGGTCTCCTTCGTGAGAAAGGTTGATGGTATCGCTGCGCTCAACCCAGCCTGCGCGGCCGCATATCCGGCGACGTTCGCGTACGCCTTCGGTTCATAGTCCGCCTGCCGATCGATTGCAGAATCAGCCATGGCTGCTGGAGATGGCGCGCATCCGGATGATCGGCAACGAGTTCTATCCCGCACGATGGCGCCGGGCACTGGCGCAACATGGACGCGCGCAGATCCTCGACTTCCTGCGCGGCCAGGAGGCTTTCGCGCTGTATCGCTGCCTCGCCGAGCAACTGTCCTGGCAACTGGTCGCAGGCGGCGGCGACCGGTCGTGGATCTCGGAGCGGGGTGCGTATCCGGACGGAGCCCATTACCAGAAGATCGCGATGCGCGCCCATGCGCTTGCCGAACATGGCCACCAGTACCTTCACGACTGCTACCCGCCGGACGAAGCGATGGCGCGCAGCGAGGATGGCAGCGTGCTGCCGGTCGATGCGGTGCCCGAATACTTCAATTCGGCCGAGTTCCTCGGCTTGGCCCGCGCGCTCACCGGCGATCAGCAACTCGCGAGGGTCAGCGCACAGGCGATCCGGTTGCGTCCCGGACAATTCCTGTTGCCCGAGGAACCGGCCGCGGCCGATGACGGACGTCGCTATTTCTATGCCCTTCATCTGACCCCGGTGTGGCGCGCGGAATGGGGCGGCTTGCTGCAAGCCCTCGACGATCAGGGCGGCGTCATCGAGACCTTCCTGCCGCGCTGGAACGCCCTGAGCCTGTTCCGGCTGCCGCAAAGGCACCAGGTCAGCCTGGTCGCACCGTGGGCGCAGCGGCCGCAGTACGCCATCGGCGGCTGGTGGCTGGCGGAATGAGCGACTGCGGGCCGGCGACTGCGCGGCTCGGTCAGCAGGCATATCCCGGCCAATCGCGGCCAAAGCCGATGCTAAGCTGCGGTTTCCTCGTTCCGGAGTCCGTGGATGAAGACGATCGTTGTGGCCAGTTCCAAGGGCGGTGTCGGCAAGACCACCATCGCGACCCACCTGGCGGCGCAGTCCGCGCAGGCCGGGCAGCGCACGGTGATCGTCGACGCCGACCCGCAGGGTTCCTCCACGCGTTGGGCGCAACGGCGCGCGGGGCTGGCCCACGGAGCGGTGCTGCCGATCGATGGCACGACGCGCCGCAGCTGGCTGAAATCGGTACCCGAAGACACCCAGCGCGTGATCGTGGACGGCGCCGCCGGGGCGATGGCCGACGACCTGGAAAGCTTCCTCGACCAGGCCAGCATGGTGGTGGTGCCGGTGCTGCCTTCGGCGCTGGACATCGAGGCCACCGTGCCGTTCCTGAATTCGCTGGCCAAGCATCCGCGGGTGCGCAAGGGCCAGCTGCCGGTCGGCCTGGTCGCCAACAAGCTCAAACCCTGGACCAATGCTTCGCAGCAGGCGGTCGGGGTGCTGAACGAATGGTCGATCCCGGTGGTGGCGCAGCTGCGCGACAGCCAGGCCTACGTGATGCTGACCGGCCTGGGCAAGAGCCTGTTCGATTACCAGTCGGCGCAGATCCGCGAGCACCAGCAGGATTGGCAACCGTTGCTGAAGTGGCTGGCGCGCACACGCTGAATAACGACGCGCCGTGCACCCGCGGGCGTGGCGCCTCGGCTAAGCTGAGGCCCACGACGCGCGAACCGGGCCTATGAGAGAACTTATCCTGCTGCGACATGCCCACGCCGAACCGGCGACCACCGGCCAGGCCGACATGGATCGGCCGTTGTCGCCGGAGGGCCTGGCCGAGGCGGAAGCCGCGGGCCGCTGGTTGGCCGAGCAGGGACTGATCCCGGATCGCGCCCTGTGTTCGCCTTCGCGGCGGACGCGCGAAACCCTGGAGGCGGTGCTGGCCAAGATCGGCTATGTCGACCAGCGCCTGGAGCCGGCCATTTACGACGCCACCCCCGGCATCCTCGCCGCGCTCGCCGACGGCCATCGCGAGGCCGAACGCCTGCTGCTGGTCGGCCACAACCCCGGCCTGGAGCAGCTGGCCGCGCTGATGCACAGCGGCCAGTCCGGCGATTACCGCGGCATGCCGCCCGGCGGCGTTGCGGTGTTGTCGCTGCCGGCCGATGCCGGCATCGAACCGGGGATCGCGCGCCTGTCGGCGTTTTGGTGGCCGTGAGGCCCAGCCTCGGCGCCATGCGCGCGGTCGCCAAGTTCCTGCTGATCCCGCTGGTCTTTTGCCTGGTTTGGGCCACCGCGCGCGCGGCGCAGATCGATCCGGTGCAGTCGCGGCTGGGCTTCAGCCTGCAGACCCGCTGGGGACAGACGCTGGACGGCCGTTTTTCGCAGTACGAAGGCGAGATCGTGGCGATGGCCGACGGTCGCCATCGCGTGCAGCTGCGACTGGCGGCGGCCGGCGTGGAGATCGTCGACAGCCCGCGCTACAGCCGTTTCGCGCGCGGCCCGCGGTTTTTCAATGCGGAACGTTTCCCGGCGATCGAATTCGTCTCCGAGCCTTATGACGCGGCATTGCTGCGCGACGGCGGCGAACTCAGCGGGCGCCTGACCATCCGCGGCGTCACCCGCCGCGAGGTGTTCGTCATTTCGCCCTCCGCCTGCGCGCGCCCGGCCTACGAATGCGACGTGGTCGCGCGCGGCAGCGTGCGCCGCGAGAACTACGGCATCAGCGGCTTCGGGATGGCGATCCACAACCGCGTCCAGTTCTTCCTCAACGTGCGCGTACGCGGCGAGCATCCCGCATGAAGCGGCTGCGGGCGTGGCTGCCGGTGCTGCTGGCCTTGTCTTGCGGCGCCTGCGCAACCATGTCGCAGGCGCAGCGCGACCAGGCCACGCGGATCGCAACGCAGGCGCGCTCGACCCAGCTCGACTGCGCGACGGCCGATCACTGCGCGTTGCCCTCGCCTTTGCGCGCGCTGGGCGGCGAAGCGCTGATGGCTTCGGCCCCCGATGCGCCGCGCCACTACGCGCTGATCCTCGACCGCGGACCGCAGGCGCTGCTGGCGCGCATCAACCTGCTGCGCAGCGCGCGCGCCAAGATCGACCTGCAGACCTATATCTTCGACGAAGACGATGCCGGCCGGCTGGTGCTGGACGAACTGCTCGCCGCGGCGCGGCGCGGCGTGCAGGTGCGGTTGCTGGTCGACCAGCTGTCGGCGATGAAGAGCATCGACACGCTGGCCGCCCTGACCGGCGCGCACGCCAACTTCTCGATCCGCGTCTATAACCCGGTGCTCAATCGCGCGCGCATCAATTACCCGCAATACCTGATCGCCGGCCTGTGCTGCTTCCGGCGGCTCAACCAGCGCATGCACAGCAAGCTGCTGCTGATCGACGACGAGATCGGCGTCACCGGCGGGCGCAATTACCAGGACGACTATTACGACTGGAGCCCGGCCTACAACTTCCGCGACCGCGATGTGCTGGTCGCCGGGCCGGTGGCGCGCGAGATGGCGAG
>Ga0193753_10002653_pt1 | contig 13867 bp, 13 predicted proteins | sample H1c2metaG_FD_144925 | JGI IMG/M metagenome (GOLD analysis project Ga0193753, IMG submission 144925) | Soil microbial communities from a riparian zone of the East river system, Colorado, United States - H1c2 | ecosystem: Environmental > Terrestrial > Soil > Riparian zone | place: USA: East... | reverse complement strand
TCTGCGGCCTGCACCGGGATCACCGGCTGGCCGTCGCGGCGCTTCTCTTCGTCCGGGCGCGCCTCGGCCGCGGCCTGCCTGGGTCGGGGCGGCGGGGCGCTGGGCCTTCGTTTGCGCCGGGATTTCTTGCTCATTGGCAATCAGATCGGCGAGTTGAGGGCGACGGATCGCCTCGCCGTCCCCCCCGGCAGGAAGCATCCCACAGCGCCTAACGTATCATGTCCGTCACCCGGGCCCCTGCCTCGGGGACCCCACGACGATGACCATCGGCACGAACTCATCGCGCGCCTATTCCGCCGCCCACTTCGTCCTCGAGCTCGACCAGACCGAGATCGCGGGCTTCTTCCGCTCCGTCGAGGGAGGGGGCATCAAGGCCGAGGTCCTCACCTACAACATGAGGGGGCATCAAGGCCGAGGTCCTCACCTACAACATGGGCTCGAATGCCGATCAGTGGCGGCAGCTCGGCAAGCCCAAGTACGACGACGTGAAGATCCAGGTCGGGATGTCGATGTCCCAGACCTTCTACGACTGGATCGAGTCGTTCTTCGCCGGCAAGGTCGTGCGCAAGAACGGAGCGATCCTGGCCGGCGACTTCCACTACAAGGAGCGCGCCCGCCGCGAGATGTTCGACATCCTCATCAGCGAGGTGGCGATCCCCAAGTTCGACGCGGGTGATCGCTCGCCCTGCTACCTCGGCGTGACCCTGGTGCCGGAGCGGGTCCAGTTCGCCGCCGGGACCCAGCGCGATCTGTCGCCGACCGTCACCTCGACCCAGCAGAAGCTGTGGACCCCGAACCACTTCGAGTTCGTCATCAGCGGGTTCGAGCAGGCCACGCGGCGCACCACCAAGATCGATGCGTTCAGCATCAAGCAGCAGATCCTCGAGTACCGGTCCGGCAACCAGCTCGACGCGGTCCGCGTGCCCGGGCGGGTGGTCTTCCCCAACCTCACCTTCTACGTCCCGGAAGCCGACGCCAAGCCGCTGAACGACCACTTCACCAAACGAGTCCAGCGCGGCGCGCCGCCGCCATCCACGCGCCTCGACGGCGCCATCACCGCCACCGACAGCGATGGCGCCCCGCTCTGCACGATCTCCCTGTTCGGGATCGACATCTCCTCGCTCGGCCCCGACAAGAGCGACTCGACCAGCCAGGAGATCAAGCAGGTGAAGGTCGACGTCACCGTCGAGAGCATGGCGTTCGCCTACGCCCAGGGCATGGGCCAGCTGACGTAGCCTCTCGCCCCCGCCGCGCGACGGCCGGTCAAAAACTTGCCACCGCGGATCCGGCCCGCGTAGGGTCCGACCATGAGCGCGCTCTTCTCCTCCGAGTTTCAGCCGGATCCCCACGATGCGCTCGATGTGCTGGCGTTCGTGCTCTGTCCGCTGGCCGCCTTTGCACCCGGCGCCGACGCCGACGAGATCGCCGCCGTCGCCGAGATGATCGCCCCGGCCAAGGAAGAGGCGATCCGCCGCTGGCAGGAAGCGCAGCGCGCCCGCCACACCAACTAGCCCTTACCAGCTCCCCGGCGTCCGGCGCGAAGCAGCGTCCGGCGGTGCGGTGGCCGCGGCCGGGGCCGCGGGCTATCATGCCCGCCCATGAGCGCCTCCAAGGTCGCGGTGCTGCGGGTCTCGCCCGCCACCATCCTCGAAGATGTCGACCGCCTGTGCGAGCTCGGCGGGGTCCGCGAGGCCCTGAAGCCGTCGACCACGACCATCCTCAAGGACAACATCTCGTGGCACTTCCCGTTCCCGGGGGCCAACACCACCCCGTGGCAGCTGGAGGGCACGATCCGGGCGCTCGCCGCGCGCGGCTTCGACGACCAGATCTGCGTGCAGAACAAGACCGTCGTCACCGACGCGTTCAAGGGGGAGGACCTGAACGGCTACGTGCCGGTCTTCCAGAAGTACGGCATCCCGGTCCGCTACAACTTCAAGCCGGAGGAGATGTCCTGGTCGGTGTACCGCCCGACCGCGCGGATGAACGTCCTCGACCAGATCTACCCGGAGGGCATCCTCATCCCGGACGACTTCCACGGCAGCAACATCGTCCACCTGCCGACGGTGAAGTGCCACATCTACACCACCACCACCGGCGCGATGAAGAACGCGTTTGGCGGCCTGCTCAACACCAAGCGGCACTACACCCACAGCTGGATCCACGCCACCCTGGTCGATCTGCTCGCCATCCAGCGCGAGATCCACGCCGGCCTGTTCGCGGTCATGGACGGCACCACCGCCGGCGACGGGCCGGGCCCGCGCACGATGCGGCCGGTCATCAAGGACGTCATGCTGGCGTCGGCCGATCAGGTCGCGATCGACGCGGTCGCCGCGGCGATGATGGGCTTCGACCCGATGTCGATCGACTACATCCGCATGGCCCACGAGCAGGGGCTGGGCAAGGGCCGGCGCGACGAGATCGAGGTGGTCGGCGACGTCCACCTGGCCGACGAGCGGTGGGGCTTCTCGGTCGGCGACAACGGCGCCTCGATGGTCGGCGACGCGCTCTGGTTCGGCCCGCTCAAGCGGTTCCAGAAGCTGTTCTTCCACACGCCGCTGGTGAAGCTGTTCGTCTTCGGGTCCGAGGTCTATCACGACTACTACCGCTGGCCGCTGCGCGACCGGCGCATCTTCGACGCCTGGCGCAGCGAGACCCGGTGGGGTCGACTGTTCGGCACCTACCAGGAGCGCGGCACTCTGGCCGACGTGAGCGGCGCGGCCGCGGCGTCCTGATGCTGCTCGGCCCGGACCGGAGCGCGCGCGCATGGCCGGGCTGACTCGACTCACCGACGGCGAGGTGGCCGGCCTCGCGCGCGCCTTTGGGCTGGGCGCGGTCACCGGGTGGGGTGAGATCCCGGCCGGGACGATCAACAGCAACCACTGGGTGGTGGCCGGCGGCCGGCGCTGGTTCCTCCGCATCAACGAGGACAAGAGCGAGGCCGACGTGCGCTGGGAGGCGGGGCTCGTCGACTCGCTGGCCGCGGCCGGGGTGCCGACTCCGCCGACCATCCCCGCCGCCGACGGCGCACCATTGGTGCGGCACCGCGATCGCTGGGTGAGCGTGTTCCCATGGGTGGACGGGGTGCACCGCGGCCCGGGCGAGGTGTCGGAGCGCGACGCGGCCGAGGTCGGCGCGGCGCTGGCCGCGCTCCACCGCGCCGGCGCCCCGCTGGCAGCCCGGATGGCGCGGACCGGGATCTACACCACCGGCCACGTCGCGGCCCGCTACGCCCGGCTGCGCGCGGACCCGGTCGCCGCCGCCGATCCGGCGCTGGCCGTCGCCCTGGACGCGATCGGGCGCGAGCTCGAGTGGCTGGCCGCGCGCGCCGATCAGCGCGCCGCGGCGCCGGGCGGGATCATCCACGGCGACCTCTTCCGCGACAACGTGCTGTTCGACGGCGCCGAGCTGGCCGCGCTGCTCGACTTCGAGCAGGCGTCGACCGGCGCGTGGGTCTACGACCTGGCGGTGTGCCTGAACGCGTGGTGCTACGCGAGCGAGCTCTCGCCCGTGCTGGTGCGCGCGATGGTCGACGGCTACCGCGGCGCGCGAGAGCTCGAGGCCGATGAACAGGCGCTTCTGTATGTCGAGGCGCGCGCGGCGGCGGTCCGCTTCACCGTCACCCGCATCACGGACGTCCACCTGCGCGGCGCCGAGCTGGAGGGCAAGGACTTCCGCCGCTTCCTGGCCCGCCTGGAGGCCTGGCGCGCGCTCGGCGACGAGGGGCTGGCCGGCTGGCTGCGGGGCGGATCGCGATGATGAGTGACTGTTTGTCACGGCCCGGCAACCGCGCCTGTCAAAGAGTCACGCCAGGTGACGCTGGTGCAGACCGCGCCGACTGCAATCCCGCTGCCTTGCACCGTCTGCCGTGCAGGCATCCCGCTTGCTCTGAGGGCAGAGGTCTCATGGCCAAGACAGGTTCCCGGACGATCGCTGCCGCGCTGCTGCTCGCCGCCCTCGCGCTCGGCGCCTGCGGCGGCAGCGTCACGTACATCCCCGGCACCAAGGTGCCCCGCAACCAGGAGAACCAGCAGCTCATCGATCGGATCGAGGACTACCGCATGGCGGTGGAGCGCAAGGACGCCGCCGCGCTGGTCCTGATGGCGTCGAAGCGCTACTGGGAGGACGCCGGCACCCCGACCGGCACCGACGACTACGGCTACCAGGGACTGCAGGAGATCCTGACCGGGCGCTTCCAGCGGGTGAAGGCGATCCGCTACTCGATGCGCTACATGAACGTGACGCGCTCCGGCGATCGCGCCTACGTCGACGTCCTGGTCGACGCCAGCTTCACCGTCGAGGACGCGCGCGGCGAGGACTCGCGCGCCGACATGCGCGACCAGAACCAGTTCATCCTCGAGTGGGACGGCCGGCACTGGCTGTTCCTGAGCGGGATGTAGCGCGGCGCGCCCGCCGCGGGGTCGCGCTCAGCGCGAGGCGGTGGCCGGCGGCGTGGCGGGTGGGCCGCCCGGCGCCGGCGGCAATCGCCCGCCCGATCGCCTCCAGTACAGGCGCTCGAGCCAGTCGTAGCCGAACAGGCGCGTCACCTCGGGCTGATCGGCGGCGGTGAGGATGACCGCGGCGCGCTCGACCGAACCGTAGTCCCCGGCCTCGTAGGCCTCGGCGGCGAGCAGCTCGGCGCACTCGCGGATGATGAGCGGGTGGCCGAGGCCCAGGTCGATGGCCCGGCGCAGCTCGCGGGCGGTCTCGACCGGCGCGCCGCGGCCGCTCTGCACCCGGCCGATGAGGTAGTGGGTGACGGCGAGGTCCGGCTCGGCCATGGCGGCCGCCGCGGCGCGGCCGAGCTGCACGACCGGATCGATCGGCGCGTTCGGGTCGGGCGGCCACAGGTACGCGCGCAGGGCCGGCCCGGCCGGACCGGCGTGAGAAGCCGCGAAGCGCTGGACCGCGACCTGGCGGGCCTGATCGTCCTCCATCGGGAGCAGCGCGGCGCGCTCGAGCGCCTCGGCCAGCGCCTTGTCGTCCTTGCGCGCGGCGGCCAGCTGGGCCAGCGCGAGCAGCGCGTCGGCCCGCACCGTGCTCGACATGCCCTCCTGGTCGTCGGCGAGCTTGCGGTAGATCGCCGCGGCGTCGTCCGGGCGGTGGGCCCGGAACAGGAGCTCGGCCAGCTCCATCAGGTGGCGGGGCTCGTCCGGCACGTCGGCGCACAGCGAGCGGGCGACCTCGATCGCCTCGTCGAGCTCGCCGCGCCCGGTCAGCCGGCCGAGCCGGCCCAGCTTGTCGGCCACCGCGTGCGGGCAGGGTCGCTCGAAGATGCCGCCGCGGCGGAACCTCTCGCGCACCTTCTCGCGCGCGGGCGCCGTCACGTCGAGGCGGGCGACCATCGCCTGCCAGTCGGCGGCCAGCTGGTCGCGCGAGCGGCCGTAGGCCAGCTCGAAGTCGCCGCCCGAGCGGTAGAGCGCCTGGAGCGCGGGGGGGCCGCCGCGCACCTTCTCGCGCGCGGGCGCCGTCACGTCGAGGCGGGCGACCATCGCCTGCCAGTCGGCGGCCAGCTGGTCGCGCGAGCGGCCGTAGGCCAGCTCGAAGTCGCCGCCCGAGCGGTAAAGCTCCTGGAGCGCGGCGGCCCCGTGGCGGTCGAGCAGGAAGCGCACGAACGAGCCGGTCACCGTGTAGCTGCGCGCCGACGAGAACGCGAAGAATCCGGGCGAAAGCAGGCGCGCGAGCGGCGGCACCATGCCCATGTCGGTCATCGCCTTGACCGCCTGGTGAGGCGTGAGCGTGCGGGTGAAGTGATCCGGCCAGTCGGCGGCGACCGCGATCCCCTCGATGAGGCCGGCGTTGAAGAAGACCGGGAGCCCGAGCACGCGACCGGCGCTGACGTGGAACAGCGGGTCGCCGAACAGACCGGCCACCGCGTGGGCGATCTCGTGGCGAAGGATCTGGTGCGGGAAGGGCGCGTCCTGGATGTAGATCTCGCGCCGCCACGGCTTGGCCATCTGCACGTTGCGCGCGCCGATGAAGCGGGCCTTCTGCTCGGAGCTGGCGAAGTAGTACGAGGTGATCCGCCAGGGCGGCGGGGCCACCCCGAGCGCGCGGACCACCTGGGCCAGGCGGAACTCGTGGTCCTCGGCGATCATCGCGATGTCGCGCTCGATGGCGCCGCCGCGCGGGTAGAGGATGACGAAGTGGGCCGTCTCGACGCGGCCGTTGAGCTCCTCGGCCAGGTCGGCCTTGCCGACCGAGAAGCCGAGCGCGCCGGCGTTGACGCGGAGGACCAGGGCGAGCCCGAGCGCGAGCACCGCGCTCACCGCCGCGGCCCAGCGCACCCCGACCGGCCGGCGCCGGTGCAGGCGGAGTGACGCGGTCGGCGCGTCGATGAGCGCCGCGGCGAGCCCGAGGAGGCCGACCAGGAGCGCGATCTGATGCAGGCGCGACCAGGCCAGCGGCGCGCCCAGGCCGATCTCCTCGTCGTAGAGGTTGCCCGGGAAGTAGCCGACCAGCGGGTTGTAGCTGAACACCGGCGGCGCGGCGTAGAAGCGCCACAGCGAGTGGAGGATCAGCGCGACCAGGACCAGGTAGGGGAGGGCGTTTGAGAGGACCCGGCGGCGGCCGGCCGCAAGCCCGCAGAGGACGCCGATCCCCGCGCTCCACAGCGCCGACAGCACGGTCAGCGCGCCGTAGCAGATGAAGCCGAACGGCCAGTCGCAGGTGCGCACGCGGAGGCCGTTGAGCGCGATGACGACGAGCGGCAGCACCGTGGAGGCGATCGCGAGCAGCCCGGCCGCTGCCACCAGCGAGACGATCAGGTGAACCGGGCGGGCGCCCGGCCGTGCCGGCGCGCTCCGCACGCGGCGGGCGAGCGACCCACCCAGATCGGCGGCGGCGACGCTGGCGGCCAGCGCCATGACGAACGAGAACTCGAAGCCGAGCACGCCGAGCAGCGGCATCGTGGCCAGGACCACGGCGACCACCACCAGCAGGCCGCCGAACACCCACGAGCGGGGCGAGCGCAGCTGGGCGGCGAGCGCGGCGCTGACCCGGGGATCGAGGAGCTGGGTCAGGCGGGCCAGCGGGCTGGCCTCGTCCGGGCGAGCGGGCGTGGGCTCCATCGCGCGGGGACGCTAGTACGGGCCCGGTTTGACCGGACGCTCGCCCTCGGTCCATGATCCGGTCGATGTCGGCTGACGACGGCGAGGATCGGAGGTTCGATCCTCGCGAGGCGATCGAGCTGAAGGTCGAGTACGAGCGCCTGAACGCATTCTTCGCAGATTACACGAAGAACATCTCGCGCGGCGGCACCTTCATCCACACGCGCAAGCCGCTGCCGGTAGGAACCGAGTTCCTGTTCCAGCTGTTCGTCCCGACGCTGGAGGGGCCGCTCGAGATCCGCGGTCGAGTGAAGTGGGTGGTCGAGCCGGGCCGCGACGGCACACCCGACGATCCACCGGCCGGCATGGGCATCCGCTTCGTCTACGCCAGCGACGAGGAGCGCCGCCAGGTCGAGCGCCTGGTCGAGCGCCTCATGGTCGACAGCCTCGGCCACATGGTCTACCGGAAGCTGATGGCGCAGGGCCGCGAGCAGGACTGAAGCGCGATCGCGAGCCTCACGGCGTGGCCGGGGTGAACAGCTCGAGCGCGCCGACCGGGGCGCCGTCGGCGTCGGTGCCGCCGGCGACCAGGATCTGCCCGTTGGGCAGGGGCAGGGCGATGGCGCCGCGGCGCGGGACCACCAGCGGCAGGGACGCGATCGGCTCGAGGCTGGCCGCATCGAACAGCTCGGCGTCGTCGACCACGGCGCCGGCTTCGTCCACCCCGCCGACCACCAGGACCACCTCGGCGGTGGCGGCGATGGCGGCCTCGGTGCGCCCGGTGGCCAGAAAATCGGCCCGTGGATCGAGGGCGCGGTCGTCCGGGTCGAACAGCGCGGCCGAGCGGGTCGGGACACCGTCGATCGCGCCGCCGACCACCAGGCCGCGCCCGTCGGGCAGCGTGATCACCGCGTGGCCGGTGCGCCGCGCCTCGTCGGGGGCGTCGAGATCGGCCCAGGCGGAGCCGTCGTAGGTGACCGCGCCGGTCTCGCCCACGCCGGCGCCGGCGACCAGGATCGCGGCGGTCGCGTCGCTGCCGACCCGCGCCGCGGCGCCGTCGGCGGTCGGCGGAGCGTCGGGCCACTCGCCGACCTGCGCCCTCAACCCGTCGATCTGCGCCGCCGGCGTTCCGGTCACCAGGAACGTCTCGCTGGTGACGAGCACGCTGGCCGCGCCGGCCCGGGCCAGGTTGCCGTCGCTGATGAGCGAGGTGTAGGCGCCGGCCGGGGCCACGCTGGTGTTGAAGGCCCAGCCGTCGGCGCTCTCGTCGCCGTCGCCGTCGAGCCCGCCGAACACGTAGACCAGATCGGTGACCCCGCGGATCACCGTGGCCGACGCGCGCGCCTCGGGCAGGCCGAGGCCGACCTGGAGCTGGTGGTCGTAGACGTTGTAGATGACCAGGTCGGCGCGGGGCGCGCCGTCCGCGCCGCGCAGCACGCTGGCCGCGCCGGCCCGGGCCAGGTTGCCGTCGCTGATGAGCGAGGTGTAGGCGCCGGCCGGGGCCACGCTGGTGTTGAAGGCCCAGCCGTCGGCGCTCTCGTCGCCGTCTCCGTCGAGCCCGCCGAACACGTAGACCAGATCGGTGACCCCGCGGATCACCGTGGCCGACGCGCGCGCCTCGGGCAGGCCGACGCCGACCTGGAGCTGGTGGTCGTAGACGTTGTAGATGACCAGGTCGGCGCGGGGCGCGCCGTCCGCGCCGCGCCCGCCGGCCAGCACGGCGCCGTAGGCGAGCAGCGCGCCGCCCATCTCCGAGCGAGGCGGATCGAGCGCGACCGGCGCCTCGGCCATGCTCTGCGGCGGCGCCAGGTAGAGCGCGATCGACGCGTCCACCGCCGAGACCGGCAGCGGCGCGCTCCGCGCCACGGCGATCCGCTCGCCGGCGCCGTCGAACCCCTCCAGGCTCACGCGCGCGGCCGAGTCCTGGGCGTCGATCTCGAGATCGATGGCGAGCTGGCCGTCGGCGCCGCGCTCGGCCTCGACCACGGTGGGCGGGTCGCTCACCACCACCCGGACCCGCTGGATGCGCTCGAGCAGATCGCTGTCGGGGGCGGTCACCAGCGAGACCCGGAGGGTGCCGACCTCGCCGCCGCACCCGCCGAGCGCCGCGGCCAGCGCGATCGCCGCCCCGGCTGTCGCCGCTCGGGTCATCGGACCAGCGCCTCCACCGCCGCGCGGGTCGCGCCGCGCAGGCGCAGGGTCTTGCGCCGCGAGGTGTCGCCGCGCACCACCTCCACCTGGGTGCGGCCGAGATCGAGCGCGCGCGCCACCGCCTCGACCACCGCCCGGTTGGCCGCGCCGTCGACCGGCGGCGCGCTGACCGCGACCACCAGCCGGTCCTCGCGCACCGGCCCGATCCGCGGCCGCGACGCGCGCGGCTGGACCAGGACATCGATGAGCAGGTCGCCCCCGTCGCTGCGAAGGTTCATCGGCGATGAACCTACGGATTGCCGTTGCCTCCGCCCGAGCGCCCGAGCTCGCGCGAGCGCAGGGTGGCCGCCTCGACCGCATTGATGAGCGTGGTGCGCAGCCCGCCCTGCTCGAGGGTGTGGAGCCCGGCGATCGCGGTCCCACCTGGCGAGGTGACCATGTCCTTCAGCTGGCCCGGGTGTCCGTCGGTGTCGAGCAGGAGCTTGGCCGATCCCATCACCGTCTGCGCGGCCAGCTTCTGGGCGGTGCGGCGCGACAGCCCGACCTTGACCCCGGCGTCGGCCAGCGCCTCGAGGATGAGGAAGATGTAGGCCGGGCCGCTGCCCGACAGCCCGGTCACCGCGTCGAGCTGCGACTCGTCGAGGATCTCCGTGATGCCGACCGCGTCGAACACGAAGCGGGCCAGGGCCAGGTCGCCGTCCTCGGCGTGCGAGCCGCGCGCGATCGCGGTCGCGCCGGCGCCGACCACCGCCGGCGTGTTCGGCATCGCGCGGATGACGCGCGCGCCGCCCGGCAGCCGCCGCTCGATCGCCGCGGTCGGCACGCCGGCGGCCAGCGAGATGACCAGCCCGCCGGCCTGGATCACGTCGGCCACCTCGCCCAGCACGCGCTCCATGATCTGCGGCTTCACCGACAGGACCAGGATCTGCGACTGGCGGGCCAGCTCGCGGTTGTCGCCGGTGACGCGCACGGCGTAGGCGCGGGCCAGCTCGGCCATCCGGTCCGGGCGCGGCCCGGACGCCCACACGCGATCGGCCGGGACGTGGCCGCCCTGCACCAGGCCGCGGATGAGCGCCTCGGCCATGTTGCCGGCGCCGAGAAAGCCGATCGTCCTGCCGAGATTCATCCGGCCCAGACTACCCGATGTTGAAGTCCTCGCGCTCCCCGACCGGCGCCCCGCCGCCCCCGCGCAGTCGATCGATCCGGAACCGATCGAAGATCTCGTGGCGGGCGCCGCCGGTCAGCCACTCGGCGTAGTGCTTGCCGACCGCCGGCGCCATCATGAAGCCGTGGCCGACGAAGCCGCAGCAGAGGTAGAACTCGGCTGCCTCGGGCGCGCAGCCGAGGATCGGGTTGCCGTCCGGGCTCATGTCGTAGGCGCCGGCCCACTGGCGCAGCACCTTCACGTCGCCCAGCCGCGGGACCACCGCGCACAGCCGGCGCGCGTAGGTGGTGAGGAAGCGAAGGGTCGATCGCGTGGAGTAGGTGACCTCGGGCGGCAGCGACACGCCCCCGACGATCTCGCCGCGCATCGACTGGCTGAAGTAGAGCCCGCTGTTCAGCTCCGACACCATCGGGCCGAGGAACGGCTTCAGGGGCTCCGACGAGCAGATCTCGTGGCGGATCGGGTAGGTCGGGAGCTCGACGCCGACCATGCGCGCGACCTCGGGCGACCACGCGCCGGCCGCGGCCACCACTCGCCGCGCGCGCACCGTCCCGGCGGTGCTGGCGACCGCGAAGCCGCCGTCCGCCTCGCGCTCGATCGAGCGCACGCCGGTGAAGGTGTAGATCTTCACCCCCATGTCGGCGGCGCGCTGGGCGTAGCCCCACAGGAACGGCCACGGGAACAGGATCCCGTCGGACGGGTTGAACGACGCGGCCAGGATCCCGGTCGGGTCCAGCTCCGGCACGATCTCTCTCGCGCCGTCCTGGTCGAGCATGCGGGTCGGCAGGCCGAGCCGCGCCTGCAGCGCCGCGTTGCGCTCGAGCCGCGCCACCTCCGGCGCCGAGCGGGCCAGGAACAGGTAACCGCCCTGGCGGAACCACACGTTCACGCCCAGCTCGACGGCGAACGAGCGGCACAGCTCGACCGACTCCTGCATGAGGCGAACGTTGTGCGCGGTCGACCACTGCTGGCGCACGCCGCCGCCGTTGCGACCGGAAGCGCCCTCGGCCAGGTAGCCGCGCTCGAACACGACCACGTCGGTCAGCCCGCGCGCGGCCAGGTTGTACGCGATGGAAAGGCCCATCACGCCGGCGCCGATGATCGCCACCTCGGCGCGGGCCGGCAGCGGACTGGTCGCGTCGATCGCGGCCACGCGGCCGCGCGCCCCCGTCGGTCGCGGTCCGGCCAGGCCCATCAGGGCACCGCCTGGTGCACTAGCCGTCCTCGTCGTCGGCCACGTCGCTGGCCGCGTCGGGCGAGCCGGCCAGCAGGCGCAGCGGGGTCGGCGAGATCGGCGAGCGCGCGGTGAACGGCTCGATCGAGGCCGGGTCGCGGCCGCCCTCGCTGGCCAGGATCGACGCGATGAGGCCGTGGCACTCCTTGCCCTGACACGGGCCGGTGCCGAAACCGGTGTAGCGCTTCACCTCCTCGATGTCGGCGTAGCCGAGCGCGATCGAGTGGCGCACGTCCTTCAGGGTGACGTCCTCGCAGCGGCAGACGATCACCTTGCCGCGACGCCGCTCGCCCGCGCTCACCGCGCCCCCGCGCCGGCCGCCGCGGCGCGCCCGGCCCGGGTCCCGGCCGCCGCCGCCCGCTCTGCCGTGGTCGCGCCGCACACGTCCCCGCAGGCCAGGATTCCGGCCACGCTGGTGCGCCCGTCGCGGTCGGCGACCACCGCGAACCCGCCCTCCGACGGGCGGAGGTCGACCTCGCAGCCGTGCTGTCGCGGCCCCTCCGACGCGGGCGAGGGCGGGGCGGCGACGGCGACCATGTTGCACGGGACCCGCCGGACCTGGCCGTCGGCGCCGGCGACCTCGAGCGCGCTGACCCAGACCCGGCCGCGCGCGGCGAGGATCTGCTCGCGTCGCTCGTCGACGGTGACCACCTCGGAGCCGGCGGCGACCAGCGCCGCGGCCAGCGCGTCGGTCTGATCGCGATCGGCGTCGCGCCCGATCACCAGGCACACCCGGCCGGCCGGCGCGACGCCGTAGCGCACCAGCAGCCGCCCGACCGCGCGCGCCGCCATCACGCCGGGGCGATCGTTGTTGGCGAACAGGAGGGTCTGCGCGTAGCCGCCGGTGGCGTAGACCACCTGGCGCGCGCGCACCCGGGTCAGGCGATCCGGCCCGGCCAGGAGCAGCACGCCGCCGTCCTCCGGATAGTGGCCGATGAACGTGGTGCGAAGGAGCGCGCGCGCGCCGGCTCGCCGGGCGGCGTCGGCCCGCCCGGCCGCGTCGCGCGGGCCGTGGCGCGGATCGGCCAGCAGGCTGCCGCCCGGCCGATCGTGCTCGTCGCACACGACGGTGCGGGCGCCGGCCGCGGCGGACGCCTCGGCCGCGGCCAGCCCGGCCGGTCCGCCGCCGACCACCAGCACGTCGACCTCGAGCTCGTCCCACGCGGGCGATTCGCAGGCGGTCGCCGGCTCCGGCGAGCCGGGCAGGGTTCCCAGGCCCGACAGCTGGCGCACCACCTTGCTCACCACCTGGTTGAGCAGGCGCGAGCCGGTCATGAGCGTATGGTGGTTCATCCCGTCGGGGAACAGCCAGTCGACCGCGCCCAGCACATCCATGTCGGGTGATGGGTAGGCGTTCTGACCCTCGACCGACAGCCCCTCGGCGCACGGCTCCATGCACGCGCGCAGGTTGGGCACCCCGCCGATGCGCATGAGGCACGCTCCGCAGTGCCCCTCCAGGCAGAAGAAGCTGCGCGGTCGGTGGTACTTGAGCGATCGCGAGAGCACGCCGGCGCCGCGCGCGTAGAGCGCCACCGCGATGTTCTCGCCGGCGAACGCGCGCACCGGCTCCCCCTCGCAGCGGAGGCTGACCGCCTTGCCGCGGTCGAACTCAGGGAGGCGGTTCCCTGCCATCTCTCGCGCTCGTGTCGCGCTTCAGAACAGCGCAGACATAGCAGGGCCATCGTGCGCGCGAAAGCTCGATAGACCGGTTCCACGCGATTGAAAGTCCTGGGCGGGTCGGATACTGTCGCACTCCCGAAAAACATTGGAGGAAGTCGAAAGCATGGCGACTCCGACGAGGCCGTGTCCCTACTGCGGAGCGGCGGTCCTCACCACTTCGCCGCACTGCGGGAACTGCGGCCGACCGGTCCCGACCGCCCCGCAAGCCGCCGGACAGGGGCAGCCGGCCAAGACGATCTTTGGATACCAGGCACCTCGCACGCCCGGCCAGCAGGCAGGAGGCGGAGCGCCGCGATCTCCCACGCCAGCGACGGGGGCGCCGACCCACGGCGCCAGTCCGGCGGGATTGCCTGGACCACAGCGACATCCCTCCACCCAGCAGCCGCCCGGTCACGGCCAGCCGGCTCAGCAGGGCTACGGTCAGCAGCCGGGGCAGGCGGGCTACGGCCAGCAGGGCTACGGTCAGCAGCCGGGGCAGGACTACGGCCAGCCGGCCGCGCCGCAGCAGGGCTATGGCCAGTCGCCATCGCAGGGCTACGGGCAGCCGGCGGCGCCGCAACCGGGCTACGGTCAGCCGGCATCGCCGCAGCC
>Ga0193753_10002652_pt1 | contig 13870 bp, 15 predicted proteins | sample H1c2metaG_FD_144925 | JGI IMG/M metagenome (GOLD analysis project Ga0193753, IMG submission 144925) | Soil microbial communities from a riparian zone of the East river system, Colorado, United States - H1c2 | ecosystem: Environmental > Terrestrial > Soil > Riparian zone | place: USA: East... | reverse complement strand
GTCGACCATGGCGCATCACGTCGGCAAGGAGGCCACGAGCCTGGAATGGTCGCAGATCAACAACGACCTCATCGAGCGCGTCGTCGGTCTGTACCCGAAGAATTTCGTCGGCGTGTGCATGCTGCCACAGTCGCCGGGCGCCTCGCTCGAAGGCAGCGTCAAGGAGCTTGAGCGCTGCGCAAAGATGGGCTTCATCGGCGCGAACCTGAACCCCGATCCGTCGGGCGGCAACTGGACGTCACTGCCGCTGACCGACAAGTACTGGTACCCGATCTACGAGAAACTCGTCGAGCTCGACATGCCTGCCATGGTGCACGTGAGCTCCTCGTGCAACGCGAATTTTCACGCCACTGGTGCGCACTACATCAACGCGGACACTACTGCGTTCATGCAGTTCATCCAGGGTGACCTGTTCAAGGATTTTCCGACGCTGCGGCTGATCATCCCGCACGGCGGTGGAGCCGTGCCTTACCACTGGGGACGGTACCGCGGCCTGGCGCAGGACATGAAGCGTCCGCCACTCGATACGCACCTGATGAAGAACGTGTTCTTCGACACCTGCGTCTATCACCAGCCGGGTATTGACCTTCTGCTGAAGGTGATTCCCGTCGAGAACATCCTGTTCGGATCGGAGATGGTCGGCGCAGTACGTGGTATCGACCCGACGACCGGTCAGTACTACGACGACACGAAGCGCTACATCGATTCGTCCAGCCTGTCACCTGAGGACAAGCGGCGGATCTTTGAAACCAATGCCTATCGCGTGTACCCGCGTCTCAAGGCCAGGCTCGAGGCAGCCTGACCAATCGCGAGGTCTTCGATAGAGTAATACTCTCGCCTAGAGAGGTAACTCGTCCATGAACACGAGAGTGACCAGCAAGGGCCAGGTAACGGTACCAAAGAACGTGCGGGACCGTCTGGTCCTGACGATCGGCACCGCCGTAACATTTGAGCGCGTGGCCAGTGGCGACATTGTATTGCGGCTCGCCAATCGCCATGGCAAGCCTCGAACAAGGGTGTTTGTTCCAGCCTGTATCCAAACACCGATCAACCACACTCTAGGGGTGCATCATGACCGCTACCTACACCTTCGACGTCTTTTCCAGTCTCGACGGCTACGGCTCCCACAGCGGCAACTGGGGCGGCTACTGGGGTAAGCAAGGCCCCGGGTTGCTCGACCACCGCCTTGCCTTGTACGGCACGGAGCAGCGGATGGTCTTCGGGGCCAACACATACCGGGCATTCGCGCGGATGCTGGCCTCGAGCACCGAGGAGTCCGACGTGCACGACCCATGGGTCACTCGGATGAGGAGTCTGCCGGCAACGGTGGTGTCGACGACGCTGGAAGGCCCCCTCAACTGGCCGGACGCAACCGTCGTGAGCGGTGACGCCGTCGACGTAGTCGCCCGGCTCAAGGAGGAGTCCGAGGTGCCGTTGCGCTCCCACGGCAGCCTGTCGATGAACCGGGCGCTGATGACCGCCGGCCTGGTCGACAGGGTCCAGGTAACGCTCTTCCCCGTGATCACCGGTCAGACCGGACAGGAGCCGATCTTCCAGGGTGCAGCCGACTTCGACCTTGAGCTGATCGAGAGCCGGACGCTCGACGGCCACACCCAAGAGCTCATCTACCGGCCCACCCTGCATGTCTAAGTCCGTCCATGCACCTGTAGCGCAGGTCGCCGCCGTCCAGTTCCTCGATGATACCAAGCCGATTACGCCGCCTGGTTTCCTTCCAGAGGGCAAATAGCGACTTCAATCCGTTTGCCGATCAAGAGGAGATAATCATGCGAAAGATCATCGGTGCCGTGTTTGTGTCTCTCGACGGCGTGATGCAGGGTGGGGGTGCACCACAGGAGGATTCGTCTGGCGGTTTCAGTTTCGGCGGCTGGGCGGTGCCTTTTACGGACGAAAGCATGAACGAGGCGACAAGCAGGATCTACGACGAGCTCGAGTACGACCTGCTGCTCGCGAAGCGGACCTACGACATCTTCGCGGCCTACTGGCCCTACAACCAGGACGTTCCGATCGGCGCGAAATTCCAGCGCATCAACAAATATGTGCTGAGCGAGGCGGAGCTTGAGCGCCGCGCAAAATGGGCGAGCGAGGAGGCGTGAGATGGACCATCTGAGCTTTCAACATATGCGCCTCCCCAATGAGAGCGGCGAATATCGCGCCGCGCGCAACAAGCTGCTCGATGCCGAGGTCGCGCTCCGCCGCCAGACCGAAGCCGTGGCCCAGATGCGCCGCGCTCTTCCGCCCGGCGGCGAAGTGCCCAAGGATTTTGTCTTCGAGCGGATCGGCGCAAATTTCCGGCCCGAGCAGGTGAAGCTTTCCGAATTGTTCGGAGAGCATTCAACCTTGCTTCTCTACAGCTACATGTTCGGCTCGGAGCGCGAATCCCCTGTCCGGGCTGCACGCATTTGCTCGACTGCATCGATGGCGCCGCGCGGCATGTACCGCAACGCGCGGCCCTCTACGTCGCCGCCGGCTCTCCGATCGCGCGGCTCGCCGCATGGGCGCATGGGCGCGGCTGGAACCAAATCCAGCTGCTCTCCACGGCCGGCAACAGCTACAGCGCCCACTATTACGGCAATACCGCGTCGCTTACGCCCGAAATGCGCGAGGAGCGCGGTTACAAGGAAGACGAGCATTGGGATGAACCCATGCTCAACGTGTTTCACAAGGACGGCGACACGGTCCGCCACTTCTGGGGCAGCGAGCTGGTCTTCGCCCCTGAAGACCCTGGCCAGAACCACCGCGGCCTGGATTTCATGGACCCCGTCTGGGGACTGCTCGATACAACCCCTGAAGGCCGCGGCACCTTCTTTCCCAGCGTGAACTATCCAACCGACTCCGACAGCGGGCCGGTCGAGACCGCCGAAGGGCAAGGTTCGGTCGCAGAACCGGCGCGTGAGGCATGAGCCTCGAGCTCTTCGCTCATCCATTCAGCGGCTATTGCCAAAAAGCGCTGATCGCGCTGTGGGTGGATGGCACGCCGTTCGAATACCGAATGCTCGATGGCGAGCATCCGGACAATATGGCGGAGCTCAAGCGACGCTGGCCGTTCGCCCAATTCCCGATGCTGGTCGACGGTGGCGAGACGGTGGTCGCACCCTCGCCTCGCCGCCTTAGGGACAGCAATAACACTAGGAGATCGCGTGATGCTTGATCAAGCTGGTCGGCAGCAATTCGACCGCCGTACGCTGCTTGCTGGAGGCGCCGCAATTGGAGGCCTCCTTCTATCAGGATGCGGCAGGGAGGATCCCAGTGGGTTTGGGGCCGAAGGACTGCAACGGCTTCGCTCTCGGCTAGAACACCAAATCGAAGCGGGGTTCGCGCCGGGCGCGGTCGGCCTCATTGCCCGTGGCCCCCACGTCGAGACGTTCGTGCTCGGCAAGATGGCGTTCGGGGGCAGCGCGGACATGCGCCGCGACACGATCTTCCGCATCGCCTCGATGACCAAGGCGGTGACCGCGACCGCGGTGATGATGCTGGTTGAAGAGGGCAAGCTCAGAATCGACGAGCCGGTCGACCGGCTGCTTCCCGAACTGGCCAACCGCCGGGTGTTGCGACGGATCGACGCTGAACTCGACGATACGGTGCCCGCCAAGCGCCCGATTACAGTCGAGGATCTGCTTACCTTTCGCTGTGGGCTCGGGATTATTCTCGCGCCACGCGGACGCTATCCGATCCAGAAAGCGATCGATGATCTCGACATCAGCGCCGTCGGCTTCGGTCCGCCGGACCCCGCCATGCCATTGGACGGCGACGCTTGGATGCAGAAACTCAACGGCCTCCCGCTGCTCGCGCAACCGGGCGAAGATTTCTTCTACACCGCCGGCTCGAACATCCAGGGCGTCCTGGTTGCGCGGGCGTCCGGCAAGCCAATGTCGCGCTTCTTCGAAGAACGAATCTTTGGGCCGCTTGGCATGAAGGACACCGCCTTCTTCGTGCCGCCCGCCAAGATCGATCGCTTGGTGACCGCCTATCGCAGCGACGGGGTCGTGGTCTCCGACGTGCCGGCGACCGGAAAGTGGAGCCGGCCGCCCAAATTCGAGCAGGGCGACGCCGGATTGGTATCGACGGCGGACGACTATCTCGCCTTCGCCCGGATGTTGCTCGCCGACGGACAGCACCGCGGACAGGCCCTGCTCACACCGGCTTCGGTCAGGGCGATGAAGACCAACCACCTGACGGCGGCGCAGCGCGCCGGCGGCGAAATGATCCTCGGCCGCGGCAGGGGCTGGGGCTACGGCATGTCGGTCGTGACCGACGCCGTCCTCGGCCGCGGCCGCGGCTGGGGCTACGGCAAGTCGGTGGTGACCGACGCAGTCACCGGTCAGCCCGCGCCGGGTTCATTTGGCTGGAACGGGGGCTATGGCAGCTCCTGGATCAGCGACCCGGCCGCGGATTTGACGATGATCCTGCTGACCCAGCACGAGTTTACCGGACCCGGCGGCTACCCGATCCATCAGGAATTTCAGGGTGATGCGTATCGAGCGCTGCAATGAGCGGGACCGAGGCATATACCATCCGATGGACTCATAGCGCTCAAATTTTGGCCGCAGGACCGACTGTTTGTGGAGAAGGTGGTCGTGCACGACCGCGTTACAGGCCGCGCCGACGGCAAGATCGACGATGAGATGACCGTGTACCAAGGTGCAGGAAGGGCGCATCACCAACATCGTGTACGTCGAGCAGCGGCTTCTGTAGCTCAAGGCTTGCAGGGGATCCTTCAGGGCGCGGTGACCAGCTGGTTCGCCGCCTGCGCCAGGAAAATGTAGCTGGCGCCGAGATTGATGACGTATTCGTTCTCGCCCCACAGGAACGGCCAGTCTTCTTTGTTCTCCGGGAAATCGGGCTTGAGGATCAGCACGCCGGGCACCACGCCGCCGGCGATGAACGAGAAGTCGGCCCGGTTGTTTCCATAGGCGATGGTTTTCGAATCCGTGCCGACGCCGGAGACCAGCGAGAGGTTCGAGCCCGGGTGGTTGCCGTAGATGAAGTTCAGGCCACGCAGTGCGTATTCCTTGTCGAACAGGTCGGGGAAGGCTTCGTGAAGATAGTAGGCCGTGGTCGCGAAGCCCACGACCGTGCCGCTGCCCGCCCAGCCGCCGCGCGTAATGGGCACACCGAAAGGATTCTCCGCGAGGCCCTTGGTTACCTCATCTCGATACGAAGAGGCACGTCTCTTCACTTTTGCAACGAAAGTCTTGTCCATGTAGGGCAGGGCACGCAGCACGGTCGTCGCATTCCCTTCGAACTTCGCGTCGACAATTGGCCACAGGGCCGCGATGCGCTTTGCATAGCGGGCATCGTGAGTCGTTATGAGCAGTTCCACAGCGGCGTCGAGCTCCTCCTCCTTGGGATCTCCTCCAGTCGTGTTGCCGAAGTGAAAGAGGTTCGGCTGCCGTTTGCTCTCGAAGTCCCAGACACGCTGGGCGGCCGTAAGACATTCGTCGGCAAGTTCATCCCGATAGCCACGCAGTGCCCGGCTCGCCGCCGCCAGCGCTCCCGCCGAGCCGTAGTTCAGTGCGGTGGTTGCTGTGGTAAAAGCCCAGCGATCATCAGGCGGCGAGTCCGCCTGCGAAGGATCGTAAACTTTGCCATCCGTCTTCGTGACGGCGTCGCCCAGGTGCGTGTACTGCGTCAGCACCGGCTCGACGATACCGGGAATCGCGTGGCCGAAAACCCTCTGCTGGGAAATGAGCAGCAGCGTGCCATGCTCGATCTGCTGGAGCACGTCCGGGACGCCGTCGGGACGATGAATCTCGACGTGGCGCCGCGCCTGGTCCACCGTCGTTTCGTCACGTTTGGGGTGGAAGGTTTCCCAGGTATGAACGAGCGAAGTCACTGTCGCGTAGTGCGTCTGCGTGCGCAGGTCGAAATCACCCGCATCGAACCAGCCGCCGATATTGAGTCCGGGAATGTGCTCGCCGTCCTTGAATGGCGAATCGGTCGCCGGGCCCTGCGCGTAAAGGTCGAAATGCTCGTGGTTGACGGGCGCCTGCCGTGCATCGTCGAGATGCGAAGCGCCGTGCCACACGCGGTATGCCTCGTTCACGAACATGTGATCCATCTGTTCGGGGAAGTACACATCGAGCGTGGCATGCCAGGTATCGGCGAACACGTCCGGCGCGATCCGGAACGCCTTGGTGCGTTCGCCGCCGGCTTCGATCACGTAGAGCCCGGGCTCGCGTACCGCGGAGAAATCGAAGGTGTAATAGTCGTAGCGCAGGTATTGGCCCCAGCGCTTTGCTTCGCCGGTCGCTGCTTTAGTCAGGCCACCATCTTCCCCCACCTTCAGCACGCTGACCGTCCCAGGCGCGCCGCCGTTACGATCGCACTCGATGACAGCTACCTTGGATTGCGCGGGGTGATAGCCAACCTGCGAGTGCGCAATCATCGGTGGGCGCGTCCAGTTCGGCAGCGTATTCGCTGCAAGAAACCACTCGACCACGGTTCCGGTGAGGTTTGATGGGATCAATGTGCGTACGACGTACCAGCCGTTTTGTGCCTGGTTGCGACCGTCGAGCAACGCGACCTCACCGGTACGCGTTTCGATTGTCACGCGACGCTCTGGATCCTCCGGAGCGAGAACCAGTCTTCGGCCGTGCGCGAAGGGCAGCCGCTGCGGTTCGCCGGATTGATCGCGGCCGGTGGGGCCCGTTGGGTACAACGGCAGCACACCGCTGGCGCCGTCTATCAGGAATGTCTTGCCGAAGTAGGCTGACGGCAGAAACTCGAGGTTGAAGCCGGCGCGACCTTCGAGCTCATGGGGCAAGGGTTGATCGAGCAGCACGCGCAGGACGACGCCGCCGGGGACAGCCTGTGCGCGAACGGTGTACTCGAAATTGTATTGTGCATACGCAAGTCGTGCCTCTACGGCGCCTTGCCCGCGCAGCACGTTGCGCTTCTTGAGGGCTGGCACCGGATCCCATTGTTCGGGTGTCGGGCTCAGTCGCACGTCACCGTTGGTCGCAGTGCGCACGCCGTGGTGGATCAGTTCGACGCCGGCTATCTTCGAGTCGCTGAAATTGCCGTCATACCAGTTGCTGAACACCAGCACGTCGAGCCCAGGCTTGGTGAAGTACTCACGGTCGTTCAGAGCGACCTCATCGGCGTGCCCGCATGCGGGCAGGGCCATGCCGATCAGCATCGAAGCAAGGCTCAAGGCGCAGTATGCGCGGAGCATCGAGAAGGCGTTCCGCATGCGTGGCGACCCCTGTGAGAGGTGGCCGGCCACCTGTTGAGTTTTCGGCTGATTTGCAGCATGGTAGCGCAATCATTCGCAGGGTTGCCAGTGGTGCTCCACGGCCTGTGCCCGGCGAGTGCCTTTGCTCTGAATCCGATGGAACCCCGGTTTCACGGGCAACGTTGAAATGTCTTATACGATCGGACAGTTCAACGCAGGAGTCAGCCGTGAGCGCAACGTTCCAAGTCGCCGTCCTGGTAGGAAGCCTGCGCAAGGCTTCCATCAGCAGAATAGTTGCGAAGGCACTCATCGAGCTGCAGCCCGCGTCGCTGCGATGTTCGCTCGTGGAGATCGGCGATCTGCCGATCTACAACCAGGACCTCGACACCGATCCGCCCGCCAGCTGGTCGCGCTTGCGCTCGCAGATCCAAGGGTCTGACGCTGTCCTGTTCGTTACGCCTGAATACAACCGCTCGATTCCGGGCGGGCTCAAAAACGCGATGGACGTTGCCTCGCGCCCTGAAGGCAAGAATGTGCTGGCGGGTCTGGCTGCCGGTGTCGTCAGCGTCACGCCCTACAAGCTGGGCGCGTTTGGGGCGAACCACGCGCTGCGTCAGGCGCTCGTATTTCTCGACATGCCGGTGTTGCAACAGCCCGAGGCGTACATCGGCGGGGCGGCAGACTTGTTCGACGCGAGTGGCTCGCTGAAGAACAAGGATACCAAGGCGCTGTTCGAGAAATTCATGGGAGCATTCGCCAAGTGGGTTGCAACCACCAGCCGCGGCGCAGCTTCGCGATCGTTCGAGGCTTTCATGCAGCAACGTTCACAGGCTGCTGAGGCGTATGTCGGGGGCGATTCAAAGCCGCTTGATGCCATAGTCACAGGTGAGGATCCTGCGACTTTCTTCTCACCGAAGGGCGATTCCGAGCAAGGCGCGAAAGCGGTTGCGGCGCGTTACCGGCACGACGCCGGCTCGTTCTCACCCGGCGGAACCAGTCGATTGGAGATTCACCAGCAAGCGGCTTCCGGAGACATCGGCTGGTGGACCGGACTGCAAATTGCTGACGTGCACATGAAGGGTAAGGAGCAGCCCGTACCGATGACGCTCAGGGTCACGGAAGCTTTCCGCTTCGAGGGCGGGGGCTGGAAGCTCGTACACCGGCACGCTGACCCCGCCAAGTGAATTAGCCCAAGTGAATTAGCCAGGTGAATTAGGTCGTCCAGCCGGCCTTACGAGGCGTAGGCTCACCGCAGTGCAAGGCGCGCTTCAACCAAGTCGCGCAGGGAGATTGCCATGCGAGCGCTTCCGCGCCTCTTATTCGTATCTATCGCTTTTCTGGCCGCCGGGCTCGCTGCCGCTGAAAATGCGGCTCCAAAATCCTTGCGCGTGTGGATCTTTGCTGATGCCCATGTAGACACCGACAGAAAGCACGGCCTTGAGAGCCTGGCCACGGCGCTGCGTCAATCGGAGAGCGAGTCGGGCTTTCAGTGGGACATCGCGTTGGATCTCGGAGACCTGTCGGGTGCGCAAGGCACGCCGAAGGACGAGGAAGGCAAGGAGATCGTCCGGCAGTTCAGCGCGCTGCGGCGGCATCGCCGCGAGCAGATCTACGACCTGTCGGGCAATCACGATCGCTGTGGACTCGATGAAGCCCAGGCATGGTGGTGGCGCAGATGGGTCGACCCAACAGGCGAGCACACTGGGTTCTCGGGTGTGAATGCGAGCAAGCGGCCTTTTCCGATCGAAGGAACCTGGGAGCGCTACTCGATCAGGATCGGGAACCTGCTCATCCTGATGATGAGCGACATCAATGAGCCGTCGCAGAAAGTCGGTCGTGGCACGCTGGGAGGAAACCCCGGAGGCGTGGTCAGTGGTGAGACGTTTCGCTGGTGGAAAAAAATGGTGGAGGAGAACCCCTCTGCAATAATCATCACTGCGCATCACTATGTGCTCAGGGACACGACGGTGGCATCTGGCGAGTGGGAAGGGATGCGTCGCGACGAGAAAGGTGCGTGGCAGTCGTGGTATCACGGCTACTTTCCGCAGGGCACACCTCAAGGCGCATCGTTCTTGTACTGGGTAGATAGCAAACCGGCTTCCCGCGCGTTTGAAAGTGTGCTGGCGGCTGCACCCTCGCATGTCGCGATGTGGCTCGGGGCGCACACGCACACAAGTCCTGATGATACCTACGGCGGCAAATCACACATCGAGGAGCGCTGGGGTACAACGTTCATCAATGTTGCCGGGCTTACCGGATATCACGGCATCGCTCCGGAAAACGCCGTGCCCAGGAGCTGGCTGCTGACATTCACTGAGGGCAGCGACGAAGTAACGGCACAGTGCTATCTCCACGGAGATAGCTACGCTCCGCAAGGCTGGTATGGTCGAGTCAGCAAGGTCATAAAGCTCCCGCGAATAGTGTCTATGTAACCCGCCGAAACTCCATGACCCAGTTCGTCTCCCACGTCTTGAGCGTTGGCTATGGTCTTTTTGAATCTCCACTGTTTGCGCTGTTGCCGATACCGCTTGTCACACGAGCCTCGCGCGACACATGCTTTCTACGTTGAGGGACGAGCGACAACGTGTGCGCAATGAGCATGCCAAGCAGCGCCCCACACAACTGGACAGCAACGAACGGGGGTATACAGGACGGCGCAATTCCCGCGAATGTATTGCTCAATGAACGAGCGATCGTAATCGCGGGATTGGCGAAAGATGTCGAGGCCGTAAACCAATAGGCCGCGCCGATCCACGCTGGAGCGCGCCAGGAGACATCCCGGGAGCTTGGGCAAGCGAGTATGACGAGGATGAGGCCCGCAGTCGCAACGCATTCGGACAGCCACTGGCCAGGCCCACTTCTCAGGTGGGTGGATGCCTGGATCAAAGGTAACGAGAACATTGCGTGCGCCAGAATCGCGCCCAGGCAGCAGCCCAGCGTTTGAACAACGACATAGGCGCCAGCCAGTGGCAGGGACAACCGTCCATTCATCATCATGACGAGCGACACGGCGGGGTTGAAGTGAGCGCCGCTCACGGGTGCAAGCACAGAAATGAGCACTGCAAGTGCCGAGATCGTCGCGAATGTGTTGGCCAGCAACGCTACCGCGATGTTTCCACCGGCGAGTCGCTCCGCCGCAACTCCCGATCCGATGACGGCCGCCGCCAATAGCATCGAGCCCAGAGCTTCTGCGAATAGGGCACGACGCATCGGTCAGTCGGTCTGGCCTTTGGCCGGTCCGCGCCCGATGGCGCGCAGCTCCTGTTGCAGCGTCATGCGATCGAGGGAGGGGATGGGCAGGTTCACGAGCAACTTGATCCGAGCCTCGAGCTCAGTGAAAGCGTTGCGAAACGCTGCTCCTTTCTTTTCAGCGGTTCCCTGCACGGAAGCGGGATCTGCGATGCCCCAATGCGCGGTCAGCGGCTTTCCTGGCCATATCGGGCAGATTTCCCCGGCGGCGTTGTCGCAAACCGTGATGATGAAATCCAAAGGCGGCGCGTCGGCGGCGGCGAACTCGTCCCAACTCTTGCTACGCAGGTCCCCGGTGGGCAGGTTCATCCTCTGCAGCAGCTCGATAGCCAGAGGGTGTACTTGCCCTTTCGGAAAGCTGCCTGCGCTGAAACCACGAAATTTACCCTGGCCGCAGTGATTGATGAGCACTTCGGCGAGGATGCTACGTGCAGAGTTGCCGGTGCACAGAAAGAGCGCGTTGTAAGGACGGTCTCCCATTGCCGCTCAAGCCGCCTTGGTCGGGCCACAACACGGCTTATTTGGGGGCTCTTTGACCGGATCGGAGCCGTACGTCGTGCTTTCTCCGGTCGTGAGAAATGTCTCCCACTGGATGCCCTGCGGATCCTCGATCCAGCTCTTTTCACTCTTGGCGTAACAGCACGTTGTCGCGCCTTCCTCCAGCACGGGAGCTTCGGCTCGCTGCAGGCGCGAGTACACGTCCGCCAGTTCAGTTCTGTCCTCGACCTGGATGCCCAGATGGCGGATACCCGATTCACCGCCGCGTTTGCTGATCGCAAAGTTGACGCGCGGATCCTCGAGCATCCACTTCGCATAGTCGCTCTTGGTCACGCTCGGTTCAGTCGCGAACAGCGTGCTGTAGAACTGGATCGACCTGGGAACGTCGTCGACACCGACATGCACATGCAATCGCTTCATGACAGCTACCTCGAATGAAAGATGGTATGGGCTGCGGAATTACGCAGCCTTGATTCGCTTGCTGGATTTCGAAGCCCTGGCGGGCTTGCACTGAGTGGCGCAAGACTCGCCGCTGCTGGCGCAGCAGTTCTCGGTCAGGTAACCGACGAGCTCGTTCATGGCGATGAAATCGACGCTGTAGATCAGGCTGCGGCTTTCGCGCCGCTGCACGATCAGTCCAGTCCTGTGAAGGTTCTGCAGATGGAATGTCAACGACGAAGGCGCAAGCCCGACTCCTTCGCCGATAGCACCGGCAGCCAGGCCCTCAGGACCCTGCTCGACCAGCAGGCGATAAATCGCGAGGCGGTATTCGTGGGCCAGTGCGCCCAACGCTTCGACTGCATGCTTGGTCTCCATGCCAGTTACGATATTACGAATATAGTCGTAATGTCAACACCGTCGAGACACCTCGGGCGTCCGATGTGGGCCGCGGAACTTGACCCTTCTGCGTGAATTGTTCAAAGGCCAAGGCCGCAAAGGCGGCACCAACCAACTCGTTCGCCCATGGAAGCTGCAATGACCATTCAAAACGCACTCGCCAGTGTCGCCGTAAGAGATGTGACCTCATCGGCCAAGTGGTATGAAAAGCTGCTCGACCAGCCCGCGTCCAAGCCCATGCCGGAAGTCGCCGAGTGGCAATTCGCACGTGGTGGCGGCCTTCAGGTCTATGAGCTTCCCGAACGTGCCGGCGCGGGATCCCTCACGCTCGCTGTCGATGACATCGAAGAACAGATCCGCAAGCTTGAGAAGCTGCACATCGACACGGGAAACAGATCGAATGGCAAACGAGTGAAGACCGTCATGATTACCGATCCCGACGGCAATCACATTGCGTTTGCCCAGGCGATGGATACCAGCCTGGCCCGGTAAGCGTCTACTATCGAACGCTACCTTTGAATCGGGCCGTTCGATGCAAGCCGCTGATCCTTGTCCCTGCACCTCCAGCATCGCCTACGGCAACTGCTGCGGCCTATATCACGCGGGCGAACCGGCACCGAACGCAGAGGCATTGATGCGTTCGCGGTATTCGGCCTTCGTTTTCTGCAACGAGCCGTACCTGCTCGCGACCTGGCATCCTGGCAAGCGGCCGGAATTGGTATCGTTCGATCGTAACCAGAAGTGGCTGGGGCTAAAGATCGTCGATGCACAAGTCACCGGCGCGGCAACTTCCGAGGTCGAATTCATCGCTCGCTATCGCGTGGGTGGCGGTTCGGCAAAGCGGCTGCATGAACGCAGCCGCTTTGCGCGTGAAGGCGAGCGCTGGTTCTATGTCGATGGACTCTGATCAGCGGCGCGAAGAACCATGCGCAAGGCATAGCTTGTAGCGTTCGTTGACGCGCTGTGCAAACCAGTCCGTGGATAGTTTCCGCGTAATCTTCGAACTCTGTAGGGTAATTCTCGGCACCATGGCTCGCGGCAACGCACGCCCAGGTTTCTCGGCGAGTGCAAAAACGCGCTTGTAAGTCTGCGTTCGTTCGAAGGCGTCGTCCTCACCCTGCCCGATGTCGCGGCGGATACCCGCTTCGCTCATCCCGATCTGATCTGCTATCGAACGAATCGCCAGTTCCGTGTTGCTCGGTTCATCCGACCGGCTTCCATAGCGCACCAGATCACCGTCGAGGGCAAGCTTGCGCCTGGTTGCGATGTTGAGTGCATTCTGGAAGGCCGCATTGCGGCTTGCGTAGTGGCCCGCATTGTAGTCCGCGAATCGATACAACATGTCGTCGTACGGCGTGGGATAGTCGAGCAGATGCGCAATGCCGAAGTACATTCCGCCGCGCCGCGTGAAGACTTCATGGCGGATGCTGCCTGACACCGGGTAAGGGTAGCGCTTCGCGGTGTGATCCTCTGCATAGGCGACACTTACTTGCATAGGTCCGCCGGTGCGGACAGGATTCCAGTCAGCGAACAGTCGCTTGCCCAGGGGCACCATGCCGATGAAGTCCTCGAAGATCTCGCTAAGCGCTTTCTCGGTGGTTGCCTTGTCGATCCGCTCGCCGTAGGTCTTGCCGTTCGGCGATTGCAACTTCAGAGCAGTGTGCACAGCTGATTGCGGCAGGCTGTAGCGCGCTGCGCGCGCATCTATCTCCCGCCAGGCAATCGCCCCAAGCCCTGGGACAGCGGGGTTTTCCTGAAACGTCGATTCCTGCTGGGTGACAGCGACCACTGCACAGATATTCGCTGGCGTCGGTTTCACGTCCAGGGCTTCGAAGGCAGCAAAGATATCCATCGCCCAGTTGGCGCGGTCCTTGACCCCGCTGGGGAGGCGTCCGGCGATTTCCGCGCGTGCCACATCCGGCTCGACGGAAGGCTCCGAACGTTGTGGGCTGACGCATCCCGACAAAGCCAGGCCGCCAATAGTGAGCAGCTGCAATGCGAATTGCAGGCGCCGCACGCTTTGCGGCTTATCGACTGCCGCCACGTTCACTTGACCAGATGCCGCATCGGCACGCGGATCGAACGCTTGAA
>Ga0193753_10002651_pt1 | contig 13881 bp, 6 predicted proteins | sample H1c2metaG_FD_144925 | JGI IMG/M metagenome (GOLD analysis project Ga0193753, IMG submission 144925) | Soil microbial communities from a riparian zone of the East river system, Colorado, United States - H1c2 | ecosystem: Environmental > Terrestrial > Soil > Riparian zone | place: USA: East River... | reverse complement strand
CGGCTTGCTCGACGCTGAGAAGCTCGGCCTCGATGCGACCGCACGCGCAACGCTCGCACGAACCACTCGAGCCGCCGTGCCCTATCTGCCGCCGCGTGCCATGCCGCGCAACGAGCATGCGCAACCCGGCGAGGACTTCAGCCGGCACGCCTGGGACGAGAGCTACACGCTGCCGGAAAATCAATTTCAGGCCTGGCAGATGACCGGCGAACGGATTCACCTGCAACTCGGCCGGCGATTTCTCTACGACGAATTCTTCGCAGCGCTGGCGCGCGGCGACAATGCGCTGCCCGGGAAACATGCCTACAGCCATGTCAACGCCTTGAGCTCCGCGGCTCGAGCCTATCTAGCGCTCGGCAATCCCATGTACCTGGCGGCAGCGCAACAGGGTTTCGCGATGGTCGCGGCGCAGAGCTTCGCCACCGGAGGCTGGGGACCGGATGAGCATTTTGTCATCCCCGGGAGCGGTGCGCTCGGCGCGAGCCTTACCGACCAGCACAAGAGCTTCGAAACGCCCTGCGGCGCCTACGCACACATCAAGCTCACGCGCTATCTGCTGCGCATCACGCGCGACTCGCGTTACGGCGACAGCATGGAACGCGTGCTCTACAACACCGTCCTCGGCGCCGTTCCCATCCAGCCGGATGGTCGCGCCTTCTATTATTCGGATTACACCCGACAAGCCAGGAAAGGCTTTCACCCCGATCGATGGCCCTGTTGCTCCGGCACGTTGCCGATGGTGGCGGCCGACTATGCCATTAGCACCTGCTTCAGCGATTCGCACGGCATTTACGTGAATCTCTATGTGCCGGCGACGGTCACCTGGACGCAGAACAACCAACGCTGCGCATTGTCGATCGAGACTGCGTATCCGTACGCCTCGAGCGTAAGCATGACGCTACAGCTGCCGCGCGCTGAGGCATTCACTATAAACCTGCGCGTCCCGGAGTGGGCGCACGGCGCCAGCCTGCAGATCAACGGCCGGGAACGACAGTCGCTGCCATCCGGGCAATTCGCGGCCATCGTTCGCGAGTGGCGCTCCGGAGACCGGATCGAACTCGAATTGCCGCTCATGCAGCGTTTGGAGAGCATCGAGGCGGCGCAGCCGGACACAGTGGCTCTGCTGGCCGGTCCGCTGGTGCTCATGCGCGTCATGGCGACTGAGGCTGCAACCACAGACGTTGCGCGCGCGAGCCTGCTGGCCGCGAAACGCAACTCTGATGGACGGCATGATTGGCAAGTTAACACCGCGGGCGCACCGGTCATGCTAAAGCCCTTTCTCGACATTGATTCGGAAAGCTACAGCGTCTATCAATCGTGAATTCCGTCCTGACCGCATCACCCACGCGCTTTTGGTGCCGGGCGGCAGTCATCGGCCTCGCAGCGCACGCCGCGTTCGCGGCAGATTCAAATCAGCAAGGTTTGTTGGCCACGGCGGACACCTCGATCAGCGTCGAAGCCGGAGAACACGCCGCGCAATTGCTGGCGCTCAGCGGCCACGGTGCGAGCTGGCGTAGCCGCGGTGCCGAGACGCTGCCCGCCCAGGTCGAAATTCACGGTGCCTCTCGGCCCCTGGTGTGGCGATTGGACCGCGAAGCCACCCGGTTCGAACCGAGAGGCATCGAGGTGGTATACGTCGCGGATTCGCCGCGATTGAGACTGTCGTGGCAGTGGCGCGCGCGTTCAGGGAATGGTCCGCTCGAACACACGGTCTCGATTCAAAATTTGAGCAGCGAGACCGTGTGGCTGCCTTTGCAGTCCAGCCTGCAATGGGATTGGGAGATCGACGCCGGCACCGTGCTGCAACGATTTTGGGTGGAGAAAGGTGCCGATATCCCTTCCGCGCAGGGAACGCATCTCGATGCGCTGCGCGACGGCGATTCCTGGGAGGGCACGTCGAGCACCTACGCAAGACCCATTCCGCATCAAGCACGCGAGATGATCCCGTATGTGCTGGTCGAGAACCCAAGCGAAGCCCGGCGTGGATGGTATGCCGGTATCGAATTCAGCGGACGAACCCGGATCAGCCTGCGGCGTCGCGGCACATCGCTGCGAGGCGAAGCGGGTCTCAATCCCTTACCAGGGCCTTATAGAACTCGCGTGCCGGCCGGCGGCACTTTCGAAACGCCAACCGTCTTCATCGGCGCGTTCGAGGGCGGACCGGATGGCGCCGGCAATATCGTGCGGCGTTGGGTGCGCGAGGTGCTGAACAATCCGACCAGCGTGGACGACCCGTCCTATCCCCCGCTGGTCAACAATAGCTGGGGCAGCGGCATGGCGGTGAATGAGGATCTCGCGCAGCGCATGATCACCGACTCGGCCCAGCTTGGGCTGGAGATGTTTCATTTGGATGCGGGTTGGTTTCGCGACGTCGGCGACTGGCAGCCTGATCCGAAAAAATTTCCGCATGGCATTGCGAGCGTTGCGGACTTTGCGCACGGACGCGGTCTCAAGTTTGGTTTGTGGATCGACTGGACTCAAGCGGGCACGTCGCGCGAGCCCGGCGCCCTCAATGTCTACGATCCCGCCACGAGAGATTGGTTGATTGCCGATCCGCCGGCCGGCTGGCGGCACACCGAGCCGTTCAAGGGGATCACCGTCGATTTGGGTGCGGCGGGCGCAAAGGCGTGGGCCGCGCATGAACTGGAACGGATTGTCAGCGACTATCACCTCGATATGCTGGAACATGACGGTTACTTGGTGGCGCAGGGCAGTTCCCGCGTCGACCACCTCGCGGCACCGCCGGAGCCAACGACACTACGCACCTTCGAGGACTCGGGCTATGTGTGGGTCGAGGGCTCGAATTCCACCGATGTGAGCTATCACGCCACGCAGGCCTATTACGAGATCTATCATGAGCTGCGAGCGCACCACCCGTCTCTGTTGTTGGAAGTGTGCAATGACGGCGGCCGGATGGTTGATTTTGGAAGTGCAGCGCACGGCGACTACTTTTCCATCACCGACACGTATGATCCCCTTTCCAACCGGCGCGCCTTCTACGACGCAAGCTTCGTCTTGCCGCCCGCGATGTTGGAGAGCTACGTGGCGAAATTCCCGGCCACGCGCATCGAGAATTTCCGCTACGCACTGCGCAGCGGGATGTTGGGATGGTTTTCACTGATGCTTGACTCAAGCCAGTGGACGGCAGAGCAGCGCGGCACGGCGCGCCAGGAATTCTCACTCTACAAGAGCGCATTGCGACCGCTGATCCGAGAAGCTGACCTGTATCATGTCGCGCCCCGGCCCGACGGCGTGCACTGGGACGGCATCGAATACTATTCCGCCACACAGAGGCGCGGCGTCTTGTATGCCTTTCGCGGCAGCGCGGATCAGGCCACGCATCGATTTCGCCTGCTCGGGCTCGATCAGCGCAGGCGTTACCGGGTTCGCTTCCAAGATCACGCTTCAACGCAGGTGTTGAGCGGGCAAGCGCTGATGCAGGGGGGCGTCGACGTCGCGCTGCCTTTGCCGTTATCCTCTGAACTGATTCTTCTCGAGGAAATCACCTGATCATGCAATCCGTTTTGCACCGCGCGCTGGTGATGGGTGTCGGCCTGCTCGTCACGGCAGCCCCGGTTGTCGGCAACACCGATCCTCAGGAGCGTCTGTCCTTCGATGTCGAGGAAGGCCCCAATCTCAACAGCTTTTTAAGAGAAGGTCCGGTGGCCGCGCATCTGCTGCTGCGCTCAGGCCTCGATCCCCGCCTCTTGGTTGCCTTTCCCGCCGGCAACAGCGGCGTGGGCCTGTGGTTTGCGCACGGCAGTTCGCCGCTGACGTGGACGCTGCGCGGACGGCCGCAGCCGGTCATCGACCGGGACGCGAAGGGACGCCCGCTGTACGGCATGAAAGCCGAGGTGAGTGTGACCGGAGTGTCGGACCTCATCGTCAAACAGGCCGTCTTGTCCAGCGTACGCGTGCTGCGCGACTATCAGGCGTTGGGCACCTTTCCCGCCGAAGTCGCCGTCCACCCGACGATTCAGGGCACGACCGTCACCTGGGCGCGTGATCGCCTCGACGGCGCGGCCGGCTATCGCCTCCGCATCGATGTCACGGAAGGAACCTTGCGTGCCGATCATTTCACAGCTGCCAAGGGCGGCATCCGCTTAACGATCACCGCCGTGAGCGGCGAGACGCCCCTGACTCCGCTCCCGGAAAAGCACCTGCTCACCGATAGCGCGAGAAACGATGCAGCGGCGCGCAACGTGCTGACTTTCTTGAGCTACAAGGAAAAATTCCTTGCCGGCTCCTGGCGCTTTAACACCTACTTCGGCCGCGACACCTTGATGTCGTTGCGGCTGTTGATGCCGGCCCTCACTCCCGAGGCAGTAGATGCGGGGTTGGGCGCGGTGCTGACCCGACTATCCGCTCAAGGCGAAGTGGCGCACGAAGAGGATATCGGCGAATTCGCCGTTCTCGATCATCTGCGCGCCAACGGCGCGAAGTCCGATGCGCCGACATTCAACTACAACATGATCGACGGCAGCTTCATGCTGGCGCCGGTGGCCGCTCAATGGCTGCTCAACGATGAGCGCGGCCGAACCCAGGCTGCAGCGTTCCTGAAGCGCATGGACGATCGCCGCGAAAAACCGCAAGCCATGGGTGCCGACCTGGTCAACAATTTCAGGTTCGTGCTCAACGCGGCGCTGAAGTTTGCGGATGATCCGCGGGCGCCCAATCTGATCGCGCTGAAACAGGGCTTTGACGCCGGTGAATGGCGGGACAGCAACGACGGACTGGGCGGCGGCCGCATCCCTTACGATGTCAATGCGGTGTTCGTGCCGGCGGCGCTCGAGGCCGCGGCGGGTTTTTTCACCAGCGGCCTGCTCAATTCCTATTTGGACGCGGCAGACCGTGCATTGTTCGCGCGAGCCTTGGGAATGGCCCAAACCTGGCGCACCAAGGCGGGACCTCTGTTCGATGTGAGCGTGCCGAACGCGGCGGCCCGACAGAAAATTGCTGAGTATGCCGCCACGCTGCACGTGGCGGACGCAACCGCGCTGGGCGCAGTGGGCGGCTCCTCCGTGTCTTTTCACGCCCTGTCCTTGACCGCGGATGACCAACGCGTTGCCATCGTTCACTCGGACGAGGGCTTCGAGCTGCTGTTTGGGCGGCCCGCGCCGGGCACGCTTGATCGATCGCTCACCGCGCTGATGCGCCCATTCCCGGCCGGCCTTCTCACGTCGGTGGGAATAGTGGTGGCCAATCCGGTCTATGCGACTCCCGCGATTCAGGCCCGGCTCAACCGCAGCGCCTATCACGGCACGGTGGTCTGGTCCTGGCAGCAGGCCGTATTCGCGGCGGGACTGCAGCGGCAGCTGCAACGTGACGATCTGTCTCCCCCGCTCAAGGCGCACTTGCGCTCGGCACAGACGCAGCTCTGGGGCGCCATCAACGCAGCTCACAGCATGCGAAATTCCGAACTCTGGTCCTGGAGCTTTGCCGACGGGCACTTCGCGATTGCACCTTTTGGGGCCAACGCCGCCGATGCCGACGAGTCCAATGCGGCACAGCTCTGGAGCACGGTCTACCTGGCCATTCCCCCGCCTTAGGGGGTTGTCCTACTTGTGGCTATTTCGCCGCAAGTGTTGCTATTGAACACAATACCAATTAGATTCCATAAGGTGGATGGAGCCGGCAAGCGTAGGTCGGAAGCTTACTGACCGATGAGGATAAGACTGCTCAAGCAGCCCGCACTGTTTAGTCGAATCTTGCCCGACGACCTTCCTGCATGCAATGAACACCGCGATCTCTGACGCGGACTGGGATGGGGGGAATTGCGGGTCTTCAATACGTTTTCGCTTAGTCATGGCAGCCCTCTGTAAGGGTTTGCCGCGGCGCTCGCTTGGTTAAATAGGTTACTTTCGGGGGGAATGTTTCATGAGTCAAAAACGCAACAAACAACAACGCTCCAGGTCGAGCTCGGTCCGTTTGGGCCCTGCCACGTGGCCCGCCCTGGGACTGCCCGACACGCGCGCCATTGCACGCGGCGTAAGCGTCCGCGGTCTGGGCGTCAACGCCCTGGCGGTCGCGGTGGCCGGCATTCTGTACTGCGCGGGCGGTACTGCCCACGCTCAAGCGGTGGCGGCACCCCCCAGCGAAACGTCGGCCCTGGAAGAGATCGTGGTGACCGCCTCGGCTAACGGCGTGAAAAAGCTCGACGCCAGTTACAACATCGTCTCGGTCGACTCCGAAGCAATCAAGCAATTCAACCCCAAGGCCACGGCAGACCTGCTCAAGATGTCGCCGGGAATCTGGCCGGAATCTTCCGGCGGTCAAACGGGCGCCAACATCGAAATCGCCGGTATCCCAGGCGGCGGCGACGCGCCGTTCTTCACCAACATGATCCAGGGCACGCCGCTGTACGGCATGCCGTCGCTCTCATTCATGGACTCCAGTTCGTTGCTGCGTATTGACGATACGATCGATCGCGTCGAAATCGTGCAAGGCGGCCCGGGCGCCGTTTTCGGCCCCGGACAAATGGGCGCAACTGCGAATTTCATCCTCAAAAGAGGTACAGCGGAACCCAGCGGCTCAATTGGGCTGACATACGGCTCGGAGGGCATGAAGAGAATCGATGCCTTCTACGGCTTCTCGTTCGCGCCGGGCTGGTACGCAAGCCTTGGCGGCTTCTATCGGAAATCGGATGGCGTGCGCGATCCGCAATTCCCCGCCGATGACGGCGGCCAGTTTACCGCCACCCTCTCGCACGATCTGGACAATGGCTCGTTCATGCTCTGGGGACGCGCGCTCAACGACAAGAATCAGTTCATCGTGCCGGTTCCCGTGATTGAAAATTCCAACACATCGTTCACGAACTATCCCGGCTTCAGTGCGTTGACCTCGAGCTACGGCAGCAACGCCATGCGGAACGTGACGCTCCCCAATGCGGCCGGCGGGTTTCAACAAGCCGATCTCGCCAACGGTCGCGGCGCCAATATGAATTTCATTGGCGGCAATTACGATCAGGACTTCAACGGCTGGAAAGTGTCCGACAAGTTCGTCTGGAACGGCGGCGACCTCAATACCAACGCGTTGTTCTCCGGACCCAACCCGAGGCCTTTGAGCTACTACTTGTACGGTTGCCAAGTTGCGCAGCCAGCGGGCTTTTGCAACGGTGGGACGGCGATTGACAGCAACAACTTAGGCGTCAATGGCCAAGGTCTTTTTGGATATACCACCAGCCCTGCGCGATATCTCGGCGGCCAGGCGGTGGACCCGAACCAGAGCGTAATTGCGCAGGGCTGGTGGTATATCCAAAAACATCTGGTCAACTTCAACAACGACCTGCGCGTCAGCAAGGAAATTTTTGAAGGCAACACCCCGACGTTGGGCGTGTACTTCACGCGCTACACCGATCACGACAATTGGTCGCTGGGCAATACCATGCTCATGAGCAACACGCCCAATGCCCAGCCGATCGTGTTGAACTACACGCAAGGTGGCCAGACCTTCAATCTGAGCAGCCCTCAGGGCATCGTCAACATGAACGGCAACTTCGATATTCTCGAAGACGGCACGGGCCAGAACATTGCGCCCTACTTGTCGGATTCGTGGAAGGTGGGGCCCTTTCTGTTCGACGCATCGGTACGCTATGAGCACATTTCCGTGCGCCAAGAGACCTGCAATAGAACCAACCAGGCGCTGGGCAATCCGACGACGGACCTGTACGACAACAACGTGGGGGTGTGCAACGGCACCTATGACGTCGAGCATTACGCCAAGAACGCAACCACCTGGACCGTCGGCGTCAACTACGAGATTTTCAGCAACATGAGCGTCTACCTGCGCGCCAATAACGGCACGCACTTCGACGACTTCGACAATGGCATACGGGGCGTCAGTCCCAACGGCAATTTCGCGCCGGTTGAGACCCTCAAGAACTACGAAGGCGGTTTCAAGTATCAGTCCAGATATGCCTATGTCGACGTGAATGCCTATCACAGGCAATTTACCGGCCTGCAATATCAGGAAACCGATGCCGTCGGCGTTCCGTTCGGGCCGATTTCCACCTACGGTTCCGATTCCAAGGGCATCAATTTCATCGGCACCGTGACGCCGATCGCGAACTTGAACATCACCTTGATCGGCGACTATATGGACGGTCATTACACGCACTACAACGGGTGCTTGCCGTACATCGATATCAATAACAACAACCAGTGCTCGCCAGTTGACGGTGCGCCGATACAGCGTCAGCCGAAACTGCAATTCCGGTTGACGCCCAGCTACACCTGGACGTCGACTTGGGGCGACATGACGCCCTATGTCACGTATGAGCATGTCGGCCAACGCTATGAGGATCTCACGGGCCTGCAGCCTTTGGGCACCTACTACACCTTGGGTGCCGGCGTCGTTACCAACTGGGGCAAGAACTGGCAGTTCCGCGTGCAAGGAACGAATCTGACCAATCAGATCGGACTCACAGAAGGCAATGCGCGCAAAGCCGGCGCCGCGGCCGGCATCGGCGGCGTGCTCCTGGCGCGTTCCATCGAAGGCCGCGAAGTCCAAATCGAAGCGAAGTACAAGTTCTAAAGACAGGTTCTGATTGTTAGTGTCGATGACCCTCTCGCGTCGCCTGGCGCGAGAGGGTTTCTTTTAAGACCCCAAGGCTCGCCGCCGGCGGGACGCCAGGGCGCCGGTCTGCTAGCCTCGATCGCAGAATGCCCGTGATCACTCCGACTCTCCTGGACGCCATGCGCCGCGTTTCCGCGTTGTTGCAGGCCGGCAGTTTTCGTATTGCGCACGATCAGCTCGAGAACATCGTCGCCGCCAATCCCGAGTTCGTCGAAGGCCTGCGCCTACTCGCCGGCACGAAGCAGGCGTTGGGCGATCCGCTGGCCGCAGAGGCACTCTTGCGCCGAGCGCTCGAGCTCGATACCAACTGGACACCCACGCTCGCGACGCTCGCCGAACTGCTGCTCGGCAGTGGCCGCGGCGGCGAAGCCGAATCGCTATTGCGGCGGGCGGTTGCCGGCTCGCCGCCCTATCCGCGGGCCGCGTTGCTGCTGGCACGTTACTACAACGACTTGGGCAACCCTGGCCACGCGCTTGCCGTCGCCGCACCCCTCTGCACGAGCGGCAAGGGGGACGCAGAATTGGCCGCCCAACACATCGCCGCACTCAATGCGTTGGGGCGTCAAGATGAAGCCGTTGCCGGCTATCGAGGTCTCGTCGCCGCGGCTCCCGACAACCTTGGCATGGCGCATGCGCTTGCAATCGCCCTGAACGCGGCCACTCAGCATGACGAAGCGGTAGCCGTTGCGCAGCACGCGCTGGCGCTCGGCTATCGATCCGCCGCGCTGTACAACACCTACGCGCGCAGCTTGATTGCGCAAGGTGCCCTCGATCGCGCCGAAGCGGTATTGCGCGACTGCGTCGATCTCGATCCGCGCCTGATCGATGCCCAAAACAATCTCGCGCAATTGATCTGGATGCGCACGGGCGATCTGGCCCAGGCGACCGTGCCGCTCGATCGGACCCTCGAAGCGTTTGGCAACGAAGATGCCCTGTGGGCTGCCAAAGCCGCCATTTTGCAGGGCGGCGGGGACCCTCAAGGCGCCTACGCCTGCCTGGCGGCGCGCGTCAGCCGCGTGCAGAGTCCGCCGATGCTGCTCGTCCGGGCAGGCCTTGCGGCTCTTGAATTCGATTCCGCGAGCGCGTTGGATCTGGGCGAACGCGCGCTGCGCGCGCTGCCCGACAATGCTGCGGCAAGAACACTGCTCGTGGCGGCGCAACTCGGCGTTGGCGATGCACGCGCCGCCCTTCCCCACTGCGAAATACTGTTGGCAAATGCACCCAACGACCAATACCTCATAGCGCTTCAGACCACCGCCTGGCGCCTCCTCGGCGATCCCCGCTACGAGAGCCTTTGCGACTACAAAAATCTCATATTTCCCATTCAGCTAGACGCGCCGCCGCCATGGACAGATCCCGCAGGCTTCATGGCCGACTTACGCGTTAGTCTCGATTGCCTGCACGACCCGAACGGGCATCCGCTGTTATTTCAATCCCTGCGCCATGGCACAGAAACCACCCAGGACCTGTCTCGCAGTTCTGATCCGGTAATTCAAGCGCTGTTCAAAAGCTTCGCCGCACCGATTCGCGAGTACTTGAGGCGCATGGGCCAGGGAACCGACCCGTTACGCCGCCGCAATAATGGCGCCTGGGCGTTCAACGGCAGTTGGTCGGTCAGGCTTCGCACCGCGGGACATCACCGCAGCCATGTGCACCCCCGCGGCTGGATATCCTCCGCCTGCTACGTCGAACTGCCCGACAGCATGAACGATGCGCGGACCGATGAAGGAATACTGACGTTCGGCCAGCCAAGCATGCGAACGGCTCCGGCACTTGCCGCAGAGTACTCGGTGCGCCCCAAAGTCGGCATGCTCGTGTTGTTCCCTTCCTATTTCTGGCATGGGACAGTGCCTTTTTCGAGCACCCAGCCCCGCCTCACCGTCGCGTTCGATGCCGTGCCCGCCCGCTAACGTCTCGACGCGCTAACGCTTCGTCGGCGGCTCTTCATCCACGGCATTGAAAGCAATGGTGATGCGGGGCTCGTCGCTATCATGAGGTTCGACGTAGTGTTCCATCCAGCAGGGAAACAGGACCAGCAGGCCGTCGCTGGGCGTGAGATGAATATCCGCGTGACCGTTGGGTACGCCGCCTTTGACCGAACCGAGAATCACGCCTGGGCGCGGATCGCGGAATACGAACTGCCCCGAGCCGGAAGGCACGCTGACATAAAAAGACCCCGATAGCAGCGAACCTTCATGCATATGCAGGAAGTTAAAGCCGCCGCGGTCGTGCATGTTGATCCAGGACTGCAGAGCAAACGGCGTGCTGCCCTTGCCCATCTCAGCGAGAGCACCGGTGCACGCAGCTCTGATGGCGATCTGTAGCGCCGCGAATTCCGGTCGCGCCAGCACCTCCATGTCTTCGCTGTTCCATCCCTGACGAACCGTGCGGCCCGCAGGCGCAGGATGGGCCGCCCGCATCGCCAGCACCGCTTTAGTCCAACCTTGAAGCTGCGGAACGAGGTCGGGCAGATGCGCCTGCCAGATGCGCGAAGGAAAGAGGTCAAAGGACTGCAGCGAACCCATTAAAGGATCATATCGCAACCGGCATTGTGGGCTGACTCCTAGGCGGGGCTCGCGCGGAAGGCCCGCACTCCTTCGATGAAGGCGTCGATCTGCGGATCGGTCCCGATGGTGACGCGGCACCAGTTCTCGTAAAGTGGGAAACGCCGTCCGACAGCGATATTCCGATGCCGCATGAACTCGGTGAACTGCTTGATCGGCACGCCCGTGTCGAAGAATACGAAATTGCCATGAGGCTCGGCATACGGAAAGTGCAGGCGCCCCAGCTCGGCGGTCAGGCGGGCGCGGCTGGCCACGATCCGCCGTCGGCAGCCCGCCAGGAACTCCTTGTCACCGAGGCTCGCAATGGCGCCGCGCACAGCGAAAATATTGGGCGTCGTCATACGCGCAGCGGAGACTTCCTCGATGACCTCGGGTCGGGCGATCCCGTAGCCGTACCGTATCCCGGCCATACCGTGGAGCTTGGAAAATGTACGCAACACGACCACACGCTTTGGCCCAGTGACCAGGCTGACCGACGAGGGTGCGCCCTCGACGAATTCTAGATAGGCCTCATCGATGATGGTCGTCACATGATCCGGAAGCGCGGCGACGAATGCTGCGATTGTCGCGGGATCGACCATCGTGCCCGTCGGGTTATTGGGATTGCAGATGTACACGGCTCGCGTCTTGGCGGAGACCGCGGCGTGCATCGCGCTCAAATCGTGGCGCAACTGTTTATCGAGGGGCACCAACTTCAGGGTCGCCCCTGTGTGCCGAGCGTACTCGGTCAACTCGGAGTAGGTAGGCTCGGCAGCCACGATCTCGCCCTGCTGACGCGCGGCGAGCGTCCCGAGGGCGCGCAGCAACTCCCCGGAGCCGGTGCCGGTCACGATGTGATCCGGCCCGAATCCTTCTTTTTCGGCGAGCAATTTGACAAGCCTTGGATTCTCATCGTCCGGATAACGACAACCGTCCGCTATCGACTGGGCGATTGCAGCGCGGGCAGCGGGCGACGGACCGTAGGGGTTCTCATTCCAACACAACAATACGATGGGCTCGGTGCCGCCGACCGGCGGAGCCGCGGCGAGGCGCGCACCCAGTGGTGCCGAAATGCTGCTCATCGGACGCATCAGCATGATCGCCGATGCGGTCAAGAGGTCACGGCGGCTAAGTTCCATGGATCGACACCCCCAACTTGCGACAAGTCCTGATCAACGGACTCGATTTGTAGGCCCAGGGTAGCATCAATGAGACCGCTCGATTTGATGCGTTCGAGGTGATGGCGGGTCGTAGCCGAGAGCCCGCCTCCGCTAGACGTTCTCCATGAGTGTCAGCCGGCGTCCACGACTACGGAGCCTGGGATCATGGCTCGATGTATCGCCACAGGCCGCTATTCCACATAGCGCCGACAAGAACATTGTTATTGCCATCGTTAACGGCGCTGATTTGCGCAGCACCTTGAGTTAACCCGGCAGGAGTGCCTGGCGCGAACCAAGTGCCGTTGCCCGGTTCGGCTGCAACTTCAAACGAAGGATCGAAGGTACCGCCGGGGCCCGCAGGAAATCCAAACATCGAATAAACATTCTTTGACGTACCAATAACAACGGATTCATTGTTGGTCAAACCCACATGAGTCCATGTTTGTCCGAAGTCAGCGCTTCTCAAAACACCCTGGCCAAGGATCGAATTAGAGCCCGCCATAAACACAACACCGTTGCTATCGGGTTGATAAATTTGCGCAGCGCCAAGGGGGTGTTCGTTCTTATCCACCTGAACCCAGGTCGTACCCCCATTGGTTGTGCGCCAGGTGCCGTTGAGTCCGCCGCTTTCTTCACCGATCCACAGCCAGGTCCCACGTGTGGTGGCGGCATCGCCGGTATTGATGAAGAAGACGAAGCCGGTGCGACCATTTGTTAACATTCCATTGTCAAGGTCGACGGCGGTCCAGTTCTTGCCGCCGTTAACGCTCTCAACAATAGAATCATGTTCGTGACCAGCCATAATGAGATGGTTTTCGTCATAGGGATCAACGAGAGGCGCGTAGTAATCCTGGCGAAGCAGACCCCCGGGAGCAACGAAACGTTTGGTCCAATTCACACCGCCATCGGCAGACGTCCAAAACCCTTCTCCGCTGCCTGCAATGCATCCTTGATATAAAGTCGGGGCCCTTGTCGGAGGACCGGGTCCGCCACCGCCACCGGATCCGCCGCTCGGTGAAACCGTAATTCCTCCAACGCAATCGCTTACCGTAGCGGCATTTCTTCCCGTATTGATGGGCCCAGTCCAGGTGGCGCCATAGTCCGTCGATTTCCAAATTCCCTGGCAGTTGAATTCCGCATAGAGATTTGAAGGATTCGAAGGATCCGCCTCAACAGATTGTGTGCCCCCGTTTCCGCACAAATTATCGGCGAGATCCACGCCCGCAGGCGTCACGTTGATCCAAGTCCCGAAAGTCGGGGGAGGAGCATTCGGAACCGCGACGACTTGCGCGGAATTCGCGCTCTCACCGGTCGAATTGAACGCCGAGACGACGTAATAGTATGTCGTGCCGTTGGTGACCGAGGAATCTGTATATCCATTCGCGGCGGGCGCAGCGAGTTGCGAGTACGGACCGCCGCTGGTGGTCGCACGCTTCACGTTATAGCCCGTTGCGCCCGAGCTGGCTGTCCAGGCAAGGGTTACCACAGCGTTGCCGGGCGTCGCGGTGAGACTGGCCGGTGCTCCTGGAGCCGCACCCGTTGCGCCAGGCGTTGCGGCGACTTGCGCGGAATTCGCGCTCTCACCGGCCGCAGTGAACGCCGAG
>Ga0193753_10002650_pt1 | contig 13882 bp, 18 predicted proteins | sample H1c2metaG_FD_144925 | JGI IMG/M metagenome (GOLD analysis project Ga0193753, IMG submission 144925) | Soil microbial communities from a riparian zone of the East river system, Colorado, United States - H1c2 | ecosystem: Environmental > Terrestrial > Soil > Riparian zone | place: USA: East... | reverse complement strand
CCCCGCTAACAAGGTATTGCCAAAAGCGGGGGTGACGGGGTTTTATGACACTTTTGTGCTTGGCTAAACTTTAGTTTTTCAATTCAAGGGTAGTGCTAAAAATCCCCGCCTTCGGCAATACACCGACGTTGGGTGTAATTGCCCGTTAGCGTCGACGACAACCAGAAATTTGGAAAATATACCAATTCTTGGTATTTTTAAACAAAAAATATGGCCAGAAATACCTCGGTTCTTTTAGGGGAGTACTTTGAGGAGTTTATCTCCAGTGAAGTTTCTTCAGGTAGATACAGTTCAGCCAGTGAAGTAGTAAGAACTGCACTACGGCTCCTTGAGACAGAAGAAAAAAAGAAAAAACAAATCAACACTGCTCTTGCTGCCGGTGAAAAAAGTGGATTCGAAAAGAATTTTGATCCAAAAGCACATCTCAAGAAACTTCATAATAAATCAAAATGAGTAAGCTGTCTTTTGTCATCACGAAAAAGGCAGTCGCTGACCTTGAAGAGATTTGGCAATATACTGTTGACAGTTGGTCCGTAGCTCAGGCAGAACGCTACTATACCCTAATATTTGACGAGATCGATTATATCTGCAAAAACCCTTCTGCTGGAAAATCTATGGAGCATATAAGGAAAGGGTATCGATCATCAAAAGTAAAATCTCACCTGATATTTTATCGGGTCGAAGTGGAGACTATTGAGATAATAAGAATACTCCATGAGAAAATGGATATTGACAATCGGTTGACATGATAAACAACTACACCTAACATTCGTATCCTATGCTAGTGTGGCCCGACGGAAGTGCAATCAGCATTTTGCATCGCCAGGCAGCATCTGGTGGCGACCGTTCCAATTGATGTTTTCGTAAACCGACAGATTAATTTCCAAAACAAAGTTCAGTTGCTAGGCGGACGTATTTCAAATCCCACACCAGCATAAATACGTGGACGTTGTATGCCATTCGACTTACTGAAAATTTAAAATAAATCTTAACCGCATTTATCGACAGAAACGCTGACACGAATTATTAATATATGAGACAACTACTTACTTTAACATTTGTATTGCTGACAATCCTGGAAACATCTTGCCGTCAAAAAATAAAAGTTGACAGTTATGAAAATATAAAAAAGGATTTGAAGAGTGTTGAGCTTGACAAAACTAAGCCATCCGCCGACCCGACCGGTTTTGAAAATGAAATAAACAATGGTGGACTTAACCAATATTTCTTTAACTCGGCGGGACAAAACTGCTTTGAGACATTACGATATTTTAAGCAAAACGGGAAAACAAAGGAAGCTGCAATTCTTGAAAAGGCTATTAACCTTATAAATCCTAAGAATTTACCCGAAAAGGAATTACTTGAAAATTTAAGGAAAAGAATTGTAGCTGAACTTGACGACTCGACAGTAAATGCAAAATTGGACAAACTGGACAACGAATACTATAAATAGGTTGACAATCCACTGACTGAACGGCACACAACATTCGTATCCTATGAAATTTGGGGCGACGGAAGTGCAATCGGCATTTTGGCATCACCAGGCAGCAGCAAAGAGAGACGGTTCCAATTGTTGTTTTACAAAGGAAAGAAAATTATTTTTCAAAATAAGTTCAGTAACAGGGCGGACGTTTTTCAAAGCCCAAACTTCATAAATACCCTGATGTTAGTTGCCATAATTACTACCCATTGGCATGACAAATAAATTATTGATAGGACTGCTTGTTATTTTGGCTATCGCTATTTCGACAACATAAGTGCTATCAAAATAGACTCGTCATCCCAAGACAATGTTGAATTAACCTTCAAGGCAAACAAAATATTAGCGACAGTTGACACTATAAAAAAAGATTTACTACAATTGACAAACAGGGAACGACTAGTGTCCTTTACATCAAAAAACAATGAATGGCTCAGAACGCTAAAAATGGACTTATTAGATTATAATTCCTTTATTCGAAAACAGTTCAAAGACAAAAAAAATATAGAAATCAACGATTTTATCGACGTTTCAGATCAAGTTAGAGGAACTATTCATGTTCCATGGGAAATTTATTTTTTTGAAAAGACGAATTTCTACTCTGCTTCAACTTTATTGACATCTATAAAGTATCACGTCGTAAGTCTTCAGCAAAAAGCAATTAAGAACGACTAATACAGCACCTAACAGGCTTGCTGCCAGGCTGGCGGACGAATAAATTTTGATCATTAGTTCGCTATCAGCATTTGCCAGTGCAACGTTTCAATAAGGTGTTTTTGTTATAAATTGTATTCAATTTTATTGACCGGACTTTGTGGCCGGGTAGATGATCACAGAAGCCAGCCCGGCAGCAAGGCATCTACATTGTATGCAATTTGACCAGTGACTTAACGCTATTGAAATCAGCAAACTAATGAAGTTAAATTTACTGCTGCTGTTAATAATGAATTGTACCCTTGCAAGCAGCCAGGTAAAAACATCATACGATACGCTGCCACATTTGATTCATTTTTCGCCAACCAAATTTTATAACGCTTACAATGCAAAGACCTTGCCTGTACTAAATGTGTATGCTGGCGATACTGTAAATACGGAAAGTCTTGATGCAGGGGGATTTGACAAAGATTCAATCAAAAAAGGAGAAAGAGGTAATCCTTTAACAGGGCCTTTTTTTATAGAAGGAGCATCTGCCGGTGATATCCTTGCCATTACAATAACAAAGCTATCGTTTAACCGAAATTATGCAACAACGCTCAATGCTTTCATTCCGAAAATACTTCCAAAACCTCAGGGTAAACAAATGTGGAGAAATGCAAAGTTGGTGAAATGGAATCTGGACACAATCAATAACATAGCAACTCCTGCAAAAAATTATGAAAATTTATCTTCACTTAAAATACCATTGCATCCTTTTTTGGGCTCGGTAGGCGTCTCACCTCCGGGAACAAATAATATATCTTCCGGCGGTTTCGGCTCCTGGGGTGGTAATTTAGATTTTATTGCAATTACAAAATCCGCTACTCTTTATTTACCAGTTTTTCATGAAGGTGCATTTTTGTATATAGGAGATGGCCATGCAGCCCAGGGCGACGGTGAATTAAATGGAGATGCGCTGGAAACTTCATTGAGTTTTGCTTTTACAGTTAAAATCATTAAAAATGAAGGTAATCAGTTAAAGTACCCCAGGGTGGAAGACATGAATTATATCATGGCTTTCGGGCAAGCAAAAAATTTAGATCAGGCATTAAAGGAAGCTACTCTTAATTTAATAAGCTGGCTTCAAAAGGATTATAACCTGTCTATTGAAGAAGCATCTCAGATAGTTGGTCCTGCAGTTGAATACCGAATTCCAAAGATTGCATCAAACACAGTTGAGGTTGTGGCCATGATTAAAAAGAGTATCATTAAGGAATTAAGGAACATTAACCGGAAAGACAAATAGTTCGACAAACTGCATACAACAAGGGTATCGCTGCAAGTGGGGCTAATACCCGCCCGTTGGCTTTTATTTTTGCCGACTCTTAGAAACTCCAGTGTCGACAGGCAATTAAGCAAATTCCCTTAAGCAACAATAATCATTCAATTAATGAAAGTAATCGATAAGTTGGCATGGATTGAAATAAAAGATAAGTCAATCTTGTCGACAAGGTCTCATGGTAAGGACAAGTACTATATTCCTGGCGGGAAAAGGGAAAATGGCGAAACTGATCTGCAAGCATTGGCAAGAGAAATACAAGAGGAACTATGCGTGGCCATAAAAAGTGAGACAGCAAAGTTAGTCGGCGAATTTCAGGCGCAAGCCGATGGACACCCTGAAGGGACAATTGTAAAGATGACCTGCTATGTGGCCGAATACATTGGAAATCTCACTGCTGCTTCTGAGATTGCAGAAATTAAATGGCTTACTTTTTCTGACAAAAACATTATATCGGCGGTGGACAAAATCATATTTGACTATTTGCTGCAACAGGACATGATAATCTAATTCGACATTGCAGGCCCATCTTTTGACAGGCCTTCCGACAGCATCCCGTCTTAACAACTATAAAACAAGCATGAAAATGATTCGACATTCAATTTTTATTATTTTATTGCTTTCGGGATTACATCTCCGAAGTCAGTCGTTTGACGTTCCCATCAATTATGAACTGAAAACCCCGGCCGACTATGCCAAATACGAAAAAGATATCATCGCAGCTGCAAATTGGTTAAAGTCTACTTCATTTGACCAACAAGCAGAGAAACGAAAAGAAGTTTCATCCTTCGTTGTGCAGTGGATAAATGGTAGTCCAACAGTAAATATCGAAATCAATCCTACAATCATGGATTTTGAAAAAAAGAATGCTGGTATGTTAGCACTATATATGGCCAGCAGTGCAAAGTTTGTCCTGGAAAATAACTATTCAAAAGACATGCGGGCCAAACAAAAAGCAGCGTTGCGGGATATGATTACTGTTTATAAGTCCGGTAAAGGAATTAAGAAAGACAAAAAAATGGAAAAGTTAATCAAAAGTGACGAAGAAGGGATAATTGACGAATGGTTGAATGAAAATCTAAAGATAAACAGGTAGTAACTTAGGCTCTGCCGCCAACATGCTTGCGTCCAGGCTGGATCGGAGTTGTTGCAATGGGCAGCAGTTATCAACCAGCGGCTGTTATATGGCGACGGTTTGTAAACTTAGATTTTGTTATATTCAAGTTCATAATTCGTTTAATTTAATCTAAAATGACACCAAAACCGACTCACGTTTTTCTCTTCGCAGTCCTTGTAAGTATTTCTTCATGTTTTGGTGACACAAAGGACATCTTGCCACAATTTAAGACTGACGAAAAACAGCTATTTAAAGAAATTGAAACAGAAATTAGTTTTAAAGAAACGTCTATTCGTACGTCTAAAAATGAAACGACAGGTGAAAGAACATCAAGAAACATTGATATTATCCTGACAAATGCTGAGATAAAATCTTATAGCGAAGTAAGATTGGATTCGCTGTCTCGCAGAATTGGGTCAGTAACAAAGAAGAACATTAACAACATCTCAGTTTATGACTGGCTAAATGTAATTTACCTGACAGATGACGGTTCTCCAATTTCAGATTCGACAGATCATAAAACATATGTGTATCGACCGTTCGAAATTAAATAGACAGAGACCGACTAAACTGCACATAACATTTCTGCTGCCAGGGTTGACTCGCCCTTCCCGATGTAGATTGACACTGCAACCATGAGTATTAACGAAATAACTGGTATCCTCATTAAACTTGCTTCTGTTCTATGAAAAAAATCACTTTGACCTCCGCAGTTTGTATCGTATTGGTATTTTGCCTGAGCTCCTGCAAAACCTATTATATACCAGTTGACAGTTTTAAACAGCAATTTGCAGGACTGGCCCCATCCAGAGAAGTAACGACCCGCGGACCTGCTGGCGACAAAGTAAAATATATGGTCTATCCTATCGATACTATAAAATGCATCGACAATAAAGGAGCATCTTACAATTTGCCAGCCAGCCCTTCCTTGGAAATTCGTTTTACTTACGACAACAACAAAAGAACAATCTTCTATTTTGACTTAATTAGAATTAATGACAGTTTATTAACGGGTGGACAATCCCGGTTTATATCTTCCATTAAAAAGACCATTTCACTTAATTCTATAAAGAAAATTGAAATTCAGGATGGCAAGAAAAATTATAGATACATTAAGTGACACAGGTATTAGCCCCGCGCGACTATGGCTACACACAAGATCCGGTTCCAGCCAGGCTTGCCCGGGATTGTTACAATGAGCAGCAAATCATTAATCAGCTTTAATCTTGGTGCGACCGTTTTCAAACTTAGATTGTGTTATATTTAAGTTCAATTTATTAACCGGGTTCAATAGCCGGGCGGAACACAGAAACCAGCCTGGCAGCAATCCCCGACATTAACGGTAAGCCGACCCGGCAACATAAAAAGTGTTCAATAACTAAAAAAATAGTAAACCATGAGAGAACTAATGCTAATCCTTCATTTTATAGGTCTCACTCTGGGTTTGGGAACAAGTTTTGCCCATGCTTTTTTAGGAATAGCAACTTCCAAAATGTCTGCCGATGAAGCAACAAAATTCCGTTTACATTCACTTGTTTTGAGTAAAATGGGGCATATCGGAATAGTGTTATTGATTTTTTCAGGTCTGTACTTAATTACCCCGTATTGGAAAATACTTCCATCATCTCCGTTATTAATTCTGAAATTGTCGCTGGTAATTATACTCGTCCTATTAATTATACTAATCAATCTATCATCGGGGAAGGCAAAAAAAGCCGATGCAGTGGGTCAATTAAAAAAAATGGAACAACTTGGTAAAATGACCCTGCTAATTGGTTTGGTTATCGTTATCCTGGCTGTATATATTTTTCACTAAACGGCAAAATTTTCAAAAAAAACCAACGCAAACATAGCTTTGTACTACGGGGCGGCCGGAAATCGAGTTTCAGCTTTTGTAATTTTAATTGGCTGTGGTTCCGGAATCGGCAGTGGTTCCGGCGAACAGCATACTTCTAAGCAGTCTGCTAATCATCATTAGTATATATATTAATTTGGTATTCGGATAAATTAAAATAAATAAACATGTTCAAACAAACAACCGTAAAGGCTTTTTCCATTGTAGCCATAATCTTATCATCAATTGGCCTTTTAATAAGCATGCTGGGCACCATGCTATTGAAACAGACACAATATGGTCTTGCTTTCTTTTTGGGAATTGTTTCCTGGGTTTTTCTACTTTGGGCAAGTGTTATTGGTTTTCAACTTTGCAGCTATTATAAACTTTATGAAGACGAATATAAAAAGGTTGGTATTAGAATCTATTTGATTATCGTTGCATTTGTCTTATTCCTCTTTGTCGGACTCATATTAGGACTTGCTTTATCTGTGATTTTACTAGGGGCACTTTGGGCACTCAAGCGCAATTACGACGAATGGGAAGCTAATAATACGCCCTACGCTCCGGAAATACCGGCTGCGGTTGAGCCGACAAATCCCATTGACAAAATCAGCAGCGAATAAGAAAACGTAGTTTCGACAAAATTAACCGGCACACAACATGCGGCTGCCGCCAGGCCGGCCCGATGTTGTTCAGAAGCATATTATAATCAGCTGCAGCAATGGGGTCAACATTATCTGCCATTCCAGACAATCCCATAAAGTAAAAAATGAATCAATTAATCCTGCACAGAGAACGATTAAACCTTACACAAAAGGAACTTTCTGAACAATCCGGAATTTCAGTTCGCACCATTCAGCGGATTGAAGCCGGCGATAGCCCCAAAGGATATACCCTGAAAACCCTGGCTAAAACACTTGGCATTGCAGAAAATGAGCTATTGGATAAAAACCAACAGATCGCCCCCAATACACAAGTTTTAAAATACATCAACTTAATCAGTTTGCCTTTTATCATTCTTCCACCATTAAATATCATTGCGCCGCTTGTGCTCATGTACTCTAAAAAAGAATGGACAAATATTGCCAAACAAATTATTGACATTCAAATTATCTGGTTGCTGGCTTCAGCAATTTTGGTGGTCTTGAGTTCATTCAGTAAAAGAGTATTGGGTGATGATAGCTCCATTACGCTCATCATTATTTGTATTGCAATAGCCATCAATCTTTTTATTATTTTTAGAAATGCCTTTGAAATTGAGAAGAAGGGCAGACTATACATTTCGTTGAATTTCAGTCTAATATAAACATGTCGTGTTATTGTCGGGTTTTTGACAGGCTGCTTTTTAAAATGCTGAGCATTTAATAGTCCAACTTTGTGCTTCACAAAATTTTGAAGCATGAAACATTTGTTTTCTCTTATTTTATGTTTGCTCACGGGCCTATTTTGCTTTGGACAAGCAGATGAAAAATCCTCCATTTTTTCAGCACTTCAAAAAATGGACAGTATTTTATTTGAAGAAGGTTTTAATAAATGTAACCTGGCAGCATTGGAAAAAATATTGGACAGCAATTTTGAATTTTATCACGACCAGAATGGTGCTCAAAACAAAGATGTTTTTTTAAAAGGTTTTAAAGAAAGTATTTGTGAAAATCCAAAAGGTAAACCCATCAGGAAGTTGGTAAAGGGCAGCCTGGTTGTTTACCCCTTAAAAAATGAGGGACAAATATATGGTGCTATTCAAATGGGCGTCCATGATTTTTACATAGCTGACTCCGCAAAACAACTGCGGTTTACTGAAAGTGGAAAGTTTATTGCGACATGGCTTCTTGAAAACGGGGAATGGAAATTAAAAAGGGAATTGAGTTACGATCACAATAAACCAAAAAGATATGGTGACAAATTTGATGATAAATACCCGTTCCCGCTATTCGACAAAGATTCAGCCATAGAACAGCTTTTAAAACAATTTAAAATCCCTTCCGTTTCCATAGGCTATATCAGGGATGGTAAACTTCAACAAATCAGAGCTTTTGGCGAGCAAAAACCAACTATTGCCATTGGCTTCAACAGTATTTATAAAGTTGCTTCCCTTACAAAACCTATTACCGCTATGGTAGTATTAAAATTGATTGAAGCAGGAAAATGGAAATTAGACGAACCGGTAGCTAATTACTATGTTGACCCGGAAGTAAAGGGAAACCCGTTTCTGTATAAATTAACGACCAGGTATATTTTATCTCAACAATCAGGTTTTCCAAATTGGCGGTATCTGAGGGCAGACAAAAAACTGGTTTTTGAATTTGAACCGGGCACAAAATTCCAATATTCAGGAGAAGGATTTGAGTATTTAAGAAAAGCCATTGAAAAAAAATTTAAGAAATCATTAGAGGAACTTGCCAATGAATTGCTTTTTACTCCTTTAAAAATGGCTGACACCCATTATTATTGGACCAAATCAACGGATGAGAACAGGTATGCAGTAGAAAGTGATACAACGGGGCAGCCAATTAAGTATAAAAAGTATTATACAGCAAATGCTGCTGCTAATTTATTGACAACTGTTGAAGACTATGGTAAATTTTTAGTCCATATTCTTGATAGTGCAGGGCTTTCACCCCAACTCTACAAAGAATTTATTTCACCCCAATCAACGGTGAAACCAGGAATAAATTGGGGCTTAGGGATGCAGGTATTCCCGGATCTGCCAAACCAGGAATTTGCGCTGCAACATACAGGCGGAGATGACGGTACGAAATGTATTGTGTTATTACTTCCAAAATCAAAAAGAGGTTTACTTGTTTTCATTAATTCGGAAAACGGATTGATAATTTGGAAAAAAATAATTGAAGAATATTTAGGCGAAGCAGGCAAAGAAATTGTAAGACGGAATTTAGAATAACAGCCCGAAAAAACACAAATAACATTCAGTCCCGCCAGGCTGGCCCGGCATTGTTGCAATCATCATCAGATCATTATTCAGCAGTAGTCAGGGGCAACCGTTTTTAAACGTAGATTTCGCTATATTCAGGTTCAATTTAATAACCGGGTTCTGTAGCCGGGCGGAGCACAGAAGCCAGCCTGGCAGCAAGCCGTCTGCCTTATGCGTTATTTAAGACAACCGGTCAAACTTGTAAAATCATAAGATGAAAAATTCTATACCAGCACTGTTTTGCCTGATTTCTTTATGCACATTCGGGCAGGTCTCAAAAGTTGAATTTGACGGCCATAAATGGGATGCGCCATACACGCTCGGCTTTCCGAAAGGCTGGGATGTTGAACGTTTCTTAATTCCTATAGAATTTGCTCCTCAAATTCTATATAAAGGAGTAGAAGATATTAGATTTACGCCGGGCTGGGGCAATTCAAAAACTGATGAATATTGGAGCTACGCATTTCTATGGTTTCTGGATGGTAAACCCGGGATAACTGAAAAAACCATAGAGCACGATCTAAAAGCGTACTATACCGGGCTTGTTGGGAGAAACATTGTGCCACGTAAAATTCCGAACGACAAACTAATACCGGTAAAAGCGGCATTCAAGCAGGTAAAAACATATACCGGAGATCTAAAAACCTTTAACGGCACAATTCATATGCTTGACTATATGGCACAAATACCAATAGTTCTTAACTGTATCGTCCATATTAAATCATGCCCGGGAAAAAATAATACTTTCATATTTAATGAAATATCACCTAAACCATACACCGCCAATGTTTGGCAAAGTCTTAATCAATTGTGGGCTGGGTTTAGTTGCGACAAAGCTTCCGGGGCAAAATAAACAACATGCTTAAATAACTTCACATCCTGAGCAAGCAATCACTACTGAAGTCAAACAAATAATAATTTCAAATGGCCGAAAAAAAAACAAAACCGGCTGAAATAAAAACAAAACCAACGGCTGCAAACGTGGAGGATTTTATCAATACTATTAAGGATGAACAAAAGCGCAAAGACAGTTTTGTGCTTTTGGAAATGATGAAAAAAGCAACCGGGGAAGAGCCAGTATTATGGGGCAGTTCAGTTATCGGTTTTGGTAACAAAAGATACAAAAGCCCTGCCAGTGGGAGAGAAGTTGATTGGCTCCGGATAGGTTTCGCTCCCGGTAAAGCAAATCTGTCTTTGTACATCAGCGTAGGTATGAAGGAACATGCTGCAGCTCTTAAAAAGCTCGGCAAACATAAGACGGGTGTTGGTTGCCTCTACATAAATAAATTGGAGGAGATCGATCTGAAAGTTCTAAAGGAAATCATAGATACATCATTTAACCGAAAGTAGAATAAGATTCGTATTCTAATCCCCTGCTGCTGCAAGCCCCTGCATCAGCTGTAATTTTTTTGACACTATTTGCATTTTCATGTCCGGCATCTGAACTGCCACCCGATGTTTGCACTATGGCTTTGAGCTAAGGTCCGGTTTGCCGGTCTTCAAATCAACCGGCACCGATACATGTTCAAGCACGATCAGCCAGTTGCCCCCGATCTTACGATAGCCGTCGGTGACGCGTACCGTACGATCAACCGAATGACCTTGCGTATCGGTGCCTGTGACATGCTGGATGCTATGACTAAATCCGAGATTACCATCCACTGTAATGACAAGATCAGTGATGGTGATTTTGGGCTTGCCTTTGAAATGCGCGAAGAATCCCATCCAGGCCTTGCGGTATGCGTCTGCGCCGAGATGTTGCCTCGGCGGCACCACGTCGAAAACGACAAGACTTTTGTCCGGTATATAGTTCTTCATCATTGCGTCAATATCCCCTGCGTTGAAAGCCGCTGCAAACCTGTCTTCAAGTGCCCGGATAGCTGCTTCATCGTCATTGACCATAAAGCTTTCCCTTACAGTTGTCATATCCCGTTCTTTTTTAGTTTGTGTGTTGCCAAAAAAATTGCCCCCTATGAATAATAATAACAGCAGCACAAAGGCGCCCCTGTTTACATTTCCTGCCTGCATTTGAGCATACCTGAACTCCCATTCATCTTGTTTCATAGCTTAGATTCTTACATTGCATATTAATAGAATATATACATCGATTTATACACAAAACGCTTAGCAAAAATTACTCAAAAACTGTACCGTCCAATAGTGCTAATAACCAACCTTCGAGGCAAGCGGGTTGAATAAAACCGGCCGTACTATACAGAAAGCAGTTTTGTGGCTATTCAAATGAGGCTTCGCCCCTCATGCGGTTTGCCGAAGGGCTGGCCCGGATCATCAGAATGGCATTGCCCCGGCGAAAATTTACATTTTTTGAATCAAACAATTATCTTAGCAGCCTTATAACCTTTTTACTATGTTTTCAATTTTTTCCGGGGGCTATGGTTATTATATAATAGCTGCTTTGCAAATCATTTGTATCCTTCATGCGCTTAAAACCAACCGGCGCGATTGGATCTACCTGCTTATTTTCCTCCCTGGAATAGGCGCCATCATTTATATTATCCGTGAAGTGCTGCCGGGTTGGAGGGTTTCAGGAATTAATAGCAGCAATATGAAAAGCTTTTTCCCCAGCGGCCGAATTAAAGAGCTGGAACGCAATCTTAAAATTGCAGACACTGATGCCAACAAATTACGCCTGGCTGAAGAATATGCACGTCAGCAAAATTTTGAAAAAGCGATGGAACTGACAAAATCTTGCCTGAAAGGGATTTATGCAAACAATGACGGTATGATGCTGGATATGGGTCGTTATGCATTTGGCGCCGGGCAATATGCCGAAAGCCTTGCCTGGCTGGATAATGCTTTAAAGCAAAAGCAAAATAAATTTGACAAGCCGGAAGACGAGCTGCTGTATGCAAAGGCGCTTCACCGATCGGGTGATTTGGTCCGCGCAGAAACGGCTTACAAACAAATAATCCGGGTACATCATTCTATGGAAGGACGATATCATTATGGCCTGCTGCTTAAAGAAACGGGACGGAATGAAGAAGCAAAAACGCAGTTTCGTACGGTGCTAGATGAACGGGATCTCCACCCAAAACATGTGCGTCATATGAACGCAAAATGGGTAAGCGCTTCGCGGAAGGCGTTGATAGGGATGTAAGTTGTTATGATTTAATACCAGCCCGGCGCAAACCGCCGGCGTTATAGCTATACTAACCAACCCTCAGCAGCGACCATCAAATTTTATCATCATTTAACCAGGCCACTTTTTGTTCCGGTTGGTTTTCCCGGCCAATAATATCCTTATAAAGCAATGGCTTTCTCGCCCTGATATAACGGTAACCGCCCGCATCTGTCAATTTATCGCTTGTCAGTTCGGCTATTGCAATTTCATTATCCAGGCCCCGGCATTCGATCATGATATTGCCAAAAGGATCAAGGATCATGGAGCAGCCATTTTTTAGCTGATCATCATCCATGCCAATCGGGTTGGAGAAAACAACATAGACCCCATTGTCATACGCGCGGGCAGGCAACCATTTCATAAGCCATTCCCTTCCTTTGGGTCCGTCAAATTCTTTACGGAGTATTGCCTGGTTTGCTGTTTTATTTTCCCATAACGACGCATCTACAAAACCAGCACCGGGTCTTGGCGACGGGGTACACATGGTCACATGTGGCATAAAAATGATTTCAGCGCCTGATAAAGTGGTGGCCCTTACATTCTCAATGATATTGTTATCATAACAAATCAGGATACCGGCTTTCCAGCCATTGAGATCAAATACAGTATAGGCTGTTCCCGGGCTTAGGTATGGATTTATAAAAGGATGGATCTTCCGGTGTTTGGCAACCAGTCCATTTTTATCTACGCATACATATGCTTTGTATAAATTGTCTGCTGCGTCCTTTTCAAACAGACCAGCCAGTACAATGATATCATTCACCGCTGCGATCTCCTGCAGGGCCGCTATACTTGCACCGCCCGGTATTAATTCAGCAAGATCCAGCATTTGGTTCCGTGATAATTTGCGCGCAAAAGTATAACCTGTAATGGAACATTCATGAAATGCAATGGCTATCGCGCCCTGGCTGGCAGCCTGCCCGGCAAGATTTTCTATTATTCCGAGGTTATAGGATTTATCACCACTCCGGTGTTCAAACTGCGCAGTTGCTATCCTGATGTCTTTCTTTTTTTGCATAAGGATATAAAATTCCGCATTTTTTTTATACTTGTTTATAAAACATTCACCGGCATCTTTCAAAAAGGCTCAGCTTGATCTATACGCCACGGATACAACGACCAGCTCATATAAATTTCCTGGTCCTGGTTCATTCATGAAATCATTTTTTCTGGCTTGTGCTGTCCGGTGATTCCCAAAGCAATTTTATGGTTTCTTCCTGCGAATATCCTATCGGACAGGCCGGGGTCCTTGTGTTGGCACGGTAGCTGCCTTGCGATTCATTCGGACAACTGATCATCCGTGTGCCGGGCATTTCAAGGTGACCATCCGCATCAGTTTCCTTGATCCAGTTGAAAGCGTATTTTAACCAATCATTACGGTAGGCCGCTGACTGAAGGG
>Ga0193753_10002648_pt1 | contig 13897 bp, 13 predicted proteins | sample H1c2metaG_FD_144925 | JGI IMG/M metagenome (GOLD analysis project Ga0193753, IMG submission 144925) | Soil microbial communities from a riparian zone of the East river system, Colorado, United States - H1c2 | ecosystem: Environmental > Terrestrial > Soil > Riparian zone | place: USA: East... | reverse complement strand
ACAGGCGAAAGAAAAGCTATCTTTATAACGTTTCGTATTTGTATGGCTCCTGCTAACCCATTTTTATCTGCTGTTCCATTAAACCAACTATACGTATGGGTTCTTGCGCCTTACGTGGAAAGCACCGACGCCAACATCAACTATTACTACGATTTTTCCCAAAGCATTGCAGAATACAGTCGCGCCTTCGATGAACTGGGTGTTGCCTGGAAATGGCAGCCGGTTACTATGAAGAACTATGCTTCTGTTATCAAAACGATCACTAAAGAGAACGAAAGAGACAGCAGAACGCACGTGGTCTTTAATATTTGTGATGGCGATGAGGTCAACGGCGCCCCGGGAATATCTGTTGTGCGCATGCTGGAAGAAAAAGGACTTTTATATACCGGCTCTGATGAATTCTTTTACGATATCACCACTTCCAAGATACCGATGAAGCAGGCTTTTGATAAGGCCAGCATTCCAACGGCTGATTGGGCAGAGATAAGAACGAGAGAACAGGATCTAAGTGCGATCATTGATAAACTAGGCTCGCCTGTCATTGTAAAACCTTCGGTATCGGGCGGCAGTATGGGTGTAGGTGTGCGAAACGTTGTGACAACAACAGAGGCCTTAAACGATCAGGTGCAACACATGTTTGATGGTTATCGTGGTTGGCAACTCACAAGCGATGGTATCATTGCCGAATCATTTATCAATGGACCAGAGTATACCGTGCTGATCGTTGGCTCTTACGACAAGCCCGGTAAGGCAAAAATATATGAGCCGGTAGAAAGGATATTTCATCCTTCTTTACCCGATAAAGAAAAATTCTTAAGCTTCGACAGGCTCTGGGAGATCTATGAGGAAGAAACAGCAATGCCCAATGAGGGTAATTTTTATGAATATCAATTGCCGGATGCCGAGCTGATAGAGGAGATAAAAAAGATCAGTTGGGACGCATACGTTGCAACCAAAGGAAAAGGATACACCAGGATAGACCTGCGCATGGATAAAGACACAAAGAAGATCTACGTGCTTGAAGTAAATGCACAGTGCGGTTTGAGTGAGGATGAAGATTATACCTCTATCGGGGCAATACTACGACTGAGCGGCAAAACCTTTACTCAATTGATCGTAGCCATCATCAACGATGCTTATCAAAGAAAGAAAGTTGCAGCAAAAGCATTAAAACGCAAGGGTTCTATTGGCATCTCTTAAAAAATTTATTCACTTCAGATCATTCTCCCAATAAATTATTTAGTTTAGCACCGTTCATGCAGACTCCTATTAATAATACTTCTTCGAATTCAAAAGCTTCACAAAACGGCCAGGGCCTCAGGATATGTGTGCTTCAGCCCGATTATTCCACATCAAACGTAGATTATCAGAATTATGATCCGGCAAGAGACGTATCGCATCTAATGCCCGAAGCGCATTTCGATCATGTGTTGCTCAATAAGCTAACAACCTACAAACAATTAAAAGAATTAAAGAAGAAGAATTACCACATCTTCGTTAATCTCTGCGAAGGTTATTTGGAATGGGAAGTGCCATCCATCGATGTGATCTATTCTGCTGAATTGCTTGAGCTTCCTTTTACCGGCCCTACATCTTTATTATACGATCCTCCAAAAAAATTGATGAAGTATGTTGCGTTTACCGAAGGCGTAAAAACTCCGGCATACGCGATCGTTGATAGTGTTGACGATATTGAGGCCGAATGCCGCCATTTGAAATTCCCTCTATTTGTGAAACCGGCAAAAGCCGGCGATAGTTTGGGTATTGATGAAAAGAGCTTGGTTCATAATATTGAAGAACTAAAAGAAAAGGCAGAGGCTATTATTGAAGAATATGGTCCGCTGTTGGTTGAAGAATATATCGACGGAAGAGAGTTCACCGTAATGCTTGCCGCTAATGCAGAGGATGAAAAGACGGCGACGGTGTTCAAACCTGTAGAGTATATCTTTCCAGAGGGCAATCATTTTAAGACCTATGCCTTAAAAACATCGGAATTGCACCCCAATGCCAATATTGCTTGTAATGATCCGGTATTGGAAAAGGGCCTTAAAGAAGCCGCACAAAACATCTTCCGCAGCTTTGGCGGCGTGGGTTATGCCCGCCTGGATTTTAGGGTAAATGATAAGAACGAGATCTTCTTCCTGGAGATCAATTTTACCTGCTCGGTCTTCTATAAAGATGGCTATGAAGGCAGTGCCGATTATATCCTCAAACATGATGGTTTTGGCCAGGCGAATTTCCTCCGTCATATCATTGCCGAGGGAATGGCCCGGCATAGCCGCAGGCAGAAAAAGTACGTTATGAAGGGCAATTCTATTGCAGGATACGGAATTTATGCCAACCAACATATCGGCTATAATGAATTGATTTTCAAAGGAGAAGAGTCTTCCCAGCGCATCGTTACCCGCCGCTATGTGGATGAGAATTGGGATATTAAGGAAAAAGAAATATTTCGCAAGTACGCCTACCCTGTCAGCAAAGAGGTATTTTTGCTGTGGGATAACGATCCGGCAGGTTGGGCTCCGCAAAATCACAGTTGCGAACCAAATACCACCTATGAAGGACTGAATGTAGTAGCCTTGCGTGACATACAAAAAGGCGAAGAACTAACCCTCAATTACGCCTCCTTCCTGGACGAAAATATGGAGTCTTTCGTCTGCCAATGCGGCTCTCCCCATTGTTGCGGCCTCATCACCGGAATTACCAATAACTCGGTAACCGAAAGAGAAAAGGTGCACAACGATTAAACGCCACTGCGTTTTCACGGTCTTACTAGCCGCCCATTCTATTTTACTGCTTTCCGCACACTTTCGGGATTGCGCTTATTCACTGGTTTTAGGATCAAAAGAGAGTTTTATGTCAAGATTTCAGATATTAAGGAGCCTGATGATGAAGCATAGGTACCAGTTGATATTTACCTATTCTTTATTTTCATTGGAGATGTTGGGCAATTTGCTGCGGTTCTATTTTTTCGGGGAAGCCATTAACGATCTCATTAAAGGAAGCTATCATGGGTTGATCGTATTAACGGTGGTGCACCTTGTTTATCTTCTGATCGGAACTATTCGTCACATGTATGATACCCGGACCTATTCCGCTATTTATACTTCATTGGTCACAAAGTTCCTAAGCCGTCGTTTTAGTAAGATCGAAGTTTCAAAATTAAGCGCTCATTCAACCCTGGCTCGCGAATTTGTAGATTTCCTGGAACACGATCTTGTATATGTTATCGAGGCTGGTTACAATTTGTTGGGCTCCCTTATTATTTTATTCTTTTATGATAAAACAGTTGTTTTGATCTGCCTGGGCATATTGCTTCCGGTAATTATTGTAAGCCGGTTCTACGGCAGAAAGATGAAAATGCTAAACAAGCAAAAGAATGATGAATTAGAAAAACAGGTTGACATTATCTCTACCGGTAACAATACGATCATCCGCCAGCACTATGATAATTTACGCAAGTGGCAGGTGAAGATCTCGGATAAAGAAGCCTGGAATTTTGGCTTCATGGAAATAATGGTGTTGGTGGTGATCGGCGTTTCTTTACTCGTATCCAAACAAATGCACGGCTCTACAGTGCTTGCCGGAAGCCTGTTTGGTATCTATAGCTATATATTAAAATTCGCTTCTGGCCTTGATACCATTCCCTATACCCTACAGCGCTTGTCTTCATTAAGCGATATCACCCGCCGTATTGAATTACAGGCTGATGATTTTCCGGAAAAAGAGGTTAAGAAATCATCGGACAACACTTTTCTTCCAAGGATCATCAGCCAGGTGCCTGAGCTTTCGTTGTAGATCATCATCCTTCTTTTTGTTTCACGATCAGGAATCCATTGTTTTCCAATGGTAGATACCCATACTCAAAGCAGAAATTATATACGTTGCCTTTGGGGTTTGTGTAAGTATGTGTTATGTATTTAAATAGAAAGCCTCGCTCTAATAATTTTTCCAGGTTTGTTTTTATCATCCTTTCGTCTGATGGCAACAGTTCCTGTAATATGCGCCTGTTCTTGCGAAGCGCATTGTTGATATTACGCACCGTGTTGTTGCTGTCGGCTTTTATTTTATTATTGAACGCATTGCGACAATAATCATCACAAAATTTTTTATCCGTTCTGCCTTTAATGGATTTGTTGCAGGCCTGGCAATGTTTGGCCGGAGCTTCACTTATCATATGTTTGGGTTTTGGATTAACAGTGATCAACAAACGTTTACAAACGGATACATCCGCAAGTAAATGACTAAAAACCAGCTATTGCTTTTCTTCCGTCACATCTTTGTCTTGTCAACCGAAACACGTCGGCTGATTGAAATAAATTCAAAATCGGTCCGCTCTGCGAGACACAAAATCTAAAGACATGTACACATTAAAAAACAAAGTTCAGCTTATTGGCAACCTCGGCAATGCGCCAGAGATCAAAACCATTAGTGGCGATAAAAAACTGGCGCGCTTCAGTATTGCCACGAATGAAGTTTACCGAAACACTAAAGGTGAAAAGGTAAAAGAAACAACGTGGCATAACCTGGTTGCCTGGGGCAAAATAGCCGGCATTGTTGAGAAGTATTTGAATAAAGGAAGCGAGGTCGCCGTTGAAGGCAAGCTCATCAGCCGCAGTTATACAGATAAGGATGGCGTCAAGAAATACATCACCGAAGTGCAGGTGAATGAATTATTGATGCTGGGGAGTAAGGCAACTGCGTAATTCCTTTATTGAGATGGAAAAGGCTTTCACATGTCCCTCTGTGAGAGTCTTTCCATCTTTTTGTTCTCCTCAAGCCGGTACAATACTAAATATTTTTTATATAAATGTGAGGGGAAAAACACGCATTTGGAGAAAGAAAAAAACATTTGTTTCCCGTGGATTACGCAGATTGCGTAAATCGCTAATAAGTATTTCGTAAATTCGCTTATCGTTTATTTTCCCCGACACTTATTGTTATGCAAGTTATAGAGCGCAATGAACTATTTGATCTGGCCTATCGTTTCGTTACCGAAACCGGTGAAAATATATTCCTAACCGGAAAGGCTGGAACGGGAAAGACGACTTTTCTCAAATATCTAAAGGAAAATTGTACTAAAACTATAATAGTAGCAGCACCGACAGGGGTAGCGGCGATCAATGCCGGCGGCGTCACATTGCATAGCTTGTTCCAGCTTCCGTTTCACCCTTTTCTGCCAACAACGGCGCATAAGCAGGAATTGCTGGCTAAGATCAGGCACAATAAACAAAGACAGGAATTGCTGCGGAGAATGGAGTTGCTGGTGATCGACGAAATAAGCATGGTGCGCTGCGATGTGATGGATGCGATAGATACTATTTTAAAACATGTACGGCGTAATCATCATTTGCCGTTTGGTGGAGTGCAGGTATTGTGTATTGGTGACCTTCACCAACTTTCGCCTGTTGCGCAAAACCATGAATGGAAAATATTGAGCGAATATTATGAATCGCCTTTCTTTTTCGACAGTCATGCGGTTAAAGAACAGATGCCTCTGTTGATCGAGTTGAATAAGATTTATCGGCAAAAGGAGGAGTCATTTGTAGAATTACTCAACAAGGTTCGCAATAATAATATGAACGAGCAGGATTTTAAAGACCTGCACGATCGTTTTATTCCGGGATTCAGGCCATCGAATGATGAGGGCTATATCACACTTACTTCTCACAATAACCAGGCTGATCTTATCAACCACCGGGAATTACAAAGGCTGAATGCATCCGCATTTACTTACCAGGCGGTGATAGAAAATGATTTTTCGGAACATCTTTATCCCGCCGAAGCAGAATTGGTTTTAAAAGAAGGGGCACAGGTAATGTTCTTAAAAAACGACTCGGTACAGAAAAGATATTTTAATGGTAAGATCGGAACAGTGAGGTCTCTGGAAAAAGAAAAAGTTACAGTTGACTGTGATGGGGTGCTTATCGAAGTATCGAAAGAGACATGGGAGAATTCACGCTATACCCTTAACCGCGCCGATGGAAAATTGGAGCAGGAAACATTAGGCTCTTTCACACAATACCCGTTGCGGCTGGCATGGGCGATCACGATACATAAAAGCCAGGGGCTCACTTTTGATAAAGTAATGATCGACGCTGGCGCTGCATTCAGCAGCGGACAAGTTTATGTTGCTTTGAGCAGGTGCACCAGCCTGGAGGGTATTGTTTTGCTTTCAAAAATTCCATCTTCTGCTATTTATAGTAATGCAAGCGTAATAAAAGGACAGCGTTTACTTACACATAAGGGTGAACTTGCGGAACGTTTTGCGGGAGCCCGTCAGGCGTTTACCCATCAGTTGTTGGAGGAAATATTCTCTTTTAACGAGTCCGTGGCTGCTTGCGATCTTTTGCACTATAATATCAGCCAACAGCGGGATAAATTAAATGCTGATGCGGCATCATGGATAGCTGCTTTCAAAACGGGCCTCGACGCTGACAAAGCCCTCGGTTTGAGGTTTATCAACAGCATCGGTGCTTTAATGAGGGAAGAAGCTATTGTTGAAAATAATTCCGCTCTGCAGAAAAGGATCAGCGACGCGGCTAATCATTTTTATCCGGCATTTTCTATCCGGCTGGATTCTATTCGTAATCACCCGTTGATAACTGAGCATAGAGAGGTAGCAAATATTATTAATGAGCATTTGCAGCAATTATATCTGTCTTTGAATGCTGTTACTTATTTTTTACAGTATTGTAAAGCATCCTTTTCTATTACACTTTTTTTACAGCACAAATTGCAATATATTTTACCCAGGGTTAATTTAACCAGCTATGCTAGTGGAAAGAAACAGGTCGTTTCCGATGTGTCAAACACCGGGTTGTATGATACATTACGGCACTGGAGAGATGGTATCTGCGCAGAAACAGATCTGCCGATCTATATGGTGGCCAACCTGGCTTCTATAAAGGAGATCTGTGATTATCTGCCGTTGACAAAAAAAGACCTGATGCTAATAAGCGGTTTCGGAAAGGCAAAAGCAGAAAAATACGGAGATGAAATTTTAGATATGGTGCAAGACTATTGCAACAGGCATGATCTTGAAACAAATATGCCAACCAGGGTTGACCCTCCTAAAAAAGAGCGAAAGAAAAAAATCGTTGAGCTAAAACCCGACAGACCAGATACTAAGTTGCTTTCATTCAATTTATACAAAGAAGGAAAAGATATCGCTGGTATTGCCATGGAAAGAAATTTGGCCGCAAGCACCATAGAAAGCCATCTTGCGCATTTTGTAGGAAAAGGCGAAATTGATATTAACGAATTTGTTACCGCTGAAAAACAAAAATTGATCCGTGTAGTTGCAGCTGAGTTCGGGTTGTTAAGCCATAAAACTATTATCGAAAATCTGCCGGAAGGGTATACTTATGGTGAAGTAAGAATGGTAGCAGCTTTGATCAATTCTGAAGCCGGGGCCGATGCAATTCGAGCCTCTTGAGGAAGCCTTTCTTATCTGCCGAAATCATCCTGCAGTCTTATTATGTCGTTTTCGTCACTGGGATTTTGCGCGTCGGTGTGCTGCCAGATCTCAGCCACAATACCCCATTCATCCAGCCCGATCAGCCGATGGCGGTCTCCTTGCTTTAGCTTGATGATATCGCCCAGGCTCAGATTGGCGGTTTGTTTTTCCTCATCCGTATCGCTGATCCCCACACTGGCGCGGCCTCCGATCAATTTCCATAATTCTGCCCGGCGATGGTGATATTGCCAGCTCAATCTTTTTCCCGGGGCGACGATCAGTATCTTAGGACTCAGTTTGTTGCGTTGCGAAATGTCTTTTTCTTCCAACTTCGGAAAGAAGATATTAATAAACTTCTCGGCTTCTTTTTCTTCAATAACAAAAAACCCTCCCCATGGTCGGTTGTCGTCCACGTTGACAATATTCAAATTTAATGATCGCAAGCGATCTGCTACAGCCTCAAATACCTGGCCTTTTGTGATCTGTGAAGAAAAAGAAAGATTCATAATGCTGGAGATTTATCTTCCCATGAAAACCATTAATATTTGTACGTCGCTGGGATTAACGCCTGATATCCTCGATGCTTGTCCCAGGGTTCTTGGTTTTATTTTGTTGAATTTCTGGCGTGCCTCATTACTCAATGAAACCAGTTTTTCATAATTAAAATTATCCGGTATGATCAGGTCCTCGAGCTGGCTCATTTTAGTAACCAACTCTTTTTCCTTTTCGATATAGGTTTCGTATTTTATCTGGATCTCAGCCTGCTCAAGCGTTTCGGCTTCAAAACCCGATAAAGCATCCTTTATTTTCGGGATATGTTTGATCATATCCGCCAGTCCGATCATTGGGCGAAGTATGAGCTGGGCGGCTTTTTGCCTGCTTGATAACGGAGACGACTGTACGCTTTCCAAGAAAAGGTTGGCATCCGATGGCTCGATCGGTAATGCGGATAATATTTCTTTTATTTTTTCGACGCCATCTTTCTTTGCTTTAACTTTTTCCATCCTCTCCTGGGAGGCTAGTCCTAACCGGTAGCTTTTTTCCGTAAGGCGAAGATCTGCATTGTCCTGGCGCAACAATGTTCTAAATTCGGCGCGACTTGTAAACATCCGGTAAGGCTCATCCGTGCCTTTGTTGATCAGGTCGTCGATCAGAACGCCGATATAAGCTTCGCTCCTTTTTAAAATAACCGGATCTAACTCCCTCGCTTTTTGATGTGCATTGATACCAGCCATTAAACCCTGGCAGGCAGCTTCTTCATAACCCGTTGTTCCGTTTATTTGCCCGGCGAAAAAGAGGTTCGCTATTAATTTCGTTTCAAGGCTAAATTTTAATTGTGTAGGGGGAAAATAATCATACTCAATAGCATAGCCAGGCCTGAACATGCGGCAATTTTCAAAACCTGGAACGAGTGTAAGTGATTGATATTGAACATTTTCTGGCAAAGATGTTGAAAAGCCATTAACATATATCTCAATAGTATTCCAACCCTCCGGCTCCACAAATAACTGGTGGCGATCCCTTTCAGCAAAACGGCTTATTTTATCCTCAATGCTGGGGCAATACCTTGGGCCGGTGCCTTGGATCCTTCCTTGGTACATCGGACTTTTTTCAAAGCCTGTTTTCAGTAATTCGTGAACTTTTTCATTGGTGTAAGTGATCCAACAACTTTTTTGTTGCTCGGGCCTTATTCTTTCAAAATCTAAAAAGCTAAATCCCGGGATCCCTTCATCGCCTTTCTGTTCTTCCATTTTTGAATAGTCAAGGCTACGGCCATCGATCCTTGGCGGGGTTCCTGTTTTCAGCCGATCGCTTTCAAAACCCAGGGAGACCAATTGCTCTGTTATTCCGGTTGTTGCTTTCTCCGCCATTCTGCCGCCGCCAAAATTCTTCTCTCCAATATGAATAACGCCATTTAAGAAAGTGCCGTTGGTTAAAACTACTGATTTTGCCTTTATTTCATGTCCTAGCCCTGTTGAAACGCCGTAAACACGACCATCTTTTATCAAAAGCCCATTTACGGTATCTTGGTAAAAATCCACATTTTTTGTGTCTTCCAGCATGCTTCTCCAGGTTGCGGCAAACAACATGCGGTCGTTTTGCGCTCTTGGGCTCCACATGGCCGGCCCTTTCGATCGATTGAGCATACGAAACTGAATCATACTCTTATCGGTGACAATCCCACTATATCCCCCCATTGCGTCAATTTCCCTAACAATCTGTCCCTTGGCGATGCCGCCCATCGCGGGGTTGCAACTCATCTGGGCGATGGTCTGAAGATTCATGGTTACAAGTAAAACTTTACTACCAATATTAGCGGCAGCCGCAGCAGCTTCGCAGCCGGCGTGACCAGCTCCAACAACAATTATATCATATTCGGGAAACATGGGTGCAAAGGTACGATATCGGTAAAGAATTGAATATGTTAGAAATAAACGGCATTTGTGTTCCACGTGGAGCACCCAAAATGTAAATGTTTCCCGTGGAACATTAGCTAAAATAACGCTGGAGGTTCTTATCTTCTTCTAGGCGCATGGCTGCTTTGTCCTTTGGGCTCTTATCTCGATAGCCGCATAGGTGCAGGGCGCCGTGAAACATAACCCGATGAAGCTCTTCCTTTATAGAAACCCCGAGTTTGTTGGCGTTCTCCCTCACTCTGTCAACACTGATATAGATATCTGCGTCGGTGACCCTGAGGGATTCGGATAGATCAAAGGTTATGATATCGGTATAGTAATCATGTTTGAGGAAACGCCGGTTTATTTCGAGCAAGTCCTTGTCGGTGCAAAAAATGTAGCTCAAGGATCCCGATTCTTTCCCATAAGACTTAAAAAGCCTCGCAATAAACCCCTTTAACTTTTTCCTATTAGCAAGCGTAATGTTGGTGTTCTGAAAAAAGAAGGAAATAGCCATAGTTAATTTCTTAAATCGAAATTAGATAACAATGGCGAATTGATACATTTGTGGCCTGTTAATAAAGCAAAAGATAAAATCTACCAAATGAAAAAAAGGCTCTCGGAAATGAAGATCGGGGAAACGGGCGTGATCAACTCTTTTGAAAATGATGTTATTTTTCTGAAGCTTATGGAGATGGGCTGTGTTCCCGGAGAAACCGTTAAGATCGATCAAGCCGCGCCACTGGGTGGACCGATATCAATAAGCGTTGCGGGTTATCATCTTAGCTTACGCCTGGATGAAGCGGAGATGATTTGGATAGAAGAAATACACATCAATAGCAAATAAACTAACATAAATAGCTCATTTACTTTTAGTTATGAAGATAGGGCTCTTTTTTGGATCATTCAATCCTGTGCATACGGGCCATCTTATCATTGCTAATTATGTAGCCAATAATACAGATCTCCAACAGGTTTGGTTCGTGGTTTCTCCCCAAAATCCCTTCAAACAATCATCCTCCTTGCTCAATGAGTATCACCGTCTGCATATGATCCAGTCTGCCATAGACGGTGAGAATAAACTAAGGGCCAGTAGTGTAGAGTTTAAATTACCAAAACCCTCCTTTACTGTAGATACGCTCGCCTACCTGGCCGAAAAACATCCCGGGCATGAATTTTCTTTAATTCTTGGCAGCGATAGCTTTCAAAATCTGAATAAATGGAAGAATTATGAAGTACTCGTAAAAAGTTATTCCTTCTATATCTATACGCGACCCGGGTTTGAAATAAAACAGGATTGGGGTGCCGCCTTTATTTTGCTTTCCGCGCCATTGCTTGAAATTTCGTCTACCCGTATCCGTGATATGATAAAAGAAAAGAAATCGATACGCTTTTTGGTTCCGGATTCTGTAAAGGATGAGATCGAGGCGAATAGCTATTATCGCAGTTGATCAGAATATCCAGCCTAATAAGAGACAGAACAATACGATGAAAGGGGCTGGGATCTTTGTAAGTTGCAACACCAGGAAGGTTCCGGCAATAACACCGATATTCAAAAAACTGATCGCGTTAAAAGATATGATGGACACGTCTTTTAACAAATAAAGTGTAGCCGCCCACATAATGCCCACCACCACCGCATTGATCCCTTCCAGTGAACGATAGACCACCACAAATTTCTTTAGCTTTTGCCATACAGGGAAAAAGAATAACACCAGCAATGCGCTGGGCAGAAATATGGCTACCGAGCCGATCACGCAACCCAGGAACTGGTTGCTGCTACCTCCTTTTTTCATTGCAATGCCGCCAGTAAACGAGGCTATGGAAAACACTGGCCCGGGTATCGCCCTTACTATTCCAGCCCCGGTCAATAGTTCATCTCTTTCTATCCGTATCGCTCCGGCGCTGTCTTTTTGCATCCTGGGTGAGGCGGGTCTTGCAACATATTGATCAAGCATCATAGGAATAAGTACATCGCCGCCGCCAAACACGAAACTTCCAAATCGGTAAAAGTTCTCAAACAGGTTAAAGGCTTTTCTGTTCTCCCATTGTTGCTTTCTTGCTACCTCACTAAAAACACCTGCAATAACGAAGATCAAAACGAAGAGCCAGATATTCGTCCAACGGATCTGCCTCGGTCTCACCACTTCTCTCTCTGGTATACGTCGGCTGCTGAAATTGGTAGCGATTCCCCCACAAACTATCAGTATCGGAAAAACCCAGGGTGTTTTAAAAAGAAAATAAGTGGCCCCGGTTGCAACCAACATGATCACCTGTGTGATAAGATTCGTCACTGATATTTTGAATGCCTTAAAAGCAGCATAGGCCAAAAATCCAATCGCCATCGGCTGGATAAATTGAAAGATACTGGTATTAAGATTTTGCTTTCCGATAGCCCCTACCAAAAAAGACAAGCCTCCCATAAGCACACAGGCCGGCAATATCCAAATGATAAGCGTAAGCACTGCAAGCGGTATCCCGCCTCTTTTATAGCCGATAAGCGTAAGTGTTTGGGTAGAGGAGGCTCCCGGTAGAAGTTGGCAGAACGAAATGTATTCCATCAGCTCGTCCTTTGTGATGTCTCTGCGCCTATCCACAAATGTCTTCATGACCATTCCCAAATGCCCTTGCGGCCCGCCAAAAGCAGTGACGCTATGCAGGAACACTGCTTTTAAAAAGGGAATATGCCTTAGCAACATGGTCTAAAAAATTATGATTTCAAATCATTTCTTCAACCCGATCTCTCTTAGCCGCTCATCGAGATATTCACCGGCGCTGATATCGTCATAAGCCTTCGGGTGTTCTTTGTCAATACAGGACTCAAGACATTTTAAACTCATTTTACTTTTCGGATGAAGAAAGAATGGAATAGAAAAGCGGGATGTGTGCCATAGCTCCCGTGGTGGGTTGACAACCCTGTGAGTTGTGCTACGCAGTTTGTTATTGGTGAAACGTTGCAACATGTCGCCAACATTTACCACTATCTGTTCTGGTAATGATGTAACAGCGACCCAATCGCCTTGCATACTTAATATTTGTAAACCATCGGCAGAAGCACCTACTAAAAGTGTTATAAGGTTAATGTCTTCGTGTTGCTCCGACCGGATAGCGCTTTCTGGTTCATAAGTAATTGGCGGATAATGTATCGCCCTCAATATAGAGTTGCCATTGTACACAAATTCATCAAAATAATTCTCGTTCAATTCAAGATACAACGCTATCGCTTGCAACAAAGCGGTGCCCGATCCTTCAAAGGCCCTGTAAGCATCGGCAAATGTCTTATCAAAGCCCGGCACTTCCTTAACTAAAACATTCGGAGGGTATTGTTCCTCTTTATAATTATCTCTCGGCGTTTGCCCGTATTGAAAAAATTCTTTCAGGTCGGGCGCTTCACTTCCTTTGGCGTGTTCCTTTCCAAAGCTTGTGTAGCCACGCTGTCCGGCTAGACCGGGAATTTCGTGCGTTCTTTTTTGTTCCAGGGGAAGAGAAAAGAATTGTTGCACATATTTATACAGGTCGCCGATCAACTCATCGGAAATACCATGATTTTTTACCGCAACAAAACCAACCTCTTCGTATGCCTTTCCCAGCTGTTGAACGAAGTTTTTTTTTCTTTCCGGATCGCCGGATAAGAACTCCGCAAGGTCTACTGATGGTATCGCCATCTTATTTTTAATTTATGTTAAGCGAAAATAGAATAATGTAGATTTGGACATGAAAAAATACAAAAGTTATTTTTTATCACACACTAATATAACACCGATTTTACTCCTTTCATCACTATCTTTTTTTTTCGCCTGCAGCAAAAAAAATTATAGTTCACAACCACAGTATCAATTTAAAAGCCAATCGCAAAAACCCGACTATCGCGATTTGAATTACTGGGCCGCTCATCCCTGGAAAAAAGACCTTTCAGATAGCGTGCCAAAGCCTCTCCGCGACACTTACCAACAAGATTCTGCGGCAGATGTCTTTTTTATACACCCGACAACCTTGACCGAAAATACCGATCCGCGGTGGAATGCTGATATTGATGATGCAG
>Ga0193753_10002647_pt1 | contig 13901 bp, 16 predicted proteins | sample H1c2metaG_FD_144925 | JGI IMG/M metagenome (GOLD analysis project Ga0193753, IMG submission 144925) | Soil microbial communities from a riparian zone of the East river system, Colorado, United States - H1c2 | ecosystem: Environmental > Terrestrial > Soil > Riparian zone | place: USA: East... | reverse complement strand
CGACCGGATCGGGATCCTCCGGGTCGCCGGCCGCCGGACCGTCGTCGATCGCGCCGCGCAGCTGGTCGAGCGGCGGCATGAAGCTGCCCTGCCCGGCCCCGCGCTGCGCCGGCGGCATGCGCGCGGCCTCCGGCTCGGTCGACGGCGCGGTCGCCGGCGATGACGATCGCGCGCCCGGCTCCGGCGACTCGCGCGCCGGATCGGTCGACCCGACCTCTCGCGCCGGGATGGCCGCGGCCAGCCGGCTGGTCAGCGGACGCTTACCGGCCGCCGCGCGCCTGGCCCGGACCGCCTCGTCGCCCGCGCCTCCGATCGAGCCCGCGTCCCTTCGCCTGCCCCGGGTCGGCATCGGCTCAGCCCCACACCGGTGTCGTCGAACACCACCACCGCCCACTCGCCATGCCCGATTGTCGAGCAAGCCCCCGGCCGACTGTCAACGCCGCGGTCAACGGTGAGCCGCAGGACCCATCGCGCAGCTCGCGGCGCCGTGAGGACCAGCACACGCCCGCCGGCCGCGAACACCCGCATCTTCGCCGACCGCGTCGGCGAGACCCTCGCCGAGCTCGAGCGCGAGCCGGGCAAGCCGATCGTCGCGTGGCCGGCGCGGGCCTGGTCTCGACCCTGGCCCGCCCGCGGCTGGTCGACGAATACAGCCTCATCGTGCACCCGGTAGTGACGACGAAGAAGTAGATCGTCGACACGGCCTGATGGACGAGGAACATCAGCGCGGGTCCGGCGATCCGCGCGAGCACCGGGTAGCATCGAACAGGCCGTTCGTCGCATGCCGCAGGCCGCGCTCTGGCGCGAATGGCATGAGCGCGGCTTGCAGCGTCCGCTCGAAGCATCCGTCATGACGCCCGCGGACAGCGCGACCACGACCAAGAGCTCCGACGACATCCCGCCGAGCGCTTGGCCGGGCCTCGAGCGGTCTCAACTTTGTCGCGCAGCCGGGGGCCGGATTCACCGTCGGGGGGGCTGCATGGGCTGCGCGACCCCGCCACCCACCGACCAGGTCGATGAGTCGCGCCTCGGCGTCGGCCACCTCGGCCGCCGTGACGACCGTCTCTCCAGGTCCGCCGAGAAGCGCAGCAGTGCAAGCGCTCCCTCGCTGCCGAAGCATCGCGCAGCGATGAGGCGGTACAGCGCGGCCTGACCGAGATCGACGGCAGGCCGTCCTCGCCGCAGCTCGAGCTCGATCGCACAGGTGCGCTCCCCCGCCAGCCGAACCGCCTCCGACCATCCAGGCGCCCGGAGCTCGCATGCGAGCTCCTGTTCGGCCGCAAAGCAGGCGGCGACAGTCTGTCAGCTCGTCGTCCCCGCCGCTGCGCGCGTTCGACTGCGAAGATCGAGTACCAGGTCGGTGAGCCACGTCCGAGCTGTCAGATGGCACGCCGGAAAGTGGATAGGAAGAATAGAGCCCGCTTCCCGAGGGCGGCGAGTCCCGCGCGGACCGCAGGTTGGGAGGAAGGGCCTGCTCGCGACCGCGTCGCGGATCGAGGACCATGGCGACTCACGTAGCTCTCAACTTCGTCGGACGGGCCACGGATGCCCTGGCGCCCCCGGCCTTGGATGGCCCCGAGGCGGTAGCACCCTGCGCAAGCTCGGCCTCGAGCCGCCGTCCGCGGCGGCGACGCCGACGCCCCCGTCCTCACCGAGGTGGGGAACCGGATCCTCGACGCCAGGTTGCCCCGCGGCTCCCACGCCGTGGACCTCGAGGCGCTCGACGCCGCGTTCGACCTCATGCCCGGCCTGGTCGGCCACGGACTCTTCCTCGACGAGGCCGACCTCGTGCTGATCGAGGACGCCGAGGGCCGGGCGACGCAGCGGCCGCGAGCGAGTTGATCCAGTCGTCTACCGAGCACAGAACCGGTTTTCGTTAGTGGACTCTAGCCAGCAGCAATTTTCGCAGACGCATCCCCGGGTACCTGCGTGGGCGACAACCCTGTGAGGAGTGCATAGGCAGTCAGGGCCCTTTCCAAGAGGTCGTCATAGGTCAAAAACTCATCAATCTTATACTGCCCCTCAATAAGACCGACATAGGCACGGACGTCCTGAATGCCACCAAATGCCTGCTGCGTGGTACGACTCATTATAATTGCAGTCTTACATCGAGCCTGAATATTCGGATAACGACTCCTGAGCTCCTCATAATGGGATTGAATATAGTGTTTCCATTCGGCAACCTGAAAAGTGCTCTGATTTACTTCGGCACGGGGCTGCCCTTGAACGGTGGCAACGGACTTCGACGGCCGCTCGATCTCAACAAGCTTATACGCCTGCCCCGGATACACAACCAAGAAGTCGGGCTCCAAGTATTTCTTGCCCACGGGGGACGTGGCGCCGTCGGGGTAGACGAATCTTGGCTTGCTTTCACATGTACCGTACACATCAATTAACAACGGATGTTCCACAAGAAGGCGATGGAACGCGGACTCGACGGCCTCGCCCTTTTTCATAAGTGCGGCCCGCAGCGCGTCGATCGCAGCCTTGAGTCTTCCAAGCTGATCCGCATAGATGCCGGCCCACGACGAATCGTCTCCTAGTGACAGAATGCCGCCACCATCCCTATTCGCAAATACGGTCGCGAGATCCCGCTTGATGTCCCTCTGAGCGCGCAGCCTGGCGTACCTCACGTCCCATGCAGCTGTGTCTGAGTAGCCATGAAACTCGACGTGAGAGAAGAAGCGGCGACTGTTCAGGTCCGCCGGAAAGACGCCCAGGTTTCGAATTACATGGGGCTCTCCGATGTGCAATATCTCCTTCGGCAGTCTAATGTCCAATATCGGCCCAAATGCGCCATATGTAAGCGCGGCAATCACATCCCGGTAACGTCCCCGAACCGGATGCACACGCAGAGCGATTCCGGTATGGAGATCTTTGCTTATTTTAGTTCTTCCAATACCCGCAACCTGTCCCCTCCAAATACTTACAGGCAACGCGCTCTTGGAAACAATTCGATAGATCCCATTGCCCTTGCCGAACAACCCTCGGGAGCGAAGCATTTCGTCAACGCTTACCGGAGTTCTGGTCGGCTCGTAGTCAACCTTGATGGCTGGGCCACCAGCTATATACCAGTCGTCACCCGGTTCCGGCCGAACTTCGTTTATTACGACGCCATCGGACGCGATGAACACATCGAAGGTCGCGGCCTCCAGAAAAGGGGAGATTGGAAGTTGGGGGTATCCCGCACCTTGCGGGGGCGGCTTGACTGCCCTGTCATACGAATCTCGATATTGCCGAGCATACGCTAGGATAAAACTGGATATCTGGGCATTCGTCGCAGGAATCATTCGAACAATTTCTTTGAATTTGAAGATTTCGACTGGTTACTGGATCCGACCAACCCGATGATTTACGGCTTCCAATCGCCTTTACAAGTTTGCATTTCTACCCGATCACGCTCGGGACCTTGGCCGGCCGATGGACCGAGAGGTCGTACTGCGCCTGAAGGTTCATCCAGAAGTCCGGCGTCGTCCCTAAGGCGCCGGCGAGGAGCCAGGCCGTATCCGGGGTGATTCCGCGCTTCCCCTTCACCAGCTCATTGATGCGCTGCACGGGGACACCGAGGTGCGCGGCGAGCCGCACCTGGGTCACCTCCATCGGGACCAGGAACTCGTGCAGCAAGATCTCACCCGGATGGGTCGGGACCCGCTGCGTGGGAACGCTCGACTGGCGAGCCATGCTCGCTCTCCTTTACTGATGTGCCTGCCTGCACGGCAGGAAGTTGTCGCTCCTAGTGATAGTCGAGGAGCCGTACGCCGGCGGGGCCGCCCGGGGTCCAGCGAAACACGATCCTCCACTGGTCGTTGATCCGGATGCTGTGATGTCCTCGGAGGCGCCCTTTCAGCTCTTCCAGCCGGTTTCCGGGCGGGCTCCGGAGATCCTTCAGGTCGGCGGCGGCGTGCATCATGTCCAGCTTTCGATGAGCGATCGGCAGAAGATCACGAGGGAAGCGGCGAGTGCGCGCGTTGACGATGCCGTTCCAGATGTCCCGCGTCGCCGGATCCGCGAAGCTCTGGATCACCCTCCGAGTTTAATGCCTTCACGGATGCCGTGCAATCGAACAGTTCCGATCGGCCAGTCGCCGCGTCAGGCGATGTCCTCCGGGCTTCGTGTCCCCGTGGATAGGAAGAATAATGCCGTTTCCCGAGGGTCGCCGAGTCCCGCGCGAACGCAGGTTGGGTAGGAAGGGCCTGCTCTCAACCACGTCGCCGATCGCGGACCATGGCGACTCCGTAGCTCTCAACTTCGTCGGACCGGGCCACGGATGCCCAGGCGCCCCCGGCCTGGGCTGGGCCCGAGGCGGTAGCGGTACATCGCTGCACAGTAGTGCTGGGGGGCTTCGACGCGTCGAGTGGATAGGAAAATGGAGCCCGCTTCCCGAGGTTCGGCGAGTACCGGACCCGTCTTCGACCGAACTCAGAGCGCGACGCGTTGCGCGCTCTCACGCGATCATCAGCAGGGCGAGCGCGACAGCAAGGTTCCCGAGGGCAGCGGCGACCTCCGCTACGTCGGGTGGGGCGGCGGCCCCCGAGGAGCGCACGATCGGCGGGGTCGGCGTCAGCGGGCTGCCAGAGGAGAAGGACCTGGCGCTGGCCGGCCTCGGCATCGCCGCGCTGGGACACGTCCCTACGTGACGGATGGCAGCCGACGTCTGTCCCGCACGCTCGTCGACAGCTTGATGGAGATCACGGCGCCACGACCTCCGTCGATCCGTCTGCCAACAGAAACGGAAGGCGGGTGTCCAATGGACGATGGATGTCTGCCTGGTCCTGACCCATCGGTGCAACCTGGCCTGTGGCTACTGTTACGCTGGCGAGCACCACGGTCGCCAGATGGAGGACACGGTCCTCGATCGGGCGGTCGACCTCCTGTTCTCCGATGGCGCCGAGGTGGCGCAGCTCAGCTTCTTCGGCGGAGAGCCGTTCCTGCGCTTCGCGGCCATGACCCGCGCGGTGGAGCGCGCGCGCCGGCGCGCGGACGAGCGCGGCGCCGAGCTGCTCCTGCAGTGCACCACCAACGGCACCCTCCTGGACGGGGAGCGCGTGCGGTTTGCCGTGGCCCACGGCATGCGGGTGACCCTCTCCATCGACGGGGTGCGCGAGGCCCACGATCTCCATCGCCCGCGCGCCGGCGGGGCGTCGAGCTTCGATGCCTGTCACCGCGGCCTGCACGTCCTGCTCGACGGTGGCGCGCGGACCGACGCCGGGATGGTGATCAGCCCGCAGACGGTGCCGTTCGTCTCTCGATCGGTCAGCTGGCTGTGGAGCGAGGGCATCGAGGTGGTCCGCACCAGCCTGGTGCTCGACGCGACCTGGGAGCTGCAGGACCGCAACGAGCTGCGCGAGCAGCTGTGGGCGGTGGCGGCGGAGATGGTCGCGCGCCGGCGGAGCGGCGAGGCAGCCGAGCTGGAGGCGCTCGCCGACAGGCGCCCGACGCGCGCGAGCCGGCCCCGACCGCAGGTCGTCGTGGCCACCGACGGAGACCTCTACCCGTGCGCGCCCATGGTCGGCGAGGACCGCGCAGCGGGGCCCGAGGCGGGCCTGCGCATCGGGCACCTGTCGGACGGTCCGGAACGCATCGCCGAGAGCGTGGCGTCTCGCGGCGCCGGCTGCGCTCGCGGGGTCGCCTGCGCCTGCGCCGCCTACCTGGAGACCGCCAGCCGGACCGATCCCGGTCCGATCGGCGTCTGGTACGGCCATCTGTGCGCGCGGATCCGCGCCGCGATCGCCGACCAGCTGCGGGAGGTCGCCGCGCCGAGGGGCGGCCGGCGCCGGCCATTCCTGATCGGCCTCGCCGCGGCGGTCGGCGGCGCCGCGATCGCGGGATCTGCGCTCCTTCGCGCCGGGCTCGGCGACGATCCTCCGCGCGCCGCCATCCCCCCGCGCCCCGCGAGGCTCGAGCCGCCGCCGGAGGCCGCCGACGATCGGTCCGCCGAGGCCGAGCGAGAGCGGAAACCAGAGGAGCTCGAGCGGCTGCGCGAGGAGCGCAGGCGGCGGCGACCCGACCGGGTGAGGATCCAAGGCAGGCTCCACGACCCCCTCGTCGGCGCTGAGGACCCGCTCGACGACCTCGACTGAGGAGCGGCCCCGCGGCGGGACCGGCTCAGGGGCGAAAGAGCGGCCACGGCGCCTCGGCGTAGCCGATCGAGAAGGTCGACTCGCAGCCGCAGCTCTCGAAGTCGCAGCTCGTGCATGCGCCCGCGCAGTCGTCGATGCCGAGGTACCACATCCGGACCGTGTCCGACTCGACCAGCACGGTCGGGGCGAACGCGCCGCAGGCGTCGAACCCGCCCGGATCGGCGACCAGCGCCGGCGTGGGCGCCACGTCCCAGGGGCCGAAAGGCTGCTGGCTGCGCGCGACTCCCGTCATCCGCGGCTCGTCGCCGAGCCCGCCGGTGAAGAACAGATAGAACCATCCGTCGTCACCGACCAGCATGGTCGGCTCGGCGACGCCCGACGCCATGAAGGAGGGCTGATCGCGCGCGGTCAGGACCGGTGCGTCGTGCCGTGTCCAGGCGCCGAGCTCGTCACGGGTCGCGCCGGCGAGCGAGGTGCCGGGCGGCCCCTCGCACGGCAGTCCGTCGTGATAGTCGTCGACGCACCACGCGGTGTAGACCATGCGGAGCGCCTTGCCGTCGCGGAACGGCACCGCGCTGAAGATGTCGTCCCCGTCCGCGCTCCCCGGGATTGGCTCCAGGATCGGCGCGTCGCTGGCGCGGACGAACGTCTCGCCGTCGGTCGAGGTGGCCAGGCCGAGCGCGGCCGGCGGCCGGTTGCCGTCCTCGTCGAGGTCGAGGTAGCCGGAGTAATAGAGCTCGTAGCCGTCCGCGGTCCGGACCAGCGCCGCCGTCTCGATGTTCTCGTCCCACTCGCCCGGGCGCGAGCGCAGCACCACTCCCTCGACGAACGGATCGTCGCCCGCCACGAGCGCCCAGGCGATCCCGTCGGTCGAGGTCGCTTCGCACAGGCCGCCCGTGTCGGCGCCGGTCACGCAGGTGTAGACCATGCGGTACACGTCGTCATCGCGGATCACGGTCGGGTCCGACGCGAGGAAGGCCCCGCCCTCGAAGACCTGGCCCCTGAACTGGCGCTCGGGGAGCTTGCTGAATTCGACCGTCCACCCGGACGGCTCGACCGAGGCGTCGACGCCCGCGTCGACCGCGCCGGCGTCCGACCCGGGCCCCGGGGCCGCGTCGATGTCGCCGTCGGCTCCGCCGCCGCCGCAGGCGATGCTGCCAGCCAGCGCGACGAACGAGATCCACTGAAGAACGCGCACGATGGGCATCGCGGGCTCCAATTGCAAGAGGTGATCCGGGGCGCGTCGTCGAGCTCATGAGGACATGGCACATGGCGCCGTCGGATTCCCCCACACTGGCTCCCCGAGCCGTGCAGGAAGACGACACCACACTGTCGTCGACTCCGGCCTGCCAGGAGGGTCCGCGCGCCCCGGGGCCTCATCTCGGGCGGGCCGACGGATCGGGCGTCGCGCGGCCCGGGCCGGCGCCGCGACGTCATACGTGGTCGGTCGGCCCTCGGCCGACGTTCGATGCGTGCCTCCTCCCGAGATCTGATTTCGCCGCTGGGCACCCCTGCCGGGCGCCCGCCCTGGGTTCTCGAGGAGGTCGTGTATGCCAGTCGTCCGCGTCGTGCGGGACGAGCTCGCCTACGAGGGCGGGCCCGCCATTCTCTCGGATCTCTCGATCACGTTCGAGCCCGGCTCAACCGGGCTGGTCGGCGCCAACGGCGCGGGCAAGGCCACGCTGCTCCGCCTCGTCGCCGCGAGCTCGGCCCCACCGCCGGCGCGGTCGAGATCGAGCCGCGCGGCGCGCCGGTGCGCCTCGTCGCTCAGCGGGTCGATGAGCCGTCCGGGGGCGGAGGAGCTCGCCGGCGCGTGCGACGGGGCGGCGCGGCGCTGGATCGATCTCTTCGCCTCGACCCCGCGGCGCTGCCGCGTTGGCCGACCCTCTCGCCGGGCGAGCGCAAGCGCTGGCAGCTCGCGGTCGCCCTCGCCGCGGTGGATAGTGGATGGGAATAAAGCCCGCTTCCCGAGGGTCGGCGAGTCCCGGATGCCCTGGCGCCCCCGGCCTAGCCTGGGCCTGAGGCGGTAGCAGGCGCAGGGAAGGCCGTGGACGCGCGCACCGACCTGTACGCGCTGGCGGCGATCGCCTACCGATGCATCACCGGAGGTCCGCCCTACCGGTCGCGCAGCGTCCTGTCGGTCATCCACGACGTCATACGCGAGATGCCGGTGAGGCCCAGCGCCCTGGCCGAGGTCTCGCCGGAGATGGACCTCGCCCTCCTGATCGGCATGGCCAAGGACCCCGCCGCGCGCTTCGCCAGCGCGGCCGAGCTCACCGCCGCGATCGATCGGGCCCGTCACGGCCAGCTGTCCGACGCTGCGCCGCCGTGGCGAGGAGCTGGCCGCCTCCATCCGTGGCGGCAGCGCTGGTAGTCACGGTGCCGCTGCGCGACGTGAGCTCGGCCTGAAGCGACTCGTAAAGGTAGTCCTCCGCAGTCCACTCCTCCTCGGAGCCTGGCGGACTAGCGGGGACTGAGCGGGGACTAGCGGCTCGAAGGGCGAGCGAGGCCCGGCATCTTGAGCTGACGCGCTTCGGCACCGGCGTGGTCCGTGACCACGATCGTGCGGCTCATCGCTCAACGCCGACCGTCGGCCGATCCGCGATGGCGACCCGCTGTCCTTGACTCCTCTTCCCGCTCCTCCTCAGGACGTGGATTGGATGAACGACGATGACCGATGACCGATGACGGCCGCAGTACTCTGGAGTCGTCCGACGGCGACCCATCACCTGATGGGCTGCGCGGTGCCTGCTGGCGCTTCCCGTCGGTCCAGATCGACGTCGAATCGCTTCGCTGCCGCCGTCAGTACGGATTCGACTTTCTGGGCAAAGGCGTCGAAATCCTCTGGCCGCGGTGCTGGCTTGATCCGCCCCGAGGATGTCGGATATCGATACGATGTGGCAAACGCAGCGAGCGGTTCGATCTCCTTGAGCGAGGCCTTGAGAGGGTTCTCGTCGGGGATGTGATCGACCATCTCGTCGAGATCGTGCTTGTTTCCGGCGTGCTGAGCTTCCGATGTAAGCACGGCGCGAATGACCTTCTCTGCTGCCTGCTCGCAAAGATAGATGGCGTTGCGATTGCCGCTGCGTGCGAGCAGACGGGCCCCGGCGAGATCCTCCTTCGCGACGCGCAGGAGGTTCGCTATGAGGAGCTCAGCGCTCATGGAGGAGCACGCCGTTCGCCGAGGCCTCGTACGCGATCGTATTCGGAGTGGTCCGATCCTCTCTGAAGTCACTCACGCGACACGGGACGATGTGCGCCTTCATCCCGGTTTGACGTCGGAACTGCCAGGCGACCAAGGGATCGAACTGGCTCTCATCCAGATCATCGGGCACGACAACGAGAAGATCCCAGTCGCTAGCCGAGTGCGCGTTGCCACGAGCTCGACTTCCGAAGAGCCAGATCTGCTCGGGGGCCCAGTGGGCGATGACCCGACTCAGCAATCGCCGCAAGGACTCGACGTCCAGCGTACGCCCCGTCCGATCAAGAATCGGGTGATCAAGCAGGCCTGAAATGCCCCGGAGCGCATCGAGCGGCACGGCGTGAAGCGTAGCACGGCGCGCTGCTGCCCAGCTTGCACGACCTCCGCAGGCGACCCTCTCGGTCTCGTACCGCTGACGTCAGCGCGCCCGTTCACCCGTCCGCGCTCGACACGGCACGCAGACGAATCCGCGACCCCGCCCGGATCTCATCGGCCCGCCGCCCGAGACGCGCGGCGATGCGATCATCCGCCGAGGGGCGCGCCGCGCGGCGGCAGCACCTCGGCATCTCCGTCATCCATCATGGCGAGCACCTCGCCGAAGCCGTGGCGCGGTCGCCAGCCCAGCTCGCGCACGGCACGGGCGGGATCGTAGACGCGATCGATCGAACGGGGGAGCGCCCAGCCGCGCTCGGCAAAGGCGGCGACCAGGTCGGGCGCGCGCTCGCGCAGCACCGCGGGCGCGTCGCGCGCCAGGGCCTCGCCGTCGGAGGGTCGAAACGGAGTCGCGCCGGAGACGATCCACGCGCGGTACGGCGCGCCCTCGTGCAGGAGCGCGGCGGCGTGTGCGTCCGCGACGTCGCGCGCGTCGATGCCGCGATGGAGCCTGTAGATCGCCATGAGATCGGCGGGCTCCGGGAAGCAGCGCGACATGCGCACGACCCGTATCTGAAGTCGCTCGCCGCTGGCCTCGCGCAGGCGCGCCTCGGCCGCCAGCTTGGTGCGGTGATAGATCGTGAGCGGCCGTGGCTCGCTCTCCTCGTCCAGCCACGCCGCGCTGGCGCCGGGCCGGGCACCCGCGCCGTAGAGCGCCGTGGTGCTCGTGAAGACGATCCGCCGCGCGCCCGCCGCGCTCGCCACCTCGATCACGCGCTCGGTCCCCTCGACGTTGACGCGCTCGAGCTCGGCATCGGCCACCGCGCCGACGTGGGGCGCGTGCAGCGCCGCGACGTGGACGACGGCGTCCGCCCCCTCGCAGGCCGCCGCCAGGGCGTCCCGGTCGAGGATGTCGGCCACGCGATCCACCGCCGCGGAAGGGGACCGGTCGATGCCGACCACGTCGTGCTCGCCGGCCAGCCGGCTCACGATGGCGCGACCGATCCGCCCGCCGCTGCCGGTCACGACGATCCGCACGTCGGCACCATAGCGCGGTCCGCGGCCCCGAGATCGACGCCGCGGCGCGCCTGGAACGTCCCATGGAACAGCGGTGCATGGGTCACGGGTCCCGGCCGCGCGATCGTCATGACGTCTGCCGCGCGCGGAACGCGAATTGTGCGAGAGAATCGCGGCGATGTTCATCGGTCATTATGGCGCGGCGCTGGCGGCGAAGCGTTGGGCTCCCCGGTTGTCGCTGGGGTGGTTGTTCGTGGCGGTGCAGCTGGTCGACGTGCTGTTCTCGCTGCTGGTCCTGATCGGGATCGAGGAGATCCGGATCGTGCCGGGGTTCACGGCGAGCAATGCGTACGAGCTGGTCTGGATGCCCTACACGCACAGCCTGGTCGGCGCGCTGGGGTGGAGCCTCGTCGCCGGAATGGGAGCCCGGTGGGCGCTCGGGCGGGAGGGCCTCGCGGCCGCGGTGGCGATCGCGGTCTGCGTGTTCTCGCACTGGGTGCTCGATCTCCTGGTCCATACGCCGGACCTGCCTCTCGCGGCCGGGGATGGGCCCAAGGTCGGGCTCGGGCTGTGGGCGTACCGGGACCTCACGATCGCCGCCGAGCTGGTCTCGTTCGGGATCGGGGCCGCGATGTGGATCCAGGTGACCGGCGGGCTCCGCCGGGCTCGCGCGGCCACGATCGGATTCATCGTCGCGCTGGCGGGCCTCGCGGCGGTGATGCCGTTCTTGCCGCCGCCGTCGGGGCCGCGGGACTTCGCGGTGCAGGCGCTCGCTGCCTACGCCGCGCTGGCGCTCGCGGCCGCCTGGATCGATCGGCGCCGGCGCGCCGCGGGCTGACTAGATCATGGAGGTCCTCTTCTGTGGACTCAGCCTCGCCGGACCGGGACGAAACTACGCGTGCGCCGTCCTGGTGATCAGGAGTGACGCATGATCCGTCGACGTGACTTCGTGGCCGGCACCGGACTCGCGGCGCTCGGTGCCTGTGCCGCAGGATCGGGCGTCGGGCGGGCCGCTGCGCCGCGCTGGGCTCCCTTTCGCGACGCGCTGGCGATCGACGGCCTGGGCGGCGTCCAGCTGCCCTTCTTCGCCCAGCTGAAGGCCGACCAGATCGCTGCCGAGCTCCGGAACGCCCGCCTCTCGGGCCTGACCGCCGCCCTGCACGACATGGGGCCATTCGGCCGTTTCTGGCTGAACGATGCCGCCTTCGAGGCGGTCAAGGGGCGGATCGCCGACTCGAAGGCGACGATCGCCGCGCACCCGGAGACGCTGCTCCTGGTCGAGAAGACCGCCGACCTGGAGCGCGCCCATCGGGAGAAGCGGCTCGGCGTCATCTTCACGTTCCAGGGCACCGAGCCGCTCGGCGAGGACAGCGACCGGATCACGTCGTTCCGACAGCTCGGCCTGCGGGTGATGCAGTTGACCCACAACCGCCGCAACCTGGTCGGCGACGGCTGCATGGAGCCAGGCAACGCCGGCCTCAGCAACTACGGCCACGAGGTGGTCGAACGGCTGAACGCGGAGAAGATCGTCGTCGATCTCGCGCACGGCGGGCAGCGCACCATCCGCGAGGGGATCGCCGCCTCCCGGGCACCCATGCTCATCGGCCACGCCGGGTGCCGCGCGCTGGCCGACCTGCCGCGCAACGTCGCCGACGCAGAGCTGCGCGCCCTGGCAGACCGCGGCGGGGCGGTCGGGATCATCTTCTGGCCCTACCTGCGCACCGACACGCAGCCGATGGCGATCGATCTCATCCGCCACATCGAGCACGCGATCCGGATCTGCGGCGAGGACCACGTCGGCATCGGCACCGATACCGGCATCTCCCCGATCGAACGCACGCCCGAGTTCGAGCAGACGAACCGCCAGATGATCGCGGAGATGGTCGAGAGCGAGATCTTCGCGAAGGGCCGCCCGCCCGACCTTTACACGTTCATCCCCGATCTGAACATGACGAACCGCTTCGAGGTACTGGGCGCCAAGCTGTCGGCGCGCGGCCACCCAGACGCCCGCATCGGCAAGATCCTCGGCGGCAACTTCGCCCGGGTCATGCGCGACGTCTGGGGCTGATCGCCCGATCCATCAGGGCAGCAGGACCAGCTTGCCGACGGTGCGGCCCGACTCGAGATCGGCGTGGGCTCGAGCCACGTCGTCGAGTGGATAGGTCGTCACCGGCGGCGCGGTGATCGCTCCGGTCGCAAGCCAGCCGGCGATCTCGGCGAGGGCCATGTGGAGGATGTCGACCCGGTCGAACAGGTAGCTCAGGTTGAACGCGAGCACGCTCTTGCTGTCGTTGGTCATGGTGAGCGGGTTGAAGCGCGGGGTTCGCAGGTAGTCGGCGGCCAGCTTGGGCCAGTTCGGCCGTCCGCCCGCCTTCGGCATCATCGAGTGGAAGCCGTAGACCACCAGCTTCCCGGACCGGCGCAGGTGGTGATAGCTCTGCTTCAGGGTGGAGACTCCGTTGGCGTCGAGCACGACATCGTAGCCGTCCGGGCCGAGCCGCCTGGCCTCCCGCCACAGATCCTGGGTCGACTTGTCGATGACGTGGTCGGCTCCGTGCGCCTTGACGGTGTCGACCTTGTGGCTCGCGCCGACCACCCCGACGACCCTGCACCCTGCGTTCCTGGCCAGCTGGACCAGGGCGCCCCCGACGCCGCCGGCCGCCGAGTGGACCAGGACAAGCTGGCCGCGGCGGGGATGAGCCAGCTCGAACAGGGCGTACCAGGCGGTCAGGAAGACGGCCGGCATGGCGGCCGCCTCGGCGAAGCCGATCCCGGGCGCCTTGGGGAAGACGTAGCGGCGGTCGACCGCCACGTGAGTGCTGTAGCCGCCGAACAGGGTGACCGCGAACACCTCCGACCCGACCGCGACATCGTCGACCCCGGCACCGACGGAGGAGACGACCCCCGCGACCTCGAAGCCGGGGGTGATCGGCCAGCCGACGTACTCCTTGGCCGAGGCGTAGAGCCCCATGCGCACGATCGTGTCGGCGAAGTTGACCCCGATCGCCTCGACCTCGATCAGGACCTGACCGGCGGCCGGCACCGGCGTGGGGCCGCGCTCGATGGTGAGCCGGTCGTGACCCCCGGCCTTGTGGACGACGACCTTGCGGGTCGCGTGCTTCGCGTCCGGTGTGTCGGATCCCAGCATCGGATCTCGACGATACTGTCCTGCCAGCCGCCACGCGACAGGAGGCGCCCGCTTCCGGTCACCGGACCGCGAGGTCGACCGC
>Ga0193753_10002646_pt1 | contig 13903 bp, 12 predicted proteins | sample H1c2metaG_FD_144925 | JGI IMG/M metagenome (GOLD analysis project Ga0193753, IMG submission 144925) | Soil microbial communities from a riparian zone of the East river system, Colorado, United States - H1c2 | ecosystem: Environmental > Terrestrial > Soil > Riparian zone | place: USA: East... | reverse complement strand
GTGCTTTTCAATCTCAACTAGAATACTGTATGGCATCAGGTCGTCTTCATCAGTCTGATGATTACTCAGCGGCCTTAATTCGGCTGTAGGCCGCAGGTTGTTAACTGGTTGCAGCCCGGTGTGTCCCAACGATCGCTCTACCCACCCCAGCCATTGCAAGATGAATGTTTTGCTAAGTCCTGCAATGGGGGCAAAACTTCCGCTTGTATCACCATCCATGGTTGCGTAACCCACGTCGCCTTCGCTTCTGTTGGAAGTTGTCAGCAACACGGCTTGCCTGATGTTCGCCAGCATCCAGATGATCGGAGACCGTGCGCGTGCCTGTATATTTTGCAAGGTTACGTCGTCAGTCTCCCATTGAAGCTTTCGGTTGAGTGCATCCTCAATCTTTTCCGTATAGGATGCCACCTCCTCGTCAATCTGCCAGTGATGAAAGTTGGCGCCGATGGACGACGCAAGGCATTTCGCCGCATTGAATGTTTCTTCAGAAGAATTCCGCGTTCCCTGGTAAGCACAGGTAAGGAGCTGGGAGACGGCATGCTTCCACTCCTTGGTTCCAGGTTGAAGGCCAAGCTGATGATTGAATTCTTCCCAACCAAGTTCCGTAGCGCCGCGGCGAACCATTTCGGCTACCATGACGGCGCAGCAGGATGAGTCGGCGCCACCGCTGAGCGAAAGGACAAATCCTTTTGCTTTGCTTTTGCGCAGGTAGTCATATAACCCCAGGGCTACTGCCTGGCACAACTCTTCATTCTTCTCCTTGTTATCGTTTGACTTAACGACTTGCGTATTCGCAGGTTCTCGGAAATCGACTTCAGCAGCCAGGACGTTGTATTTTTTAAATGACAGTCGTTTATTCACGCCGATAAGCTTACCATGTTGGCCGATAATGATGTCGCCATCGTATATCATCCTACCGGCTTCATTGCCCAGCAGGTTGGCGAAAAGATATACACACTTAAAGGTCGCTGACCCTTCGATCACGACTTCCTTTTCCCTCAAAAGGCTCTTGACCATGGCGAAATGACTTGCACTGGGATTTATGATCAGATCTACACCCCGCCTGAAGAGGCTATATCCTGGACGGTTGGTCTTTCTCCACGCATCTTCGCAGATCTCAAAACCCATCCTGACGCCTTCAATGTTATAAATGATATCGCCCACGCGGACGAGCAGATCATCCCTTTTGATCTCGGACACTTCATTGGAAGGCCAGGCGTCAAACCAACGTGGCTCATAGTGGACTCCGTCGCGTGCAAGGTTTTGTTTCAGGGATATGCCAAGGATCTTTTGATCCTTGATCACGCAAGCGCCATTATACGTGATCTGACCGATTCGAAGGGGAAGGCCAACGCTTACTGTAATGTTCGTGCAGAATGTGGTGATGTGCAGTAGTTCTTCCCACGCGCGCGCTGGCAGCCAATCGCTGAGAAACAGGTCCTCACATCCATACCCTGTAATGCAAAGCTCAGGGAGGCATAGTATTCTAACCCCCTGCCTTTTTGCATCGGCGATAGCGTCGCGAATGTTGTCCGTATTGTTTTTCCAATCTAACGGGATCTGGTTAACCGTTGCTCCACCAATTTTCACTTTTACCGCGGGTTATTTAGACGACTGACAATCTTGGGCCAGTTGGCGCTTTACAGGCCAACCGTTAATTACTCAACAAATTGAGCATCTCACAAGTTTTAAAGGCGGCATCCTGTTCTGCTTTTTTCTTGCTGTTGCCATAGCCAGTCCCCTTCGCCTCACTATCGACCAACACCTGCGCCGTGAATTCCTTGTGATTGCGTGATTTTTTCACGTTGAGGATTTCGAATTTCACATCCTTCCCCTCGCGCTGTGCCCACTCAATGATTTTGCTCTTGAAATTAGAGTCGGAATTGACCAAGTCATCGACGTCGTAATTCGGATTGATCAGCTTGTCGATTACGAATTTTTTTGTCCTGATGTACCCTTTGTCAAGGTAGATGGCGCCAACGATCGCTTCCAGGGTATTGCCAAGTATTACCTGCTGGAGGTGCGAGTTCTTCTGGTCGAACTGAACAATATTGGCAACCCCGATCTTGCGCGCGAGGAGGTTTAATGCTTCGCGGTTCACGATGCGCGAACGTATCTCGGTGAGGAAACCTTCGGACTTAAAGGGGAATTTTTTAAAAAGGAAGTCGGCTACGGCTGCGCCCAAAATAGCGTCGCCGAGATACTCGAGTCGTTCGTTGGATTCTTTATAGCCTCGTACGTTTTCTTTCGCAATGGAACTATGAACAGTTGCCAGTCGATACAGCTCCAGGTTGGAAGGTGTAAAGCCCGCTATGTTTTGAATAGCGGCCACCAGCATTTTATCTGTTTTCGACTTTCCTTTAGGAATAGTAAGAATCTTCCAAACCAAGCGAATTATTGATGTTACTGAGCGCTAAGGTAGCAAATAAGCGCCATGGTTAATGATGACAAAACAAAGAACCCGTATACTCAAAGTTTCATCTTGCGAAAGATGATGGAAAAATTGTGACCGCCGAAACCAAACGTATTGCTCAGTGCTACATTCACCTCCCGTTGCTGGGCTTTCGTGAAGGTGAGATTGAGCTTGGGGTCAAGTCCGGGATCGTCTGTAAAATGATTGATGGTAGGGGGTACGATCCCATGATTAATGGCCATGAGGCAGGCAATGCTTTCGATGGCTCCAGCGGCGCCTAACAGGTGACCCGTCATGCTCTTTGTAGAGCTGATATTCATTGAGTAAGCATGCTCGCCAAACACCCTTTGTATGGCCTTGATCTCGCCCAGGTCGCCCAAGGGGGTAGAAGTTCCGTGGGTGTTAACGTAGTCGATGTCATCAGCGGAAATGTTGGCGTCTTCCAACGCATTGTACATTACCCTCGTGATGCCAGCACCTTCGGGATGAGGTGCTGTGATGTGATACGCATCGGCCGACATGCCACCACCCAATACTTCGCCGTAGATCTTTGCGCCTCTTCTACGGGCGTGCTCATATTCTTCGAGGATCAACGCTCCCGCTCCTTCGCCTAGAACAAAGCCATCGCGATCCTGGTCATAAGGGCGAGATGCAGTCTCAGGGGAATCATTGCGTTCCGAAAGCGCGCGCATAGCATTGAATCCGCCCACGCCAGCTTCACATACCGCTGCTTCAGAACCTCCCGACACAATAATGTCAGCCTTACCCAGCCGGAGATAGGTAAATGCGTCGTAGATGGCGTTTGTTGACGAGGCGCAGGCTGAAACGGTGACAAAGTTAGGTCCTCGAAAACCATATTTGATAGAGATGTGCCCGGCACTGAGATCCGGTATCATTTTAGGAATGAAGAATGGATTGAAACGCGGTGTTCCATCTCCTCTTGTGTAGGTCTTAACCTCTTCCTGGAAGGTCAATAACCCCCCGATACCCGATCCCCAAATAACGCCTACACGATCGGGGTCTAGTTCAGCTAACGGGAGGTTTGAATCTTTTATGGCTTCATCAACGGCTACCATGGCATATTGAGCGAAAGGGTCCATTTTACGGGCTTCCTTCCTGTCCATGAAATTGCCAATGTCGAAGTTCTTTATTTCACAGGCGAACCTGGTTTTGAATCGAGTCGCATCAAAGTGTGTGATTGGAGCAGCTCCGCTTTTCCCGGCCTTCAGGCTCTCCCAGAATGCCGGCATATTGTTGCCGATGGGAGTAAGTGCACCTAGTCCAGTAACGACTACTCGCTTTAACGTCATGTTGATGGGATGTGGTTGTAGGGAGGCAGTAGCCAATTATTTCTTTACGTTCTGCTTCAGGTATGAAATTGCCTGGCCAACAGTTGAAATATTTTCGGCCTGATCGTCTGGGATGGAAATGTTGAATTCCTTTTCGAACTCCATGATCAGCTCAACGGTATCAAGAGAATCAGCGCCAAGATCGTTGGTGAAGCTAGCTTCAGGAGTAACTTCAGATTCTTCAACACCAAGTTTCTCGATGATGATCTGTTTTACTTTTTGTGCAATTTCAGACATGTTTTTACGGTTTAATGATTTTAAAATCTGTGCAAAGAAAGAGATTTGCGGCAATATTGTCAAACTTTTTTGATCTTGCCGGATAACCGTGAAACGTGCCTTTCAAGCGTTAAAAATGAAGAAAAGCAAGTTGATTATTGAGTATGATTTTGATTTCGAATTACTCGGACTCATCTCAACGGCGAAAGGTTACAAGTTGGCGTGGGAGCTCAATCAAGCGCTCGGTGTTCATCTTATCAAACAGCCGGATCTGGTTGTTGGCTTCAAAAATAATGAAGAAAAAAGCTTTTCCCACTACGCACACCAAACCCAACTCAATCGATTGAAAATGTTCAAAAACAAGACTTCTGAACTGGAGCCCGGAAAGTATTTCTTAATCCCTGAGTTTCCTCACTATGATTTTATAATTTTGGCTGATATGGAAGAACAATACAAGCAGCAACAGTTGATACAATCCATTAAATCGATAGCCTCCATCCAGTTAGTTGCGCCCATCCCGCTTGACGGTCTTAAATCAAAGTCGAATTTTATCTTTTAATTGCGGTGTGTTGTTCATCTCATATCCCAATCATTAAGTCGCATTATTTATAATCATTATGCTAGAGAAAGTATCGTTTAACAAAACGAAAATTGTTGCTACTGTTGGTCCTGCCTCGAGTTCTAAAGAAATGCTTCGCGCGCTAATAAGGGAGGGAGTTGATGTTTTCAGATTGAACTTCTCACACGGCACACATGAAGACCATCTTAAGGTAATCAAGAATGTTCGTCAATTGAATGACGAACTGGGGACACAAATATGCCTGCTACAGGATCTTCAAGGACCTAAGATCCGCGTCAACGAAATGCTTCCAGACACGATCATTGAAAGAGGTCAAAAGCTCATCATCACTACACGCGAACTCATCGGCAGCAATGAGGTGGTAAGCACTTCATACAAAAACCTTCCCAGGGACGTAAAGACCGGCGACATGATCCTTATCGATGACGGTAAGATTGAATTGAAAGTCGTAGAGATCAAGGACACAGATGTTGTGACCGAGGTGGTCTATGGGGGATCGCTCAAGTCCCGAAAGGGCATTAACCTGCCATTCACTAAAGTGTCGGCGCCTTCCCTGACAGAAAAAGATATGATTGACCTTGAGTTCGGACTTAAAAATGACGTTGACTGGATAGCACTGTCATTTGTCCGCAAAGCTGAGGATATCATTTCGATGCGCAGCATTATCGATGCCCATCATTCATCCGCCCGCATCGTGGCCAAGATCGAGAAGCCCGAAGCATTGAGCAACATCGACGAGATAATCGCACAGACGGACGCGGTCATGGTGGCCCGCGGTGACCTGGGCGTGGAAATATGGATGGAAGAGGTTCCTATGGTTCAGAAAATGCTGGTTGAAAAATGCAATAATGCTGGCAAACCTGTGATCGTGGCTACTCAGATGATGGAAAGTATGATTGAAAACCCTCGTCCTACACGCGCTGAGACGAACGATGTTGCTAATGCCGTAATGGACGGTGCTGATGCATTGATGCTTTCTGCAGAAACCGCCTCAGGCAAGTACCCGCTGGAAGTTATCCGCAGCATGGTAAGAACAGTTGCTTCTGTCGAAAAGAACCCATCGATATACTACCGTTTCAGGGAGGTGCCTAAGAAGTCGCCCACGTACATACACGACGCCTTTGTACTCGCTGCGTGTAAACTGGCAAAAGATGTTGGCGCAAAGGCCATTGTCGGCATGACACAATCCGGATATACCGCCTATAAGTCGTCGGCATACCGACCAAACGCAAATATTTTTGTCTTCACCAGTAATAAGGCGCTGTTGAATAAGATCAACCTCGTATGGGGATCGCAGGCTTATCTGTACGACAAAGCAAACTCAACTGACGAAACGATCGCTGATGTAGAACTGGTGCTCAAGAGTAACGGCCATGTAAAGTCGGGTGATATCTTCATTGTTTTGGCCAGCATGCCAATTCAGGATAAATCCAGGACCAATACAATCAAGATCAACATCGTTAAGTAAGAACTCATTGGACGCGGCAGCCGGTTAGTGCGGCTTCGATCTCATTGCCGTGACGCTTCCATTGGAAATCGCAGTCACGCTTTTGGTTCAACCATGATAACGGTTTCCCGCTCAACCACGACTGCACCTGCAGGATCTCCTTTGCGCTTACGGACGAACTTCCGCGGCGTTACGACAACGGGGCATAGGGTATCCGTTTTGCGTTTGGAGTAATAACCAGCCAACTGTGCCGCCCGCTCTATGACGTCCTTAGGAAAATTCTTTCCAGCGACGTATTTAATCAAGACGTGCGACCCTGCGACGTCTTTTGCGTGTAGCCATAGATCATCTTTGTAACTGAATCGCTGTAGCAGCTTGTCGTTACTTTCTGCGTTGCGACCCACCAAGATCTTAAAGCCCTGATGCTCGAATTCATGGTAAGGCGATGGCTCCTTCGTTTTATCTTTTTTCTTCTGGGTCTGTGGAAACGAAAAATTACGCAATGTTTTTAGATCATTGATCTCTTCGAGCGTCCGCAGGATTGCCGTATCCGCATTCATTTCATGCTCCTTTTCCGCGATCAAACCCTTTAGCCTGTTCAATTCAATCTGTTGCTTTTTTGACTTCTGATAATAGATGGCGGCATTTTTTTGGGGGGTTAAAGTAGGTTTAAGTTTTATTTCGATGGATTGGTTGTCGTGATAAAAGTCTGGCAGAACAATGCGCTCCTGCCCCGGTACAATTGAATGAAGATTTGCCATTACAAGATCAGCCCATGTCTTATAATTGTTATCAACTTCCAGCGAATGAATTCTCTCAAGAGCATTGTCATGAAATTGCCGCGAGGCGACTAGCCTCTTGCGCGCCGTCCCCATGAGTACTGATTTTTCACGCTGGAAAACGTCGTGCTGTGCATACGTCTGATAAAAAAAGTTCAACGCCTCGAACGGATCCGGGAATTCGCGCATGACAGCCCCTACGTTAACCAACGAAAATGTCACAGTTCCTCCGACGTTGGTAACATAAAATGTCGGATGATTGAGATAGTTCAGCAATGCGCTCACCTGATGCCACTGCTGATCGACATTCTTATCAAAGAATTCTAAATCCTCCAGATATCGCCAGACAACCTTTCCGAATGTGAAAAACAAGGACTTAAGGTGATCATGTTGAAGTCTGAAATTTTCCTGCGACCAGTCAACAACTCTGTCGAGCGTATCGGCGACTAGCTGCCAGTCAGCCTCGAGATTTTTCTTGAACAAATCAACGGCGATTTCATCACGGTAAAGGATCAAGTTTGATCTGTTACCGTGCATTTTAAAGAGGAAGTTCATTCCGTCTTCGAATAACAGTGAAAAGCTTCTTTCAAATTGGTATTGACGAACAGATCGAACGCGCTGACCGATCATCGCCTCAAAGAGGTCTGCACTATTTTTCCGTGCACGATGAAACTCTTTGGGGAAGGAAATGCAGCTGAAGGAAGGTGACAAGCTTGTCCTGATAAAAAATGGACCGTTCACTGTCTCCAAACGAATAATCAGTTGATCTTTCTCCTGTGTAAAGCATTCTGAAACAACAGCGCCAGCAATTTTACCTTCAAGCGCAGGAGTGAGAACACGAAAAAAGTGAAAATTATTTTGCAAAAGCTTAAGAGTTATGGGTTATGTGTCATGAGTTATGAGTTGAGGGGGGCCCGTGTGGTGGCCCTCAGGCCTTTGGCCTGTTAATTTCTGTGAGAGTAAATTCAGCAAGCGTTAAAAGTTATTAAAACCGTTTATGCCAAAGGCATAAACGCAAGCGTGCCCTCCACGGCACCGTGGAACTCATGACTCATAACCCATAACTCTCAACAAGTTGTTTCAAGGCCATCATAAGCCAATGCCGTATTGACGGGCAGTGTTTTTTCGACGGCGCTATGAAGGCCAAGTTTATGGCTGATATGGGTGAAATAAGTTTGGGCTGGCTGAATGATGGTCACCATTTTTAACGCTTCGGTCAGGTTGAAATGTGAGATGTGTGGTTCGATCTGCAGCGCATTCAACACCAGCAATTCCGTTCCCCTCAGCTTATCCATCGTGTCATCAGGGATAAAATTGGCGTCCGTGATGTAGCTGAGATTTCCAAACCTGAATCCCATTACCGGCAACTGAAGGTGCATCACCGGCAACGGAATGACAGTAACACCATTGACAACAAAAGGCTCGTCAGTGATCTCGTTCAATGTCAGTTTGGGGAGGCCAGGATAGTGGTTCTTGATGAATGCATAGGAGAATTCCGATCGTAGCTGCTCAAGAACTGCCTTGCTGCCGTACACCGGCATGTCCATTCTTTGCAGGAAGTTAAATGCCCTTACATCGTCCAGCCCGGCCGTATGGTCGCGGTGAGCGTGTGTGAAAAGCAGCGCATCGAGATGCTTGACGTTTTCCCTTAGCATCTGCTGACGGAAATCAGGACCTGTATCGACAACAAAACTTTTTCCTTCGATCTCGACCTGTATGGACGTTCTTAATCGCTTGTCGCGATAGTCGAGTGAACGGCAGACTTCACACGTGCAGCCGATAACTGGCACACCCTGCGAGGTACCGGTGCCCAGGAAGGTTATTTTCAAGCCGCCTCTGGTTGGTGGGTTACCTCTTCGTATAATTTCTGGCTTTTCTCGGTAAAACGAGTGCCATCCAGGGTCACACTTTTGAGAATTTCAAGGAGTGCGTTGATCTTGCCCTCCGTTGTGTAGAACTTATTTACAATGATGATCTTCTGGTCCTTGAGCACGCAGTATCCTGATTTGAAAGTACCTTTTTCATAACGGAGTGTGTAATCGGACTCCGCAATCATATCTTCAAACTTTGTCAGAAACTGGATAGTGTATTTGATCATTATAATTGGTTTTCAACGCCGAAAGATAACGGTTCCCATTAAATTTGCGGCTATTGTGAACCAACAAAAAAAACTTGTCGTCCTGGTTGGTCCGACCGCCGTCGGAAAGACCGCCGTGGCCTTAAACGTAGCCAGATATTTCAATACAGCCATTGTATCCGCGGATTCTCGACAGATATTCAGGGAAATGACTATCGGCACGGCGAAACCGACGCCGGCAGAATTAAGCATGGTACCTCATCATTTTATCAACACGCATTCAATACATGATTCATACGATGCCGCGCAATATGGGCGGGATGCGTTGAATTGCATTCACAAACTCTTTGAATCGCACGACCACCTTGTACTATGCGGCGGGTCCGGACTTTATATCAAGGCTGTTTGTGAGGGATTTGATGAGATACCAGAAGTTCCGGCAGAGATCCGTGAACAATTGGTGACGGAATTTCAAACAGCAGGGCTGGGCAACCTGCAACAGAAATTGAAGCAACTCGACCCTGAGCATTTTGAAAACATCGATACTCAAAATCCTCAGCGGGTAATACGGGCGTTGGAGGTTATCCTTGGAACAGGCCTGTCGATAAGCAGTTTTCACAACAATAAGAAGATCAAACACGACTTCCATCTGGTAAAGATCGGGCTCGAGTGCACCCGCGAAGTACTCTATGAAAGGATCAACCGACGAATGGACAACATGATCACCGAAGGGCTATTCGACGAGGCTGCGTCGCTGTATGCAAATAAGCACATGAATGCCTTGCAGACGGTGGGATATCAGGAGATCTTTGATTTTATGGATGGAAAATACGATCGCGAAGAGACAATCAGGCTGTTAAAGCGAAATTCAAGGCGTTATGCCAAACGACAATTGACATGGTTTCACCGCGATGGTGAAATCATATGGATGGACCCGGCAAAGATTGACGATATTATCGCTATGGTTTCAAACAATTGAGCGAGACCCATCCCCAATGGAAAAAAGAGTATTGATCATTGCGTATTACTGGCCACCAAGTGGGGGAAGCGGTGTTCAGCGGTGGCTAAAGTTTGTTAAGTACCTTCCGTCCTTTGGTTGGAAGCCATACGTTTTCACGCCGGCAAATCCTTCCTTCGCTGTGCGCGATGAATCGCTTTTGAATGATGTTCCTGCCGAAGCAGAGGTGATCAGACTTCCCATATGGGAACCATATGATGCGTTTCTCAAGATCTCCTCCGTCGTTGATCGTAAGACGTCAGCAACACCTACAGGACTTGTTTCGGGAAAGAAAAAGTCCATCTTCCAAAAAATAAGTACCTGGTTGAGGGGCAACTTGTTCATTCCAGATCCCCGCATTTTTTGGGTGCGACCTGCTACCGCGTTTCTGCAGCAGTATCTTGAACGCAATGAGATCAACACTATCATTACTACAGGACCTCCTCACAGCATGCACCTGATCGGCTATCGCCTAAAAAGAAAAAATCCCAAACTAACCTGGATAGCGGACTTCCGCGACCCGTGGAGTGAGTGGGGATTTTTAGATAGCCTGATGGTTGGCGGGTTTGCCCGCAATGCCCACAGAAGGCTTGAAGGGAAAGTATTGAAGACTGCTGACAAGGTGATTACGATCACTCCATTCTACGTAAGGCAATTCGAAGCATTGTCGGGACGGAAAGTGACCCTGCTAACGAACGGCTACGATGAATCGGATTTTTCGGCAATACGCATAGTACCAACAAAAAAATTTATCATCCGGCATGTGGGGACCGTTAACGAAAAGTGTGATCCAAGGCCATTCATGATGGCGGTGGAAGAGCTTGCTGCTTCCAACAACATTTTTAAAGATAACGTGGAGGTCAATTTCGTGGGGGAGGTACATCCACAGTTCAAGGCCTTTATCCAAGACTCCCAGCAGCGAACGCAGCTAACAACATTTACGCCACCCGTTGCGCACCTTGATCTCATTCACCTTTATGGATCATCAAACATTCTGGTACTCGTCCTTACCGGATATAAGGATGCAGAGGGATATATGCCGGGCAAGTTATTTGAATACCTGGCAACAAGGCTGCCGATCGTGGCAACCGGACCTGAAGATGGCGACGCGGCAAGACTCCTGAGGCACATTGGAAGAGGTAAAATGATTGAGGGATCAAAAACTGCTGAAATAAAACAGATATTGCTGGAATTATTTGAAAGGTGGCAACGGAAGGAGCCTGATATGGTTTCCGTTTTAAGCGATCAGTATTCCAGGAAGTCTCTGACGGGCCAGCTAACAGAATTGTTGAAATGATGAATTCAACTGTAAGCCAGGCCATTTACACGTACCTTAATACACGGCGTTGATCAGCAAGGGTTTTATAAAGAGTTCGGTAATCTACACGCTGGCAGGCATGCTTCCAATGGCCAGTGCGATCATACTGTTGCCGCTTTATATCAATCATTTGTCGACCGAGGCGTATGGAGCACTGGTGATATACCTTGTTTTCACCTTTCTTGTTCAGATCATTACCACGTTCAGTTTTGACACATCTATTTATATTCATTATCACGAGTATAAAGATGATCCACGGAAGCTATCCAAGTTCATAAGCTCCGCATTCATCTTCATGTTGATTATTGGATGTGGTGTTACTTTGGTGCTGGCCCTTGCGGGCAATCTACTTTTTGAGTTGACAGTTCCGGGTAAGAAAGTCTCATTCTATCCCTATGGCATTGCCTCAGTAGGTGCTGGCGTTTTCCAGGCGATCTTTAAAGTTCACAGTAGCTTATTGCAAACGCGCGAGAAGGGGGAAACATTTTTTTGGTCTAACGTGTTGTCATTCTCTCTTATTGCAATATCGATTGTGGTGGGTTTGCAGCTTTACCCTCACTCACTGGCGGGTCCGGTGGTGGGCAGATTGGTCGGCGCAATCATTCCCTGTGTCTGGGTCCTGATTAGAGTTTTCAGGGAGTTCGGGTTTCATTTCGATTTCGCGTGGCTGCGATCTTCATTCGGATTTAATGCATACACTTTTATCTATCAGATCCAGCAATGGATAATCAATCAGTTCGATCGCATTCTCATGCTCTTCTCTTTATCACTTGCGGATGTCGGTATTTACGACTTTGCGGTGAAGTGTTTGATACCCATTGAACTGTTGATGAATAGTCTGCACAATTCCTTTTATCCAAAAGTGGTGGGTGCGCTCATGGGTAAGACGGATCAATCGTCGGCGATAGAGGTCAATAGGTACTATCATGGACTTACCGCTACGGTGATGTTATTGATCAGCGGCAGTGTGTTGTTCTTACCAATTGCAATCCGCCTTTTTGCTGACAAGCCAGGGTATCAGCAAGCTATCCAGTACATTCCATATCTGGCAGGCATTTATTTTTTCAGAACAATGCGACTGTATTTTGCGATCCCATATAACACCCTGAAATACACAAAGCCATTACCGCTCATCTACATAGCGGTCGTAGCCATCAAGGTCGTTTTGATGCTTCTGTTGATGAACGAATTGAGGATATACGGGGTGATCATAGCGTCAATGGCAAGCTCTATTGTTGAGGTTTATTTGCTGAAGTACTACATGCGCGACCGGTTCCGTTATATTTTCAATCCGTGGAAGATCATCATTGCGCCAGTAATCGTGATGTTGATCGTGGTTGGGATTGAGCCGTTCACGACACCGTCCATTTCATTGACGGTTCATATCTTCTATTTTATTATTTGTGTTGGGTTGCTCTGGTGGATATACAGGAATGAGCTGAAGCTGATGAATCCGCTAAAGATGATCCGTTAGTTTATGCGAGCTTCGCTATGGCAACGATCGACGATGCATAGGTGAAGTTATAGCCTGGCTCTTTTCCAGCAAGCTTATATAATTTTTTCTGAGCCAATTCCCATGACGATAAGGGTACGCGGTTGGTAAAGTGCATTTCTTCAGTGACCATGCCGGCCTGCACCAGCACCTTAGCCAACGTATACGGTGTGAACCAGTATCGGTGATCTGAGTTAATGATCTCTACAGATTTTGACGCCATGCGCATGGTCGTTTGCGTCCAGGCATTGGGCACGGTGACTACGATTCGGCGGATACAATCGGCATAATTGTTTCTGATGTCGCTGAGGTATTGAACAGGATTATCAATATGCTCTAACAGTTCTCCAAGGATTGCATAGTCCCACGATTTATTTTTGATCTCCGGAAAACTGATCTTGGTGAAATCGCCTAACAGGATATTGTCGAAACCAAGTTTTGATTTTACATGGTCCATTGTCTCGCGATCAATGTCAATGCCGATGCATTCCGTTGCCACCGCTGACAATTCTTTGTGGAGCCACTGCCCGCGGGCGATCTTATCGGCAATCAACGGCATATGATCGAGGCAACCTAAATGAACTATTCGTTTGTCCTTAGCCAATCCACTGAGGAATTCAACGCGGTTGCGGATCGGTCCATGATATGATATTGGTACATCGATCCTGTTCGCGAATTTTTTCCCTTGCAGATACTCCCACGTTTGCTGATCGAATGTCATCCTAGAGCTTAGAAATTTCAGCGACAAAAGTAGAGAAATTATTGGCGGCATTGTAGCGCTCGTGCCAGTTTTGAAATGCCAGTTGTCTCATCATATTATAATCGGCTTCCGGTAACAACAATACTTCGGAGATCAATCCTGCAATGATTTCCGGCGTGGCATGCACGTCGTACAGCCGTCCTGTGCCGCCGGTGATAACTTCAGGAACGCCGCCGGTCTTAGGACCTACAATTGGAATTCCAAATGATTGAGCCTCCATCATTGTCACGGGAATGCCTTCCGACCTGCTCGTATTAACAAAAACATCCACATACTGATTCTTATAAAATTCGATGATGTCCGTGTTGGCGAGCGCACCCTTGAATGTGTAGGTCATATTCGTTTTCGGCCCGAGTTTTTCCTTTGCAATGGCTTTAATGCTGTCCTCTAACGGGCCATTGCCGATGTGGATCCAGTGGATGTCAACCTTTTCGATTCTTTGCAAGGCACTGATGAGTAGGTTCAACCTCTTTAC
>Ga0193753_10002645_pt1 | contig 13912 bp, 14 predicted proteins | sample H1c2metaG_FD_144925 | JGI IMG/M metagenome (GOLD analysis project Ga0193753, IMG submission 144925) | Soil microbial communities from a riparian zone of the East river system, Colorado, United States - H1c2 | ecosystem: Environmental > Terrestrial > Soil > Riparian zone | place: USA: East... | reverse complement strand
GTGACGCAGTAGGCATCCAGTCCGAGGAGTGTAAAAGCCCATGCGCGCGGCGAGGAGAAATGTTCCGTAACCGCAAGCGCTTCGACAAATAGCGATGCGGCCCATTGCCGGCGCGATTCATTGGCATCGCTGCGAGCGCACTCGCCCAGCGCCCAGAGCGCCCTACCGTGGCTGTCTTCCGAGCCAAGCTCCTCGAGCCAACGGCGATCAAAGCTCATGAAGTTGCGAAATCTCCTTTGAGCGGGGTTCCATGCATGCTGAACGAAGGCGGCGAATCGCGAGATCAGCGTTTCAGGGAGACGCTTCTCGCCCGGCGCGTTGAGGGCACAGGCGACAAGCAGCGCACGTGCATTGTCGTCGACGCAGTAACCGTGCGAACGATCGGGTACTGAACAGATTGCATGCTGCAGCAGGCCCGTGTCGTCGCACATGGACAGGAAATGGCTCAGCTGCACCGGCGGTGCGGACAACTTTTCTGCCGGGTGAACACTCTCAATTCGCCGTGCAACCACCTTGGATGGGTGCCCGCGACGCGCACTCTCAAAGACACTTAAATAGCGTTCGGCAGTCCGTTCCCAGGTCATCGAGCGGCTGCTCGAGTAGGCGTGTGTGCGCATCGCCAGACGCCGCGCGTCATCTGTGAGCAATCCTGCAATTTCGGTGCCGATTGCTCCGGCATCGCCAAATGGCACGAGAATGCCGCGCCCCTCCGCCAGCAATTCCTGAGCGTGCCAATACGGAGTCGACACGACCGCTTTTCCAAGACCGAAGCTATACGCCAAGGTACCGGACGTCATTTGCGCTTCGTTCAAGTATGGCGTGACATAGACATCGCACATGGAAATGAAATTCAGCAATGTCGCTTGATCGACGAAGCGATTGAGGAAAACGACGTGGTCCTGAACTCCGAGGCTGTGAGCGCGGGCGACCAACTTCTCGCGATAGCTCTCACCTTCCTGCCGCACAAGGTTTGGATGCGTCGCGCCGAGAACGACATAGATCAGATCGGGCCGTCTCTTGAGGATCGAAGGCATTGCGTCGATCATGACTTCGATGCCTTTGTTGGGAGAGAGCAGGCCGAATGTCAGGATGACCGCTTTGCCGGCGAAGCCCAGCGCGGCCTTGGCGGCATCGGGTTCGACAAAGGCAGTGTCGGGAATTCCATGCGGGATGATCTCGATCTTGTCCGTCGGCACTTGATACACCGTGCGCAGCAGGCTCCGAGCTTTCTCTGCCATGACGATGACTTTGGATGAGACATCGATTACTTTTTTCAGCACGCTGCGCTGCACCGGCCTGGGGTCAGCGAGAATGGTATGAAGCGTCGTGACGATCGGCATGCTCAGGCGGGAAAGCAGGGCCATGACGTGATTGCCGGCCTCTCCTCCAAATATGCCAAACTCATGCTGCAGGCTGACAGCCTGGAAATGTCCTGCGTTGAGAAAGTCGGCCGCGCGCTCGTACTCCTCTATCTGCTCATCGTTGATTTGCAGACGAACAGCAGCCGGATAATCGTAAGTGTGTCCGTGGTCTGTCATTGCGACGATCGCCGTCTCGGCGTGCACACGCGACTTGGCAATCGCCTGTTGAAGATCGGTGGTAAACGTGGCGATTCCACATTGACGCGGCAAAGAATTGCCAATGAATGCGAGACGGGATGATGGAACCAAATGCGACTCCCAGGCGTGGATTAAGGGGTAGGCAGTACCCTGGGGCCGGCTCAAACGGAACTTCCCAATGGGGATCGGACGGACAGGTGCCGTCGCAACATACGGTACCGCAGCATCGGCGTCTGTTCGGTAGCCGACTTACGATATCGCGCGAGACTAGGTTTGGGGCATTTGCACCTTATGCAAGACGATAAGGGTCAAATAACACCTACTGCGTCGGTGTAACTATTACATCCCGCAGTGAGAAGAACCGAACGTTCGCGTTGGTTAGCGAAATTGCAGGCAAATTGCCACGGTGATCAACGCCAGCGCCGCCAGCAAAATGTTGTGTCCCATACGCGCAATAGTACCAATCATGACTCTCTCCGAAAGCGCTGGACTGAACCGACGGTTCAATGGAGCGCGGCGGGAGTATAGAGAACGGTTTTGATAATGTTGTGACGGATGCACGGTTTCGGCATTACATAAAAGTAATGGATGGGGCCGAAGCGCTCGTGTTGCCCTGGTCGCCGCGCTCATCCCGGCATCGAAAGTTCATCCACCATCGAAATGACGCCCTGCAGCACCGCACCGCTCACGCGCAGGCGGCAATCCTCAATCTCCTGCCGGCTAAATGACCTCTCTGCGGTTCGTCCCTTCACGGTGACTTCGATGGTGGAGCCGCTCAAGAGGTTATTCGCCTCAACGTCCCGATAAGTGACGCTGCCGAAAAATCCATGGATGACGAGCCGACCCTTGATGTCATGCCTGATCCGGGCCAGAGCCGTGTCAAACTCCTCTCTACTCTGCTTATCTTCCATGGGCACCTCAGCACTGAACGTTTACATGCTGGATGTTACGCGCTCGTGCGCGAGAACCGCGGTCTATCGTCCGCCGGCCCGGCCCCTCATGCATTCCGATCCACGCCAAGCTCATGCAGGACGGCAACGCGCAGTTCCTGCACTTCAGGACTGGTCAGTCTGCGCGGATGCGGCAGCTCCACCTTGAACATCGCTTGAATTCTCGTGGGTCTCGGCGACAACACCATGATCCGATCAGCGAGGTGAATGGCCTCCTCCACGTCATGGGTGATCAACATGACTGTGTGGCGCTCCTCCGCCAGGATGCGCAGCAATTCATTGCGCATGCGCAGGTTCGTCAATGCATCCAGCGCCGAGAACGGCTCGTCCATGTACAGAATCTCGGGCTTGACCGCGAACGCCCGCGCCAGTTCGGCCCGTTTCAGCATCCCACCCGAGAGTTCGTGGGGGTAGCTGCCCTCGAAGCCCTTCAATCCCACCATCGCCGCGTAATGATCGGCCACCCCCTTCTTGTTGGCCTCCGGATGGTCGTTCAGTCCAAACATCAGATTCTGCTGCACGGTAAGCCACGGGAACACCGAACCCTGCTGCGAAATGAGAATGCCCTTGGCATTCGGTTTGGTGCGGGGCATGCCGTCGATGAGGATCGAACCTGCATCCGGTTGAACAAAACCTGCAACCATGTTCATCAACGTGGTTTTTCCGCACCCCGACGGACCGACGATGGCCACGAACTCGCCCTCTCCCACGGTGAGGCTGACGTCTTCGACGACCTGCAGTTCACTGTCGTTGAATGCAAATCCCTTGCGAATGCCTCGCAGTTCGATCTTAGTGGGCATAGCGCCACCTGACCGATTTCAGTCCCTCGAGCAGGCGCATTACGCCATCCAGCAGCAAGCCAATCAAACCGATGATGATCATTCCTGCGATCACCAGATCGTATCGATTGCCGGCGTTGCGCGAATCGATGATGAGATATCCCAGCCCCGAGCGCAGCGCGATCATTTCAGCGGCGACCACCACCAGCCACGCCACACCCAGTCCGATCCGCATGCCGACGATGATCTGCGGCAAAACCGCGGGAATCACCACTTGACGAAACAGCGTGTAGCGCGAGACGTCGAAATTCTCCGCGGCACGCAGGTAGCGGCGCTCGATGGTGTGCACGCCGGCAGTGGTTTGCACGATCATCGGAAATACCGACGAAATGAATATAAGATAGATCGGCGAGGCATTGCCGACGCCGAACCAAAGAATGGCAATGGGGATCCACGCTATCGGTGAAATGGGGCGCAATATCTGAAACAGCGGATTGAGCGTCGAGTAGGCCCCTTTCACCCACCCCAGCCACAGGCCCAACGGCACGGCGACAAGAACCGCCAGCGAGAATCCAATACCGACGCGCATCAACGAAGCGCCGATGTGTGTAAACAGCGTGCCGTCCTTGATGAGCTCGGCGATGCCGGTCAGCACCTGCCACGGTGTGGGAAAAATAACGCTGCGGGTCTCAACTACGATCAACCACCACGCAGCCAGCAACACTGCGATGACGGCCATCGCCGGCAGGCTCCCTTTAATTTTGTTCATTTACGCAACGACCCTGAAAATTCTTTTCGTTCTCCACACGAGCCGCCGCCACGGAGTGTCGGGTTGCTCATCCACGACCACGGTCATTTGACCGCTCGCGTGCGCCGTGCAGGCAAATTGATAACTACTGGCCACTTCGAACGGCAGGCGGAAGCTTTGGCCCGGCATCATCAAAGTCGGACCGAATATCTGCGGCACGTCATCCAGATTCTTGAGGAGCAATACGTCCCTGATGCCGAGGGTGAGAAAAACACGGGACGGCAGAATCTCCACCTTATTCCCCGACATACGCCGCGCCCAAGTGCCCTTGGGAATTTCAAAGGTTTCTTCCCGCGAGCCAAAGGTGACCGGGGTGAAGGCTGCCCAGACTACGCCGCTGAGAGCGGCCACGGCGACGAGAGCCAACCCTGCGCGCTTGTAGAAGACGATCTTCATGATCAATTCAACAACATGGAAATATCGTGGACGTAGTCATCTGCCTTGTGCCCGAACGGCATCAAGGCTTGCAGCTTGCCCTCACGAGTGATGAGATAGATGAACGACGAATGTGCAACGCCGTAGTCGCTTCCGGTGCCGACTTTCTGGGCCGTGACGCCGTAGCTTAGGCGCACTGCGGCCATTTGTGCAGCGGAGCCCGTGCCACCCACGAAGCTCGGATCGAAGGCAGTGAGGTATTGCTTTAGCCGGTCGGCGCTGTCGCGCTCGGGATCGACCGTGAGATAGATGACCTGCACCTGCGATCCCAGCGACCCTAGCTTACGATGCGCCAGCGCGAGCACCGCAAGCGTGGCGGGACAAACATTGGGACAATGGGTGTAACCAAACCCCAGAACCACGACCTTGCCGCGATAATGACTGAGGGTGAGCGCCGCACCGTCGGAACCGCGCACGGAAAACTCCGGCGCCTCTCGTGGCGGATTGAAAACACCGGCTTTGAGCGCATCGACGTCGGCGGCTTGCGCCGTCATGGACAGCAGCAGGCAAACCCATACCGCTGGGCAGGGCGCGTATCTCACGGCCGCTCACAAGGAAATGGCTGCGGCGCGAGCGCTTTTCGCAAAGGTCTCATTCACGTAGGTCTCGTAAGCGATGGGGTGCTTGATCGTGCCCGCGGCCATCGACAGCTGCATGAGGTCCTCGAACTCGGCGCGGATCATTCGCAAATCGCCGTAGGTCACACGATCCGTGGGATTCTCCATCACGAACTGAATGATCTTCGGATCTTGATTGAAGAATTCCCGACCCGCAGCAATGGCGACTGCTTTGCTGCGGTTCTCCTGTTGTTGATCGAGCCATACGCCTGCACCCAGCACTTGATTGACGAGGTCCTGAACCATGGCGGGTTTTTCCTGGATCAATTCCTCGCGCACGGTCAGCACGCAGCAGATGTAATTGCGCCACTCGTCCCGGGTCATGCGCAGAGGCCGCGCGTAGCCGGCTTGTTGAGCGGCCGCACCAAAGGGCTCGCCCGTACAATATGCGTCGACGGCGTTCGCGTAGAGCGCGGCCGGCATATCGGGCGGCGCCATCTCCATGATTTCAATGTCGCTCGGCGTCATGTTCTCCCGGGCCAACATCTTTCGTAAGAAGAGAAAGTCCACGGCGAAGCGGCTAGGAATCGCGATTCGCTTGCCCGTCAGTTGCTTGAAGGTTTGGTACGGCGAATCGCTCCTCACCATGATGACGGCACCGGAGCGATGCCCGAGCGACACGATCTTTACCGGTACCTTTTTGTCCGCCAAATCCATGACCAGCGGCGCCAGCATGTACGCGGCCTGAATGCGGCCCGCCATCAAGGATTCCTTGACCTCTGGCCAGCCGCTGTACTTGCTGTACTTGTATTCGAAGCGTGGCTGGCCAACAGCGAGGGCGGCATTGCTCCGTGCCTTTGAGACACAGGCCACCGGCAGCGTGAGATTGCATGTTACCGGCAGGCCGCCGACCACCAGGGGCGCGTCCTGACCATTGCCGTTCGATCCCTTTCCGCAGGAAAGCACGCACAAGGGCAAGGCGGCCGCTACCAGCCCTTGCACTACTTGTCGGCGGTTGAAGGCGTACTCATCCACGATTTGGCATCGGTTGCGAAGACGCAACATCATAGGCAGCGCGTACCCAAGGGAGTGATCTCGACGCCGTTCTTGCAGCGTTCAAACAGCGTGACTTCCAACTCCTCTTCCAGTTTCTTGATGGCGATACTCAAGGTGGGCTGACTGACGTGACAGCGCTCAGCGGCACGTCCAAAGTGCTGCTCCTGCGCCAGCGCCACGATGTAGCTCAGCTCAGTCAGAGTCATGCGGTCCCCAAGTACTCATCGTACGAAATCACGCCGCGAGCGCTTTCAGCACAGCTTGCGGGTTGTTCTTGATAGCCCTCAGGAGTGCCTGCGCAGGACCGGTTGGCTCCCGCCGCCCTTGCTCCCAATTGCGCAGCGTTCCAACGTCAACGTGGAGAAGCTTCGCAAATTTCGGTTGGCTCAAGCCCGTGATGGCGCGAATCTCCTTCACCTTCGCGGCATCCACGCAGAACTCGCGCACAGGGGCCCGCACGCCGCGCGCGATGTCGTCCATTAGGCCCATGCTTTCCACCAGCCGGCTGAAAACCTTCTTATCCAATGTCACCACTCCGCGCTGATTTTCCCCAACGCCACGTTCCAAATGAAGCCTACGCCAGTGACTTAGAGTCCGTCAATGACGCACCTTTCAGGCGCGGCCACTCAAGCGTTCGGCAGTGATCATCGCCAAAAATCCGCCTGCGCAATAATTGAGCAGCCGCAGACGTGCCGCCTCCAAATCCTTCGCACGGCAAAGGCCTTCGGATAAACGGTCGACCCGCTCGGTGCCGGAGAGCGCCAACATCATGGATCCGGCGAGGAAGTTATAAGCCCAGTAAAGCTCCTTCTTCGGGCTGCCCGGCAGCGCTGACTGCAAAATGTCGATCAGCTCGTGCACGTTGTCATCGAAGTAGCGATGAATGATCTCGCCGCCCCAGGGCGTATTATCGATCTGCGCGACCAGGGCGAAGTAACTCTTCCAGCCGGCGTCGCCGTGCAGGGACAGGTCGATCATAGGATTGATGAATGCGGCCACGGCACCCTCGACGGTGACCTTGCTGCCATCTGCCAAATACGCGCGCAGCGAATCGCTGCGCGCCGCGACCAACGGCCGTGCGCGACGCTCGAACACGCCATCGAACAAGCTGGATTTGTTCTTGAAGTGGTAATAGATGAGCGCCACATCGACGCCGGCGGCATCCGCTACCTGCCGGGTCGTCACGCCGTAAAACCCCCGCTCGGCAAACAAGGCCTCGGCGGAGTCGAGTAGGCGACCGTGAGCCTTCACCCCATCATCGCTGTGTTTCGGACGGCCACGCCCGGGTTTCTTACGGCTTTTCGCCGGCGATTTATGGTCGAGTTTGGTCACGGCTCGCTCTGTTCATTGTTCGACACCCCCTGCGAGCGCTTGCATTCGACACGCCTCTCGCGCCCCTATTGTGACACTTCAATCCCGGACTGAAGCCTTGTTACCGCACTAAATTTAACAATCGCTGAATAATAGCTGGTGCGGCCGACCGCTTGGTGAGAAGGAATCGACGGGGCCATCGTGCGCCCTGCGGCGCACGCGCTGAAGGCACCTTACACAATTAGCGACAAAATCCCTGATATTTTACCAATCGCGGTACCGCGGCGCGCACGCAAGACGAGATCTTGTCGCCTGTCGAAAGTCAGGGGTTTTCTTGACAAGACCGAGGGTCTGGCATAATTTCAACGCACGCTGAAATTAAAAAAGAAGAGAGCCGAAGCCTACGGCTCCTGCTTTAAGGCGCTTAAATAAGGGGGATGTATGGCTTCATTTCGTTTTACGGTTGCGGCGCTCACCGGTTGCGCCGCCTCACTCTGCGTATCCTGGGTTGGGGCGCAGGCGATCGCATCCGCAAGCGGCGGCTCCGGCACCGAGCTGGCTGAAATCATCGTGACGGCGACCCGCCGCTCCGAGTCCATCCAAAACGTGCCGAGCAGCGTCACGGCGCTGACCTCCGGCACCTTGGAACAGATCTTGGCCCGCGATTTGAACGACTTCGCGGGTTTCGTGCCCGGATTGAGCTTTGCCTCGACCGGCCCCAGCACCAACCTACTGGTGATCCGCGGCATTACCACCGGCTCACAGCTGAGCAGCGCAACCGGCGTATACCTGGACGACATTCCCCTGGGCGCCAGCACCTCGAACGGCGTTGGTTATCAAAGTTTGAACATCAATGCGTTTGACTTAAATCGCATTGAAGTGCTGAACGGTCCGCAGGGAACCCTGTACGGCGCGACGTCTTTGGGCGGCACCATCAAGTACATTCCCAACGCTCCGAATTTGAGTTCCTTCGGCCTGAATGCGGGCGTGGAAGTTTCCTCGACTCAGCACGGCCAAATCAATCATGCCTATACCGGCATGGTCAACATGCCCATCGCCGATATCGCCGCGGTTCGCATTGATGGTTATCAGGTGTATGACTCAGGATATGCCAAGGATCCGATCTACGGGCGTGACAACCAGGGATGGGCTCGGTCGGAGGGTGGTCGCGTCGCGTTGCTGCTCAAACCGACGGATGACCTCGACATAACGCTGCGCGCCTCGACTCAGCACATTCCCAGTGAAAGCGCGGATGTCGGATTTCGCGATCCTCACACTCACCAGCCGACCTACGGCACCTACGATCAGGCGTACCCGACGTTTCAGCCCTCGAACTACAGCCTGACGCTGTACTCCGCTGCGATCAACTACGACACGCCATGGGCCAAGTTCAGTTCCATCACCGGCCTGCAAGTCAACAACGGGACGAGCTACACGGACAACAGCTTGACCTACGATGCGGCGCTCGGGGGTGCTTTTGGCATTCCGATCACCGATCCCTTCAGCCTGTACGTCAACACCACGACCAAGAAATTCACCCAGGAGTTTCGCGTGGCCTCGCACGAGAACACCACCTTTGAGTGGTTGGCCGGTGCATTCTTGAGCAACGAAAAGACCAGCGAAACCGTCGATTTGTTTGATAACGCCAATCCGGGCGGTACATTCTTCGGCATCTCGCCCTTCACGAGCTTCTTGCCCAGCACATATCGCGAGTACGCGGCCTATGCGGACGGCACGATCTACTTCACCAAGCAACTGGAATTGGGATTAGGCGTGCGATACAGCCGCCAAAAGCAGGCCTACGAAGAAACCGTGAGCGGCTTGCTCGCGACCGGCTCTGCTGCGGTTCTGACGCCGCCGGTGGCGACTTCGGATCAAAGCGTGATGACATACCTGATCAATCCCAAGTTTCACATAACCGACGATGTCATGGTGTATGCCCGCGCCGCGAGCGGCTTCCGGCCCGGCGGACCGAATTTCGTGCTGGCGCCCGGCCTCGGCAATCCGACCTACGATCCTGACCGGTTGTGGAGCTATGAGCTCGGTGAAAAGGCGACCTTCCTCGACAAGCGCGCGACGCTGAACTTCGATATCTACGACATCCTGTGGAAAGACATTCAAGTCACGGTCAACGTCGGGGGCGTCAATCAGCTCGAGAATGCCGGCACCGCGCGCGTCACAGGCGCCGAAATGGCTTTCGACTATCGCATCATTCCGGCGCTTACAGTCGGTGGTTCGGCGGCGTACACCAATGCGCGCCTCACCTCCATTCCGACGGTGATCGATGTGACCACGCTCGGTGTCCGCCTGCCGCTGTCGCCGCGTTTCAACTTCGCGCTGATCGGCACTTATGACGTCGATCTCGCAGGTGGCTATACAGGATCCATCAATGTCACAGACCGTTGGATCGGCGAGCGCCATGCGGGGTTCGATACGCCGATCAGTCGGCCGTACAACCTGGCCTCTTACAACATCACGGACTTGAACTTCAGGGTGCGTTCGCCCTATCACTTGGACTATGGTCTGTTCGTGCGCAATGTATTCGACAAGGCGGGTGAGGTCTCCGCAAACGTGATACCGCTTCAATACAACCCCGACGCACCGGTCCAGGTGTTTCTGGCGCAACCTCGAACGGTGGGCCTGTCGATCAATTACAGATATTGATCACATGGAGTTTTGCGGCGTCGAGACTGCGAACGGCCGGGTCCAAGGACTGATTGGTTCGGGGATCCGGCAGTTCAAAGGCATTCCCTATGGCGCGTCGACGGACGGAGCCAACCGCTTTCAGCGGCCAAAACCTGCAAGACCGTGGATAGGCGTGCGCGATTGCTTGGGTTACGGCGCGGTTTCGCCGCAGGTTCCCTACGATGTCGGTCACGACTACGCACGGCTGATCCAGTTCGATTTGAACGTGGCATTCGGCGGCATGGGCGAGGACTGCCTGCATCTCAATGTCTGGACACCGGGGACCGGCCGCCAGGAAAAGCGCGCAGTATTGTTCTGCATCCACGGTGGCGGCTTCGCAATCTGTTCGGGCAATCACCCGATGTATGACGGCGCCAAGCTCGCGCAATGGGGCGATGTCGTCGTGGTAAGCGTAACGCACCGCTTGTCGAGCTTTGGCTATTTGAACCTCGCAGATCTTGACCCGAAAGGCCCTTGGACCGATGCCGGCGCCGCCGGCATGCTGGATCTGGTGGCCGCCCTTCAATGGGTGCGCGACAACATCGAGAACTTCGGCGGCGACCCTGACTGCGTGACGATATTCGGTCAGTCAGGAGGCGGCTGGAAGGTAAGCACGCTGCTGGCCATGCCGGCAGCTCAAGGATTGTTTCACCGCGCCACGATTCAGAGCGGATCACTGGTATCGCACATGCCCCGGGAGACAGCGGCGCAAGTATCGCAGGCCTTCATCGCCCAGCTTGGTCTAACGCCTGCGACCCTCGATCGAATTCACGACCTGCCGTGGATGCAGATTCTCGCGGCGCAAACCGCGATCGGCGCGCCTGCGTTCGCGCCCATTGTCGACGGCACCCATATTCCTGCACATCCCCTGGAGGCACAGGTGGCATCGTTGTCCGACAAGGTGCCACTGATGATTTCCACCACGCTGGATGACGCCGGACTGTTCTTTGATGGATTCGCCATGACTGAACAGGAACTGACCGATACCTTGTCGGCGAGGTATGGCGGCAAATCGGCATTGCTGGAGAAGGCTTACCGTGAACATTTCCCGGCCAAGTCGCCCTATCTCCTGCACGCGCAACTCACTACCGATGCCGGTTTCCGGCGTTTCGCCCACGCGCAGGCCGAGGCAAAGGCCGCGCGCCAGGCGGTCTACGCTTATTTATGGGAATGGACTTGCCCGGCGTTCGACGGCAAGTTCGGCGCCGCCCACGCCATGGATGTCGCCGCGTCGATGCACAACGAGCGCGATGCCATTTTGGGAAGCGGCTCAACCGATGCGCGCCGCATGTGCGACACCCTTGCCTCGGCATTTCTGGCCTTTGCCAAAACCGGCGACCCCAACAACGCGCAGATTCCAACATGGCCGCGCTTCGACGCCTCGCAGCGCTCGACGCTGGTGTTTGACCGCATTACCCGGGTCGAGCGCGACCCGCACGGCGCGCTGCGCAAGTTGTGGTTGGGAATGCCCCCGGCCGTCAGCGTTCTAGGTTAGCCATGGCGAGGCTTTGCACGTGACGGAACTGCGCGGCAAATCGGTGCTGGTCACCGGCGCGGACCGCGGCATCGGCAAGGGCGTTGCCCTCGCCTTCGCAAAGGCCGGCGCCTGTGTCGCGGCGCATGGGCTCATCGAACCTGACGCGGCGTCACGGTTGATCGCGGAACTGCAGGCAGCCGGAAGCCCCAACGCGCGCTACTTCGGCGGCGACTTGCGGGACGTCAGTCTGATCGACGGCTTGATGGCGCAGGTCTTCGCATGGGGTCATCTCGATGTCCTCGTGAACAACGCCGGCATTCAGCACACCGCACCGATCGCCGATGTCAGCACCGAGCTGTGGAATGACATTCTCGCCGTGAATCTGTCCGCGGCGTTTCACACCATGCGCCACGCCTTGCCGCGGATGGCCGCGGCCAACTACGGGCGCGTGATCAACATTGCGTCGGTGCATGGGCTCGTGGCCTCCGTCAGCAAGGCGCCGTATGTCTCGGCCAAGTTCGGACTCGTCGGCCTCTCAAAAGTCGCGGCACTCGAATACGCCCGCATCGGCAGCGCCGGCAGCGGCGGCGTCACCGTCAATTGCATCTGCCCCGGCTGGGTCGACACCGCGCTGGTCGCGCCGCAGATCGCAGAGCGCCGTGAAGTGATGGGCGCTTCCACCGAAGCGGCCATCGATGCAATGCTTTCCGAAAAGCAGCCCTCGCACCGACTCTCCTCTCCTTCGGAAATTGCCCGCTTGGCAGTGTGGCTTTGCGCGCCCGACGCGCACAACATCACGGGCACTGCCATTCCGGTCGACGGTGGTTGGACGGCGCAGTAAGCACGCGCCTTTTTTGTGTTGAGTCGACATCCTTGCCATGACTTATAATTGGGCTTGTGAAATTGAATCACCTGGTTCGAATCATTGCCACCGTCGCGGTGCTGTGCGACTGCGCACGTGCCGCCACCGCCGAAATCGACGGCGGATCAGCCAAGGTGCAGGCGATCGATTCAATCTTCATGCAATGGAACAGCCCGAATACACCGGGATGCGCTTTAGCGATCGGGCATAAAGGCGAACCCGTGCTCACACGAGCTTACGGTTCAGCCGATTTGGAGCACAACGCAGCGATTACGCCAGCCACGATTTTCGAGGCGGGGTCGGTTTCGAAGCAGTTCACGGCCGCATCGATTCTGCTGCTGGCGGCGCAGGGAAAGCTCGCACTGACTGATGACGTGCGCAAATATATTCCAGAACTCCCTGACTACGGCGCGCCAATCACCCTCAACGAACTCCTGGGGCATACCAGCGGACTGCGTGATTGGGGCGAGGTCGAAGCGATGGCGGGCTGGCCTCGCGGCAGCCGGGTCTACACATCAGCTGATGCACTCGATGTGGCGGTACGACAGAAATCTCTGAACTATCGTCCCGGGTCGGCATACCTGTATACCAACACCGGCTACAACCTGCTGGCGACGATTGTCGAGCGCGTCAGCAAGATATCCTTGGCCGAGTTTACCCGTAGGCAGTTCTTCCAACCGTTGGGCATGATCAACACGCAGTGGCGAGACGACTTCCGCAGGATCGTCAGGGGTCGTGCGATCGCGTATGAAGCGCTCAAGGACAACTATCGTCAGAAGATGCCGTTCGAGGATGTCTATGGACATGGCGGCCTGCTCACGACAGTCGGTGACTTGCTCATTTGGAACGACGCGCTCACAACCGGCAAGCTCGGCGCTTTCGTGACAGCCGAGATACAGCGGCCGACCGTCCTCGATAGCGGTCGCGAGATTGCCTACGCACGCGGTCTGTTCGTACGGCTCTATCAGGGCGTCCGAGAAATCAGCCACGACGGATCTACGGCCGGGTACCGTGCCTGGCTGGGGCGCTATCCTGACCAACAACTTTCGATCGCCCTGCTGTGCAATTCAGACGGGGCAAACTCACCGAAGCTTGCTCACCAAGTCGCCGATGTATTCCTTCCTGCGCAGCCGCCCCCTGCTTCGATGACACTCACAGCGGGCCAGCTCGCACCGTACGTCGGGCTTTTTGTCGATGACAGCATGGGAATGCCCGTACGATTGACTATGCATGGCGGTTCCCTTGTACTCAGCGGGGAGCGGCAATTAATTCCTACGTCCACGCGAGAATTTCGCGTCGGCACTTCGAAAATACAGTTCTTCGGCTCGGATCATTTCTTGCTTCAATCCCCGGATGGCGACGCACTCCAATATCAGCGCGCCCAAGCCTGGTTGCCGCAGCCGAGGGAGTTGACCGCGCTGGCCGGTCGCTAT
>Ga0193753_10002644_pt1 | contig 13921 bp, 12 predicted proteins | sample H1c2metaG_FD_144925 | JGI IMG/M metagenome (GOLD analysis project Ga0193753, IMG submission 144925) | Soil microbial communities from a riparian zone of the East river system, Colorado, United States - H1c2 | ecosystem: Environmental > Terrestrial > Soil > Riparian zone | place: USA: East... | reverse complement strand
GTTGCGGCTGAAATGCACCTGGCCCTCTCGCCCGTCCTGCTCGGCCGCGGCGAGAGCCTCCTGGCCGGAATCGATCTGTTGAAGCTGGGCTACTAATGCGCGGAACAGGTGAGGAGCACTGTCGCATTGCACGTGGTGGTGAGGAAGTAGAACACCGAAGGCTCAAGGAAAATCGTTCACGAACATTTCTCGGCGGCGGAATGAAAATATCCGAACAGCCAAAGGAATGACTTGTAGGATTGAATGGCTAGGCTTGAATATTTTGCCGTGAAGGATCCGCAAGGCTCCAAGAGCGCGCACTTCTGTTCGGTGAAAATCACCGAAGGCGTCCGCAATACGTCGGCGAACAAAGCCGCGAATTCTCCGGAAAAGGGTGCGGAGCTTTACGCGAAGGCATAGCATCTGCGCATGGCCACCGTAACAAAATATCCAGGACCGAGAGAGGATGACGGCGTTCTCCTGCGCCTACGGGAGGACTACGAACAAGCCGTGCTCGACTTGTTCGACGCTGACAGTGTCGCGGGTGAAGTCCGACCGCAGCTTGATGCTGTAGGGCACACGTCCAACTTTCTCAATAACATGCGGCTGCCGGTTCACCGCTGGTTTCGCTACAGCGCTGGGTTTTCGGCGGAGTGGGTGAAATGGTTGCTGGCTGAACGAGACGGAAGCGACCTGCGAGTGCTCGACCCGTTTGTCGGCTCGGGAACGACTTGTTTGGCGTGCGACGAAATGGGCGTCCCGTCATACGGCATCGAAGCGCATCCGTTCGTCTATCGAGTTTCACAAGCCAAGCTAAGTTACGCTACCGACCCGGAACGCTTGATTTCCAAAGCGGAGAGAGCCTTCGGCTTTGCCCGGAAGGCAACGGCGCAAACGGAGCATTACCCGGAGATTATCGGGAAGTGTTACGGGATCGAGACGCTGGATTATTTGGACCGTTTCCGTCAAGCCGTCGATGTCGAGCAGGACGGCTCGCCCGAAGCCAGACTACTTTGGATGGCGCTGGTGTCATCGCTCCGTGTTGTTTCCGAAGCGGGCACCGCGCCGTGGCAGTATGTATTACCGGGCCGGCGGAAGACCGTGCCGCCGTTGCCCGAAGTGACTTTGCACAAGGCGGTGCAAATGATTGCTGCCGACATTCGGTTCATGGCGCGCCGGGCCAATCCGCTGGCGAAGTTGCGCGTGGATGACGCGCGCAAGTGCGCGACCGTGCCGGACGGTTGGGCCACGCTGGTCATCACGTCGCCACCTTACGCGAACAATTACGACTACGCCGATGCCACGCGATTGGAGATGGCGTTCATGGGCGAGATTCGCGGCTGGGGCGACCTTCAGGAAACTGTGAGGAGACACTTGGTGCGCGCGTGCTCCCAGCATGTCCCGCCAAACTCGGTGAATCTCGACGAGGTTCTGGAATCACCAGAGCTTGCGCCCATACGCGATGAGATTGTGCCGGTTTGCCGCGAGCTTTCGTCCGTCCGGTTGGAGCGTGGCGGCAAGAAGACTTACAACAACATGATCGCTTGCTACTTCCTCGACATGGCGCAGACATGGAAATCGCTTCGGCGAGTTTGCGCATCGCCGTCAGAGGTGTGTTTCGTCATCGGCGATTCCGCGCCGTATGGCGTTTACGTGCCGGTCATCGAATGGTTCGGGAAGCTGGCACTGGCTGCTGGTTTTGAATCCTGGACGTTTGAGAAACTCCGCGATCGGAATATCAAATGGAAGAATCGCAAACATCGCGTGCCGTTGTGCGAGGGACATTTGTGGGTTCGCGGCTAGCCAAGACACTTCATGGCAGAATCACTCGCTCATCGCTGGGGACAAATCATCGGGGACGGTTTTGAAATGTTCGTCCGCAACGTTCTCACGGACGTCGCGAAGCAACACAGCCTGTATCTCGACTTCAAGCGCCCGCGCAAAGCCAGAGGCGGCCAAGGCAAAGTGACGTGGCAGGATGGCTACGGCAACAAGCATATCTCGATTACGTTTTGGAACGCGGTGGAGATGAGGAAACACGAGGCGTGCCCGCCGGCTTTATTGAGTCGGCATGGAGGCGGTACACGAAGCACTCGAAGAACAAGGTGCAAGAAATCGAGGCGGCAATAATGCCCGTCGCGCTGACCTTCTCGCGACATCAGCCTTTCCTTGGTGCGGTGCTGGCGGGCGAGTTTACTCGCAACGCACTCCTTCAACTGGAATCGAAAGGCTTCGCCGTTCTGCACGTACCCTACGAATCCATTCTTTCGGCGTTCAAAGAACTCGGCATCGATGCTTCATCGGAGGATGGGATTACCGGCACAACCGAGGAGCAGTTCCGCGAAAAGATTGGGAAATGGGAGTCGCTGCGACAACCGCAGGCGACCGATCGCTTGCTGGCGAAGCTTCACGCGCTCCACCAGCGCGACATAGCCGATTTCAAACAACGTCTTGATGCGGCCATCACGAGGCGGGTGAATTCGGTTCGCCTGACGGTGCTTCGCGGACATTCCGTTGAGTGTTCCGACATTGAGGGCGCAATCGCCTACCTGATTGAGGAGGAACGGAGTTATCAATTGCGTGAAGCTGGCGAACAGCGGGAGGCATTTGAGGTTCAAGTTCGATTTAACAACGGCGCAAAGATTGATGCGACTTTTCCCAAGCGCCCAGAGGCAATTGCATTCCTCCGCAGTTTCGCATGATGAAAACGCATCTATCAATCGAAGCTGCTGTTGCGTTCAGCCGTGTTGCGATTTATCTGCGCGCTGCTTGATTTGACGCGACCCAGCGCTATCAGCAAAGACCACTGGTCGGGCCGGGGCATTGCACCATGAAGACGGCGCGTTGGTGGCGTGGTCAGAGCCGTTGCTCCTCCAAGTCGTACACATCGAACCAGTGGTAAACGACGCGGTGGCGCGGCAGGAACTTCGGGATGTAGTCCTCCCGTATTCGTGAATCGTGGGCACCAGACCGCGCAGGCGCATGTGCCGTTGCTGGTTGTTCCAGGCGATGATTTCCGTGCGGGGACGTTTCTTCGCGTTCTTGCCAATCCACTTGGCAATCTGGTCGTCCGTCGCGCCGGTGGCCACGAAGGAGCGGAAGGCGTCGTAATCAATCCCGGCGAACTTGAGCCAGAGTCGTGGCCAAGCAACCCGTTGCGCGACAGCAACTCGCCAACGAATCGTGTTGAGAATTTTGCCGTTTCAGCAAACCAGGCCCGCCAACGCCTCCCGGTTATTCTCAGGGACCGGCACGCCTGATGATGGCATGATCAAACTCCGCACTAGTGTGAGCATCTCGGACATATTGAAAGGCTTTTGCAGCAAGGCGCTCGCAGCCGCACCATCGTAGGCCCCGACGTCGTTGCCGCTCATCAACACGATCGGAATGTGCGCTGTGACCGGGTCCAAGCGCATCGCCGCGATCAGCTGCAATCCATCCATGCCCGGCATGCACGAGTCACACAGGATCAAGGCTGGCAGGAGCGCCTGCGCCTGATGCAGGCCGGTGATTCCACTGGTGGCGATGACTGGCCGTATCCCGACGTGAGCGAGGTAACAAGCCAACATCTCGGCCAAATCATGGTTGTCATCTATCACCAACACGGTCGAACAATTCTCGTTCATGTTCATTTCAGCGTCAGGCCAGTGTTTTTGACTCAACCGTAAATTGCTGGATCCTTCACTGAACTTGTGGAGCCGCATTGTTTGGAGGCCGAATGATTGCGGCGCAAAAAGTCCTGTTATGACCTGAAATCACATCTCGTCGGCGCCGCTGCCAGTGTTGCGGGTGGCTGCTGCCATTGGCTGAAGGACGTTGCCTCGTTGTGGACAAACACACCGAGCATCTTTCTGAAAGACTTTCGTGGTGATTTTGAGAACCAAGTCGCGGGCGGCCCATTGATCGGGTCCGGAGTATTGCACCATGAAGACAGACATCATTCCAATGGTCGGGTTCGCGGACAAATTCGCCATCAGCGCCGGCATGGCCGAGCATCCGGCGAAGAGGGGTTGCCTGCGACGCGAAAAGGCGCGGTCGGTCAGCGACACAACCGCGCCCCTTTTTCAATGCTACAACTTTGCCGGAGGCGGTGGAGGCGCCACGACTTCTTCCTCGACTTGCACCTCACCGCCGCCGAACGCCCCGCCTCCGGATGCTCCGCCGCCCGCGCCGAATCCACCACCACCCCGCGTTCCCGGCCCGGCCTCGCCGCGCACCCGCACCGGGCCGCCACCCGCTCCACTCGTCGGCGGGCCGCCCGCCGCACCGCGGAACGAACGCACCGTCATCCGCCGACCGCCACCGTTCTCGTCCGTGGCAATGGTGATCTCTTTCGTGTGTCCCTGATCATCCGTCGTCACGATGTGATTCACGCCGTTGGTGACGATGAAATCCCCGTCCGCCGTTTTCACGCGCAGGGTGCCATCCTTCCCCGGGGTAAAATTCAAGCCCCCGGAATCGTTCAGGCCCAAAACCACTTCCTGTTCAGCCTGTGGCGGCGGTGCCGCCGGCGCACCCGCCACGGGGCGTGATTGCTTCCACAGCAGCACCGCCACCACCGAGGTGGTCGCGACCGTGGAGAGTGACAGAACAATGATGGCCGTGATGGCCAGTTTGCGAGCGTTCCAATTCATAAACAGTAGCAGTCCTTTCGTGAGTAATGGGATGGTGGTTGATTTCAGCAAAGCAGAAGTCGTGATCGTGGCTGCGAGTCCGACGGGCGCGGCCTGCGTGGCGGATGCCGAAAGCGCCGCCGCCAGCAGTGTGACGGGCAGGGCAGTTCCGCGCGCCTGAAAAATCCCGCGCAACTGATCCAGCGCCCGCGCCACGCGCATCTTCGCCGCGCCCTCCGACGTGCCGAGCGCGCTGCCGACCTGCGCCATGCTCTTGCTCTCGAAGAAACGCAGGATGAGCGCGTCGCGATCCGGTTCCGTGAGTTCGTTCAACGCCTCGTTGAGTTGCGGCGCCATCTGGTCCCAGGCGGCGGCGCTGTCAGAAGTGATCGGTTCCATTTGAGCGGCCTGTTGTTCCCAGTGTTTGCGGCGTAACTCAGTGCGTTGGACTTTCGCCGCCGCGAATTGCGCCGCGCGAAACAGCCAGCCGGCGAGAATCGTGGACGACGAAAGCCCGCGCGCCTTCCTGGCCAGCGTGATGAAGACGGCCTGGGTCGCCTCCTCTGCCAGATGAGCATCACCGACCTGTCGCAGCGCCGTGGCATACACCATGTCCACATGCCGCTCGACGAGCGTCCGAAACGCTGTCTCGGACTGGTTGGCGACGTACTCGCGCAACAGATCAAAATCTTCGCCTTCCGTGCTCATATCGTGACTCTCACAGTTAAACTCCCGGCCAGCCGAAAAGGTCACAGGATTTTATAAGCCGTCGTCCTCTTCAGCCCTTCGAACCCATTCCGTTGGTCGGGTTCACCGACAGATCCGCCATCAGTGCCGGTGAGTGAGGCGCGGCGGGAGGATTCAGGCATTCAGCAATTGGGCCGGTTCGTGGGAGCAGGCGCGCGTCCGTGTGACACGCGGAGTAAAAAGCGATGGGCGTTCCTCGCGGCTAATCCTGGTAATCGATGGCTCAACGGAGTCTCGCCCCACGTCGTTTTCATCGGCACGCGGTTGTTTCCCGGTGCAGGCGGAGTGGGTGTCCTCTAAGTCTGATCTCGCCCTCTCTTACTTCAAGTTCTTCGGATTCAGCGGCTGCAAATCCTTCGGCACGAACAGTCCGTCTTTGCGAATGACCTCGCCGTCGAAGCTCACTTCGCCGCCGCCCCATTCCTTGCGCTGGATGAGCACCATGTCCCAATGCACGGCCGAGCGATTGCCGTTGTCCGCGACTTCGTAAGCCTGGCCGGGTGTGAAGTGCAGCGAGCCAGCAATCTTTTCGTCGAACAGGATGTCGCACATCGGGTTTAGAATGTAGGGATTGAACCCGAGTGAAAACTCGCCGATGTAGCGTGTGCCTGCGTCGGTATCGAGAATTTCGTTAAGCCGCTTGGTGTTGTTCGCGGTGGCGTTGACGATCTTCCCGTCTTTGAATTCCAGCCGCACGTTCTCGAACTTCGTGCCGGAGTAAATCGTGGGCGTGTTGAAGGTGATGTGGCCCTGAACGGAGTTCTTCACGGGACAGGAGAACACTTCGCCATCGGGGATGTTGCGAATGCCTTCGCACTTCACGGCACCGATGCCTTTGATGCTGAAGCGCAGATCCGTTCCCGGCGAGGTGATGTGGACCTTGTCGGACTTTTTCATGCGCCGTTCCAGCGGGAGCATCGCCTTCGCCATCCTGGGGTAGTCCATGGTGCAGACGTCGAAGTAAAGATTCTCGAACGCTTCGGTGCTCATGCTCGCCGCCTGCGCCATGCTCGGCGTGGGCCAGCGCAGGACGCACCAGCGCGTTTTGTTGACGCGATAATCGAGCACCGGGCGCAAGGTCTTCGAGTAAAGCGCCATGCGGTCGCTCGGCACGTCGGCGTTTTCGCTGGCGTTGGCCGCGCCGCGAATGGCGATGTAAGCCTGCACCTTCTTCATGCGCGCCAATTCGATCTCGCGGACGAGCGCGGCGTGTTTGTCATCGGTGTCGCGGATGATTTCGCGGGTCACGCGACCGTGACGCACCTCCAGAATGGGAATGGCGCCGGCCTTGCGCGTGGCGCGCATCAGCTCGACGGCAAATTCGTCCGGCACGTCGATCACTTCAATCAACACGCGTTCGCCACGTTTCATGGCGGTGGAATAGTCGATGAGGAGTTTGGCCAGCTTCACAAAGCGCGGATCGGTCATGGTGTTTGGAAATTAAAAGTTGCCGTTGAAACTTCAACGCCGCGCAACCTTCAGCCTGGAAGCAGGAACGTTCAACTCAGAAAAAAATTGGGCGGGCGCCGGAACCCCTTACCTGCGCCCACCCATCTCTGGCCAGCGTCCCCTCACACTGGCCTATGCTCCGGCAGGCAACGCACTCGCCCGCCGTTATGCCCGCGGGGCTGTGGATGCCCCGTCCTGACTAACGGGTGACGTTCTACGGCAGGGCGAAAGAACCGTGAATCAGGGCGAACCCCGAAACTGGCCCCGGATGGAATACTCCATTGGAACAGGAACAAGTCCGTCACTGTCACTCCTCCAGGGCGCAGCCGGTGAATTGACATCGCCTTGGCTGCCGTCCAACTTTCGCGCTACGTTTTAAGTCACGAATGAAACTGAATTGTCTTTTTCCGACGACGATGCTGGCCCTCGCGCCGGCGTTGCTCATAGCTGCGGAGCCGATCGATTTCAACAAACAGGTCAAGCCGATCCTGGAACAGAATTGCGTCAGATGCCACGGGAGCGAGCAAGGAAAGGGGAGCTTGCGTTTGCACACCAAGGAACTGGCGATCACGGGCGGGGACGGTGGGCCGGCGCTCATCGTGGGCAAGTCGAAGGACAGCTCGCTTTACACCACGACCATTTTGCCGGCGGATGACGACAAGGCGATGCCGCCGCAGCCGAAGAACAAACCGTTGACGAAGGAGCAGACGGAAGTGTTGAAGGCGTGGATCGATGAAGGGGCCAAGTGGCCCGCGGGCGTTTCTCTGGCCGCAGTGAAGCAGGTCGATTTCGTGAAAGACATTCAGCCCATCCTCGAGTTCAACTGCGTGGCGTGTCATCGCGAAGGGCACAGCAAAGGCGGATTGCGTCTCGATGAGAAGATGCTCGCTTTCAAAGGTGGCGATGGCGGCCCGGGCATCGTTCCCGGCAAATTGAAAGAGAGCCTCGTTTACACGTCGACGACGGTGGACACGAACGACGATGGGTTGATGCCGCCGTTGAACAAGAATGGTCCGTTGCCCAAGGAAGAGATCGAGTTACTCGCCGGGTGGATCGAACAAGGAGCGTCGTGGCCGGATGGATTGAGGCTCACGCCCAGAAAGAAAGAGGAAGCCGCGGGCAACGAACTCACGACTGTCGCGGACATTCACAAACAGCTTACGGCGAAAGTGGACGCGGCGACGGAGGCAGAGATGAAGGCTTACACCAATACGATTCCCGGCACGCAGGTCAGTTACAGCATGACGCCGATCAAGGGCGGAGAATTTGTCATGGGCAGTCCTGCGCCGGAAGCCGGCCGCAAGCCTGATGAAAGCCCGCAGCACAAGGTGAAGATCGAGCCGTTCTGGATGGGCGTCTGCGAAGTCACCTGGAGTGAGTACGAGTTGTTCATGTATCAGGACGAGGAGCGGAAATTTCAAAAAGAGATCGTCACCGATCCTTACGTGGACAAAATCTCGGACGCAGTCTCGCGGCCCACGAAGCCTTACGTGGAAATGAGTTTCGGCATGGGCAAGGAAGGTTATCCCGCCATCAGCATGACGCACCACGCCGCGAACAAATACTGCGAATGGCTCAGTGCCAAGACCGGCCAATACTATCGCCTGCCCACGGAAGCGGAGTGGGAATACGCCTGCCGCGCGGGGACGACCACGACGTATTCGTTCGGCGATGACCCGAAGCAACTCGACTCTTACGCGTGGTACGAGAACAACAGCGATTTCAAATACCAGAAGGTTGGCCGCAAGAAGCCGAATCCGTGGGGCCTCCATGACATGCACGGCAACGTGACCGAATGGACGCTCGATGGCTATGAGCCGAATGCTTACGAGCAGTTCGCCAATGACGAAGCGGTGGAACCGTTCGTCCGCGGCACGAAGCCTTATCCGCACGTGGCCCGCGGCGGTTCGTGGGACGATTCGCCGGAGAAGTTGCGCAGTGCCGCGCGAAGATTTTCCGACAAGAGCTGGAAGCAGCAGGACCCGCAATTGCCCAAGAGCATCTGGTATCTCACCGACGCGCAATTCCTCGGCTTCCGCATCGTGCGACCGCTGAAGATTCCGCAGCCGGAGGAATTGCTGAAGGTTTGGAACAACGGCGTGGAGCGGGAATAGCGCTCCGCTCCAGCACACAACAGGGAAACGAGGAGACGATCATAATGGCGGAAAAACGTTTTCGAGATCGTCTCGCGGTATGCAGTTGGTCGCTTCAACCCAATTCGCCCGAGGAACTCATCAGCAAGCTAAAGCAGATCGGCATTCCGCGCGTGCAGCTTGCGCTCGATCCTATTCGTGAGAAGCCCGGCGTCTGGGGCAATGTCGGCGAGGTGCTGCACGCGAACGGATTCAGCATCGTGTCAGGCATGATTGGTTTTGTTGGCGAGGATTACACTACGATGGAATCGATCCACGCCACGGGCGGCGTGGCGCCGGATGAAACGTGGGATGAGAATTGGGAGAACGTGCCAAAGGCGGCGGAGATTGCGGCGCAACTCGACATCAAACTCGTCACTTTCCACGCGGGCTTCCTGCCGGCGGATGACAAGGACCCGGCTTACACGAAGATGCACCATCGGTTGGATCTCATTGCCGATGTGTTTGCAGTCAAGGACATCGACGTCGCGTTCGAGACCGGCCAGGAAACGGCGGCCGTCTTGTTGGAGTTTCTGAAAAAGCTGGGACGCACGAACGTGGGCGTGAACTTCGATCCGGCCAACATCATTCTCTACGACAATGGAAATCCGATCGAAGCGTTGCGCGACCTCGGCGCGTGGCTCAAGCAGGTCCACATCAAGGACGGCACACGCGCCCAACGCGCAGGGACCTGGGGCGAAGAAGTTGTTGCAGGCACGGGTGACGTGCCGTGGGAGGAATTTTTCCAGACGCTAAAGGAAATCAACTTTGTGGGTGACCTGTGCATTGAGCGGGAAGCGGGGAATTCAAGAGTCGGAGACATTCAGGCGGCGAAGCAATTGATCGAACGGCTGGCGGCGCGATTTGTTTGACTCCGCTTCTCCTTTCCTTAGCCTCGCCGCTCTAACGAACCCAAAATTTATGAGACTTGGCATTAACACATTTTTGTTCACGTCACCTTTCACCACGGAAAGCACGAAACTGTTTCCGAAATTCAAGAAGTGGGGCTTCGAGACGGTGGAGATTCCCGTCGAAGATCCGTCGCACATCGATCCGGCGAAGGTGAAGGCGGCGCTGGACAAGAACGGTCTCGTCTGCGGCAGCGTCTGCGCGTGCATGGGGCCGGGACGTGATTTGCGCGGCACGCCGGTCGAACAAAAGACGGCGATGGATTACTGCAAGATGCTAATCGATCAGATGGTCGTGCTGGGTTGTCCCTCGCTCATCGGGCCGGTTTACTCCGTGGTCGGCAAAGCAGATGCCGTCGAGCCTACGCAGCAAAAGAAGGAGTGGGCCCTGGCGGTGAAGAACCTGAAAGAACTGGCGAAGTACGCGGAGAAGAACGGCGTGCAGATTTGCCTCGAACCGTTGAATCGTTTCGAAACGGATTTCCTGAATACGGTGGAGCAGGCGTTGAAGCTGGTGAAGGACGTCGGTTCGAAAGTCGTGAAAATTCATCTCGATACATTTCACATGAACATCGAGGAGAAGAACCAGGCGGACGCCATCCGCAAAGCCGGCAAACTGCTGGCGCACTTCCACGCTTGCGGCAGCGACCGCGGCACGCCGGGGAACGATCACATTGATTGGAAACCGATCGTGAAGGCGCTCAAGGACATCCGTTACGAGGGCGACGTGGTGATCGAATCCTTCACGACCGACGTGAAAGTGATCGCGCGCGCCGCCGCGATCTGGCGCCGCATGGAACCGACCACGGAAGAGATTGCGACCAAGGGAATCAAGTTCCTGAAGCAGGCGCTGAAGTAGCGGAGACAAAAGTCTTCGAAGCCGTGGCCCGCTCAATCCTCCGGCCGCTCTCCGCTTGGCGCCATCTTCACCAGCTTCGGATCAAATTGTCCGAGCACTTCCACCAAGTCGCTCTGCGCCGCCATGACCTCGTGGATGTTTTTGTAAACCATCGGCACCTCGTCGAGTCCGGCGCTGATGAGCGTCACGCCGCGCTCCTTCAACCAGCGGTTGGCTTTCTCCCATGAGAGCGATTCGTTCGCCTTCTTGCGGCTCATCACGCGGCCCGCGCCATGCGATGCGGAGTTCAATGACTCGGCGTTGCCTTTCCCGCGCACCACGAAGCCCGGCGACGCCATCGAGCCGGGGATGATGCCGAGCACGCCCGCGCCCGCCGGTGTCGCGCCCTTGCGATGCACCACGACCTCGCGTTCCACCCCGTCGATGACGTGCCGCTCCTTCCACGCGAAGTTGTGATGGTTCTCCACATCCAACAGCACCTGCGCGCCGAGATTCTCCGCGATGTGTCGGTGGATGCACGCGTGGTTCGCCGCCGCGTAATGGCCCATCAACTCCATCGCCTCCCAATACTCGCGGCCTTCCTGTGAATCGAGTGAGAGCCACGCGAGCCGTTTCAACTCGCTCGGTAAATCAGGAAACTGTGCGATGGCCAGCTTGCTGTAGTGATCGCATACCGCCGCACCCGTGCCCCGGCTGCCGCTGTGCGACAGCAGCGCCAGGTATTCACCCGGCGCGAGTTCGCCAAGTTTCTCCTTCACCGTGAACACGCCGAACTCGACGAAATGATTTCCGCTCCCGCTTGTGCCGAGTTGCGACCACGCTTTGTCCCTGAGCTGTTTCGTCACCGGGCTGACCGACCAATCCGCGTCCAGCACGTCATGCGCGCGCCGCTGCTGGAAATTTGCGCCCACGCCGAAACGCGTCTCCGCCTCGATGGCGCGCGTGAGCCGGTCCTGCTTCCGCTCCAGGTCGCGCAACGGCAGGTCCAGCACCGTCATCTTCATCCGGCACGCGATGTCCACGCCGACGGCGTAGGGAATCACCGTGTTCTCCGTCGCGAGCACGCCGCCGATGGGCAGTCCGTAGCCCACGTGCGCGTCCGGCATGAGCGCGCCCGCCACCGCCACTGGCAGCAGACACGCCCGTTCCATCTGCATCACCGCCTCGTGTTCCAAGTCGTCGCCCCACTGCCGATACTTCACCGGCTCGGCGCGCGGCGGCGGTGGCGCATTGAGCAACGCCTTGGCGAACTCGCCGCGCAATGCGTCGTCCACGAAGCCTGCTGGCTGGGCGACAATGGCCGTGACCTCCGCCACCAGCCGCGTCTTGTCACCGCCGCCGAGGATGAACTTCGCGACAAAGTCCGTCGCCCGCCGCGTGGCTTCACCCAGCGGCACGCCGAGGCGGATAAAATCTTTGGTGTTCATTCGTTCAACAAACTAAAGCTCCATCGGAGCGACAGATAATAGCCCAGGGCAAGCGAGACGAAGTCCGCGCCGCCCTGGGTGAATCGTCCAACAAATCATTCAAGCCCTGTAGGGGTGGAAGAAGTTTCCGTGCTGGCTAGCGCCGTTTCTTTTTTTCCAAGCTCAAATGATACTGATGGTACCACTCATCGTCTCGTTCCGGGCTCAATTCAGCTATTTCACGAGACCGACCTCTTCGATATGGACCGAACAACCGAGCGAACTCGCCTTGAAATCGTTGCAGTGTGTCGAACTCACTATTTTCCCTACTTTCTTTCCCAAAATCCGGTTGCCCAGGCCGGCGACCGTAAGGATCAAATGCCGTCGAGGTCCCATCCGAAAAGCCCATATACATTTCTCCGCCGTAAGTTACATCTCGCGGGTCGGGCATGAGCAAGTATCCGTGACCGTAAGTGTTCCAATTCGATTTCGATACGTGCTTCTCGGGAAACAGCCACTCTTCCTTTCCAGCACCGATGTAACGCCGCGCTCTACTTTTGATGATGAAATTGATCTCCCGGACCTCTTGCTCACTGAAGCTTCGCAGAATCTGGACGCCTAAAACATTGAAGATCGATCCGCGAAACAGATTAGGATTCGGTCTGATCCCCGTTTCCGACTGATACGGATTTCTCACCCAAGACAGATTCGTGAGGATGAGCACCTTCTCCAACGAGAGTGGAAAGATGGTGTGAGTCGCATGATACCTGATATCTGGATCGTTTGCGCCCCTGCACCATTGAGACTTTGGTCCGCATCGGCGGTTGTACACAGTGACGGGATGGTCGGAGACGATGAACTTGGTTTCGGATTTCGACGCGTCTGCGATCAACCATACGCACTCGGTCCAGATTGCACAATGGAGCCGACGCAGCTGCGTCATCAGCGAAAGGATAGCATTTTTATCTTTCGTACCAGCTTGGAGCGCGAGCCATTCCAGCCCCTTGGGCGTGCGAAGCTTCTGCGTGCTCATGTACATCACGAGATTTTGGAAAGCGCCGTCCTCCATGCCCGTGTGGTCAAACTTGGCGAAGAAATCTACCGAGCAACTTCCCTTATCATCGATCTCACCAAAAAAATGCTTCTCGATGTTCTTCGATTCCTCGGCACCAAACTTTGTTGTGTAGAGATTGTCTTCTGCGAAGCACTTCCTGAAACCTTGTCGTCGCAAGGCACGCTTGGAATGAGCGATGCCGCGCGGATCGACGAAATATCCCGGTCGGAGATCTAGGTAGTGAATCTCTTGCGCTTGTTGTCCAACGGGCACAAAGCGCTTCTGGTACCAAACAGGAACGTAATGGTTGTTTCGGTACTCGTTCGACATTGGCGACATCCTATCTCAAACACATCGTTGATTCATCAGCCATCGATTTGGAGAGAGCGAGCTTCGACGCTCGCTCTCCCATCGCTTCACTCGTTCAGGAACAACTTCCACTCGGCGACGCCGTGGGCGTTGCGGAGATGCGCCGTCACCGGCAGATCCTTCGGCGCGCGCGGGACGGTGAGCAGCTTGAGGCCGGCTTCGTGCGGGAGGCGGTCGGACTTGCGCTGGTTCACTTCCTTCGCGGACCAGACGAGGTTTTCCCACGAGTCCGCGCCGCCGCGCGAGCGGGGCACGACGTGGTCGAGGCTGCCTTCGTCCGGGTGCAGCAACTTGCCGGTGTACTGGCAGCGGTTGCCATCGCGCTCGCGGATGTTCTTCGCGCTGAGCTTCGGTCGCTTCTTCGGCACGCGCGCGTAGTTCACCGCCACAGTAACTGTCGGCACG
>Ga0193753_10002643_pt1 | contig 13922 bp, 10 predicted proteins | sample H1c2metaG_FD_144925 | JGI IMG/M metagenome (GOLD analysis project Ga0193753, IMG submission 144925) | Soil microbial communities from a riparian zone of the East river system, Colorado, United States - H1c2 | ecosystem: Environmental > Terrestrial > Soil > Riparian zone | place: USA: East... | reverse complement strand
CGGGGTACGCGACTACATTCATGTTTCCGACCTGGTCGATATTCATGAATGCGTGCTGGCCTATTTGCGCAACAAAGGGCAATCCACCCTGCTCAATTGCGGCTATGGCCGCGGCTTTTCTGTGCGGCAGGTGGCCGCCGCGGTTGAGCGCATATCGGGACAGGCTTTGAAAATCGAACTGGCGCCGCGGCGGCCGGGGGATCTGGCCATCGTCGTGGCCGATACCGCAAAATTGTCGGAGGTTTTAAACTGGAAACCCAGGCATGGGGATCTCGACACCATCGTGACCACGGCGCTCAATTGGGAACGGCGCCTGAAGGGCGAATCGGGCGCCTCACAGGCGTAGGCGTCCCAAGGCGAAGGCCGGTCCGGGTCGCGTATCAGGCTGCTTTTTTTTACACTTCATTAACGACAACAGATGGCTGTTGGTACACTTGCGTGCGGCAAGCGCCGGTCGGACAAATCTTAACGAATAACCAAGCACTGCCGGGTAATGCTGGGCCCAGATTATTGCTGAGGTGACCAATGCACTCCTTTCAGGCTGGTGAAGTTGTCTGTTTGAAGTCGGGCGGCCCCGACATGACGATCGAATCCGTTCAGACCAATCAGGATGTCACGATCGTCACTTGCGTGTGGTTCGTTGAAAAGACGCTTTATCGCACCACCCTGCCGGTTTCCGCGCTTACCAGCGCCATGTGGCCGATCGCTGCCTAGCCGAAGACAGGCTGATCGAGACCAAGCGACTCCGTCGGCGCGCTGGCTCTACCGGGGTGTATCTGGAGTACGCCGCCGTGTGGACGAACGCACGCAGCAATTGCGGCTGTTTATGGCTTGCTTGACCGGACCCGGCTTGGGACGCCGTCGACGCAAACGTCCCATGGCATATCCAATGTCCTTCCGATCGACATGAGATCGCAGAATTTCAAATGATTAATTCTGTCTTCCACCCCGCCACCGTTTGGGACGTTTTGAAGCTCCATCGGAATCGCGGTCAACTGTTCCGGTATCGTTTTGAATATACCATCGAATAACCAGCGCCACGGCAATGGTTGCCAGCGCGTACCATGCTCCACTCATTTTATGCCGCCTTGAAGCTTCCTCACGACCATGGCGGTCGTGCCACATACATCCTGTGCCTGCCTGAATACCAAAGCCGACGCAATTATCGACCATAATATTGCAAAGTCGGCCCCCAAAAGCCACAAATTATGGTATCCCAACGCAGTCTGCGGGGCCGGGGGGCGAATATGTCGGTCGTCCCTCGTTGGAGGGAGGGGATCTTTGAGTTCGGCCATGAGCGCTCTTTCTCGCTCGGTGATGTTGCCCGCTTCAGCAGGCGACATTGTCCATTTCCCATTGCAATCATCGCCGAAGGTCATCTGCATCATCGATGCGGAAGAGGAGTTCGATTGGAGCGCGCCCTTCGCGACCTCCAACAACTCGGTCAAAACGATTGCCGCCCAGTCCACGGCCCAAGCCATCTATCGGCGTTTCAATCTCGTGCCAACCTATGCGGTGGATTACCCGGTCGCCTCGCAAGAGCGAGGCTATCGTCCATTGCGGGAATTCGCGGACGCCGGGCATTGCGAAATCGGCGCGCAGTTGCATCCCTGGGTTACGCCGCCTTTCGATGAAATCGTGGGCGAGGAAAATTCCTTCGCCTGCAATCTGCCTCCTGAATTGCAGTTCAAAAAAATCGAAGCGTTGACTGAAATCATAAGGCAAAATTTCAATGTCACTCCAAAATTGTTTCGGACAGGCCGATATGGAGCCGGGCCGGATACCCCGCGGCTGCTCCAACAGTTCGGCTATGAAATAGATTGCAGCGTCCTGCCGGGCCCTGCGATCACGAAATCCAGTCCGGATTATTCCGGCGCACCGTCAGAACCATATTGGCTGGGCTCAGGGCGGCGCATTCTCGAGATCCCGGTTACGGCTGGCATGATTGGACCAATGCGCAACTTTCGGGACACGGCCAATCGCTCATTTACATCTTCGTTCAGCAAGCGAGCAAGGTTGCCGGCGATCCTGTCGCGCATCGGCATATTGAATCGTGTCCGCATTTCGCCAGAAGGGTATAGTTTGGCGGATGCGAAGCATCTAACGCGGACGTTGATGCGATCCGGCCAGCGCTTATTCGCAATCAGTTACCACAGTCCATCTTTGGAGCCTGGCAAGACGCCTTATACCCGCAGTGCACGTGACGTTGAGCGTTTCTTGAATTGGATTGAGTGTTATCTTGAATTTTTCATGGGAGAGCTGGGCGGAAGTCCTTCCACGCCAGGTGAAATTCTGGAGCTGGCAAAGAGCCATAGACCGCAAATCGTGTCTCCCCCGGAGCAGGACCGCGCGGCGCTCAGAATGCCGCTTCCCAGCGTCTGCGTAGTCATTCCGGCCTACAATTCCGAGGCGACAATCTGGCGTGCTTTGGATTCAGTCGCGGCGCAGACGCTTCCGCCAAATCGAATTTTGGTGGTGGACGACGCAAGCCTTGATGCGACTGTCAATGTTGCGCAGAACTATGTGGGCGCAAAAATCGAAGTCATAAAACTTGCAAAAAATCTCGGGGCGGCCGGGGCGCGCAATGAAGGTATTCGTAACGCTGATATGGACCTCGTCGCCTTTCTCGATGCGGATGACGAATGGCTTCCCACGAAGCTGGAAAAACAAGTAAAGCTCATTGTGTCTGAACCAAACAGCACCTTTGTGTCTTGCGGCTCCGATTTAATTTCTCCGACGGGACAGAATTTGGGCGATATTTATCGGGGGCAGAGGGTCACAGCCGGCGATGACGCTTGGAAGGCGCTTCTCGAGGACAATTATGTGACCACGCCGTCCGTCCTCGTTTGGCGTCGGCATTTGGAGGAATTGGGCGGATTCAATCAATCCCTGAAAATTGCCGAAGACCAGGACATGTGGATCCGGTTGGCGGAACGCGGTTGTTTAAGCTACGTGTTCGAGAGTTTGGTTCATGTCCACGAGCGGCAATACAGCCTGTCAGGGGGCGCATTCAACGATCAACTGATGTACACGCTTCCCATGATCGAAGGCCACGTCGCCCGGCTTTCGCACCGATTGACGCCCGAGGAAATAAAATCGATTCGTGGACGCAGAACACTTCGGCTCGGTCAACTCGCTTACAGCCGAGGGGCATCCGACATCGGACGCAAATTGATCTCTCGCTCAATCAAAATGGGTTATGGGCTTCGGGAGAGTGTGTTGTTCCTTGCGAATGCGAGTCCCCTCGCAACATGGCTCAAGAAGCACCTCTTGCAGCGATGAAACACGCGATGCGCTGGCTGGCTAAGACGATCGCGGTAAAGGGCGGCGGCTTGAGCCTATATCACAAGCTGAAGCACCGCGAACGACTGACCGTTCTGATGTTTCATCGCGTACTTCCCGAACATCTGATGGATGGCGCAGACCAAGAGTATACGATTTCGACTGTGTTGCTCGAACGCCTGATGAAATTTGTCGCTGCGAACTACAATGTCGTTGATCTGAACGAAGTCTTGAGATCCCGGCGGAGAGAAAAACCCCTTCCCTCTTTCCCCCTCCTTGTTACTTTCGATGACGGCTGGGATGACAATGCGATTCACGCTGCACCCGTGCTTGCGGCAGCCAAGATACCCTGGACGTTGTTTGCCGCCACAGATGCGATTTCTTCAGGCGAGAAATGGTGGCAGGAGGTTCTGCTCGCAGCGTTACGGACCGGGCATGCTACCCACGAAGATTTACGGGCATTGATCGCAGATAACAGCCGCCCAATGGTCGATATGGATGGGGATCCCGGGCTATCAATTCTCATGTTGTATGGGACACTATCGCCCGCTAAAAGAGACGAGTTGCTGAATCGCTATTTGGACCGATCTTTGATGCAGGTCACTCCTCGCCATATGGCCAATTGGGATACCCTGCGCGCATTACAGAAATCCGGCGTAAGCATCGGGGGACATGGCGCGAGCCATCTTCCTCTGACAATGTTAGCAGATCCGGCAGATGATCTCAGACGGGCCCAATCCATTATGCGCCAGCAGTTGGGGGAAAATGCTTGCACCACCATGTCCTTTCCCCATGGCCGCTATAGCCCGGCAATTGCAGAAGCCGCGAGAAAACTCGGAACACAATTGCTGTTCACAAGCGACCCCGTTTTGAACAAATGTGCCGGCGGATGGCTGGAAAGTGATATGATTGGACGGATTTCGATTTCAACTCCATCGGTCGCCGATGGCCGGGGCATGTTGGATATGGAGCGCGCCATGCCCTGGCTCATGTTGCGCCAATGAGTTCAAACGGCCGCTCGCCCGATGCGTGACATCTGGCTGGTAGCGTGGGTGTTTCTGGGGCTGGGATTCACATTCCGCTTCCCTTTTGTTGGCGTTCTGATCTGGGAATGGTTTTCCCTGATGAACCCGCACCGGGAAGCATTCGGCTTCTCGCAGTCCCTACCTCTCAACCTCATTATCGCACTGGTCACCATTGTCTCATGGGGGATGTCGAAAGAACCCAAACGAATTCCTTCCCATTCCATCATCGTGCTTCTTGCGCTGTTTTTGATTTGGACGACTTTCAACTCGTTTTTCGCATTCAACCCGGCCTGGTCGTGGCAATTTTGGGATCGAACCTGGAGAATATTGATTCTGGGATTCGTGATTGCGGGAATGGCGACCAACAAAACGCGGATCGATGCGCTGATCTGGGTGGCCGTCATTTCCCTTTTGTATTACGGCGTAAAGGGCGGCGTGTTCACGATAGCAACGGGTGGGGTCTATAAGGTTCTGGGACCAGAAGGCACAATAATAAACGATAACAACCAATTGGCCCTGGCGCTATTGATGACAATACCGCTGGTTGAATACTTGCGGACGAGCGTCTCCTTCAAGCCGCTTTCTTGGTTGCTCGGCGGTACAATGATCCTAACCGGGATCGCGATCATTGGAAGCTATTCCAGAGGCGCTTACATCGCGATGGCGGCCATTGCGTTACTCGCACTGCTCACGGCGCGGCGGAAATTTGTCTTTCTAGCGCTGTTGGTTGTCGCATGTGCAGCCATCTATCACTTTACGCCGCAGGAAATCTTTGACCGCGCGGCTACGATACAATCTGCCGATTCAGATGCTTCGTTTCACGGTCGTTGGGTGGCGTGGCAGGTCGCGATTAAATATGCCACGGATCATTTTCCATTCGGTGCGGGATTTTACGGCCCTCAATTGGGCGCGATTTTCAATTACTATTTCCCTGCGGAAGGGTCGCACGCGGCGCATAGCATATATTTCCAGGTGCTGGGGGAGCATGGATATATCGGCCTCGCCCTTTATATTGCCGTCATAACTGCTTCTTTTGGATTGTGCTGGAAACTTGCCAGGACCCCGCAACAAGAGGGGACCCTTTGGATACGCAAGCTCACACGCATGATACAGATTAGTTTGTTCGCTTTTTTTGTCGGCGGCGCCGCCTTAAGCATGGCGTATTATGATCTCTTCATCATCTTGATATGCATAGTTCCGCAGCTGGCCAGATTGTCGCAAAAACCTTCAAAAACGAAGCCGGCATTTCGAGCGGCCGATCAACTTATTTCCAATGTGGGATAGCGGTTGGCGCGCTTATTTTACGAGGCGAGCTATCCAGAGCAATACGAGAATAGGCTTAAGTTACCGAGCTTGCGAGTTCGGCATTATCTTGCAAGTCAGAGGTTATTTGCCTGCAAATATCCTGCGCGATCTTCTCCTTGTCGTAGAGATTAATTCCCCTGGTTCGCGCGTTCAGTCCAAGGCGACTGGCCTCGCGGTGGTCATTTAACATCGAGACACATGCCGCCACAAAGTCTGCCTTCTCGTCTCGGACAAGAAGATGAGTGCCGTCCTGCAGATCCAGCCCTTCCGCGCCGATCGTCGTACATATGATCGCCTTTCCTCGTAAGGCTCCCTCAATGACCTTGAGCCGCGTACCGCCGCCAGACCGGATTGGGCAAACAACGCATCGAATGCCCCGATACAGTTCATCGATGTCAGTTGCAAAGCCCGTGAAAACCACGTTCGCAGGTTGAGATTCGTATGCCGGGATATTGCCGGGACGTTCACCCGCGATGACCAGCTTGGCGTCAGGCACCTGAGCAAGAATCTCCGGCCAGATATCCTCAATGAGTTCTGAGGCCGCTAGCACATTCGGCCGGTATCCGAATGAACCTATGAACAAAAGTGTTTTCGCCGTTGTCAGAGGCTCCATCGGTGGAACCGCTAAGGCGTTCTGTACCTGCGTGATATTCGAGGAATGCCAGCGCGCGGCGATATAGTCACGATCGGCCTTGGAGCACAAAAAGGTCCGCCTCGCGCGTTTGACTGCCGCTCTCTCCGTCAAATACAGAACGGGTATCTGAAAATATAGCAGCTTCTTAGTGGGCCATTGCGGAGGCCGGGAAATGTTATCGTAAAACCACCTGTGCTCTATCTCGTCCAAATCAAGAAACACGGGCGCGGTGGGCATTCTTGTCAGCAGCACCGGCATCATCCCGTAAAGGCGATGGATGAATATGTAATCGTGTTTCCTTTCTAGCAGCATTTCAAATGCCCGGATCTGTGCGGGACCGGAGGCCAAGGAATAGCTGCGTTGCCAGCGCACGTCGAATATCGGCCGGATGTAGTAACCAATCGCCGACGGCGCATGTGTGGCCGAATTCACGGCACAGAGGTACAGTTTGATCTCTATGCCCCAGCGCGCGGAGTAAGCCTCCTGGAGCAGGAGAGTCTTTTCATCCGATATCTCGTAATCGGTTGGAGTATAAAAAAGCATATCCAGACCCGAACACATGCTCGAAATGGCTGACACAAACAGGTCCAGCCTCTTGAATACTCCATAAGTTTGCTTCGAGAAATCGTCGGGAAAATGGGGCGAAACAAACAAGGCGCGCATCACACAAGCCGTCTCGATATCAAAGTGCAATCAAACTCGATGACCCTCAGCATTTCATCCCTGGAGACAGGGAAGAATCCAGTCACGTCAAACCCGAGATTACCGAACGTCTCCACTGACTCGGCATATGTCGGCATGCCTTCGTATAAGGGCAGCATTGAAATCTCGGATTGCATGGCAAGAACGTGATTTCGCCACTCGCCAATTCCGGCGATAACCTGCAAATCGAAGCCCTGCGTATCCAACTTCAGATAGATTTTCGCATCCGGCCTTTCGGCGCAATGTTTTTTCAGGAGTTCGTCGAGCCGGAGAACTTCAACCTCTTCTATACGTTCGACGGACGCGTTGGCACGCATCTGCACATTGCCCGTAGCCAGAAGACCGGCCTGACTGGGCGCCCTGAACGAAGCAAACTGCGTGTCCTTGGTTACGTTGATTGCCATCCTCGTATTTGCAGGCCCCAACGCGATATTGACGCCCGCCCAGTTATGATCGGATTCGCGCCTTCGCTTCAGTGTTTTGAAATTTTCGCCAATGGGCTCGACCGAAAGAATTGAACCCCTATATCCGACGACGTCCCGCAAAAAGCGCGCATACTCTCCATAATGGGCCCCGACATCGACCACCAGATCGATGTCAAGGCGAGCGAACAGTTCCTGCAGATGGCGCGCGAGCGGTGTTTCGGAGAGCTGATAAGATGGGATGATCTCATAGCCGCACTTGCGTGCGAGCTTTGCCACCGTCTTCTTAAGGTTATGCAACACAATTACCCCCCGCAGAACTCACGCGGCTGCGCGATTTACCGGATACTCTTCCGAGCTCCCTAACCTAGCCAATTAAAAACATAAAACTCGGGTGTGCAACTTCGCTCTGCAGTGATCTTACAATCCGAACAGTATTTCCGAGTGAAAACTAAATTCTCTTGGACATGTCGTCACCCAGCTTTCCACCGAAGGATTCTTTATCAGGCCACGAATTGAGTTCCGGGCGGTCGCCGGAACCGCTTTGCCGGCATCACCCGAAATGGTCATTTTCGCGCCACTGCTTCCACCGGCCAACTGGCCCAGGTAGACGAGCCTCTGACGGACCAAAACAAGAACACCCAACATTTTGATCGGGCGTTGTTAACCATGTAGTACCCATTCCCCTGATAATACTGCAAGCGGGGCTTCAAGTAATGCGCTGGTTGCAATGAAGTGCGAAATAGTGGGGCGGGACACCACGTCAAACATCGCCGAACGGCTGATCTCCCAACGGATTATTCGATCATTCCCCATTGATGCATGGTTAAGCACCGTCGTGTCATGCACGGACCACATTCGACCGCTGTGAAGTCGTTCGTGTTCTGGATGTCGGTGCAACGAAAAGAGTCTTTTCCGTTTCGTGCGCGGGCGCATGGGATTCGGCGGTTCAACAATGAGATTTACTTCCGCAGAAAGTCGCGCAGGCATGCTGTTGTTCGATAAGCTGATTGCGACAGCGGCATTCCATACTCAAAAAGCGCGGGTGGCGCTCGCCAGGCCGCTTCCCGCACAGAACGTATCTCAGCGACGCGGAGTGGCGCTGGTGTCCTGGGCCTTTCCGCCGGACTGCAGCAGCAGTGCGCATTTCCCTAAAGCAATCGCGGAAGTAGCGTCTCGAGTGCCGGTCGATTTAACAGTGGTTTGTGCGCCCGCACCAGGGGCTACGACGGCACAAGGGCTCGAAATGCTTTCTTCACTGCCCGCATCCCTTCGCATTCTCAGGGTGCCTGGCGCGGTGGATGACAAGAATGATCCGGCGAGCCGGCCGGTATTCCGCGCGATGCCCAGCCTCGATGGCGGCTTCGATACGGCGGTCTCGATGGCCGCTACAGCCATGCGGGGTTTCGGTGGAACAGTTCCAGATGTGGTGCTCGCAGCCGGTCCGCGTTTTTCCAATTTTCTTGCGGCACGCTACTTGGCCAAATGGGCCGGGGCCAAACTGGTCCTCCTTTATATGGACGAATGGGGTGTTCAAACGCCTCCCTTCGTGAATGCTTCTGCTTCCGACCGCAAATGGGAAAGACGCTGCCTGGAGTCCGCGGATGCGGTTTGCTACGTTACAAAGGGCAAGCGCGCGGTTTACGAGTCGGCCCATCCATTTTTGCGGACAAAGCCATCCCATATTTTCCCGAATGGCTGGGATGCCACCGCGTTCGCCAAAGCAAGATACGGTACCCATCATTTGCAGGGATTTTCCGGCAAATTTTGCATCAGCTTTGTTGGCAGCGCGGCAGAACACGCACCGATAGGCCCCTTTCTCGCTGCGCTGGATCGAGTGCTTTGCGCGCGGCGCGATTTTCAGGACGCCATCAGGCTCGTTCTTGTCGGCAATCAACCCGAAACGGTTCGCTCCCAGATCGCCGCTTTTTCCGCCCGTCATCAGGGTGTCGCCCACATGCTTGCGGCCGTTGCCCAGAGCGAAGCCATAGAAATCATGCGGGAAAGCAGCGCCCTTTTGCTGTTGAACACCTGTCGTTATGAGGGAATCGTCCCCCAAAAGACCTACGACTATCTGAACGTCGCAACCCCTATCCTGGCATATGGCGCTACCGGCGGTGCGGCGCCCCTCGTGACTGACGCCCAAGCGGGCATCGCTGTCGCCGAATTGACGCGCGCGGCACTGGAAGATGCACTTGACATCCTCATAAAGACACCCAAGAAGCATTGGGACAGTCAGGTCCGCCGTACTCATGCGCAAAACTTCAACCGGCAGGCCCTGGCGAAGGGTCTGTTGGAATTTCTATTGCACCTCGATCATAAAACGATATCAAAGGCCATTTGATTATGCGGCATGGTCAAGACATAGCCTTGGGCCTCGGCAGCGGTTTCGATCCGGGAGCATGTTGTCGCCGGATCTGCGGATGCTTCGATACTCGCGGAACGAACAGAATTGGTAGCGCACAGCCCTCGAAGCGCCCGCCGGTGACGCGCGACAACCATGAATGATCTGGAACAGCATCCGCCTGTAAGCACCGTCGACTATGGTCGCTCCATGGCCATAGGATCCGGCTGGATGGTGGCCATGCGCTGGGCCGTGCGCGGCATTGGCCTTGTCAGCACCATGATACTGGCCCGCCTGTTGACACCCGGTGACTTCGGCCTGGTCGCGAAAGCGATGCTGGTTATCGGAATGCTTGAAATAATGGCGGAGACCGGGCAGCGGCTCGCCATCATCCGTCACAGCCAACCCACCCGAGCGCATTACGACACGGCCTGGACCGTGGGAATTATCGTGAACGGCACGCTGGCGTTGGCGATGTTTATTATAGCGCCGCTGGCCCAATCGCTCTTCCACGAACCGGCTGCCGTACCTCTTGTCCGTATTCTTGCGTTGCGCACCCTGCTGAACGGATTTGAAAATATAGGAACAGTCGATTTTCGCCGCAACATGCAATTCGCCAAGGACTTTCAGTACAATCTCATTACAAAACTTCTATCCTTCGTTGTTACGCTCTCGCTCGCCTTCTATTTCCGCAACTATATCGCGCTGGTCGGCGGGATGGTCGTAGGCCAGTTCGCCTTGGTCATCATGAGCTATATCATCAGCAGCTACAGGCCACGCTTTTCGCTGGCCGCAGCCGGAGAAATCTGGTCCTACTCGATTTGGGTCCTGGTATCATCGACGGCCAATTATTTGCTGGGCCGCCTCGATCAGTGGGTACTCAGTACGCAGGCCTCGGCCGCTTTGATGGGCCAGTATACGGTCGGCAGCGAACTGGCGCAGTTGCCTTTGTCGGAAGTCATCTCACCTTCGACGCGTGCGCTCTACCCGGCCTACTGCCGCCTGTTTGCGAGATCACTCGAAGAGATGACACAGGCGTTGGTGACCAATCTCCGGTTTGTCGCGATTATATGTGCCTCGACCGGCGTTGGGATCGCCTGCGTCGCCCGCGACTTCACCTTGGTCCTGCTGGGCAATCAGTGGGTCGAGACGTCACAATTTATTGTATACATTGCGTTGGCGTCCGCGCTCAACAGCTTCAACATGAGTGCCGCTTTCGCTCTCAACGTTACCGGCCATGTCCGCAGCGCGGGCGTGCTCGCGTGGATCCGCGTCGCCATCGCCGCGCCCTGCATACTCTTGGGATTTAAGCTGAACGGCGCGGTGGGGGTCGCACAATCACTCCTGCTGGCCGATATCGTTTTCACGCCATGTATGTTTTTTGAACTAATGAAAGCCGTCCCGCTCTCTCTCAATGTATTGATTGGAATTGTTTGGCGCCCCTTGATAGCCGGCGGTGTCATGGCGCTGGTATTATGCCTGCGGCCGTTTTCACCGATTGAATCAGCGGTTCTGCGATTGTTCCTGGAAGTTGGCTCCGGTGCGATGGTCTTTGCGACGGCTTTATATCTGCTTTGGCTGGCTTCAGGTAAGCCTGCTGGTGGAGAAGCGTATTTTGAGAATTATTTCAGGCACTTTTTTCTCTCAAAAATATTTCCGGATGTTCGTAACCTGTAATTCAACTTGGGGACAGGCATCGTATGCCGGGCGATAATAAAATGGATTTGAAGGCTGATATTGTCTCACCTTCGGAACTGTCTGAAAGCGACATAGCGGCATGGAACGGCTTCATTTCCGAATTTCCGGATCTGTCCGTTGCATTCCTGTCCCATCCTTACGCGCTCGCCGCTGAAAAATCATTTCCGAATGTTCGCGTATGCCGCGTGCGACACAATGATCGCCCGGTGATTTTCTTTCCCTTTCAGTTCAGGTCCCTTGCGCACCGGTGGTTCGGCATCGGGGAGCGCCTGGCCGGAGAGTTGAGCGACTATTTTGGAATCGTGGGCGAAAAGACGGCGCGCATTGATCCACGCACCCTGTTGCGTTTGTCCGGGTTGAAGGCCCTTCTGTTCACGCATCTCGACGAGAGCCAAAGCGCCTTCGGCCTTTCAGGAGAGGCGCCAGAACCGGGTCATCTGATCGATTTTCCCAGTGGCGGCGCCGTGTTTTGGCAAGAAAGGCGGCTTCTCGATAAGAAATTCGTCGTGGATACGGAACGTCGCGAGCGAAATCTGGTGCGGGATTTTGGCCCCATTAGATTCCATTTCCAAAGCGCGGATACGGATGCTGATCTGGAGAAGCTGGTTGGCGCGAAACGAGAGCAATATGCTCGCACAGAAACAGGTGATGCGCTGCAGGGACGTTCGACCAACGCGTTCCTGCGCTCACTGTCAAAAACGGATCACCCGCTTTGTTCTGGAATACTTTCAACGCTTTATGCAGGCGACACCTGGGTTGCCTCTCATTTCGGACTGCGCTGCAATCGCACGCTGCACTATTGGTTTCCCGTCTATAACCCGCAATTGGCTTCGTATGGGCCTGGGCGCTTGCTGCTAAGGCAAGTTCTCAATTCCGGAAATGAGTACGGAATCTCGCGAGTCGATCGAGGCGCAGGCGACACGGTCGCAAAACGCGATTTTTCCACCTCGCAGCACCACTTCCTACGGGGCCTTTGGTCTCGTGGAGGGGGCGCAGCAATGGGCTATAGAGCTACCTTGTCGGCCAAGTGGCGGCTCGGCAGTATTGCGGCCCCCAGACACCCGTAACCCTCGGCGCCTCGATATCAGCGAATCGGAATCAATCCGGGGCTTTGTCATGCCAGTCTGATCCATGCGGCGTTTCTGTGTCTCATCAGTGTGTAGGAAATCGCTTTAGACTGAGAACAAATTACAGACGAGTCATGGGGGAGAATTTCTCCAAACCCGCAATCGCGGACGGGCCGAATTGTTGATACGTTCTACGCGCCGCGCGTTTTGACGGTTGGTCGTTTGAGGGAACCAATTTACCAATTGGTAGTTACCTCCGCCGCAGTCTAGGGGGGCGGCTGGTAAAAGACTTGTTATATCAATTAGTTGCCTGAGTTCCAGAATTCCCCATACGCTGAAATACTTGTTTAACAGGTCTGGTATAGACCTAGCTTAACGGGCAAAATCGCCTGGTTAGCGTTGCAGAATGTTGCAACGTCGGGCGCGTTATGGGCTAAGTCATTATGCAACCTTGGAAAATCCTTGTCCGCACCTATTTGACGGGCACTTGGCATTATCGCTGGATCGGCATGGCTGTCGCCTGGGCGGTTTGCATCATCGGTTGGGCGGGGGTCGCACTGGTTCCCAATCGATTCCAGGCGGTTGCGATGATTTATGTCGACACCGACACAATGATGGCCCCCCTCTTGAACGGCCTGACGGTCACGACCGATCCCCAGCAGCAGGTTTCGGTGATGCTGAATACGCTTTTGGCGCGCCCCAATCTTGAACAGGTTGTGCATCTGACCAATCCGCGTGCAGCCAGCCTGTCGAGCGCGGAAATGGCGCGGCAGGTTGAAACTCTGCAAGACAACATCACCATAAGGCCGCTGGCGACAAAAAATCTTTTCCAGCTCTCTTACACGGACGCCAACCCCAATAAGGGTCTCAACGTATCGCAGACGCTTCTTTCCATTTTTGTAGACTCCAATATCGGCAGCAAGCGCCACGATCTCGAAGGCGCGCAGTCGTTTCTAGACACCAAGGTCAATGAGTACGAAACTCTGGTGCGTCAGGCCGAGCAGCGGCGGACCGCATTCAAGCAAGCCAATCTGGACACCTTGTCGAATTCCGTCACGCCGGATCAGGCGCGCGTCCAGGTGGAAGCGGCCAAGCAGCAATGGATGGGTGCCCAGGCGCGTCTCGCGAGCCTGCGCGCGCAACTCGCCGGCATCCCGAAACTCGTTTACATCGATGGACCGGGCTCTCTCATTCTCAATGCAAATACCGGCAACTCCCCCACCATGGGACGCAGCGGCAGCTTGTTTCAGCGGTTGGCCGAAGCCAAGCAAACCCTGATGGGCCTCCGGACGAAATTCACCGACGACTATCCGGACGTAAAGGCCGTACAACGCGAAATCGCGCAGCTGCAGGCCGAACTTTCCGCAACCCCGGCTGCAGGATCTCAGGAAGCGTCCGGCAACCAGTCGATCCCCAACCCGGTTTATGTGCAGACGCAGAGCA
>Ga0193753_10002642_pt1 | contig 13928 bp, 12 predicted proteins | sample H1c2metaG_FD_144925 | JGI IMG/M metagenome (GOLD analysis project Ga0193753, IMG submission 144925) | Soil microbial communities from a riparian zone of the East river system, Colorado, United States - H1c2 | ecosystem: Environmental > Terrestrial > Soil > Riparian zone | place: USA: East... | reverse complement strand
GGTTTTATTTTCCAGGTATATATAAGCGATATCCGTTGTTCTGAAAACAACATACTCATCGCCTCTTCTGAGGATCACCCGCCTGCAATTCCTGCTGACTGCACTTTCCATGAAAAAAATAAATGACTTTATAAAATTATTAACAACTCAGGCAGTGGTATTTTTTGGGGGATTAAATCCCGCCTGCGGGGGGATTAATACGCATTATAAAATAATGATTCAAGATTCAGATACTTTTCATTTTCATAACATCGGCCATGAAAAATATCTGTGTAATCATTTTATGTATTTCAATTCTAACAGTTACAATTCAAAAGATTTATGGACAGGTGACAAATGACTTGCAGGCAGCTGATTCTTTTTATACGAATAAGAACTGGGAAGCTGCCAAAATGATTTATCTGAAATATCTGGGGGATACATCTAAAAACAGCATGATCTGGAACAGGTTGGGCTTTTGCAACCAGAACCTCGGTCTATATTCAGAAGCGGTCGAAGACTATAATAAATCATTGGCAAATAATCCAAATCCGCTGGTGAAGGGCAGCGCAATGTCCCGGTTGGCCATGGTTTATTCTGTCCTGAATAAACCCGGTGAATCAACGGCCTGGCTATTGAAAGCAACCACCACGGGATATAATGCATTACATGACCTGGATAGCCTGGAAGCTTTTAAAAATCTCAGGTCGGCTTCAAACTTTCAGGAGATAAGGATAAAAGTGTACGGGATGGTTTATCCATGCAGCAGGGAACCGAGGAACCATGATTTTGATTTCTGGATCGGAGACTGGAATTGCTACCGCACCGGCACACAAATTTTATCGGGCACCAGTCATGTTGAAGCGATGGCCGGCGGATGTGCCATTCTGGAAAACTATACAGCTACACAGGCATATACCGGAAAGAGTTTTAATTTTTATGACACGATAAAAGGCAAATGGGAACAGGACTGGATCGGATCCGGGGGGCCCGGCGACAGGCAGCATTATTATGACGGTGAATACAAAAACGGATCCATGCATTTCACTTACGAAACCATAAACGCCAATGGCAGCAAAACGAAGGGGACTTTTATTTTCTATAATATCAGCCGGGACTCTGTCCGTCAGTATCAGGACGTGACTGATGATAGCGGAAAGATTATTTCGGTCACTTACGATTTAACCTACCTGCGAAAAAATTAAAATGGTTTCTTCTTTCGGGACTTCAGGATTTAAAGCCTTATTTTACAGGGGTACCCCTAAAGTACAGGCATGAGAAGATTGCGTTTTCGCAGAAGAAGAAAAGCCAGCGGTTATTCGGTCCAAAACAAAATAAAACTTGTTCGTGGAGGAAAACCCTATTTTGACCAGATCATTGAAATGATCAACCAGGCGAAGGAGATCATACAATTTCAGGTTTATATATTTGATTACGATGAAACGGGAAAGGCTGTAACTGAAGCCCTGATGGCGGCTGCCAAACGACAAGTTCAGGTTTATCTGATGGCAGACGGTTATGCTTCCCAAAAACTTCCACGGTCATTTATTAATGAAGCAGAGCAGTCCGGAGTTCATTTCCGGTTTTTTGAACCACTTTTCAAGAGCCGGAATTCTTATTTTGGAAGAAGAATGCATCATAAAGTGATTGTGGTCGATAACATGTTTGCTCTGGTCGGTGGGGTTAATATCAGTAACCATTATAATGATTTACCCGATCAACCAGGCTGGCTTGATTTCGCTTTGTTTATGGAAGGTGAAGTTGTACATGAACTTTGCCGTGTATGTGAAGAAATCTGGAATGGATATCTCCCGGTCAAACCTGTTCATCTTTGTAATCATAAAGGAGTTTCATTTAACATTCCGCCCAGTGAATATTGTGAAGTGAGGGTAAGGCGAAACGATTGGATAACAAAGAAAAATCAGGTGTCCAGGAGTTACATTGAAATGTTCAAAAAGGCCGAAGACCATATTATTATGATGTCAGGATATTTTTTACCGGGGCCCGTTATCCGCAGGAATATGAAAAGAGCCGCTGCCAGGGGTGTGAAAGTAAAACTGATACTCGCCGGTATGTCTGATGTGATGGTGGCCAAATATGCAGAACGTTATATGTACAACTGGATTTTCCGGAACGGTATTGAGCTTTTCGAGTTCAAGCCCTGTGTTTTACACGGAAAAGTGGCAACCTATGACAAAAAATGGGCTACCATCGGATCTTACAATGTCAATATCATCAGCGCTTATGCCAGTCTGGAATTAAATATAGATGTAAACAATCCAGGATTTGCCGGTATGCTTGATAACACCATGGAGAAAATCATCCAAAATGATTGCGTTCAGGTAACGGAAGAAAATTTCAGTTCGCACAACGGCATTTTTAATAAAATATGGGAACTGATTTGTTATTGGTTTGTCAGGCTGCTGTTCTATTTATTCACTCTTAATTTTAAGCAAAGATCTTGAAAGCCGAACGCGTAACGCTCAACGCATATATTATTATTCTCTCCCTGCCATTCTTTTCACAAACACCTTGACCGATTCCCAGTTCCAATGGGCAAATCTACCGCGCTGCACGACTAAATGGTTAGCGTCGGTATCCTGCAGATAATAATGAAATACAAAATGAGCACCCGCATCCTGCCATCCCATCATCTGACCGAATCTTAAATCATTGAATACAATCCCCTGTGCGGATGTATCGGCAGTATAATATCCCTGCGAGAAGCGGATCAGCTCATGCAGGTCATGCTGGTTGCGAAATGGATCTAATAAATAATCCTTTCGCGAAAAAAAACGGAAACTGATATGACTGTTTTTATCAAAGACTGAGCGGTAGCCGATCTGAAAACCTGAATCTGTTTCAGCTACATTATACCATAACCAATTATTAAATGGCGTGGGGGTCGTGAAGTATCTGTTATAATGCAAGCCCTGATTTTCCAGTGCCTGTCGCATATCCCGATCGATCTTCAGTTTATTCACAACACAATAAGATAAATAGACGGAGCAAAAAACCAAACCCAGTGTTGCCCATTTCTTCCGCTTAGTACTTTTGCGGTTTAGTATCAGGAGTCCAAGGGCAGCGATTCCGGGCCAAACAGAGAAAAAAGGATCGGCCACAAAAATCACATGGAAGGCAATACGCCGATGGCTGAATGGCTCAAACCAGCCGATTCCATACGCATTGAATGCATCCAGGAAAAGATGGCTGGCTATTTCAGTCCCCATAAATAACAGCCAGGTCCTGATAGGAATGTTTTCAACCCGGTGCCGGTGCCTGAATAAAAATGCGAGTCCCAGTATAAAAAGTAAACCAAATAAAAAGGAATGTGTAAATCCTCGATGGGCCATTAAGTCGTCTGCAGTATTCAGCCAGGACGTCGCGATAAAATCGATATCCGGTAAACTGGCTGCTATCGCACCGTATAACATCGCTTTTTTGCCAATCCTCTTCCCTAAAAAAAGGTCTCCGATACAGGCTCCGATTGCAATATGGGTTAAGCTATCCATTTCATACCGGTGTCAGGGAAGTAATTCGATCGCATACAGGTAGCCATCAGCACTACCAAAATATATAGCATTACCATAAATGGCAGGTGAGGATACAATAGATCCCATGGTATAAAATGCATCCATCACTTTTACGCTGGAAGCATAGAGGGTCAAATCTTCCTTCGCTCCCGCAAAGGAAAAGTCGAGCTCACCTTTCTGATTCAAAATGCCTGCCGCATGTAATTTCCTGCTATCTGTGGAGAAGGTTTGCCAGTTCTTGCCACCGGACCTTAGATCCAGGGCATAAAAATTTCCGGTAAAATCTCCAAAATACGCCGTACGACGGGCGATAGCCGGGGATGAATACAAATATCCACTCGCCTTCATGCTGAATTTTTTCCTGCCTGTTTTTGTATCCAGGGCATACAACAAATACGAATCGGAAGTACCGAAAAATACCGTGCTGTCAATAATCGCAGCCGTTGTCAGAACCCAGGAATTATCTGCTGAGAAACTCCAGAGAGAATCGCCCGATTTGGCATTCAGAGCATAAAAAAATCCATCCCTGGCGCCAAAATATAAAACACCATCGGCAATAGCGGGAGAAGCCTGTATGCCTTCCAGTACATGATATACCGGTTGTTCCCTGGTTTTAAATTTCCAGACCTCTTTCCCTGTTTCAGCATCAACCGCGTATAAATAGGTATCCCAACTACCGAAATAAACGATTCCTTCATATAACGCGGGGCTGGAATGGATGATTCCATTGGTCTTGAATTTCCATTTTAAAGACCCGCTAATAGCGTCCAATGCATATAAATGACCATCACTGCTGCCAAAATAAATAGTTGGGCCCTTATTTATGCCGGGGCCATTCACTCCGATAACCGGTGAAGAAAGAAAAAAATCCCAGAGATCATCCATGTACATATCTGCGGGCTTCATCGTCCATAATCCTTTTGCACCTACTTTCTTTTCTCCTTCAGTTTTAAATTTCCACAACTCCTTTCCCGTCACCGCATCCAGCGCATAACAATAGCCATCGTAACTGGTGAAGTAAACCATACCATTGAAAATAGCCGGCGAGGAAGAAACTGCTCCGCCCGTATGAAATTTCCAGCTCATGGCACCTGAATAGGTTCTGATCGCATATAAATTACTATCCTCGCTTCCGATATATGCAAGACCATCTTTAATGACCGGGGATGAAAAAATCTTTCCACTGGTTTTATATTTCCATCTTAAAGAACCCAGACCTCTGCCGGCAGCACTACGATAAACTCCGGTATGCGCTTGATCAGCGTGAAATACATCATTCCAGGTGGACAGGTTGGTACAATGAACAAATAAAAAACATGAAATGATCAGGACAGGATATATTTTCTTCATGGTTATTTCAGATCAAAAATCAGTGTTGCTTTAAAGAACCGCTTAGGGAAATTCCTAAACGTTTTTATCAGTGCGGCTTTCTTTTCGGTAAATGAAATTGATTGAAGACACGCAAAACATTCGGCGGCCTTCTGGCGTAAGCGGGAGACATACTTTTGCCGAGAGGGGCATATACCTTATCAAGATCCTGGTTTGAGTTGAACAAAACATATATATCTTTTCTGCCGTCAGAAGCATCCACCCATTCGTTCTGCTTGGTCTCGATATTGGTCTTTTTGTTCTGAATGATCAGCAGGAAAGTATCACTTTGGAGATTGGGCAGTTTAAATTTAAAACGGCCCTTCGAATCAGTTTGTGTTTCACTCTGTATCGGACTGATGATTTTCACAACGGCATCCACAGGCACCATCGAATTCCTGTCTGCAGAAACAAATCCGGAAATTTCGGTCTTTGGAACCGATTTAAACTGGTTGTATAAGGTGATCGAAAACGTGATCACAGCCGCAATGGAAGCAAAAATGACTTTCCCCTTTGAAAAAAACGCAACTATCGACGCTTTAGTGATCATAATCATAACCGGACGACTAAAATAAGTAAAAATACTGTACGCCGTATGGGATAATGGTTAAGGGTTAGTGGTTGATGTTTGGTGGTTGACGGTTGACGGTTGACGGTCAGGCATTAAGCTTGAAAAACGTAAATTCGCCCGATGGAATTAGGTATAAGTAGTTTCGCAGAACTAACGCCGGACCCGGTTACCGGTAAAACCATCAGCGGGTATCAGCGCCTGAAGGATTTAATGGAGGAAATTGAACTGGCAGACCAGGCAGGCCTGGATGTGTATGCCCTCGGGGAACATCACCGGCCTGATTTCATTGTTTCATCGCCGGCCGTCGTGCTCGCAGCAGCAGCGGTAAAAACCAGTCACATCAAGCTTTCAAGCGCTGTTACCGTGCTTAGTTCAGACGACCCGGTCAGGGTGTTCCAGGATTTCGCTACAGTGGATCTATTATCAGAAGGACGTGCAGAAATTATGGCCGGTCGGGGCTCATTTATAGAGTCATTTCCTTTATTTGGCTATGATTTGAAGGATTATGATGAATTATTCTCCGAAAAACTGGAATTATTACTCAAATTGAATGAATCAGAAAAGATCAGCTGGAAGGGAAAGCATCGCTCCCCCATCCAAAATCTGGGTGTATACCCGAGACCTTTCCAAAAGAAATTGCCCGTTTGGATAGCCGTCGGAGGCACACAGGAATCTGTGATCCGATCAGGCAAACTGGGCTTACCCATGGCGCTGGCCATTATTGGGGGCAGTCCGGCCAATTTCCTTCCCCTGGTTGAACTTTACCGGAAAACATCTGCTGCGGCCGGTCACGGTCGCCTTCCGCTGGCAGTTCACTCTCACGGTTATATCTCAGAAGATTCCCAGCAGGCAGCCGATGAATTTTTTCCATCCTATGCTTATGTAATGTCCAATATTGGCAGGGAACGGGGATGGCCACCCACCACCCGGGCTCAATTCGAAGCAGGAAGATCCCGGCAGGGAGCCCTGCTGGTTGGGTCTCCACAGCAGGTAATTGATAAAATCCTGTTTGAAAAGCAATTATTCGGGCTGGACCGGTTCCTGTTGCATGTAAGTGTGGGAACCATGCCGCATGCCCAGATCATGCACTCTATTGAATTATTCGGAACCCAGGTGGCGCCGGCTATTAGGAAGAGTTGACGGCTTCGCCCCGCCGTCCCGCCGATGGCGGGAAGCGAAGGCGGGGTTGACGGATAGATTTGCTCCTGGCATTTTTCTGAATTCGCTTTACACTTTTTTCGAGAGTTCTTCTGGCTTCAGTCTTGTTTCGTTAAAGTCTGCTTCGTGATTCCTTCGGGATTTCTTCGGGATTTCTTCGGGAGGGCTTCGAGACGGCTTCGAGAGTTCTTCGGGAGTTCTTCGGGAGCTCCCTATGAAAACACCTCGATTTCCCGAAGGATTCCCGAAGAGCAGTCGAAAAACACCCGAAGCAAACACGGCACAATCTCCTGTCCATCACGTAGTTGACCCGAAAAAAATGAGAAAGGTCAGAGAAAAATATGAAATGTCATGTACTTAAAAAACAGGCAAATGATAAGGTATTAGCTTGATTATTAACATTCTGGCAAAAAAAAAGCCCCCAATCGGGGGCTCCCTGAATAGACCGTACGGATCAATAAGGCCAGATTATAGTATACACTTTTCCATTCGCGCCGGTAAATACCAGTTTGAAATAATAAGTTCCTGTACCCGGACATCCTGTCGGGTCACCATTTGCGTCCAATCCGTAGGTAATAATGCCCACACCCTTGTCAATCGTTACGGTATTCTGACCGCTGGTGAGTCTGAAATCGCAATCCTGGCGTATCACTTTCGGTTGGGTAATTTCACTGCTGAATGGATTTCCGAAGCGGTCAGTGCCCCATTCTGCAATGTCGTTATGCGTTCCGTCGGAATAAGTTCCCGTCGTAGATATTACAATTCCGTTATCATAGGTAAACACACGTTGTTTTGAAACATTCCAGGTTTTTTGCGCCCCGTTCTTAAAGTCAATCAGCAGGTTTCCTTTTATAGTGTGTGTTATTGTTTGAAGGGTTGCGAGGTCTTTCAATAAGCCCCCATTCACGTTCGTGATCGTTGCTGAACCATTTAGTACAATGGATTTGCCATCCCGTATACGGGTTATTTTCAAGTCTGTAATGGTTGCGGTTACCACGGCGCCCGCATTTTTCCAGCGTTGTCCAACTGGCATTGAAATCGTGATCGTACCGTTTCGGGTCCTGTTACCCCAGCAATTCGTCCCATCATATACAATCGTAATAATGCGCTGACCATTCGCTGTATCATAGGTAATTGTTGCATCACAAATCAACTGATGAACATTGATGAGGCCCGAAAGACCATTGGTTCCTTTCACATCATTGACCACCGTAGCGCCGGAGCTGCCGGAGCTTAAGGAACCGGAAAAATCACTTTGGCCGTTTAGTGCAGTATTTGCGTCATTACTGATGATATCTGATTCTGCGGATACCTGTTGCTCATCGTCGGCCGATGTACTAACATTACTATCTGTATTTGTACCATTAGTAGCCGATACATCCTTTTTGCAGGAATACATGGTTATACAGGATAGCATGCAGAGTGCGATGGCCAACCGGCGGAATAGGTTTGCTTTCATAATAACGATTATTTTTTTTATTGAGACAAGGTATCGCGAAAGAGGTTTAACGGATTCTTAAATTTAATTTGTTAACAAACCGTTATGCCAGTCTGAATGTTTTACATGGATTTGGTTTCGTTGACCGTTGACCGTTGGGACTTGATCGTAACGCATTACGCGTTAAGCGTTACGCGTTACGCGTTACGCGTTGGGCGTTAGGCGTTAGGCGTTAGGCGTTAGGGGTTAGGGGTTAAACGTTGCGCGGATAATAACATGGAGATTTTACTGTGAAGATCCTCCGGACGGAAGGGTTTGGGAACAAATTCCATAAATCCCTTCGATAAAAGGTCGGCGCGCATATTATCATATACTGCGGCTGTAAAAGCAATGGCCGGAACAGAAGAATTAATTTTTCTGATTTCTCCCAACGCCGTAATGCCATCCATTTCCGGCATTTCAAGGTCAATCAGAATCAAATCAAATGTATGTTGAGAGAACAGGTCTACAGCCTGTTTACCATTATAGGCTTCTCTTACTTCAATACCCCATTTCATCAGGAATCGCCGCGCAATAGACATATTAATAGCATTATCTTCTGCGACCATTACTTTCACTCCTGGAAACATAGACAGGTGTTTGACCTTGTCTTCATTGATGTACTGCTTCCTGTTTTCGTTGATGGCCAGTTTTAATGTAAAATGAAAAGTGGACCCCCGGCCTTCTTCGCTTTCCAGTTGAAGTTCTCCGTGAAAAAGATTTACCAATTTTTTTGTAATGGCGAGGCCGAGGCCGGTACCGCCATATTTGCGCGTCGTATTCACATCGGCTTGTGTAAAACTTTCAAAGATCTCCTGCTGCTTATTAGCAGGAATACCGATGCCCGAATCCTTCACCATAAACTGTATCGTCGCTTTCTGGCTGGTAGAAAATATCTTTTTTGCCACTACTGATATCTCACCGTAATGTGTAAATTTTAATGCATTTGAGATCAGGTTACTAAACACCTGATTCAATCTTGTCTCGTCCGTCAAAACTTCTATATCCAGACTGTCATACTCCATTTTAAAACCCAGGCCCTTGGCCTGCGCCTGTGCTCCAAATTGCAGGTTGATCTTATCCAGGAATTTTTTAAGATCCACCGGATGTTCTCCCAATTGCAATTTGCCCACTTCAATTTTTCCAAAATCGAGGATTTCATTAATCAGCATCATCATGTGTTCCGATGAATACTTAAGAATGTCAAGATGTGATTTCTGGTCGGGCAGATAATTTTCCTGCAACAATAAGTTGGAGGTACCAATGATCCCGTTGAGTGGTGTGCGCAACTCATGACTCATATTCGAAAGAAACCGGGACTTAGCCTGTGAGGCAACTTCGGCTTTCTGTTTTGCTTTCATCAGTTCGAACTGGGCAGTCTTAATTTCTGAAATATCAAGTATGCTAATCTTCAAAAATTTTCTTCCGAGATCCAGGAACGGAACAATATTTACGAATGCGAAAAAAGTTCTTTCAGCAGAAGTGATCGCAAGTTCTCCCTGCCAGTCCCTGGCCAGATTATTAGACAGATTTAATTCAACGGATTTAAATAATTTAATGTGTTCACTGGTGAACCAGTCTTCGATCGCGGTGCCTTCAATTTCCTTTTTATTTTTTATATGCAGTAAATCACAGGCCCTGTTATTACATCCAATGATCTTCCGGCTTTCCGAATCCATGATCAATACACCATCGAGTGAGGTGTTATATATAGTGTCAACAAAATGTTTCTCTTTCAGAATCGCTTCTTCATGATCTCTGTTCACCCTGAAAATGAAATAAGAAAAGAAAGTTGTCAGTGTCAGTGAGATGGCCAGATTAGAATTGTACAAACGAACAAACATACCTGCAATGCGCACCTGGTAATAGTTTTCGAATGGGCTGAGATTCAAGCAAATTAAAACAGAAATGATTGTTATGAGGTATACAAATTTCAGCTCGGTAAAATTTCTTTTTACATCAATGACCAGCGTCATTACAAGGAAATAGGGAAAATATAAAAGGTATTCGCCTGCGCGCAAACCCTCCATATAATTCATCACAATCAGATAAAGGTTGAGATTGACAATGGCAATGACACGCGCCATTTCAAATTTTTTCTTTGCGTTGAGATGAAAGGCCAGGATAAAAATATACCCTGCAGACAGGTTGATCAGGGCGCTGATATAAAGGCTTAGTGTGAAGTAACTGACAACGGATAAAAGAGTCCCGCAAAGGGTCAATAAGATAAACTGGTTAAACCGTACAATCTTCTTGCGTTGGGAATCGGTGTTGCTGGGGTCCAGGCCTGAATACATAATGTCCTGATATACAGACCACAATACAGGCGAAAGTCGGGATTTCAGGGAGGGTACCAGAGGATTTAATTTGAATATTAAAACGCGGGGAGCATAATAATTATTATTTAAAGCGTTAATATAAATGAATCCAGATACATGAATAACCTCAACACCTCTAATGCATTCGTTTTCAATGCCGAAATAGATACAAATTATCTAAACAGCCTATATGGTGACGATTTCGTGTATTTGCAGGAAGTATTCGAGACGGTTCTGGTTGATTATCAGTCATTAACCGACAATATCGAGTACAGTTATTCTTCCGGCAATCTTTCTGCCTTACGTTCTGCAGTTCATAAAATCAAGCCCGTTTTTGGGTTTGTAGGTCTTACCGCTGTGCAGCTCCAGTGCCAGCAGTTTGAACAAATCTGCGGCACCGTAACTTCTCCAGATCATCTTTCAGGCGATTTTGAAACGCTAAAAAATAAAATATTCCATAGCAGGCAACTAATTGAAGAAGAAAAGAAAAAATTGGAAATATTTAATAGCAATTGTTCATGAGTCTCAGCTGTATTATTGTAGAGGATCTGCAGGTAGCCGCTAATTACCTGAAGAATTGTTGTGAAAAAAGCGGACAGGTAGAAGTCAGAGGTCATTTCAGTAATGTAACCGATGCACTTTCGTTTCTGAACAGCAACTCGGTCGACCTGATTTTCCTCGACGTGGAGATGCCTGGTGCAAATGGATTCGAATTACTGGATCAGATCGCCTTTTCACCCAAAGTAATTCTCACTACCGGCAAACAGGAATATGCTTATAATGCATTTCAGTATAATGTTTCTGATTACCTGATGAAGCCTTTTACTTATCAGCGTTTTCTGGAGGCTTTACAAAAAATTCAACCATCCAAAGAAACAATTTCAACCAATAGCGCATCGGATCATTTATATATCAAGACGGATGGTAAACTGATCCGGCTGAATAATGATTCCATCCTCTACATAGAAAGCATGGGTGACTATGTGAAGTTTGTCACCATCGACGGAAAGAAATACATTACCCATAATACCATCAAGAATCTGGAAGAGAAAGTCAGCAAGCAACATTTTCTAAAAGTACACCGGTCCTATATCGTCAACCTGCATAAAATCGACGACATGCGCGAAAATCTGTTATTTATCAAGGGTAATGAAATTCCCGTCAGCAAAGCGAATAAAGCAGATGTGTTTCGGAGACTTAATATCGTCTAAAGCTCAAAGCACAAAGCGTAAAGCGTAAAGCGTAAAGCCAAACCGCCAACCGTCAACTGTCATCCGTCAACCATTCTCCAGTTCCTTCAAAATATCTTCCGCTTCCTCAGTCGCTTTGGCATACTTTCTGAAAACCCATTTGGATAAGCCATAAAAAAACGGATATCCGATCGCATACCATAGCCACAGTCTGCTTTCGATGAAAAGATCTTTCCCTGCGATCAGTTGACCCATTACAGGCAGAATTGTCAATAACAATGCAGCTCCCAAATAAAAACTCAGTTTCTGTACGAATATGAATTGCTGCTTCCCTTTTGAATATTCCAGCAGCGATTGTTTGTAATTATTATTCAAAATATTTATCGACCGGATTTTATATATCGCATGAAATGACAAAATGGGTAGCAGGCATAGAATGGATACTGAAATAATACCGCAGACTATCAAATACCATCTGTCTAATGTTTGAAAACTGAATAATATATATAGTGCAGCGGCAAAGCATATCAGGGCACCGATCAATTCGGAAATAAAAATCTTCTTTATTTTATTTTTATAATCCGACTTCGTCATTTTGGCAATTAAAGAATCAGTTATTTTCTTCTGCTGCTCAAGCTTGTCTGACAATTCGCCCCAAAGGGATTTCATTTCTTCGAATTCCATAAAATCTATTTTTTAACCTGAGTAATCAGTTTTTGTTTTATCCTGCCCAACCGGGTACCGATATTGGTGGTTGTAAAACCGGTAATAACGGCCATTTCTTCATATGACTTACCTTCCAGATAGAGCAGGATGATCGCTTTTTCCACTGTACTGAGTTCTCTGATATGAGCGTATAATAATTCAAATCGTTCTTCACGCAAAAGATCATCGGGATCAGTTCTGTTTAAAACCCATTCGTTGATGGGTAGAAATCTTCCTTTCTTTTTTTCTTTATTTAAATTCGAAATAGCCGTATTCAGCGCAATCCGATACATCCAGGTACTTAACTTAGATTCATTTCTGAATGAACCGAAAGATTTCCAAAGCTGATAAACGATTTCCTGATAGAGATCCTGTTCATCTTCCCTGGTATTGGTGTATACTTTAGAAACCTTGTAAATAAGGGTCTCATTTTCCTGTATGACGCGAACAAACTCCTTTTTATCTTGCATGGCTGAATTCCCGTATCCAGATTAGTATCGCTTCGGGTGTAAAAGTCACAATCAATGAGAAGTATTTTTATTTACCGGCGTTCCATTGGTTATTTTTTCTATTTACATCCGGCAAGGCATTGTCAGGATCCAACAGCACTTCGTTGATCTTCGTGGTAGAAGCATATTTTAATGTCCACACGGCGCCGCGCTGCCATATTTCCACCGGTAACCGGACGGTGTCTGACTGACCGTTGGTTTGAACAATCTTCAAAATCACCGGCATGATCATTTTGTTCTTATTCTCAATCGTGATATAAGCTCCTTTTGCAGGGTCATTCTCCACATATTTTATTTCGGTTACTGCCTGATCCAGGGTCCAGATGGTAAAAAACCATTCTTTCCAAAACCAGTTTAAATCTTCACCTGCTGCATTGTTAATACAATGAAAAAAATCATAGGGGGTCGGATGTTTGAAAGCCCATGCCTCCGTGTATTTTCTAAAAGCATAATCAAAGCGATCCTTACCGACTACGACATCACGAAGTAATTTGAGCCCATAAGCTGTTTTGCTGTAATACTGATAATGTTGGGCATAATCCATCGCTTCTGAGACGGTCATTAGCGGATCACGCAGATCGGGAAGGGTACTCTGGTCGAGCCAGGCAAAATGATTTTTATTAAAGAGGTCCGGATCATGCGCATATTCACCATGATTGAAAATCTCGTTGGCGTAATAGTTAATATAGGAATTAAATCCCTCGTCCTGCCACATGTATTTTCTTTCATTGGACCCTACGATCATGGGATACCAGTTATGTCCGATTTCGTGTGCGATCACAAACCACAGAGGTGCTTTGATTGCTTTCCAGTCATTGAAAATCATTCCCGGATATTCCATACCGGTAATGTTTGAACCGATGTTGACAGCCGTGCTCCACGGATATTCAAAAAAGTTTTTCGAATAGATTTCCATGCTGTTTTTTAAATACTCAGTTGCTCTCGACCAGGCTGTGTCTCCTTTGCTTTCCGGTGGATAGGCTGACATGGCCAGAGCATGTTTTCCGGATGGAAGGTTCACTTTTGCAGCATCCCATACCAATCCTTTGGATGCCGCCCAGGCTACATCTCTTGTGTTTTTCATTGCAAAGTGCCAGGTTAGCATTGCATGTTCTGTGGG
>Ga0193753_10002641_pt1 | contig 13931 bp, 12 predicted proteins | sample H1c2metaG_FD_144925 | JGI IMG/M metagenome (GOLD analysis project Ga0193753, IMG submission 144925) | Soil microbial communities from a riparian zone of the East river system, Colorado, United States - H1c2 | ecosystem: Environmental > Terrestrial > Soil > Riparian zone | place: USA: East... | reverse complement strand
ATGGAGATCTTCGACGCCGGTGTTGAGCAGCGGCGCGGTGACCATGAAGATCACCAGCAGCACCAGCATGACGTCGACCATCGGGGTGACGTTGATCTCGCTGTTGAGCTGTCCGCGTCCGCCGCCGCCCGCTCCGCCTCCGCCTGCTGCCATCGCCATGAGCGCCTCCTCTCCGTCGACGAGCTACTTGAGGAAGTGCCGCCGGATGATGTTGAGGTAGTCCTGCTCGAAGATCTCCATGGCGGAGACCTGCACGCGGATGCGGCGGACGAAGTAGTTGTAGGCCATCACGGCCGGGATGGCCGCGACCAGGCCGATCGCGGTGGCCAGGAGCGCCTCGGCGATGCGCGGCGCCACGTTCTGCAGGGTCACGCTCTTCTCCGCGGCAAAGGCGCGGAAGGAGATCAGGATGCCCCAGACGGTGCCGAACAGCCCGATGAACGGCGCGGCCGATCCGGTCGTGGCGAGGAACGGGATCATCGCCTCCAGCCGGGTGGTCTCGGTGGTCTGTGCCTTGCGCAGAGAGCGCAGGATGTTGTCGAGGTCGGCATCGCGATCGCGTCCCACCTGGGGGTCGCTCGATAGCTTGGCCAGCTCCGAGTACCCGGCAAGGAACATCGAGGAGACCGGGCTGGCGCGCAGCGCCTGCGCATTCTTGTAGATGTGCTCGATGTCGCGCGACCGCCAGAAGGAGTCCACGAACAGCTCCGTCTCGCGGGCCGCGCGCCGCACGTACAGGTACTTGTAGCCGATGATGTACCAGCCGGCGACCGACATGATGGCGAGGACCGCCATCACGCCCTGCACTACCGGGCTTGAGTGCTCAACGAGCGACCAGATGCCGAGATCGTCCACCGAGGGCTCCTGCGTCGAGAGTGAGGACTTCTTGCATATTCGGTGCTTGGCAAGTATCACGGGCGATGCGGACCGTCAATTTGCGCCGCCGTGGCCGACAATACGATGAATAGACGCCAGGCCGAGCCTGTCCAGGCGCCGATCCGACGCCCGCGCAGGGTGACATGGATTGCGGCGGGGCTGTGGATGGCGTTCGCGTTGATCTCGGGTCAGGGATGCATCGACATCGACGGAGGCGCGGTGGAGCTGAGCTGGTCCCTGCGCTCGTTCGGCGGCGCGGCGGTCGAGGCGTGCGACGACGTGGAGATCCAGAAGGTGCGCCTCTGCTGGGAGCCCCTCGGCGACGGATCGATCTCGACCGAGGACGCCGTCTGTCGGGCCAACCAGCGGCGAACGTTCTCCTGCTCGGCATCGAGCGGCGTGACCGGGTTCGATCTCGCCCCCGGCCCGACCGCCTTCTGGATCGAACCGGTCTGCACCGACGGCGATGCGGCAGATCCTGGCACCTACGAGGTGCCCCCCCCGATCGTGCGAACCGTGCAGGAGGGGCGAATCGTGTCGCTGAGCTCGCTGCTCATGGTCGTAAGTCCAGTGAGCAGCGGCTGCCCCGCCGGTGGCTGCACATGCATGCGGCCGTGACGCGACCGGCAAGACATACTACGCACTCGCTCTGGATCACTCCGTTCCGTTCTCGAAGGGGAGAAGAAGAAGGCATGAAGAAACTAGTCTTGGGGACTCTCTTGACCGCCGGGCTGCTGCAGGCCGGCACTGGCTGCATCATCTCCGGCGACGACGACGACGACGACGTGACCGTCGACGACGGCGACGACGGCGTAGCCGGCCTCCTGTACGAGCCGAGCTGGCTGTGCCCGCCCGACGCCGAGACGATCACGATCAACGTCGTCCCTGTCGGCAGCTCGACCGGGTTCGAGGACAACTTCGACTGCGCCGTCGGCGAGGCCAGCATCCAGCTCGACGCGGGCTCCTACGACGCGACCATCACGCCGGAGGGCTCGATCGGCACGTTCCTCGAGCTGACCGACTCGTTCGATGGCAACGACGGCGACCTGATCGCCGCCACCTACGACACGTTCCCGGAGGACGCCGGCTACTTCTTCCTGACCTGGACCATCGACGGTGAGGATCCGGCGGTGGCTTGTGATGAGCTGGCCAGCGCGGGTGTCGGCGTCCTCTCGACCCTGGTCGGCACCGCCGACGCGACCGACGATACCTTCGATTGCGACGCCGGGCAGGGGTTGAGCACGGAGGTCCCGATCGGTGACTACACCGTCGAGGTCTCGCTCCTCGACCAGGACGAGCTGGCCATCGACTCCTTCGAGCCGACCACCGAGGCCATCGACTTCGGCGACCAGCTGAACGATCTGGGCGACTACGACTTCAGCACGCTGTAGGCCTTCGCCTGTGGCGGTGCAGACGGCGCCCGTCGGGGCGCCGTTCGCTTTTTTCGGGCCGATGAGCGCAGGTTGCCAGGGCGGCGACGGCGGCCTATGGTTCGAGGATGGCGCAGCGGCCTCGTGGTGGCGGGGGTGGGAGCTTCCGGCGGTTCTTCGGCCAGGCTCAGATCACTCGCGGGGCGATGTACCTCCTGTTCGTCACGGCCGGGCTCTCGCTCGTGTTCATGATGGGCGGCGAGGAGCTCAAGGCCCGGATGGGCAGCTGGATGCTGGCGAGCGGCGCGAGCGTGTGGGGCGACCTCAAGCTGTGGTCGCTGGTCACGAGCCCGCTGCTCGAACCGAGCTTCGTGTCGCTCCTGTTCCAGGCCTTCACCCTGTGGATGTTCCTGCCCGCGCTCGAGCGCTGGTGGGGGATGAAGCGGTTCCTGGTGTTCGCGGCGGTCACTTCGGTGGTCGGCGCGGTGGTCGGCACCCTGGTCGGCACCCTGCTCGGTGGGACCTGGACGCTGGTGCCGGTCGCCGGGCTCGATCCGTTCGTGTTCGGCGGGATCGTCGCGTACGGGGTCCTGTTCGCCAGCCAGCCGGTCCAGTTCTTCGGCGTGCTGCCGATGACCGGGCGCCAGCTCACCTGGGGCATCATCGCGTTCGCCGCCCTCTTCATCCTGCTCGGGCAGTCGTGGGTGGAGGGCTCGGCCCTGGCCGCCGGGATGATCACCGCCTGGTTCATGACCTCGCAGCGCGCGTCGCCGCGCCTCTGGATGCTGAAGGCCAGGCAGCGGCGCCAGCGCGCCAATCTGCGGGTGGTCAGCGGCGGCAAGAAGAACGACAAGCGCTGGATGAACTAGTCACCGCGCGATTTCTCACAAAGTCGCCGAGTTGACCTCGATTCGGCGGGCACGCTAGTCTGACCGGGGATGGCAGATCACGACTCCGTGGATGAAGCGGCCGAGCACTCGGGGCTCACGACCGTCTTCGAGGGCGAGCGCGCCACGGTGCGTCGGCTGCGCAAGGCCAAGCTCGTCGTGGTGAGCGGGCCGGACGCGGGCACCGAGGTCGAGATCTCCAAGGCGCGCTGCTCGGGCGGGCGCAGCATCATCAACGACCTCATCCTGCAGGACAAGGCGGTGTCCGGCACGCACTTCGAGATCGCGGTGCGCGACGACGGCTACCGGCTGCGCGATCTCAACTCGCGCAACGGCACCTATGTGGCCGACCTGCAGATCCGCGAGGTCTTCCTGCGCCCGGGCGTGACGTTCCGGGCCGGCCAATCCTCGATCCAGTTCCAGCCCACCGCCGACGTCGTCGAGATCGAGCTCAGCAAGAAGGACCGCTTCGACCGCGTGGTCGGCACGTCGGCCGCGATGCGCGAGATCTTCGCCTCGCTCGAGAAGGTGTCGCCGTCGGACCTGACCGTGCTCATCACCGGCGAGACCGGCACCGGCAAGGAGCTGATCGCGCGCGGCATCCACAACGCGTCGCCGCGGCGCAGCCGCCCGTTCGTGGTGCTCGACTGCGGATCGATCCCGCGCGATCTCATCGAGTCGACCCTGTTCGGCCACGAGAAGGGCTCCTTCACCGGCGCGGTCGGCCAGCACCGCGGCTGCTTCGAGCAGGCCAACGGCGGCACGATCTTCCTCGACGAGATCGGCGAGCTCGACGTCAACCTCCAGCCCAAGCTGCTGCGCGTGCTCGAGCAGCGCGAGATCAAGCGGGTCGGTGGCGACAAGACGGTGAAGGTCGACGTCCGGGTGCTGGCCGCGACCAACCGCGACCTGCGCGCCGAGGTCAACGCCGCTCACTTCCGCGAGGACCTCTACTTCCGCCTCTCGGTCGTGCACGTCGAGATGCCGCCCCTGCGCGAGCGGCGCGAGGACGTGGGCTCGCTGGTCCAGCACTTCCTGCGCGAGGTGTCGTCGCGCCGCGGCCTGACCCTTTCGTTCGGCCAGGACGCGATCGCCGCGCTGGTGTCGCACTCGTGGCCGGGCAACGTGCGCGAGCTGCGCAACGTGGTCGAGCGCGCGGCGGCGCTGGCCGATGGGCCGGTCATCACGCGGGCCGACCTGGTTTTCGGGCCGGACGGCGGGCCGTCGCTCATCGCGGCGCACGACCTGGCCCAGGCCGGCGCGACCGCGGCCCGGCGAGCGGCGGCGCAGCTGTCCGGCGTCGAGCTGCCGCCGGTCCCGACCGGCCCGGCCATCTTCGATCCGGCCCTGCTCAAGCCCGGGCTCGGGTTCAAGCAGGCCAAGCAGACGGTGGTGGACGCGTTCGAGAGCGCGTACCTCGGCGCGCTGCTCGAGCGCAACGAGGGGAACATCACCCGCTCGGCGCAGGAGGCCGGCCTCACCCGCTATCACCTGCGCGAGCTGCTCAAGCGCCATGCCCTGACCGGCCAGGGCGAGTGATCGCGGCCTCCCTCAGCGGCCGCCGCTGGTCGTCTCTTCGTCCGGGAACCCGTCGGAGGCGCTGATCGCGCGGCGGCGCCCGCGCGCGCCGGTGCTCGAGCCGCCGTCCGCCCCCGGCTCGTCGCCGATCGACCACGGCGCGGCGAGCGCCGGCATGGCGACCGGTAGCTCGCCCGGGGTGGAGCCGCGCACCGCCCGCCGCCGCCCCGGATGGTGCACCTCGGGGAACGGCGGCCCCGGTCGGGCCAGGAGATAGCCCTGGCCGTAGCGCACGCCCAGGTCGCACAACACCGCCAGATCCTCGGGCCGCTCGATCCCCTCCGCCACGATCACCGCGTCGATCGCCTCGGCGATGCGCTGCAGCGAGCGCACCATCTCGCGCTTGACCGTCGAGGTGGACAGGCCGCGGATCAGCACGTCGCTCAGCTTGAGGAAGTGCGGGCGCAGCGCCATCACCGACTCGAGGTTCGAGTGACGGGTGCCGACGTCGTCGATCGCCACGCCGAAGCCGGCGCGGGTGTAGCAGGCCAGCGCCCGGCGGAACGAGTTGAAGTCCTCGATCGCCAGGCCCTCGGTGATCTCGAAGACGACGTTGGCCGGGGTCAGCGCCGCCGCCTCGAGCAGGGTCGATACCTCGCGCTCGATGAAGGAGCTGTCGTAGAACGAGGTCGGCAGGAGGTTGAGGAACAGCCGGTGGATCGGCTCGAGGCCGACCGCGCCGGCCAGGGCGCTGCGGAAGCAGGCGCGGTCGAGCTCGAAGGTGAGGTCGACCTGCGCCGCGACCGAGAAGAGCGCGGTCGGCGACTCCAGCGCGCTGTCGCTGGGTCCGCGCGCCAGCCCCTCGAACCCGAACACGGACCCGGACTCGAGGTCGACGATCGGCTGGTAGACCGCGTGGAGCCTCCTTCGCAGGATGATCTCCTGCAGGAGCGTCTTGTGGCGCTGGGACGCGCGCTCGCGGTGGAGCACGGCCGACCGGTTCGCGTCGGCGACCAGGCGGGCCAGGAGCCGCTCCGGTCGCACCAGCGGGTTGTCGAGCACAGGCGCGCTCGCGGTGGAGCACGGCCGACCGGTTCGCGTCGGCGACCAGGCGGGCCAGGAGCCGCTCCGGTCGCACCAGCGGGTTGTCGAGCACCCGCGACAGCCCGACCCCGATGCGGGGCAGCTCGCGCGAGAGCGCGGTGGCCGCGGCGCCGAGCTCGCGCTCCAGGATCGCCTCGACCCGCGACGCCAGCCCCTCCAGATCGGTCGCCCCGCCGCTGAGGTGGCGCGGCGAGGCCAGGAAGCACAGGTAGCCGTCCTGATCCTCGGTGCGACAGATGAGATCGCCCGCGCCGAGCCGGTCGCCGCGCATCTCCTCGAGCAGCTCGCCGGCGCGGGTGAACAGATCCGCGTGCTGGGTCGGGCCGACCTCGCGCTCGACCCGGCGGAGCTCCGAGAGATCGACCAGCAGGCAGGCCAGGCTGTGATCGCGGCGCAGCGCGCTCACGATGTCGAACAGGCGGACGTGGTAGGTGGCGAAGCGCTCGCGGCGCAGCACCGCCAGATCGTCCGGATCGAGCGCCACCCGCCGGCGGCCGCCCTCGAGCGCGCCCTCGCCGCTGCCGATCGACATGCGCACGCAGTTGCAGCCGGCCGCGCGCGCCGCGCTCAGCGCCTGCTCCGCGCAGCGCAGGAGATCGACCGGCTCGCCGGCGTCGTCGGGGAACCCGGCGATCCCGATGCTCATGCGGGCGAGCGGCTCACCGGTGAGCGCGGCCCGCTCGACCGCGGCGCGAAGCCGCTCGGCCTTGACCGCGGCGCCCTCCTTCGAGGTCTCGGGCAGGAGGATGGCGATCTCGCCGCTCGCCACCCGCCCGGCCACGTCGCTCTCGCGCAGGCGTGAGGGGTGGTCCGGCGAGGAGAGCATCTCCGCGATCCAGCGCAGCCGCGCGTCGCCGAGCCCGACCGCCGGGGCGCGGTCGGCGCCGAGGGCGGCGAGGTCGTCGATCCCGCCGCGAAGCAGCGACAGCGGCTTGCCGTAGCGGCGCGCGCGGGCCAGCTCCTCGCGCAGTCGCTCCTGGAAGCCGGCCTGGGTGTAGAGCCCGGTGTCCGGATCGCGCCCGGATGCCGGCTGCGCGCACCCGCGGCGGGACCAGGCGCCGAGATCGTCGACCAGCGCGAGGAGCGCGTCCGCGGCGGGCCACCCGTGCGCGACGTGGTGAGGCCGGCATGCGTTGATCGCGTCGATGAGCTCCTGCCGCCCCGGCTCCGGGCCGGCCCGCTCCGCCGACGCCGGCCCGCGCACGACCAGCACGCGCCGGCAGGCCGGGTGCAGCGAGCGAACCTCACCGAGCAATCGCGCGCCGTCGAGCTTTGCGCTGCGCGCGGCCAGCACGACCGCCAGATCCGGACGCCGCCCGATCACCGCCCGCGCTTCCTCGGCGCTGGTCGCCGTGATGAGGTGGTGGCGGCTGCTGAGAGTGGCAGCGGCCAGTGCCAGCTCACCTACCTCGTCGCTCACCGCGAGAACCACGGCGATTGCCTCGGGCCGTATCGGGGACGCAGGCATGGGGGCGCAGCGGCCTATCATAGGACGATGCGCGATCGCGCTCCGGTTCTCATGCCGAGTTATTCGGGGCTCCGAGGTGAACCGGCCGGACCGCCTGGGGCTGCGTCAACGGGCTGGATTCACCCGCCAAGGCCCAGGATCACGGTGTCCAGGGAGCGCTCGAGCAACCAGATGAAGGCGATGCCCCCCAGCACCACCGCCGCTCCCGGGAGCAGCCGCCGGCGATACCGTGTGGCGCCGATCGCGCGGATGAGCGCGTACAGGAGCGGCAAGCTGACCACGACCAGGCCGAGCTGGCCGATCTCGACGCCGACGTTGAACGCGAGCAGCGGCAGGATCACGCCCTCGGGCGGGAGGATCGGCCGCAGCATCGACGCGAAGCCGAGCCCGTGGACCAGGCCGAAAAGGAAGGTGATCACGTAGCGCCGCGGCGGGTCGAGGCGGATGGCGTTGTCCACCGCGACGAACAGGATCGACCCGGCGATGACGCTCTCGACCAGCCGGCCGGGCAGCTCGAACCAGCCGAGCGCCGCGCCGATGAGCGTGATCGAGTGCGCGACGGTGAACGAGGTGACGATCGCCCCGGCGTAGCCGAGCGCCTCGCGCAGCGGCCGGACGACCGGCTGGGCCAGACCGGGGCCGGCCCGGGTCACCACCGCCATGAGAAGGAGCGAGATCAGAAACAGGATGTGATCGAGCCCGTAGAGGATGTGCTCGATCCCGCTCTCGACGAAGCCGAGCAGGCCCGATGGCCCCGGCTTGCCGACCTGCCACACCAGGCGGGTGTCGTCGGGCGCGGTGAGTCGCGTGGACGAGCCGGCCACCGCCACGAAGCCGATGTGGCGGGGATCGAGGTCGAAGAAGAGATCGTAGTCCATCGCCAGCTGGCCGATTGGCCCCGGGCAGGCGACGTCGATCACCGCGCGGGCGAAGCGCTGGCTCTGCTCCACCGTCTCGATGCTGATCAGGTCGGCGCGGCAGACGCGACCGTCCGCCTCGAAGTGGATCCGCTCGGCGAGGTAGGCGGCGAGGCGCGTCTTGCCGGCGGCGATCTCGGCCGCGCTGGCCTCGCGGTCGATGTCGAGATCGAGCGCCTCGTACAGGTCGCGCGCCGCCAGCAGGATGTCGTAGCGCAGGTGCGCCGGATCGGCGGTGGTCTCCAGGCGAGCATAGGTGGCCGAGGCCTGATGAGCCGAGGCCACACGCGCGCCGGCAGTCAGCGCAACGGCGGCGCAGGCCGCGGCGGCGAGGGAGGTCCGCACCGCCGGAATGTTATATCTTCCCCGTCGAATGTCGCAGCCCATCGTCGTCATCCTCGCTGCTGGCCTGGGTACTCGCATGAAGAGCGACCGGGCCAAGGTGCTCCACGAGGTGGCTGGTCGCCCGCTCATCGCGTGGGCGGTCGAGAACGCGCGCGCGGCCGGTGCGCGGCGCGTGGTCGCGGTGCTCGGACATCAGCTTCAGCAAGTAACGGCCGCGCTCGAGGCGCGCTTCGGCGCCGGCGCGGTCGAGGTCGCCGAGCAGGTCGCGCCGCGCGGCACCGGGCACGCGGTGCAGTCGGCGCTGCCGGTCATCGCCGGCGAGCCGGACGACGCGGTCGTCATCGTCATCTCGGGCGACGCGCCGCTGCTCCGGCCCGCGCGCGTGGCCGAGCTGGCCCGCGCGTGCGATGCGTCGCCGGCGCACATGGCGCTGCTGTCCACCCGGCCGACCGTGCCGACCGCGTACGGGCGCCTGGTGCGCGACCCGGGCGGCCGCCTCCTCCGCATCGTCGAGCACAACGACGCCAGCGACGCGGAGCGCGCCATCGAGGAGATGAACGCCGGCTTCTACGCGATCCGCCTGCGCGAGCTGCGCGCCGACATCGAGTCGCTGACCACCGACAACGTCCAGGGCGAGCTCTACCTGACCGACCTGGCCGCGCGGGCGAGCGGGCGCGGCGGCGCCGCGGTGCTCGAGGCGCCGTTCGACGAGGTCAGCGGGATCAACGATCGAGTGGACCTCGCCGCGGTCGAGGCGGCGGCGCGCCGGCGCGTGCTCGAGCGCTGGATGCGCGAGGGGGTCACGATGGTCGATCCGGCCAGCACGTACATCGACGCGGACGTCGGCCCGATCGGCAAGGACACCTGGCTCGGCCCCGGCGTGTGCCTGCGCGGCAAGACCCGGATCGGCGAGCGCGTCCGCATCGACTGCGGCTGCGTGCTGACCGACGTCGAGGTGGCCGACGACGCGCTGCTGAAGCCGTACTCGATGGCCTCGGAGAGCACCATCGGCGCGCGCGCCCAGGTCGGACCGTTCTCCCACCTGCGCCCGGAGACGATGCTGGAAGCGGAGGTGCGGGTCGGCAACTTCGTCGAGACCAAGAAGGCGCACCTCATGGCCAACTCCAAGGCCAACCACCTCAGCTACCTCGGCGACGTGTCGGTCGGCGCGCGCGCCAACGTCGGCGCCGGGACCATCACCTGCAACTACGACGGCTTTCAGAAGCACCGGACCACCATCGAGGCCGGCGCGTTCGTCGGATCCGACTCGCAGCTGGTCGCGCCCGTCACCATCGGTCGCGACGCCTACGTCGCGTCCGGCACCACGGTGACCAAGGACGTGCCACGCGCCGCGCTCGCGCTCTCCAGGGTCAAGCAGGTGAACGTGGAGGGCTGGGCCGATCGTTTCCGCGAGGCACAGTCCAAGCGGAAGGGGCGCGGCCCCAAGTCCGAGCCCTGAGCCAGTCGTCCCCATCGGCGCGGGATACGCCGGGCCGGCCCGGTCGGATGGCCGGTGAACGTGATGGCGTGGAGGCTGACGACAGGCGAGCGGCCGCGTCGGCTTTTACTACGGTCCATCTCATCGAGAACGCTCGAAGTGCCACCGGCACGAGCGCTGCAATGACCGTCCTCGTAAACCGATTCCGTGGAGGACTTCTCGATGTTCATGCGCACCGCACTCTCCCCGCTCCTCGCCGCCGCGCTCCTCGCCGGTTGCGTCACCAACGAGGAAGAGACGCCCATCGTCGACGCGCTGCCGACCGCCGAGTCGGTCCAGATCCGGCTGCCCGAGAGCAACGCGCGCTCGGTCGGTCAGCTCGCCGACTACTACGTGCTCACCCGCCAGGTCACGCGCGACCTCAACGCCGGCGCCGCCTGGGTGCTGCTGGTCGTGCACACGGTGGTGCAGTTCCCGGCCACGAGCGTGGACGGCGACGTCTACACCTGGGGCCCGTGGTCCGACGGCGCGCTCGACCCGGCCGAGTGGAAGCTGGTCGTCACCGCCCTCGGCGACGACACCTACGACTGGGAGCTCGACGGCCGCAACAAGACCACCCCCGAGGACGGCTTCCTCGCGGTCATCAGCGGTCACGCGGTGGCCGGCGACGAGCCGCACCGCGGCAGCGGCGACTTCACGATCGACTTCGACGCCGGTGAGCTGGTCAACCCGATCGACAACACGCCCGACACCGGCCGCATCGACGTCACCTACGACCTCGAGAACCGCGACGGCACCGCCGCCAGCCTGACCATGCACGCCGAGGGGATCGACGCGCTCGAGAACCCGGGCTCGTTCGACTACGGATACGCCGAGAACCAGGACGGCTCGGGCGACTTCCAGTTCGCGCTCGACGCCGACGTGGACGACGACGGCAGCGCCGCCGAGCAGGCGGTCATCCGCTCGCGCTGGGAGGCGACCGGCGCCGGTCGCGCCGACGCGCAGCTGTCGGCCGGCGACCTCGACGACCTCGTGGTCGAGGTGAGCGAGTGCTGGGACGAGCAGTTCCGCCGCACCTTCTACACCGACTCGGTCGAGTTCTCGCCGAGCGAGGGTGACGCGGCCAGCTGCGTGTACGACACCGCCGATCTGCCCGATCTCTGACGGACACGGCGCGCGACCGCGCTCACCGACGAGGAACGCGTGAGGTCGCACGCCACCGATTCGAGCGTCTGCAGCCCCGACGTCCCCGCGCAGCGACCAGGGACGGGATGTCGGGGCTGCAGCTTTTCCGGGACGGAGGGCCGGCTTGACGCATGCTGACGCGGCGTGTTACCAAGCCTTTCGTTTCAATCGGAGGACGACGATGGCCCAGATGCCCAAGGACGCCAAGGAGCTGTTCGATGTGCTGGTTCCCGAGGCGATCAAGAAGTTCCCGGACAAGGCGAAGGAAGTAAACGCGATCTACTGCTTCAAGATCACCGGTGACGGCGGCGGCACCTGGACGCTCAACCTGAGCGGCGATCCTCCGACCTGCGTACAGGGCGAGACCGGCAACGCGCAGTGCACGGTCGAGGTCTCCCACGACGACTTCAAGAGCATGTTCACCGACCCGCAGGTCGGGATGCAGCTCTACTTCCAGGGCAAGCTCAAGGTGTCAGGCGATCCGATGCTGGCGATGCGCCTGCAGCAGATCTTCGACATGGCCCGCCCCGCGGGCGGCTGAGCGCGCCGCACGACGATCCATCATGCGATGCTGCGGGCGGGTGACCAGAAGTCGCCCGCCCGTTTCGTTTTCTGGAGGCGAGGATGATGGAAGCGAACCAGGGGCCGCTCGGCGGCGTTCGCGTGCTCGACCTGTCGCGGCTCCTGCCCGGCCCGTTCTTGACCATGGTGCTGGCCGACATGGGCGCCGACGTGGTGAAGGTCGAGGACCCGCGGGTCGGCGACTACCTGCGCCAGATCCCGCCGTCCAAGGTCGGCATGTCGGGCCGCTTCCTCGCGGTCAACCGCGGCAAGCGCTCGCTCGCGCTCGACCTCAAGGCGACGTCGGGGCGGGAGGCGTTCCTCCGCATGGTCGAGCGAGCCGACGTGGTGGTCGAGACCTTCCGGCCCGGCGTCATGGATCGGCTCGGGGTCGGCTGGGGCGCGCTGTCGGCGCGTAACCCGCGCGTGGTGCTGTGCTCGATCTCCGGCTACGGACAGGACGGTCCGTACGTCGACCGCGCCGGGCACGACCTCAACTACCTCGGGCTGGCCGGCGTCCTGGCGATGGGCGGCGCGGCAGGCGGCGCCCCGGCGATGCCGGGGGTGCAGATCGCCGATCTGGCCGGCGGCGCGCTGTGGGGGGCGACCGCGCTGCTGGGCGCGCTGGTCGGGCGCGAGCGGACCGGGCGCGGCGCGCACCTCGACGTGTCGATGACCGAGGGCGCGCTGGCGCTGCTCGCCGCCGAGCTGGGCAACGTGGATTCCGGCGCGGCGTCGCCGACCCGCGGGCGTTCGACGCTGAACGGCGGCCTGGCCTGCTACGGCGTGTACGAGGCCAAGGACGGCAAGTACGTGTCGGTCGGCGCCCTCGAGCCGAAATTCTGGCTCGCCTTCAACCGGGCGATCGGCCGGCGCGAGGACCTGAGCGAGCTGGCCGCGCCGCCGGCCCGCCAGGAGCAGGTGCGGGCCGAGGTGCAGGCGATCCTGCGCACCCGCACCCGCGATGAGTGGACCGAGATCCTGGCCGCGCACGACTGCTGCTGCGAGCCGGTGCTGGAGATGGACGAGCTGCGCGCGCACCCGCTGCACCGGGCGCGCGGTGTGTTCACCGAGGTGCCGGGCGGCGGCGCCGCCGGCAGCGCCGGCGACACGATCCTGCAGGTGAGGACGCCGGCCGGACCGGCGCGGACCGATCGGCTGGCACCGCGCCTGGGCGAGCACAGCCGCGAGGTGCTGGCCGAGTATGGCTTCACCGAGGCCGAGATCGGCGGCCTCACCGCCGGCTGATCGCGGGCTGATCGACGGCCGGCTGATCGCCGGCCGACGCAGCAGCGCAAGGCGCGAGGCTGGCTCGCGGCCTACTCGCGGAACTCGCCGGCGAGGTCCATGACGCAGACCGTGCCGTACTGCCGGTGCGGCGCGCAGCCGACCCCGACCGCGCGGTACTCCGGCTCGAGCAGGTTGACCCGGTGGCCGCGGCTCCGCACCCCGTCGTCGACGAACAGGGCGAGCACCATGGCCTCGGCGTCACCCCAGCCGGTGCCGATGTTCTCGCCGGACAGGCCGCCGACCCGGCCGTGCCGCGCCATGCGCTGGTGCGGCTCGCTGCCGTCGCGCCCGTTGTGGTCGAGGGTGCCGGCCCGGCCGATCTCGCGGGCGTGGTCGCGAGCGGCGCGCGAGAGGCCGGGCGACAGACGCAGGCCCGGGCGAGGCCGGACCCGGCGGGCGGCGGCCAGCGCCTCGTCGACCGCGGCGACGCCCTCGACGGTCAGGATCGCGGCATCGACGCCGGGCAGGTAGAGGCGACGGCCGCGGTAGCGCTCGCGATAGCGGGTGAGCGCGGCGACCAGCCAGGCCGGATCGCGGCGCAGGCGGGCGGCCGCCGCCGCCACGCCGGCCTCGAACTGGCTCATCCCGGCCGGCCGGCGGGCCGCGGCCGGCTCGACCGTGGCCTCGGCTTCCGGCGGTGGCGCATCGCCCGGTTCGCCCTCCGGCGCCGCCGCGAGATCGCCGTCGGCGGCGGTGTAGGTCGGGTCCGCGGGGCCGAGCTCTGCGTCAGGGCCGCCGGGCCCCGCTTCGGACCCGGGGTCGGAGCCGGCCGCCTCGTACGCGCCGGGCGGCCCGGTGTAGCCGCCGCTCGGCGCGGGCGGTGGAGCCGGCGCGCAGCTCGACATCGATCCCGACACCAACATCGACGCCAGCGCCGCGGCGCCGAACCCGACGAATCCGGTCATCCTCCACCGACGCACATCAGGATTGTAGCGCGCGTCGGCCGGCACGCCCTGGTGCGCGGCGGCGCTC
>Ga0193753_10002640_pt1 | contig 13936 bp, 8 predicted proteins | sample H1c2metaG_FD_144925 | JGI IMG/M metagenome (GOLD analysis project Ga0193753, IMG submission 144925) | Soil microbial communities from a riparian zone of the East river system, Colorado, United States - H1c2 | ecosystem: Environmental > Terrestrial > Soil > Riparian zone | place: USA: East River... | reverse complement strand
TCTCCCGCCCGGCCTCGTGCACGACCTCGAGGGCCGCGGCCAGGTGGGCGTCCCGGCACGCCCGGCGCTGGACCTTGCCGCTCGAGGTCTTGGGGAGCGTCCCGGCGGCGAGCAGCACGACGTGCGGAGGCGCTGGACCTTGCCGCTCGAGGTCTTGGGGAGCGTCCCGGCGGCGAGCAGCACGACGTGCGGACGCGCGTCGTGCCCCCGCACGATCGCGTCGGTGATCGCGGCGACCACCTCGGCGCCGTCCGGACACCGCCGGTGATTCACCTCGCAGACGACGACCAGCCGCTCCTCGTCGCCGATCTCGACGGAGAAGGCGGCGCAGCACCCGGGGCGCACCAGCGGATGGCTCGCCTCCGCGGTCCGCTCGATGTCCTGCGGATGGTGATTGAGCCCGCGGAGGACGATCAGGTCCTTCGCGCGCCCGGTCACGAACAGCTGGCCGTCGGCGTCGACGAAGCCGAGGTCGCCGGTCCGGAGGTGGGCGCCGAACGTCGCCGCGGTGCCGCGCTCGCGGCCCCAGTAGCCCCTGGCCACGCTCGGACCGCGGACGCAGATCTCGCCGATCTCTCCCGCGCTGCGCCCCGCGCCGGTGTCCGGATCGACGATGCGCAGGGTGGTGCCCGCGACGGCCGTGCCGCAGCCGACCAGCGCGCGCGCGTCCTCGTCGGTCTCCGCCGGACCGATGCGTCCCTCGAGGAGCGCGGCGCGCGAGACTCGCCTTGTCAGCGGGCCGCGGCGCCGCTGATCGCCGGAAACGATCAGAGTGGCCTCGGCGAGGCCGTAGCAGGGAAGGAACGCCTCGCGGCGGAATCCGCACCCGGCGAACGCCGCGGCGAAGCGGTCCAGCGTCTCGGCCCGCACCGGCTCGGCGCCGCTGAACGCGACCTCCCAGCGACTCAGGTCGAGCGCGGAGAGGTCCGCGCCGTCCGCCTTGCGGGCGCAGAGGTCGTACGCGAAGTTGGGTCCGCCGCTCACGGTGCCGCGGAACCTCGACATCGCCTCGAGCCAGCGAAGCGGCCGCTCGAGAAAGGCCAGCGGCGACATCAGGACCACCGGAAAGCCGCCGTAGAGCGGCTGCAGGATGCCCCCGATCAGCCCCATGTCGTGGAAGGGCGGCAGCCAGATGACACCGCGGGTGGCAGGCGAGTTGCCAAACGCGCGATGGACCGCGTCCATGTTGTGGAGCAGGTTGCCGTGCGAGAGCACGACGCCCTTCGGAGCGCCGGTCGAGCCCGACGTGTACTGAAGAAAAGCGACGTCGTCGGCGCCCGGGGACGGATCGGACCAGCCGTCCTCGGTGCCCGGCGAGATCTGGTCGGTCGCGAGCCACGACAGCGCGGCCAGGCGGGGCGCGGCGCCGGCCAGCGCCGGGACCATGGCGGCGAGGTCGGACGTGGTCAGCACCAGATCCGCGTCGGCGTCGGCGATGATCGACTCCAGCCGCGGCAGCGACCACTTCAGACGAGTCGGCGACGGCGGATACACCGGCACCGCGATCGCGCCGGCGTACAAGCATCCGAGAAAAGCAGCGGGGTACTCGAGGCCGGGTGCGTAGAGCAGAAGCACACGCCGACCGGCCCGGCCGGCTCTCACGCCGGCCGGCCCGGCCGGCTCTCTGCTGGACCGCGGCGGCGATCCGCCGCGCGCGAAGGTCGAGCTCGCCGTAGTCGAGCGTGGCGGTGGTCGACTCCCCGTCGGTCAAGAACGTATAGGCCGGCGAGGAGGGACCCGCGAGCGCGCGAGCGCGCGCCAGCTCCACCACCGAGGACCAGGCGCGAGCGCGGTCGTCCTCGAGGCGTCGGGGGCCCGCCAGGATCAAGGTGCGAGCCTCTCCCTGGCAGCACCGAACCCCGACAGACCCATGCGCATGGCAAGGAGTAAGTGCAAGGAGTGAGCCGCGCGCCAACGCAGCGACTCGGCTCGTCTCCGGGCCTCGTGTGTAACGACGCGCGCTACACCTGACAACCGGCGGGTTCCCAGGTCCTCCCGATCACGTAGACGTTGACGGCGCCGGCGCCGTGGACGTCCTCCCCACCGAGTCAAATCAGCCGCGCGACCCGATCGAGATCATCTTCGTCAGCATCGCCACAACGGCCTCCAGCAGCTCAATCCCCTCCTCATACCGACGCTGGTCGAGGAGGTGTCTCAGCCTGAGCACGTCGAGTGAAGCTGCACACTCCATCGCCTCACCGCGCGCGATCTTGTAGTGCTTCGACATGTCGGCTCTCGACCACCGGCCGCTTCCTTCCGCGATATTCCGTGGTACGGCCTCCGCGGCCCTCAGCAGCTGGGAGGCCCGCTCGGAGTGTCCGCGCGGAAGCGGCTCGACGACCTCGTAGGCGAGGGCGAGGAACTGGATGCAACGCTGATAGACGTCGAGTCGCTGAAAGCTGAGCATGCGGAGGCTATCGGCCCCGGACGGCCGACGTTGCGGCCACGCTTGGCGCGCGCGGGGCGGGATCACGGTGTGCGACCAGGTTCCGTCGCTCCGTCGCGGCGGGATCACGGTGTGCGACCAGGTTCCGTCGCTCCGTCGCCTTGCGGCAACGGCCTGAGTGGGCACGTCCACGGCGCCGGCGCCGTCAACGTCTACGACCACGTCAACGTCGACGTTGACCTTGACGTGGTCGTTGCCGTTGACGTTGACTCGACGTCGACTCAGCCGCGGCGCGTTGCGAAGAGCGACTCGAGCTCGCCGAACGGGGCCGCTCCGGCGAGGCCGTCGAAGGTTCCGGTCGCGGCCAGGCTGCTCGCGGCTCGCATGAAGGCTCCCCAGGCGACCCGGGCGAGGGCGGAGCCGACCGAGATGCGGCGGACGCCGAGGTCGGTCGCTCTGGCCACGGACAGATCCGCGGTCGGGGCGGAGATGAGGACGTTGACCGGGCGCGGGGCCACGGCCTTCACCATCGCGGCGATCTCGGCCGGGTCGCGCACTCCGGGGGCGAAGAGGCACTCGGCTCCGGCCTCGGCGTAGGCGATCAGGCGATCGAGGGCGGTCCGGGCGGGGTGCGGATCTGCCACGAGGTAGGCCTCGCAGCGGGCGGTGAGGAGGGCGCCGGTGCCGCTGGCGTCGATGGCGGCTCGCGCGGCGCGCACTCTCTCGATGGCCAGGGCTGGTTCGTGGAGCGGGGCGGCCGGGTCTCCGGTGGCGTCCTCGATCGAGAGGCCGGCGGCTCCGGTGGCGGCGCACATGGCCACGTTGGCGGCGACGTCCTCCGGATCTCTCGCGTAGCCGTCCTGGAAGTCGGCGTTGATCGGCAGCGGGGTCGCGGCGACGAGGTCGCGCAGGTGGGTGAGGACCATGTCTCGCGGCACGGCGCCGATCGCGTCGGGCAGGCCGCGGGAGAAGGCCAGGCCGGACGAGGTCGATGCCAGGGCGCGGAAGCCGAGGTGGGCCAGGAAGATCGCGCTTCCCTCGTCCCACGGGTTGGGCATGACGAAGCATCCTGACCGGTGCAGCTCGCGAAACGCGGTCACGGCGGGCGTGGCGTCGGCGGGGCGGCTCATGGTCGGACTATACGACCTTGTAGATCGGCTCGCCGCGGGTAGAGTTTGCTCGTGCTGACGCGACAGAAGAGGAGGGCCGTCTGATGGAGCTCGGCATGATCGGGCTGGGGCGCATGGGGGCCAACATGGCCGAGCGGCTGCTTCGCGGCGGTCACCGGGTGGTCGGCTTCGACCCGGACGCAAAGGCGCGCCACCGGATCGAGGAGCGCGGCGCCGGGGTGGCCGTCTCGCTGGAGGCGCTGGTGGCGGCGCTCGCCCCGCCGCGCGCGCTCTGGCTCATGGTCCCGGCCGGCGAGATCACCGACCGCAGCATCGGCTCGCTGTGGCCGTTCCTGGCCGCCGGCGACACGATCATCGACGGCGGTAACTCCAGCTACAAGGACACGCTGCGGCGTGCCGCGATGCTGGTCGACAAGAAGATCCACTTCGTCGACTGCGGGACCAGCGGCGGCGTCTGGGGCCTGGAGCAGGGCTACAGCCTGATGATCGGCGGCGAGGAGGCCGCGGTGGAGCGGCTGCGGCCGATCTTCGAGACGCTGGCACCGGCCCGAGATCGCGGCTGGGGTCGGGTGGGGCCGGTCGGCGCCGGTCACTTCACCAAGATGATCCACAACGGCATCGAGTACGGAATGATGCAGGCGTTCGCCGAGGGCTTCTCGATCCTGCAGCACAAGGCGGAGTTCGCCATCGACCTGCACCAGGTGGCCGAGATCTGGCGCGACGGCAGCGTGGTGCGCTCCTGGCTGCTGGACCTGGTCGCGGCCGCGCTGGCCGAGAACCCGACCATGCAGGGCATCGCGCCGTGGGTGGACGACTCCGGCGAGGGTCGGTGGACCGCGGCCGAGGCGATCGAGCTCAACGTGCCGGCCCCGGTGATCACGCTCTCGCTCATCGAGCGGCTGCGCTCGCGCGACGACGACTCGTTCACCGACAAGCTCCTGTCCGCGATGCGCAACCAGTTCGGCGGCCACGCGATCAAGAAGGAGTGAGGTGAGCGCGCCATCGGGGGCGGGCGTGGACGCGCTGGCCATCGCCGCGGTGGAGGAGATCCGCTCCGGCATGACCGTCGGCCTGGGCACCGGGCGCGCGGCCGCGCGCGCGATCGAGGCGCTCGCCCACCGCGCCACCGCCGAGCGGCTCCACCTCGTCTGCGTCGCGACCAGCCTCGCCTCCGCCCGGATGGCGCGCGGCCTCGGGCTGCACGTGAGCGCGATGGAGGGGATCGAGCGGGTCGACTACCTGTTCGACGGGGCCGACGAGGTCGACCCGGCGCTTCGCATGCTGAAGGGCCGGGGCGGCGCGATGACCCGCGAGAAGATCGTGGCGCAGGCGGCCGACCGGCGCGTCTACCTGGTGCAGGCCGCCAAGCTGGTCGGGCGGCTGGGCGAGTCGGCGCCGCTGCCGATCGAGCTGCTCCGCTTCGGGCTGGCGGCGGAGCGGCGCGCGCTGGTCGAGCTCGGCCTCGAGTCGACCCTGCGCCGGGTCGGCGGCGAGCGCGGCGCCGGCACGCCGTTCGAGACCGACGGCGGCAATCCGGTGGTGGACGCGGAGCTGCCCGACGGCGTCGACCTGGCCGCGCTGGCCGCGGCGCTCGACGCCACGCCAGGCGTCGTCGGCCACGGGCTGTTCCTGGACGAGGCCGACCTGGTCCTGGTCGAGGACGCCGACGGGCGGGTGTCGCGGCGGGTTCGCTCGCCAGCCCGAGCCTGACCGGGCTCGCCGCGGTGGCCGGCCCGCCGCCGGTCAGCAGGGAGCGCTGCCCTCGGCCACCGGATCGTGCCAGCCCTCCTCGCCGACGAACACCTTGCGGGCCGACTCCGGGCCCCACGTGCCGGGCTCGTACTCCTCAGGCCGGGAGCCATCGGCCAGGATCGGCTCGACCACGCGCCAGGCCGCCTCGACGCTCTCGTCGCTGACGAACAGGGACGAGTCGCCGCGCAGCGCGTCGCTCAGCAGCCGCTCGTACGGCGAGGCCGAGGACACCGGATCGGGGGTGTGGCGCGCGACCAGCTCGACCGCCTCCCCTTCCATCGTCTCGCCCGGCCGCTTGACCCGCGCCCCGGCCGCGATCACCACCTCGGGGCTGAGGCGGAACCGGAAGTAGTTGGACTGAGCCGCCTGGATCTCATCGAAGATGGCCACCGGCGGGCGCTTGAGGTCGACCATCACCTGGGTGGTGGTGAGCGGGAGGCACTTGCCGGCCCGGATGTAGAACGGCACGCCGGCCCAGCGCCAGGTGTCGATGTGGAGGCCGAGCGCGGCGAACGTCTCGACCCGCGAATCGCGCTTCACGCCGGCCTCGTCGCGATAGCCGCGGAACTGGCCGCGAACGACCGCGGACGAGTCGAGCGGCCGCATCGCGCGCAGGAGGCGCAGCTTCTCGCTCCGCATGGCGACCGGGTCGTGGCCGACCGGCGAGTCCATGGCCAGCAGCACCATGACCTGAAGGAGGTGGTTCTGGACCACGTCGCGGATGGCGCCGACCTCCTCGTAGAAGGCGCCGCGGCCCTGCACGCCGAAGCTCTCGGCCATGGTGATCTGCACGCTGTCGACGTGGTCGCGGCTCCAGATCGGCTCGAGGAACGCGTTGGCGAAGCGGAAGTAGAGCAGGTTGCGGACCGCCTCCTTGCCGAGGTAGTGGTCGATGCGGAACACCGACGACTCGGGGAACACCTCGTGGAGCGTCTGGTTAAGCTCCATCGCCGACGCCAGGTCGCGCCCGAACGGCTTCTCGACCACCACCCGGGCTCCCTTCGCGCAGCCGGATCGACCCAGTCCCTGCACCACGGTGGCGAACATGCTGGGCGGGATGGCCAGGTAGTGGAGCGGACGGCTGGCGCCGTCGAGCGCCTGCTTCAGCCGGTCGTACACCGCCGGATCGGCGTAGTCGCCCTCGACGAAGCGCAGCCGGGCGGCCAGCACCGCGAACGCCTCCTCGTCGACCCCGCCGTGGTGGCTCAGGCTGTCGCGAGCGCGCACGAGCAGCTGGTCCAGGGTGTAGGGCGCGCGGGCCACGCCGATGATCGGCATGTCCAGCTCGCCGCGCCGGATGAGCCCCTGGAGCGCCGGAAAGACCTGCTTGTAGGCCAGGTCCCCGGTCGCGCCGAAGAAGGTGAACGCATCCGAGCGGGCGGTCGCCATGCCTGATTCATGCCCTCGGCGGCGCCGCTTGGCCAGCCCCATCTCGCGCTGGCCGGCTCGGTTGACACCGGCTCGCCGGCCCGGCCACGATGCCGCCGATGCCCGCGCGGTCCAGCGACTCGCCCCGGCCGGAGCAGGCGTATCCGCTCCTCCCCACCGCGATCGATCCGCGCGCGGACGACTTCCGCGCCAACCGCGAGGCCAACCTCGCCTCGCTCGAGCGGATCGAGGCGGTGCTGGCACAGGCGCGCGCCGGCGGCGGGGAGAAGTACACGGCCCGCCACACGGCCAAGGGCAAGCTGCTTCCGCGCGCGCGGGTGGAGATGCTGCTCGACCGCGGCTCGTACTTCCTCGAGCTGTGTCCGCTGGCCGGGCACAAGATCGCCGGCCACGCGCCAGGCGCCAGCATCATCTCCGGCATCGGCCTGGTCTCCGGGGTCGAGTGCCTGGTCAGCGCCAACGACTCGACGGTCAAGGGCGGCGCGGTCAGCGAGCTCGGGGTGGCGAAGTCGCTCCGGCTGGCCGAGATCGCGCTCGAGAACCGGCTGCCCGCCGTCGGCATGACCGAGTCGGCCGGCGCCGATCTGCCCAACCAGCACAAGATCTTCGTGCCGGGCGGGCAGAGCTTCCGCGATCTCACGCGCCGCTCGGCCGAGCGGATCCCGACCGTGTGCCTGGTGTTCGGCAGCTCCACCGCCGGCGGCGCCTACGTGCCGGGCATGAGCGACTACGTGGTGATGGTACGCGGGCAGGCCCAGGTCTACCTGGCCGGGCCGCCGCTGGTGAAGATGGCCACCGGCGAGGAGACCGACCACGAGGAGCTGGGCGGGGCCGAGATGCACAGCCGGATCTCCGGCGTGTCCGATTTTCTGGCCGAGGACGAGGTCGACGCCATCCGGCTCGGCCGCGAGATCGTCGCCCACCTCGGCTGGCGCAAGGCCGGCCCGCCGCCCGCCCGCCCGGTCGAGCCGCCCCGGCACGATCCGGAGGAGCTGCTCGGCATCGCGTCGGCCGACGTGCGGGTGCCGTTCAGCTCGCGCGAGGTGATCGCCCGCATCGTCGACGGCTCGCGCTTCTCCGAGTTCAAGCCGCTCTACGGCCCGACCCTGGTGTGCGGGTGGGCTCACCTGCACGGCTATCCGGTCGGCATCCTGGCCAACGACGGCGCGCTGTTCTCCGCCTCGGCCGCCAAGGGCGCCCAGTTCATCCAGCTCTGCAACCAGACCGACACCCCGCTGCTCTTCCTGCAGAACATCACCGGCTTCATGGTCGGCCGCGCGGTCGAGCAGGAGGGCATCATCAAGCACGGCGCCAAGCTCATCAACGCGGTGTCCAACAGCACCGTCCCGGCGATCACCATCATGATCGGCGCCAGCTACGGGGCCGGCAACTACGCCATGGCCGGCCGCGCCTACCGGCCGCGCTTCCTGTTCACCTGGCCCAACCACCGCATCGCGGTCATGGGCGGGGCCCAGCTCGGCGGCGTGCTCGAGATCATCCAGCGCCAGGCGGCCCGCACCAAGGGCGAGGAGATCGACGAGCAGCGCCTGGCGGTCGGCAAGGCGATGCTGCAGGCGCAGATCGACGCCGAATCGGATCCGCTGTTCGCCACCGCGCGGGTGTGGGACGACGGCATCATCGACCCGCGCCACACTCGCACCGTGGTCGCCATCGCGCTGTCGGCGGCGCACTCGGCGCCGGTGCGCGGGACCACCGCCTGGGGCGTGTTCCGGCACTGATGGGCGCGCGCGTCCATACCATCCGGCGCCTGCTCATCGCCAACCGCGGTGAGATCGCGTGCCGCATCGCGCGCACCTGCCGGGCGATGGGCATCGCCACCGTCGCGGTCTTCTCCGACGCGGACGCCGACGCGCCGCACGTGCGCGCGTGCGACGAGGCGGTGCGGATCGGCCCGCCGCCCGCCCGCGAGTCCTACCTGGCAATCGACCGGATCCTGGCCGCGGCGCGCGCCACCTCGGCCGACGCCATCCACCCCGGCTACGGCTTCCTATCGGAGAACGCCGGCTTCGCGACCGCATGCCTCGCCGCCGGGCTGGTCTTCGTCGGCCCCCAGCCGGAGGTCATCGCCACGCTCGGCTCCAAGGAGCGCGCGCGCGAGCTGGCCGCGCGGGCCGGTGTGCCGGTCGTGCCCAGCTTCCCGCTCGGGTCGGCGCCGGACGACCTGGCCTACCCGGTCATGCTCAAGGCGTCGTCCGGCGGCGGCGGCAAGGGGATGCGCGTGGTGCGCGAGCCGGGCGATCTGGCCGCGGCGGTCGAGTCGGCCCGCCGCGAGGCGGCGTCCGCGTTCGGCGACGACGCGCTCCTCATCGAGCGCTACCTGGAGCGCTCGCGCCACGTCGAGATCCAGATCCTCGGCGACCAGCACGGCCACCTGGTCCACCTGTTCGAGCGCGAGTGCTCGGTACAGCGCCGCCACCAGAAGATCATCGAGGAGAGCCCGTCGCCGGCGGTCACCCCGGAGATGCGCGACGCGATGGGGCGCGCGGCGCTCGCGCTCGCCCGCGAGGTCGGCTACCAGAACGCCGGCACCGTCGAGTTCATCCTGGCCGAGGACGGCAGCTTCTACTTCCTCGAGGTCAACACGCGGCTGCAGGTGGAGCACCCGGTGACCGAGCTGGTGACCGGGCTCGATCTGGTGCGCGAGCAGATCCGCATCGCCGAGGGGGAGCCGCTCGGCCTGTCGGCCGCCGACCTGGGCCAGCGCGGCCACGCCATCGAGTGCCGACTCTACGCCGAGGATCCGGAGCAGGGCTTCCTGCCGGCCGGCGGGCAGCTGGTGTCGTGGCGGATCCCGGACGTGCCCGGCCTGCGGGTCGACGCCGGGATCGAGCCTGGCAGCGTGGGCCAGCGCGGCCACGCCATCGAGTGCCGACTCTACGCCGAGGACCCGGAGCAGGGCTTCCTGCCGGCCGGCGGGCAGCTGGTGTCGTGGCGGATCCCGGACGTGCCCGGCCTGCGGGTCGACGCCGGGATCGAGCCGGGCAGCGAGGTGCCGACCCACTACGACCCGATGATGGCCAAGCTCATCGCGCACGCCCCGACCCGCGGCGAGGCGGCACGGCGGCTGGCCGGCGCGCTCGAGCGCCTGATCGCCCAGGGCGTCGCCACCAACCGCGAGCTGCTGGTCGCGGTGCTGCGCCACCCGGAGTTCCTGGCCGGGCGCTTCGACACGCACTTCCTCGAGCGCCACCGCGCCGAGCTGTTCGGGCGCGCGCCGGCGGGGATCGAGGTCGCGCGCGCGGCGGTGGCGGCGGCGCTCGACGGGGTCGAGCAGCGGCGCGGCACGCGCGAGGTCCTGCCCGAGGTCGAGCCGGGCTGGCGCAGCCATCACCCGACCGAGGAGCTGGTCCGCTTCCGCGCCGGCGAGCGCGAGGTCGAGGTCGGGATCCGGCCGGACGGAGGCGGGCGGTTCGCGTGCCGGGCCGAGGGCGAGTCGTTCGGCGCGCGCGTGGTCGGTCGGGGCGGCGGCGAGCTGGTCCTCGAGGACGACGCGGGCGTGCGGCGGCGGTGTCGGGGCGGCGGCGAGCTGGTCCTCGAGGACGACGCCGGCGTGCGGCGGCGGTTCGCGGTGGCGCGGAGCGGGGCCGCGCATCACGTGTGGGCCGGCGGGCGCGATCACACCTTCGTCGAGCAGCCGCGCTTTCCCGAGCGGCAGGCCGGCCGGGTCGAGGGCGGCCTGTCGGCGCCGATGCCGGGGCGGGTGGTGAAGGTCCTGGTCGCCGACGGAGACCCGTGCACCGCCGGCCAGGCCCTGGTCGTGCTCGAGGCGATGAAGATGGAGCACGCGGTCAAGGCCGCGCGCGCCGGCCGGGTCGCGCGGGTGCTGGTCCGCGAGGGTGAGTCGGTCGACGCCGGCGCGGTGCTGGTCGCGCTCGATCCGGCCGAGGGCGAGGGATGACCGCGCCGTCGCCGGCGCCGGGCCCCGCGCGCGCGGCCCTCTGCGCCGGGCTCGCCGGGCTGGCCGGGTTGGCGGCGCTCACCGGATCGGCCTGCTCGCCTCGCGCCGGCGAGCCGGCGCCGTCCTCGCGGGCGGCCCCGAGGCCAGAAATCCAGCCCCGGCCCTCCCGTCCGGGTGAGACGCCACCCACCATCCGGCTGCCGGCGACCGCGGTGCCGCTGCGCCAGTCGGTCGACCTCACCATCATCCCCGACCAGGACCACTACACCGGCGCGGTCGCGATCCAGCTCGACCTGCGCGAGCGGACCTCGGTCCTCTGGCTCAACGCCAAGCAGATCGACGTGCAGGCCGCGTCGATCGAACTATCCGGCGAACTATCCGGCGAACCGTCCGGCCGGGCGGCCGGCGGGGCGGCCGGCGCCCGCGTGGCCGCCTCGCGCATCGCCGAGCCGAGCGGCGAGCTGCTCGGCCTGCGCCTGGCCAGTCCGGTCGGCCCCGGCCCCGCGCTCCTGCGCATCGACTACCGCGGCACGCTGGTCGACGACGACTACATCGGCCTGTTCCGCGAGCGCGCCGGCGGCGAGGCCTACGTCTTCTCGCAGTTCGAGATCGGCGACGCGCGCCGCGCGTTCCCCTGCTTCGACGAGCCGGCCTACAAGATCCCGTGGGACGTGACCCTGCACGTGCGGGCCGGCCACGTCGCGCTGGCCAGCTCGCCGGTGGCGCGCGAGACGCCCGGGCCGGGCCCGGACATGAAGACCGTCGAGTTCCGCCCGACCCAGCCGCTGCCCAGCTACCTGGTCGCGTTCGCGGTCGGCCCGTTCGATCTCATCGACGCCGGCAAGGGCGGCGAGCGGCGGGTCCCGCTCGGCATCGCGGTCCCGCGCGGGCGAGCCGGCGAGGCGCGCGCGGCCAGGCGCACGATCCCGGCGGTGCTGGCCCAGCTCGAGGGCTACTTCGCCATGCCGTACCCGTACGAGAAGCTGGACAGCGTCGCGGTGCCGCAGTTCTTCGGCGCCATGGAGAACGCCGCCCACATCACCTACGGCGCCGACATCCTCCTGGCCCCGCCCGCGGTCGAGCGCACCCCGGACTTCCAGCGCCGTCACCGCAGCACCATCACGCACGAGATCGCGCACCAGTGGTTCGGCGACCTGGTCACCCCGGCCTGGTGGGACGACATGTGGCTGAACGAGTCGTTCGCCACCTGGCTGGAGGCGAAGCTGACCCGGCCGACCCGCAACGACGCGGCCAGCAGCGACGACGTCGGCGATCGCGAGGGGGCGATGCAGACCGACGCGCTGCCCGGCACGCGCGCCATCCACCAGCCGGTCGAGCACCGCGACGACTTCCTGTTCCTGTTCGATCCGATCAACTACGGCAAGGGCGCCGCGGTCATCGCGATGTTCGAGCGCTGGGTCGGCGCCGATCGCTTCCGCGCCGGTGTGCGCGCCTACCTCCGCCAGCACGCCGGCGGCACCGCGACCACGGCCGATTTCCTGGCCGCGCTCGACGCCGCGGCGCCCGGCCGCGACGTCGCCGCCGCGTTCCGCACCTTCCTGGATCAGCCGGGCGTGCCGCTGGTGTCGATGGAGCTCCGCTGCGCGCCCGGCCAGCGCCCCACCCTCGCGCTCCGCCAGGAGCCCTTCGGCGGCGGCCCGCGCGCCTCCGCCCGGCGGTGGCGGATCCCGATCTGCGTCGGGTACGGCGGCGCGCGCGCCCGCCACCAGTGCACCCTCCTCGACCAGGCCGGCGCGGAGCTCGAGCTCGGCGGCGCGAGCTGTCCGACCTGGGTCAGCGGCAACGCCGGGGTGACCGGCTACTACCGCGTGGCCTACGGCGGCGACCTGCTGGCCCGCATCCTGTCGGGCCGGGCCCCGGTGACCAGCGAGGAGCGCAGCTCGGCGCTCGACGACGCGGTCGCCCAGGCCGACGCGGGCCGCCTGCCCTACGGTGTCCTCATCGCCGCGCTGCCGGCGCTGGCGCGCGCGCGCGACTTCTCGATCCTGCGCCGGGTGGTCGACCTGGTCGGCGACATGGAGGACCTGGTCCCGGCCGATCGCCGTGACGCCTACGCCGCGCTGGTCCGCTCGCTGTTCGGAGCGCGGGCCCGCGCGATGAGCTGGCGGCCGCGCGCCGGCGAGCCGGTCGGTGCGCGCCTGCTCCGGCCCGACCTCCTCGAGCTGGTCACCGTGCAGGGCAGCGATCCGGCGCTGATCGCCGGGGCCGAGCGGCTGGCCCGGGCCTACCTGCGCGATCCGAGCACGCTGCCCCCCGACCTGGCCGCGCCGGTCCTGGCCGCCACCGCGGCCACCCGCGGCAGCGCCGAGCTCCACGGCGCGTACGTGGCCAGCCTCCGCCGCGAACAGCTGGCCGAGCGGCGCGCGCCGCTCATCACCGGCCTGGCGCACTTCCGCGACCCCGCCCTGGTCGCGCGCACGGTCGAGCTCGCCGCGTCGCCCGAGATCCGGTTCGCCGAGGTGGATGACCTCCTCGCCGGCGGCCGGGCCGATCCGTCGCTGGCCGGAGCGGTCCACGCCGAGACGGTGAAGCGCATCGCCGCGCTCGCCCGCAAGCTGGGCCCCGACCGCCGCATCTTCCTCCTCCGCACCGGCGCGTCGCTGTGCAGCGACGCCGAGCGCGACCGCGCCGACCGGTTCTTCGCCGAGCACCTGGGCCGCGCGCCCGGCATCGAGGTCGCGCGATCGAACATGCGAGAGCAGATCGATCGCTGCACGGCGCGGCGGGCGGCGCAGTCGAGCGCGGTGCGCGACGCGCTGGGGAGCCACTGAACGCCGCCCTGGGGAGCCACTGAACGCCGCCTGCAACGGCGCTATTCCGGCGCGCGCCGGAATTCGCCTTGCCGCGCCGGCGTCCCTTCTCGTATGACACGGGCAACCACAGGAGAGCGAGTGCTGCGCATCGTGCGAAGGGCGCTGCTCGTCGGGCTGACCGTGGTGGCCTGCGGCGGCGAGAAGAAGGAAGCGGACCATCAGGCGACCGCCGACAAGCCGGTCGATCCGGGGCCGAGCCCGATCCCGCCGGGTCAGCTTCCCCCGCTCGGCGTCGCCCGACCGGCGGATCTCGCCTACGACCTGGGCAAGGGCGCCCGATCCTTCACCCGCGCGCTGGCCGGGCAGAAGAAGAAGGACTGGACCCAGGTCCGCAGCGGCTGCGAGGAGGCGCTCGCGGCCGACCCGGCCCACCTCGAGGCTCACCGCCTGCTCGCCTCCGCCCTGGCCCAGCAGGGCGAGTACGAGGAGGCGCTCCGCCACCTCACCATCGCCCTGGCCGGCGACTGGACCCGGTGGGGCGCGACGGTCGAGGCGGATCCGGACCTCGAGCCGATCGTGTCCTCGC